>OLSH01000005.1_pt1 | contig 323719 bp, 223 predicted proteins | sample 1643221 | NCBI WGS metagenome assembly OLSH01 (sample SAMEA3136681, study PRJEB25190) | human gut metagenome | biome: human gut; feature: human-associated habitat; material: faeces | place: Austria | collected 2013 | reverse complement strand
CCGACCGATGAGATTAAATGAGAATAGAGCATGACACAGTTTAATTTACACAACCATTTTGGCTAAATAATTGGCGACATTATTACTTAGACTTTCCCAAAAAATAGGTGCATCTTTTAACTTTGTCTCATCGTACTTGTAGTCTTTGATGAATTGGTTAAATGTCACCATATAGACTCCCAATTTCATGTATTTCCATCCTCCAAGTCCTATTCCCCATAACGTTTTTTCTTTTATCTCTGTTTTTTTATAGCAGGTGCTGTCCTTACGGTCTATATGAATCGTACCATGATCAAAGAAAAGGGAGTCTCTGCTGTTTTTTTGTCCAATTAATACTTGCTGATAGTTTTCTCCTTGCCAGGAAATGTAGTATAATGAGTCTGGTTCAGGATTGGATAAAGGACGCCCATAGTAATCTTCCGTCTTTCCTATTGCTAATGCGACACCTCTGGAAAAGTCTGTTCTTTCATAACACACGGGGTAGATACAGACATATTCTTTATCACCCATATACTCTCGGCACGCTTCTGCTATGACTTGGTCGTCATTGATAATCTGCAATACATAAGTATCTTTCTTTGTATATTCTTTTCCTAAAAGAGTAGCAAAAGGATTGATGGATATATTACAATAGTTGTAAATGGGTTTGGGGAACAGGGCTTCATCTTCCTTAATAATTATGCCTAAATAGGTCATGATTTTCCGTTTGGCATCATCAGGGAAGAGTTCGTATATGGGGATTAACTTGAAGTCTATCAGTTCTACATTACTATTCTTAGGTTCGTTCAAGTCCATTTTTACTGATTTGTACCATTGGTCAATAATCCCTTTAGGTATCTGTTTGCCTATGTGGTTGATTATTTGGGTGGTGAGTGCTACATCCCCTCCTTTGGCAGTGATGTTACATGAATAGCGTTCACTGATTTGTTCGTAAGTGTTTTGATCTGCCTGTCCCATTGAAAAGTTCAGCATATTGGCAAATGAGACTTGTGCGGCTATCGAAAGGGTGGTTTGGTTGTTGAGCGCTGCACGCTCAAAGGTAGAGCAGTACTCTAACTTGCCTCCTAAATCAGCATGGTAAATGAGATGAGTGCCATACGTTTCAATTAGCATGGCTATATTGTAATTGAGGTCATCCCCCTTAGCGTTATTGATTATCTTATTAGCTAAATGTCGAAAACCGGCAGTCAGTATGGTTGAGTCTTTTCGTACTATTTCTACTAAATCATACGGCTCTAAATGGCGTGAAGCCATTTTGTATTTATTCATAATGGTGCAGAAGGAAAAGTCGGTGGACTTCAGGTCGCTTTGCGAATAACCGAAGTTTAAGTGTGCACGGAAGAAAAGGGCATCAATGCCTAGATTGGCTTGTACAGACAGAGACTTAGATAATTCTTCGCTGTCTTCTCCTTCTAATATGGAAGTTTCCGTGTCGGTTGCAAAGTCGTCATAGATATAGGTTGAATAGTTTTGCTGTTCATAGCGCCTTAGCGCAGGGAGACTGATGACCTGATCTTTTACGCTATTATAACTGGCATATTCATCAAGTGCATTGTAGCCATATCCTACACCATAGGAACGCTGCAACGCACCTGCATAGGCAGCAGCGTTGCTTTGGCTGTTTTTCCCCTTTTGCACAATGTTTATGGTGTGTACCAATATCCCGTCCGGGCTGAATATCTGTATATCCCCCTGGCGGGATTGAGAGTCGGGATTCTGCTCTACTTCCAATGTTATCTCTTTACCTGACTGAATGGTGGTGTCGGATAGGAAAAAGAAGTCTCCTTTTGAAACCAAATAGCAGCCTTTTTCTTCTGTAATAGGGAGCTGGTAGGCATCGTACATGCGTGATACTTCGAAGACTTCTTTTGGAAAGTTCGGAGTATCTTGGGAAGTAGGCAGATATTCATCACAGCAAGATGTTACTTCACAAAGAAGGAAGATTGATAGGGCTATATTTCTTAATTGATATAATTGCTTCATAAGGATCTGATTATTTGGATAAATTTACTTCACTGTTATTCATTACGATATATACCGGGACAAAAGGATTATCTTCTATCGGGAGTAATTGGATTCTTCCCGATTTAGATAATCTATAATATTCGTTTAAGGATTTTAGGATGAAAAAGTAGTCTTTTTCCTTTTTTGAATAGCCAAAGAATAATCCGGTACTCCAACGGTGTCTTGCAAAGTCTCCATACTCATTCTTTTCCCATAATAAGGTGATATCTCCATTGCAGACGGCAAGGAGGTTATCGATATTTTCTTGTTGTGCAAAGTACTCTAGGAGAACTGTGGAAGAGCAGGACATATCAATGCTTCCGCGTCCAATGTCACTTGTATAATAGAAGTAATTAGAGCCATCTGATCTGCTATTATAGAAAGTTGGAATCCCTCCACCTGGTAAAAATGGTGATATGTTTATGCTTTGTTCACTCCAATAATCAGAACCTATTTTGATGAAATAGAATGGAGTATATGACAGGAAAGGGGTAAAGGGTTTGAAATATTGAATGTCATAACGTTCAATCCTTTGAATATTCTTCGTGTTTATAGGATTTCCAGTGTATATATTCCCTGAGTGGATGTATATGCCTTCTATATCATCTTCAGATAAATTTTCATCAGGTTCATAATAAGAGTTGCCACCAATCCATCTTACTGCTCCCGGATTATGATCTCGGTTTCCGAGAAAAAAGCCATTATATAGATTAGGATGCCCATTTAATAGCGGGTATACAACATATACAGGATACTTGCTGATTGCCGGGACATACTCCCATGTGAACATGACAACTCCCGGGCTATAAGTCATATGGGATTGGCGTGCATCGTTTATTTTTACATAATACACTTTTCTTGTAGGAGTTGGTACCGAAAAGGCCACGCTACCTGCTCTTTTTGTAATGGCTTTAGTGATTTCATCTTTTATTCTCTCATCGAATATAAATTCTGTAATAGGCAATAGTTTGCAGCCCACCAATCTTACATTGTATTTGGAAGAGTTGAAGTCTCCATTGAAAGACTCCTGCCATTCTGCTATATCGGCAGGAGGAATTATTTTTTTATAGCTTACATGACGTTTTAATTTGTTCTGAGTTAGACTTGACCCGCCGATACAATCCAGTTGTGCCTGGTAGTCTTTGCTGGTTATGATATTATATTTATCATAGACGCTGGAGCTGATGCCTACTGTAAGTCCAAAGAACCTTTTGGTTACAGTGGATACGGCATGTTGCCCCTCGATAACCGATTGCCGGCTGATTAATGTACTCAGATTCATTGCTCCTCCCAAGTCGGCAGAAGTGACCAAATGGGTCCCAAATTCATCCAGGAACTGTTCTATTGATAGTTTTCCCGTTTTGATTTGCTTGATTGCAGAGCGAAACTTACCGGATAATAACGGGGAATCGTCTGTTGTGATAACTGAGCGCAGGTTTCCTATGTCCAAAGTGCGGGATGCTACAATTTGTGACAGGCGCGTATATCCGCATGCCTGGTCTACAGTAACATTTTTGTATAATGACGTTTCGCTTGTGAATTGTCTGCCACATCCCAAGAACATTTCTTCATCGCTTTGCGATTTCGTAAGCTTACCAGCAAGTTCCGTTACTGTATTCCCGGAAAATACCTCCAGCCGCTGATAATGCCTGCGATCTTCAGTTACTAATGATATTTCTTCTTTGTTTTCAGTTTCAACCATTTTGTCGTAATCCAGGATGGGTGATATGGAGAAACTGTTATCGTTGGCATAATCTCCCAGAATATTGTATCCGTAGCCTAAACGGTGTTTTCGTTGCAAATCTCCGGTTTGTGTGGCGTTGTCGTCGTCATTGTTTCCTAACTGGCGGAGGCGTATCTGTGTTTTGAAGTTGGGATCGTCCGCATCGGTAATGTTCAGAAGTGTTTCGCGTGAGAAATCTTCGTCATTGTCCGGAACGCTAAATTGAACATAACCGTCTCCCTCTTCTCCTTTGTAGGTAAAGGTAACCCAGTCTGCATTGCAGGTAACTTCCCATGGTCTGTCGTATGTGACGTGGAACGTGTATATATTCCCAATCCGTGGAATCTTCCATGGATTGGAAACCACATCCACTTGTATGTCACTTGGGAGAGAAGGCTCTTCCCATGGTTCGTCATCGTCCTGACATGCCGGTAAACCTGCCAGTATAACAAGCAGGCAACAAAGAGAAAAATAGCGGAAACGGTTATGTCTCATTTTTTATTTATAAACTTAATAATCAGAAAAACGGTTTATTTATCGGTGTTTTCAGGCTTGACGGCTGCATATTCTTCAATGTAAGCTTTCAAGGTGTCATATGCTTTCGCATTGGAAATCAATTCGTAGATAGGTACTAATTTCATGTCAATCATTACGGCTTTAGCAGGCTCTATGGATTGTTGCCACTCCGTGACAAGATTGTCTTTCAAAGTACCTCCTGTGGTCAGGATGGATATTTTGTTGACATCTCCACCTTTGATGATTACTTTGGCATCCATTGAAGAAATAGCCTTGTTTTCTGCATTAGAGAATTTTCCGTCTCCATGTACTACAACTGCCGAAATCTTCAAGTCCAGTGCACCCGATACGGACAGTGTATCGTTCAGTATGCTGGCTGAACAGGACATATAATAATCCAAAACGCATCCCATTACGGATTTGCTGATAAAACACGGACCCACTTCATCGCAGAAATCTTTGCACAATGATTTAATTTTAGCGGCATCTGTAACAGGTGTTTCACCGGTAAAGTTGGCTTCAAATCTTTGTTTCATTCTAAGAAAACCCGGTGCAAACAATTTGGCCTCTAATTCTTTATCATCTTCTGCCTGTTTCAGAATATTATAATAGTTTATTTCACGCGTATATTGATAACTCTTCATACGTTTCACTGCATACTGCATGCTGTCACGCTTCTCTATACTGCTGCCATAGGCACCGTTTACATCGATAGAAAAAGCATTGAAATTCAGATTAACGGATGCTGATACAGCCAGTTTTTGCGATAGTGCCTCTTGGGAAGAAGCGGTGATTACTTGCTCTTCTACCTGCGGAAACAATTCATCTTTGATATAATCTATCTTATTAGCTTTTTGAAGGCTGTCCAGATTACTCATATTGAATATCTGAATATGAGTTCCCAGGCAATAGTTAGTGTTAGGCAAGTAAGAGTAGCCTGTTCCTTTATTGGAAGACAGCAACGCCATTGTTCCTTTGATATCTGAGTTTGCATCTTGATTAACGTCTGTGCGTGTATTTGCTTCTGCACGTGTACTTACACCTGTACTCTGGGTAATAAGCGTGATGCCACCTTGGCGTGCTTCACCCCAGTTGTTGCCTATTGCCAGTGGAACCAAGGCCGGACCGTATCCTTTTTTCTCTGCGGGTACCAGGAAAGCGCTTTCAGTATTTAACTCCCATTCTCCTTCAGCGTCTACCTTCACGTAGTAGGTACCATACTTGTTCGATACGTTTTGAACCGGGTTTCCTGCTTGGTCGACAATGCTTAACGTTGCATTTCCGTCAATCGTCCCATCTACTTCGGGAGTCGTCTCCTGAAGAACTTCATCACTACACGATGTGCTGATGCACAAGCTTGCCATAAAAAGGCCTGCCATTAAAATTTTGTACTTCATACTTTTAGATAATTTTGAAAATATATTATTGAAAAATTAATTGTTGATCTGATTGATGTATTCTGTTAAGGCAGTCTTCACTTTACCTGTAAAGAGTTCGGCTATTGAGACCAGTTTGACGTCTATCAGTGCTACTTTTTCGGGAGCTACAAACGTATTACCTTGTTTAATGAGATTGAGACTGTTCAGCCATCGGGTATAGTCCTTGGTGTCAAGAGTTCCTCCTGTATTCAATATGGATACGTATCCGGGAGACCCTCCTCTAACCCGGATACAGTAACGATAGCGCCCTTTTATCTTTTTCATTGTTTCCGCATATTTGACGGATGCGTCTGCATTGATAATAGAACATAAAGAGGCCTCTACCGCACCTCCTATCCCTAATTCCTTGCCAATTACCGTCTCGTCTATTTCCATTTCGTAATCTATCGTACCTCCCAGGACTGAACGCGCCACAAAGCAGATACCCCATTTGTCGATAAAATTGTATATGGATATTTTGGGCACTTCACCCGGAATGGCATTTATACTTTGGAGTTTCTTCCAGTCTTTCAGGAATCCGGGGGAGAATAGGGTGGAATCCTTTTCTTCTGATAGAACACTTGCCAGTATGTTCTGATATTGTATGTCGCGTGAATAGACGATTCGCTTACTCCGCTTCATTCCAAAAACTGTTTTCTCGGCAGAGAATTGTGAGTAACTGAATCCGGCACTGATGTCAGCGTTGAAGACCAATAAATCCAATCCTATGGAGGCGTTTGCGCTGAACTTTTGGGATATCTCTTTTTCGGTTTTCCCCTCCTGGTATTCTTCTTCCATTTGTGTGGAATAATCATCCATGACATAAGTCTTTCCATATATTTGCTGTAGATAGTCCATACGTGTCAGGTTGAATATTTGATAACGCATTCCCTGGCAGTATTCGGACAGTACATCATAGCTGAACCCGGCACCTTTCTCTATACCGGGTATGCCGATTAAGTCTGTATTAACTTGTTGCTGAATGGTTACTCCGGCTTGTTGCTGATTGGCTTTCAGTTTTATGTTAAGTTGGGCTTTCCGAATGTCTGTTGTCGGATTTTGTTGAATGAAGAGATATAAGGTGTCGTTGCCATGGCCTTCTTGCGTGTTCACCTTCAGCCATTGGGCGGTTGTTTCAACTTGCCAGTCGGAGTTGGAGGAGACAGGTATTTTGTACTCGCCTCCGGTGGCATGCACAACGATCACTTCCGATTCTTCCAAATGTAGGTACAGATTCGGCTCAATCTCTTCTTCGTTGTTACACGCTGCAAAGAGGATACTGATGCATAGGTATAAAGAAATCTTTTTCATAGGTGCTCTTTCATATTATTCTTGTAAACCGATCCGTATTCTTTTTCATTATACACCTGTACATGCGATCCCACCGTGGAGCGGAATAGGCTGTAATACAATTCGCGTAGCGAGATGTCCGGTTGTTTATATAGTTCTGACAGCAGCGAATGTGTAAACCGGTTACTTAGCCAGACACTCTTATAAGGAATATCCGGTTTGGAGGTTTCCCATTCGCCGGCGGCTGTCATACACATAATTCCCGGTATACCTTCGCATGCTTTGGCAACACTGCCTGCATAACAGGTTTCCACAAACCACAGCATTTTCCGGTATTTCCGTTGCTGGTGAAGTTTATCGAATAACTCCACAGCCTGTTGATAGCTGAAACTGTCTGTGTCTCCCCATAGCATATTCCCCTGCATACCGTGTCCGCTCCAGAAGACGAGCACATTGTCATGTTCATCGGGTGAGATGATATGGGGCAGACGGTCGCTTGAGTTTCCGCAAAAGATATCCGTAAGGTCGGCGGGAATCAGCTCAGAGAGTTTATAGTCAATCACGGCACCTTCATATACATCAGTGCCGTCAGGGCTGATGTATATCTTGCCGGGATCGAAGTTGGAAGGATGGCTGGCTATGTCATCTTCTTCAATCAAGACAATGTGGTCGTCATCATACCCTTGCTGTTTCAGTAGTTGGTAGAAAGACAGTGCGTCAGCTTGGTGCCGGTAATTGCTCCATCCGTGTGAGGCGGCGATGATAACCGCCCATTTGTCTTGTAAAGGCGGATACTCAGGTTCCTTCAAACCGGAATCAAATTCTTGTTCCTTTTCTTTCTTCCAGTTCCAACCTGCCAGATTGGCGTTAGTACGGTGTGAACCGTCGGTTGTATGGTAGTCCAGAATCAGGAAGTTCTTCCGATAAATCAACCAATGGCAGTAAGTGCTATGCAATACATTGGTGTATACATTCTTATCGAAGGATAACAAGCCGCTTGCTCCATTCAGGCAAGTGTAGTTTTGAGTTTTAATGCCTAGTATATTTATCCATAATAATCCCGGCATCCATGCTCCTTGTTGCTTGTAAGAGTCTTCGTTGAATACAGTCATTTTTCTCATGGAGGTATTCATGTCGGTTCCTCCATTGACTTGAAGGTCAAAGGCGGCCATCAGTGTCAGGAAAGTAGCATCATATAAATAGGCTTCCCAAGTAGGCTCTTCACCAAACCGGACTTTGTAGGCAATGTCAAAGCCTGTTTCCGGATCGGCGCATACGCCTACACCCTCTATTTCTTCGGCTAAATCACCGCAAGCTTCGATGACAGAAGCCTGAAAAGCATTATCAGAAAAGAGCCGACGTGTGGAACTGTTCTTATCATATTGCCCAAGCATCTTTTTTACGTCTTCGGGCTTGCCCGGTATGCAAATAAGAGCTTCAGGAGAGGTACTTAGAGCATCCTGCATTATTTCAGCTAGATGGTCTGGGTTGTATTGCAGCACTTTGTCCACACTCATTCCCAATTCGTTGGCTTGAAATGCGAACCAATCCGTAAACGTTTGTCCGTAGATGTCATTGGAAGCTATGAGAGAAACTCTCCGGCAACCTTCTTCCAGGGCAATGCTGAGCAAAGTCTCGCATTGTGAAATATCGGTTTCAACCAGCGACCAGAAGAAACCTTCTTGTGCATATAGTCGTACCAGGTCTGCGGAAGAAGCAGTGGGGGCGATAAGTGGTTTGTGTGATACGGCACATTCGCGGGCTATGATTTCAACATTCTGCGAGGCATAAGGACCGATAATTGCATATAGATCCTCCCGGTAAGCCAATCTTCCGGCCAATTGCTCCATATCTTCTGTGTTCTCATTATACCATTCCACATCCAGTTGCACATTATGTTCGTCTCCCGCTAATAGTCCGTAAATGGTTTCCTGGGCCCATGCTACAGTACGTTCGCACTTCTCTTTTGCAGAGATGTCCGAAAGAGGCATGATTACTGCCACTTTGTAGAGAGAGGCTTTGGGCATGTCAGGTAGCACGGCTGGTTCTTCCTCTGCCGATGACGAACAGCCGGTCAGCAGGCTAAACAGGCAGAAGAGTACTTCCATGCATTTGAGATCTGTTTTATGGCAGGTTTTCTTCATATATTTGTTCTTTTTCGGTAACTATGGGACGGTAGTATTCTACGAGATCCTTATAGCTGGATTGATATTCATCGACAAGGGCAATATCTGTGTACCCACTGCCTATTCCGTATATTGTATGCAGATTGGGTAATTCCTTTTGTTCAGTCCATGCAGTGATGTATTCTTCAACTGCCCGGTTGATGTGTTTCACTACGGAGAATACAATGTGTGCGGAGTAGGCCGAGAGATTGACATCCATGCCGGCGGTATAGAATTTGTTCGGATTTTCGCGTGAATAACGATATACACCTTGGTTAGAACCTCCGGCTATAGGATAAATGAAATGGTTCGTTTCGGTCAGGCTATCCGTTAATTCATAAGCTTTGTCCTGCATGGAATAGCCGCTATAATTATCGGAGATATAGCAAGTTGATATGGAAGTTCCTCCGTTATCGGTAAATCCCTCTTGAAACCCTGTTATACCCCGTTGTATGGATAAATCTTGTGCATTGGCTGCCAGGATAGCTGCCTGATACGAAAAGAGGGATGCGATGGAACCTGCTATATAAGATGCGCCATACATATTGATGAGAAAGGTATGCATAGGAAGATCTGTGCTGTTTGTTTCGAAGAGGAGTACGTCGTCTTCAAATCCATTGCGTAGTTCCTTAGCTTGTATCCATTGGCGGGTGGCTGCTTCATATTCATTACCTGCTATAATGGCAAGGTTTTCTCCTTTTTCCGCATGATTCATGGAGTTGAGGATCAATTCAAGCATCTGTACCCCTTCTTCCATACTTGCAGGAGCATAGAGCATTGTGGTGAATCCTAATTTTTTTTGTGCTTTGAGGATACCTTCCAGTATAAGATCATTGTATGCATGGTCTCCCAGTGCATTGACAGGGAAAATGACATACACACCTTTGTCGGAGTAGTCCGGTGAGGGTTCCGGAATTTCTTCTTCTCCTTTTTTATCATCGCATCCTCCAGTCAGTAACAAGACACCTCCTGCTAACAGGAAGTATAATAGATAAATGAGTCTTAATTTGAAAATGCCCCCTGAACTTATTTTCATCATCCTTAAAACTGATAAATGTTGTTTGCAAATGTAACAACATCTTAAATGAAGGACATTGATGATTGGACAGCTCTACTGACATGTGGTCAGAAAAGAGGTGACAATTAGTCCATAGGGGGCTCTCTGTGCTGTTTTTCCTGTACTATCTTCTTGTAATCGGAAGGTGTCATGTCAAATGCAGCTTTAAATAAACGCTGAAAATTGCGGGTATTGGCAAAGCCGGATTCTTCGGAAATGGCTTGTATGGTATAGTTCGGGTGAATCTTTAATTCTGTTAATGCATGTTTCAAACGTATTTCTGTGAGATATTGCGAGAAAGTCATATTTGTATTTTCTTGTAACATTTGTCCGAATCGGTTTTTATCTATGGAGAGTCGCTGCAGCATATCTTGCCTTGAAAGCTCAGGTATCAGATAAAGTTTCTCGTCTTTGATAAGGCGTTCCATCTTTTTAAATAAGCTTTTGTTGAGAGAATTTTCCTGATCGGATTCTTCTATTACAGCTATCTGCCTGTGTAGTCTGTCTATCTCTCTTTCATAAGACATCAAACTGTCCAGCTTATTTGCCATGAGTATATTCTTTTTTCTTATGATGTTCATGTGGCGTATGGCCAGCCATAGTGATATGAGAGCTAAAACGAATGCGCAACCTAACAAAACCTGAACTATAAAAGAATTATGGAGTTGCTCATCCTTTTGACGAATGTTCCATTCCTTCTCTTGCAGTTTGTAGATAGTAGCCAATTCCAGAGCAGTTTCTTTTTTGTCACGAACATTCAAACTGTCTTCTATAACCTGTATCCTTTTCTGATATTGGAGGGCTTCCCGATAATTGCTCAAACCTTGGCAGGCCTCTGATAAATTCACTAATACCTCGATGAAATCGTTGTTTATCGTATCTGTTGTTTGATTGATCGGCTCTTTTTTTTCGTAGTAATCCAATACCTGCCCATATTGTTTCATGGCCAATTGATATACCAGGACGTATCTTTGCATATCCTTCTTTTTTGAATAGTTGGTGGCGGAGAATCGGGAAAAATAGTCTAAAGCTTTTTCTGTTTCTTCTGATTTGGCATAGAGATAGGCTTGCTTGATATATAAATAGGCCGATTGCTGGTCTATATATCCCAATGGAATGCCATCTTGCTTTTTCATCAGGTTGATTAATTCTTCACGTTTATTGCAGATAGCAATTGCTTCTTTATATTTCCCCTCTTTGGACAGGTAACTGGTTAACTCTCCGTAAAAATAAGAAAGATAGGGCTTCATGCGGAATGATTCTTCATTCTCCAATAAATTAATGGCTTGTATGAAATAGTCATACGCTTCTTGCTTTTGGTTTAAAGCATAATAGTTTTCTCCCATAGTGAACAGGAAATTAGCTTCTGTCTGCTTATGTCCCATTTCTCGGGCGGCCTTGATGCCTTCTGTCAGATAACGGATGCTTAGTTTATGATTTTCCAGAAGTTTATATGCGTTGACAATACACGACATTGTCTGTAAGTAATAGATGTATTCGTGTCGGAGTATAGTGTCTTGATAGGCTTTCAGGGCATAATTCAAGGCCATTCGTTGTTGCCCTTTGCCGGCGTAGACTATTCCTCGTTGCGCATTTATCAGGCAAAGCTTTTCAAGTTTCTTTGCCTCCATTGTATTTAGTAAACTGAGAGCACTGTCTGGTGTGGCAATATGTACTTTCAAAACGTGTTTGAGAGTGTATATTGAATCAGAAGTATCGTCAGCTTTTGCTTCAGCTGTTATGCATATAAATAGTATGCTGATACTCAGTAAACATGAAAGGGCATATCTCATTTTGTGTGATAATTGAATAGTTGATTTGTTTGGAGTCAGACATGGATAACTGCCCCGTCCAACAATTTCAGATACAGTTCTATCGCCTCTTCTATCTCCTGAATGAAAATGAACTCATCTGCCGTATGGGAACGGCTGCTCTTTCCCGGTCCCATTTTCAAAGAAGGGAATGACATCAGAGCCTGGTCGGAAAGGGTAGGGGAGCCGAAAGGTACACGTCCCATGGCAACGGCACGTTGCACTATCGGGTGCTGCTCTTCCACATGAGAAGAACTTAAACGGAACGAACGTGCTTTGGCCTCGCAGGTAATGTGTTTTTGTATTTCTGCAAATAGTTCCTGATTGCTGTAACACTCGTTGCTGCGGATGTCTACCACAAAGGTACAACGGTCTGGGATTACATTGTGTTGCGTGCCTGCATTGATCTGCGTTACACTCATCTTTACAGGACCTAATAGTGGAGATACTTTTTCAAAATGATGGTCGCGGAACCAGGCGATATCTTCCAATACTTTATATATGGCATTGTCTCCTTCATTTCGTGCGGCATGTCCGGCTTTCCCGTAAGCGGTCACGTCCAGTACCATTAATCCCTTTTCCGCAATGGCAGGTTGCATTTCGGTAGGTTCACCTACAATAGCAAAATGGATCGGAGGAAGTTCAGGCAATACGCATTCGATGCCCCCTTTTCCGGAAACTTCTTCTTCGCAGGAAGCGAGATAGATGAGATTATACTTCTGTGTGGTGCGGCAAAGATGCAGAAAGACTTGCAACAGACTGACGACACTTGCTCCGGCATCATTACTACCTAATCCATATAATTTCCCGTTACTTTCCATGGTAGGTGTAAACGGATCTTTCCGCCAGCCGTTCACAGCTTTCACGGTATCAATGTGTGAATTCAGTAACAAGGTAGGCTTATTTAAGTCGAACATCGGACTAAGACACCATACGTTATTGCCTTTTCGTCCGGTTGCCATGCCTTGCAACTCTATATAATTCTGTAGATAATCAGCTGCTTTTTCTTCATCGCGGCTAAGAGAAGGGATAGCAATCAGAGACTTAAGAACTCCGGTTGCTTCAGAAACCATTGTAGGTATATCGTAAGTCATATCTCAATCAGTTAAATTATTGGGATGCAAACTTACGGATAAATACTGAAATATGCTTAATCGGCAGGATAAAAATGCCATTCCATCCGTTGATGCCGGTGAATAAGGAAAGGGTAGTGTGTGCAAGGTGAAAGAGTAATCAGCAAAGGGCGTTCAATGACGCCCTTTGCTGATTACTTTATGTTTTTAGAACATATAGCTCAGAGAGATCATCATGTTACGGTTCTTGTTATCTATGTGATCGGCGTTATCTATTAACCCCCAGTCATACCCGAAAGCAACTTGAAACTTTTTGCAGAATTCTACACCGAATTTCAACCCGAGACCGAGATCAAAACGTTTCATGCCACCACCATCTTCATCGAAAACATTATCAGATGCATCCGACGATTCAGCTCCATCTATCTTAACCTTACCAAAGAGACCGATAGCAACATAAGGACCTGCATTGCCGAAAACGGCGAAATTCTCATTTACTGTATATTTATAACCCATGTGTACGGGAATTTCTAAATAGCAAGGATTATACTTGATATCGTAGGAACCAAGATTAACCTTGGCACCTTTTAGTGACAGTAGGGCACCTAAATCCAAATATACTCCTTCGGCAATTTGTGGCAATCCCACTTCAGCCTTGACTCCGGCGTGGAATCCTACTTTGCTACTGAATGCATCTCCGGAAAAATTACTGGAGTTCATACCGAGCGTTGCCCCCCCATTTGAGGTTCTCTTGTGCATTTATACTCGTGAAACTTATTGCCAATAATGCGAATATTACTAAAATCTTTTTCATGTAATTAAGTCTTTAAATTGGTTTATGTAATTGTAAATATAAGGATCAAGTATGTTGGAAGAAGGCGTTGGATGACGCCTTTTTCTTATTCCTGATATCGTTAGAACATGAGTCCTAAGGAAATCATCAGGTTTCTATTCTTGCAGCCCATCAATTCCTCAGCTTCAATGAATCCGAAGTCGTAGCCGATGGAGAACTGATACTTCTTACTGATTTCTATACCTGCTTTCAGTCCCAATCCAAGGTCAAAACGTTTGAATCCGTCATCGCCAAACACGTTCTCTGATTCGGAAACCTTGGAACCTCCATCTACCAAACTGCCGTCAGCTGTCATTTTCGCTTTACCGAACAGACCGATTGCAATGTAAGGACCTGCATTGGCAAACAAGGAGAAATTATCATTTACAGCATATTTATAGCCAATGTGTACCGGAATCTCCAAATAGTACGGGTTGATCTTGAAACTGGCCATACTGCCTGCTTCAACTTTGGCGCCTTTTAGCGAAAGCAGCGCTCCGAAATCCATATAAAGACCTTCCGTAAACTGAGGCAGTCCCAATTCAGCCTTAACGCCTGCATGGAAACCTACGCGACTGTCCAATCCGGTTACGTTGAGGCTGCTTACATTCATACCTGCCGTGACACCCCATCTGAGGTTATCTTGTGCGTTGATACTCCCTAAACCTATCGCCAATATGGCGACTAATACTAGAATCTTTTTCATGTCTGTTAAGTTATTGTATTGATATTTAAAAACTATCGGATGCAAATATATACATATATTTGTATTTCTTTGGAAAAACGAACAAAAATGTAGGGTAATCACTTCTTTTTATAGTAGGATAGTACTAATATTGCGGAAATATATACTAAATATTTAATTCTCAATATAGAAATAGTTTCAAATGAAACCACTACCTTTGTGCCGTATTTACCAATATATGAATAATATGACTTATCATCATTTATCTGTCCTCGTACATCGACGGGCAGAGGAGTATGGCGACAAGGTGGCTCTGAAATACAGGGATTACGAAACGTCGCAGTGGATCCCCATCACTTGGAATCAATTCTCACAAACAGTTCGACAAGTTGCGAATGCACTCGTAGAGTTAGGAGTGCAGGAAGAAGAAAACATAGGAATCTTTTCTCAGAACAAGCCCGAATGCCTTTATATAGATTTCGGGGCATTTGCTAACCGTGCGGTGACCATACCTCTGTATGCTACCAGTTCGCCGGCACAGGCGCAGTACATTATCAATGATGCTCAGATACGTTATATATTTGTAGGCGAGCAATTCCAGTATGATGCGGCTTTCAGTGTCTTTGGCTTTTGCCAATCGTTACAGCAATTGATCATTTTCGACCGTGCTGTAGTACGCGACCCTCGTGACATGACTTCCATCTATTTCGATGAATTCCTGGAAACAGGAAAAGGTTTGCCGAACAACGATATAGTGGAAGAGCGTACTTCCCGTGCATCGGATGATGACCTTGCCAACATTCTTTATACATCCGGTACAACTGGCGAACCGAAGGGGGTAATGTTGCATCATTCTAACTATATGGAAGCTTTCCGTATCCATGATATCCGTCTGGTAGACATGACCGATCAGGATATTTCCATGAACTTCCTTCCTCTGACACATGTCTTCGAGAAAGCATGGACGTATCTTTGTGTGCACAAAGGTGTGCAGATTTGTATCAACCTGCGTCCGGTGGATATCCAGACTACCATTAAAGAAATCCGTCCGACATTGATGTGCAGTGTTCCCCGTTTCTGGGAAAAAGTGTATGCCGGAGTACAGGAAAAGATAGCTCAGGAAACCGGTTTGAAGAAAGCTATGATGCTGGATGCCATTAAAGTCGGCAAGATACATAACATTGATTATCTGCGTAAAGGCAAAACTCCGCCGTTGATGCTTCATCTGAAGTATAAGTTCTACGAAAAGACGGTTTATGCTTTACTGAAAAAGACGATTGGTATTGAGAACGGTAATTTCTTCCCTACTGCTGGAGCTGCCGTACCTGATGAAATCTGTGAATTTGTTCATTCGGTAGGTATCAATATGTTGGTTGGCTATGGTCTGACCGAATCGACTGCTACCGTTTCTTGTTTCCTTAACCAAGGTTACGAAATTGGTTCCGTAGGCACCGTGATGCCTGATGTAGAAGTGAAGATCGGTGACGAGAATGAAATACTTCTGCGTGGAAAGACTATCACGAAAGGCTATTATAAGAAAGCGGAAGCTACTGCCGCTGCTATTGATAAAGACGGTTGGTTCCATACCGGTGATGCCGGCTATCTGAAGGGTGACCAACTTTATCTGACTGAGCGTATCAAGGACTTGTTCAAGACTTCCAATGGTAAGTATGTCAGTCCGCAAGCTTTAGAAACGAAACTGGCTATTGATCGTTACATCGATCAGATTGCCATTATTGCCGACCAGCGTAAATTTGTGTCTGCCCTTATTGTACCGGTCTATGGTTTTGTGAAAGATTATGCCAAGGAAAAAGGCATTGAATATAAGAATATGGAAGAACTGCTGCAACATCCTAAGATTCTCGGTTTGTTCCGTGCCCGCATAGATACCTTGCAACAACAGTTTGCCCACTATGAGCAAGTGAAACGTTTCACACTTTTACCCGAACCTTTCAGTATGGAACGTGGTGAACTGACTAATACTTTGAAGTTGAAGCGTCCTGTAGTTGCAAAGAATTACAAGGAAGTGATAGATAAGATGTACGAAGAATAAAGATATAATAAACCTATCTATTGAAAATAAAAAGCTCCCGGTTAAGAGTCAGAACTTTTAATCGGGAGTTTTTATATATCCGTGTGCCTAAAAAGTGCACGCATATTACCGGTTTGTCCCCTCTTGATGACCCTGTACCGCATATATTTGCATCCTCACTTTATATTAATTTATGTAAGATGTATAACTTATCTATTACTACAGGAAAAATAGCGGATGGCTTTTCCGCATTGTTAATGCTTTGTTGCATACTCATGGTACAGTCGTGTACTGCTCCCGTACAAACTACGGCTTCTTTATCGTCTGACAATGGAGACGGTACTTATACCAATCCGGTGATTAATGCCGATTATCCCGATCCTGACATTATACGGGTAGGTGAAGACTTTTATATGGTCAGTTCCTCATTCGTTGCTATGCCGGGTATTCCTATCTGTCATTCTAAAGACCTTATAAATTGGCGTATCATAGGGCATGCCTACGACAGCATCACTTTCCGTCCTCAATATAGGATGGAGAATGAGCAGACCGCGTATAGTCGTTTGTGTTGGGCTCCTTCCATTAAATATCATGACGGTACCTATTATATAGGAGTTAATATTGCCGATGATGGTTTTGTAATGTTTAAGAGTAATAACCCGGAAGGGCCGTATTCAATGCATAAGTTTGACAAGCGTTTGTATGATCCGGGATTTTTCATTGATGATGATGGTAAGAAATATGTCACACATGGAAAGACGAAAATATACCTGACACGTTTGAAAGATGATGGAACCGGTGTACTGGATCCTAACGATGAGGGTACCCTGATTATAACAGCTCCCAAGGGATATGAATATCTTTTTGAAGGATGTCACACTTATAAAAGGAATGGCTGGTATTATATATTCAATCCGGCATTGGGATACAATGGGGTACAGATGATCAGCCGCTCCCGTAATCTTTACGGTCCGTATGAAACAAAGATCCTTATTGATGATGATATCAACTATGCTGATGCCGGTGTACATCAGGGCGGATATGTGGAGACACTTGAAGGTGAATCGTGGGCCTATACTTTCCAGGACAGGGATTATATGGGTAGATGTGTGATGCTGTATCCGATGAAATGGGAAGAGGATTGGCCGGTGGTAGGCCCGGAAGGTAAACCTGGAAAAGGAGTGGTAACTTATAGAAAACCGGCAGTCAAGGCCAAGCAAGAGATTACATTTCCCCAACATTCGGATGATTTCAGTTCTTCGAAACTGGCTCATGTATGGGAATTTAATCATGTACCTCGGAAAGATAAATGGAGTCTGACGGATCGTCCCGGTTATTTTAGGATTTATGCGCAGTATGCAAAGGGATTTGAATGGGCGCGTAATTCGCTGACACAGAAAGTGTCTGGACCTTATAGTACCGGAACTGTTTCATTAGATTTGACCGGACTCCGTGAAGGGGATTTTGCCGGAAATGGCATTATGGGGAGAGTTATGTACCAACTGGGAGTACGGAGGAAGGCGGATGGCTTTTGGCTTGAAATGAGGCAGGGAGGAAGAGAAGGGGAGACTGTTGTCGATAGTCTTCCTGTCAAAACTGATAAGATATACCTGCGCACTGAAGTGACAAAGCAAGGATCTTTACTGTTTTATTATAGTCTGGATAATCTTGAATATAACCGTTTGGGTCCGGAAGGAGTTTCTAACTTCTGGGGATTTCTGGGTATCCGTCATGCTTTATGCTGTTATAACTTGAATAAAGGTGCTACTGGCGGCTATGCCGATTTTGATTATTTTGAATTAGAAAGTAATCGCAGGGGAAATCACTACGATGCATTTACCGAGATAGACTTTTCTCAGTATGATGATCGTGAAGGAATGAAATTAGTACGTCCGGTAGCAAAACGCCCTATGCAGTTTATTTCCGGAGTACGGGATGGAAACTGGCTCGTATTCAATAATATGTGCTTTAAGCAGAACCCTCAAAAAGTAACTATCGAACTTCAGGCGGAAACTCCCGGAACAGTGATTGAGATAAGGGAGGGAAGTCTCGATGGTAAGTTGATAGCCACTTGCCCGATAAATCAGAACCAGACTCCGGGAGAATGGGAGAAGCAAACCTTTGAGGTCAGTGGAGCAGTAAAAGATAAGTCCAAAATTTATTTCCTGTTCCGTGGACAGAGTCAGGGACTTGCTATAAAGAACTTTATCTTTTACTGATCCGGATTATCCTCCTCGTTATTAATGGAGTTTTTATATTCGCTTGGAGTAACTCCCATGTGCTTTTTGAAGCATCTGCTGAAGTATTTCGGGTCGCTGAAACCGGTCATATAAGCTATTTGAGAGAAGTTGTATACATCACTTCTGATCAGCTGGGCAGCTCTTTTTACACGAATTTCCCTGATAAAATCTACCGGAGGCATTCCTACAATGGACTTAAGCTTCCGGTAGAAAATACTCCGGCTCAGCAATAGCTTGTTGGCGAAATCGTCGATCACCAGATCCGGATTATCTATTTGCTCTTCCAGGAAATCCATCACTTCTTTCATGAATAACTTATCATGCGGCATCACTTCGGGTTCCGAAGGAGTCCAGTCCTTAGAATTATCGGTTTCATTGTTTGCTGATAACTGTTTCATGAATATTTCCTGTAGCTGCTTACGCTTGGTAAACAGAGAAGCTATACGGGCTTTGAGGTACGAAGAACTGAATGGTTTCGTAATGTAATCATCAATACCTTGTTCCAAAGCGGTGATACGGTCATCCAATGATGCTTTTGCTGATAGAAGAATGATTGGAACATAGCAGATATCTTTGTTTTCCTTGATACGTTTAATCATTTCCAATCCATCCATGACAGGCATCATTACATCACTGATTATCATATCGGGTATAGCTTCCGATGCAAGTTTCAAACCTTCTTCTCCGTTTGCTGCTTCCAGGATAGTGTATTTCTTTGATAGTATATTTCTGAGCAGGCTTCTCAGCTCACGATTATCTTCTACGATTAAAATGGATAAAAAATCCTCTTCCGAGCTGTTTTCAGATTCAGCTATACCGTTATCTACAGTTGTGGTAATATATTCTGTATTGTCCGAACTATCAGCAAGGATTAATTCGGCCTGTGCATCTTTCTCAAACACTTCACGTTCCAAAGGTAAAGTTACACTGAATTCGCTACCCGTTCCCGGTTGGCTCTTGACCTCTATATCTCCGTGATGCATATCCACCAATTCTTTGACGAGTGATAAGCCAATGCCTGATGAAGGTTGCAGAATATTGTTGTTCTTGCTTAGTGTCTCAAAGCGTTTGAAAAGAGAACCTATCTTATCAGGAGCAATACCGATACCTTCATCAATGATGGAAATGCGGATATGCTGATCCGATTTCTGTACTGTAATCTTTACGGTTTTCCCGGGTAGAGTATATTTGAATGCATTGGATAATAGATTGAATACTATTTTTTCCACTTTGTCCCTGTCTATCCATATATATACTTCTTCTTGATCAGCTTTGAATGTGAAGTCTATTTGTTTCTCTTCAGCTATCAGACGGAAATTTTCTGTAATTTTCATCAGGAAAGCAATCAATTCTGTTTGTTCAACCATTACTTTCATCTTCTTATTCTGTATCTTTCGGAAATCGAGTATCTGATTGACAAGACGCAACATGCGTTCCGTATTTTTATGTACAACGGTCAGATGTTCCCGTACGGAAGGAGAAATGGTCTGGTCCTCCAGAACTTCACTGACCGGACTGGAGATAAGAGTCAATGGTGTGCGTAGCTCATGTGAAATATCGGTAAAGAATTTCAGTTTGATATTTGATAATTGCTGTTCCATATCCACTTGGTGACGCAGTCGATAGATGTAAGAGAAGATATACAGAATTAACCCTGTGAGAAGGATGAATGCTGCAAGATATGCCAGTAAAGCCCAAGGAGTCTCCCAAAAGGTAGGAATGACCTTGATGGAAAGTGTACGGATATTGTTTACCCATACTCCGTCACTATTTGTTGATTTCACATGAAGACGATATTCGCCTGCGGGCAGATTGATGTAGCTTGCTGATTTGTTTTTATCGCTATAATTCCATTCTTTTTCAAGACCTTCCAGGCGATAGGCATAGCGTATGTCATTCGGTCGCGTGAAGTCTAATGCTGAAAATTGTACATTAATATTTCGTTCCGAAGGGTGTAAAGCTATCTCTTTCAAGTCATCGGTGGAGACTGTTGATTTCTTTCCGTTAACTTTCAAATCAGTAAAGACGATGGGAGGTACATAATCACTCTTCTTCATTTGTTCCGGAACAATTTCCAAAAAGCCCATATCTGTGCCGAAAATCAATTGTTGCCGGGCGTTTATGGTGGGGATCGCTTCGCTAAAGTTCATCTTTTGTCTGAGAAATCCTGTACTATAGTTCTCGAATGCCTCTGTTTCCGGATTAAATTTGGATAAAGCGTTTTCGGATGCTATCCACAGATTCTTTTGGGAATCTTCTATCATGGATAGGACCATATCGGAACCTAGCCCTTCCTGCTCGGTGTAATACTGAAATTCAATGTTTTCGCTAAGCAGGGTTCTGGATGTGATTTTGTTGACTCCTCCGGTGAATGTCAATACATAGATGTCTTTATGGCTGTTTTTGTATATATGCATAATGTCATTTCCTGTCAGACTAGAAGGTCTGTTCCTGTTTTGTATATTTCTGTAGAACTTGATTTCTTCCAGTTGTGCAAAGTCATTTGAGAATGTAACCAAACCAAAGGTGGTTCCTACCAACAGGATACCATTTTCCGTACCTGTAATATAGCGGATATTATGGCAGGTGCTGAACGGATAGTTTTGTAGCTTATTCCTGTGGTTGATAAAATACACTTTTCCCTCAGGTGTTTGTTGTAGCAGATTTAATCCGCCACCGTAGCATCCTATCCAGATGTTGTCATGATTATCGGAATATATGCTGAATATGTCATTGTTGCTCAAACTATAGATGTCTTCGGAGGCATACATATAATTTTGTACGTCGTAATTCCCATCGGTTTTCTTTGTGAGTTGGAATAGTCCGTTTCCCTTGGTTCCTATCCAGATTGTTCCGTCCTTTCCTTCGCAGATGCTGTAAACACTGGCATTGAATGATACTTTGTCTTTACCTATCTTTCCCTGTGAAGACAAGTAACCGGACAGGCTGCCATCAGGGTGGTATATCCTGACATATTCGCTTTTGGAAGCTACCCACAATCGTTGTGAACTGTCCAAAAGGAAAGCACGGATTTCGAATCCCCTGTCTATTCCTTTCAGATTATAAATTTGTGGATAGAAAGACATTTTCTTTATTCCTCTGGTGCTGACTAGCCAGTGGTTTCCCTGTCTGTCCTGATAATGGTAGCGAACAAGCGGAGCAAATAGCGATTGAGGATTGTCCGGATCAGTATAAAAAGCTTTCAATTCTTTACTTTTCCTATCATAATAACAGAAGTTTCCATTATGGGGAATCAGCCATAAAGTACCTTGTTTATCTTCAAATATGGTGTTTTTGTTCTCTCTGCCATAATTCACGACCTCTTTTTCGGGTGTAAAGAGGTATTGCTTTTCACCTGTTGCCGGATTAAAGCGTATCACTCCGGGAGTAGTGGGGAATATCCATAGCTCTCCCTCTTTATCTTCATAAATGGAGATAGCTTCATTGGAGGATTGCATGGGAGTACGGATATCAATTAGCTGAGAAGTCTTATTTTCCGGATTGAACAGGATGACGCCATTATCAGTGGCTATGGTGAGTAGCCCATGGTTGGTTATGTCTAAAGAGCTTATTTTGTTGATGGGGTAAGGAAGCTCTATAAATTTTATGCTTTCAGTTTGTTGGTTATAATAGGCTATCTTTTCAGAAGCGGAAGCAAGGTAAATTGTACCGTTGTATTCCTGAATAAACTGGAAAGGAAAATCACTGTCGATCTTTTTGTTGCCTATAATGGATATACCTTTGTCTGTCAATATCCACTCATCCTTATCGGAATCCTGGAAGATAGTGAAGATGTGCTCACCTTTTAAAAAACCATTGAATGTGCTATAGAGTGTAATTCCGTCTTTTTCTTTATATCTCTTTTCATCGATTCTGTAACAATAACCTTTGTCGCATGTCACCCAGGCTATGCCTTCTTTTAGGGGAAATATTTTCTGGACAAAGTTTCTTCTTTGCATATCTTTATCTACTGTTTGCAGAACATCATAGAAGATTTCAAGATGCGTGTCGAATATATAAGCCTTGCTGTCATACGTCTGGCACCAGATATCGCCATATGCGGTTTCTGAAATATAGGTTATCCGATTGTTGGATAGTGTATAGTCTTTATGTGGCGCGGATTTGTAGTTCTTGAATGTATATCCGTCGAACTTATTGAGTCCGTTACGGGTACAGATCCAGATAAAGCCTTTCTGATCTTGTAAAACCGCTGATGCGATATCTTGGGGTAGTCCGTTCTCTGCTGTAAAATCAGTAATCTGGCAGATGGGCTGTGCCGATGAAAACATCGGTATCATTAAGTATAAGAAGTAGATAATCAGTCGTCTCATAGTACTGTTTTGAATAGTGCAGAACAAATGTATAGAAAAAAGGGAATAAATGAAAAGTATAGGACCTGTTTGACCGAAAAAGCCGATATTTCGCCCGAATAGTCCACCTCCTTTTTGTCCCATTTTGAAAAAGTGCACTCTTGTTACCTGATTTTATTCCGTTGCTATGACACAGGTTGGCTACTTTTGCGGAGTGAATCATTTTAATCATTAACTATTAAAAACACATTACTTATGAATTTAGAAAGACTTGTTCAAAGGACAGCTGCTACTCTCTTGATGAGTATGATCTGCCTTATCTCTCTTGCACAGAGTCGTACTGTTTCAGGTGTTGTGCTCGATAGCAGAGGTGATCCTGTTATTGGTGCTAATATCAGAGTAGTAAGTGACGCTTCTATCGGTACAATTACAGACCTGGATGGTAAATTCTCCCTTGCCGTGCCGGGTACAGCCAAACAATTGGAAATAAGTTTTATCGGAATGCAGACGCAAACTGTATCCATTGTAGCAGGGCAGCCGGTTCATGTGACATTGGCTGAAGATGCTGAGATTCTGGATGAAGTTGTAGTAATCGGTTATCAGACGGTGAAACGTAAGGACCTTACCGGATCGGTAGCCTCTGTTTCGGGTGAGCAAATTGCAGCTATGCCTGTTGCCAATGCAGCTCAGGCTTTGCAGGGTAAGCTGGCCGGTGTCAATGTAACAACGCAGGATGGACGTCCCGATGCCGCTGTTTCTATTCGTGTACGTGGTGGCGGTTCTATCTCACAGAGCAATGATCCGCTGGTACTGATTGATGGAGTCAGTGGCTCGTTGAGTGATATTCCGGGCGATCAGATTGAGTCGATTGACGTTTTGAAAGATGCCTCATCAACGGCTATTTATGGTGCCCGTGGTGCTAATGGTGTAATTCTTGTTACCACAAAGGGGGCTAAAGAAGGACGTGTTGTTGTCAGCTACAATGGTTATGCGAAGTTCAATACACCGACTAAGTATATGGATGCGCTCAATCCTTATGACTACCTGGCATATAGCTGGGCAAGTGCAGCTTCGGTTGGTGGTAACAGCTATATGGAACCATTGGAGAAACTGTATGGAATAGGGCGTTATACGACTACCAACCCTGGCGGTATAGAAAGTTATCGCAATGTGAAGGTGGATAATATCCAGAAGAAGATTTATGGAGATTCTTTCTCTCATAATCATGACCTTTCTGTTACGGGTGGTACTGAAAAGACTAAAGTGCTGTTTGGCGTTAACTACATGGATGAGGATGGTATGAAACTCGCTTCTTATTATAGACGTGCCAATGTTTCGTTGAAAGTGAACCAAAAGATTGCCAAGAACCTTGATTTGAGTCTTGATACCCGTTATACCAATATTAAAAAGATGGGTGATGAGGGTGTTACGAATGGTAGCGGATCAGTCCTGTCATCTTCTTATCGTTTCCGCCCTATTGCAACAGATGATATTTTGGGTGATCTATCCGCAATGAATGAAGGTATGATTGAGAACTATGCCAAACAGAGCCAGTGGGACAGATATAATCCGGTAAACCGTATCAATGACAAGTATGCGCCGAATGCCCAGCAGTCATTGCGTGGTATTCTCTCGCTGAACTGGGGGATTGTGAAGGGATTGACCTATCATACTGACCTGTCTCTCAGCCAGACCTGGAATCAGAATAAAGAATGGACGGGAGCCATCATAAATAACTATCTGGATGATAGTACCGGTGAGGTTCTATATGCAGGTAATGCGAATCTGGAGAAAAAGAATAGCTGGGGACTCCGTTGGACAAATACCTTGAGCTATGACTTTACTTTTGCTAAGATACACCGCTTGAATATCCTGGCCGGTCATGAAGTTTCCAATTCGGGCGGTGACGGACTGAAAGCCTCAGGAACCTATTTTCCTGCAAACTTTACGAAAGAGAATGCATTTGCCATGATCAATCAATATGACAGTACTAAGGGAGTGGGAGAATTTTCTTCAAGTATTTCCACACCGAGCCGTATCCTTTCGTTCTTTGGCCGCTTGAATTATAATCTTATGGAACGCTATCTGTTGACGGTTACATTCCGTGCGGATGGTTCATCTAAATTTGCTCCCAGTAATCGTTGGGGATATTTCCCGGCAGCTGCTTTGGGCTGGCGTATGTCTGAAGAAGCATTCCTGAACGATGTGGACTGGCTGGATAACCTTAAACTTCGTGTTTCCTATGGTGAGGTAGGTAACGATGGTATAAATTCCAGTTTGTGGTCACAGAATTGGGAGGCTACCAGTGACAAGAGATACCAGGGAGCCGTGAATGGTGCCTTCTTGCCTTCTTATTCACTTGGTGCAGATATGGCGAACAAGGATCTGAAGTGGGAAACCACGATAACCCGCAACATCGGTGTTGATTTTGGTTTCTTTAATAGCCGCCTGACCGGTACGATTGATGCCTATTGGAATACTACCAAGGATTTGCTGATGAAAACTGCCATACCGGGTATTACGGGTTTTACTACAACCTATGCCAATGTAGGCCAGACCAGCAATAAAGGTATTGAAATAGCTCTTCAATGTGTACTTGTGAAGACGAGGGACTGGAATGTAACGGCCGGTTTTAATATTAACTTCAATCGCGGTAAAGTGGATAAGCTGGCTGATAATGTTACCGGACTTTATGGTACGGAATGGGCTACTTCATCCACTTTCCCGAAATCAGATTATGTCTTGAAAGAAGGGCGTCCTGTAGGCTTGGTACGTGGCTTGACTGCTGATGGCTTCTATACTACCGACGATTTCACTTATGAAAATGGGGTGTATACCCTAAAAGAAGGAGTCGCGGATGTTTCTTCTGCTGTATTCCCCAACTATCACTTGCACAATGGTATAAACGAACGCCCTGCAGGACAGTTAGCTTACCCGGGTATGGCAAAGTTCAAAGACCTGAACGATGACGGTATTATCAATGATGATGACGTGGACGTTATCGGTGATATGACACCTGTCCATACCGGTGGTTTTAATATTAACGCTACTTATAAGAACTTTGATTTAGGTTTGTATTTTAACTGGAGCTATGGTAATGAAATTTATAATGTAAATAAGTTGGCAGCACTTTATGGTTATAAAGAAGGTGCCGTTTACGAGAATAAGCTCTCTATAGTAAAGGACTGCTATAAAATCTATGATGTAGTGAATGGCGAATTGGTTGCATTGACCACTCCTGAACAGTTGAATGCTGCCAATGCGAATGCTAAGTTACCACTGGCATACAGTGAGAATGGCTATGTGTCTACATTGGGTATTGAAGACGGCTCTTATCTGCGTTTGAATACACTGACTTTGGGGTATACTTTACCGAAGAGTATGCTTCAGAAGGCGGGTATCAGTAATCTGCGTGTTTACGGAAGTATCTATAATGTCTTTACGATTACAGGATATTCCGGAATTGATGCTGAGGTAAGTACGTCTACTTCTACAAAGACCTATCCTCAATTAGGTATGGACTGGGGTACTTATCCGCGTGCCCGTTCCTTCGTACTGGGTGTAAATCTTAGCTTCTAACCATTTAAATAAAAGATGAAATTATGAATAAGTATATAAAAATGGCATTTGCGTCAGCCTGTTGCGTCTTGTTTGCACAGTGCAGTGACTTTCTGGAAACTTCTTCTCCTTCTAATACAGATGACGAGTTTGTAACTTCCAGTCCCGCAGAAACTCTGAAGACTTTGTCAAGAGCTTATGCACTTTATCGTGAATCGTGTAATGGGGCATACGATTGGAACGACCATTACCGTTCGGATATCGAATATTTCCCCGAGAATAATACTTCCAATAATATCAATGCAAAGCTGGTTCCCGAACAGATTCCTTGTGATCACATGAAAGGTAGCTTCAATGCTCTGTACAATGTGATTTCCTATGCCGGAAAGACCGCTGACCTGATTGCTGCCAAAACAGCTTATCAGGATGATATCGCAGCAGGCAGGACTTCTGACTGGACACATCTGAAAGGTGAAGCTGAAGCATTACGTGCATTATGTTACTTTGACTTGATTAAACATTGTGGTGATGTACCGTATGGCTATGAGAATAATTATGTAGATGATTACGGGCTGACTTCACGTTTTGATATTTATGATGCATTGATTGAAAAATTGAAAGCAGCGGAACCGTATATGTATAAAGTAGGTGAAGGCGGTTTGAACGGTGAGCGTATTACGCGGACATTTGTAGATGGATTGATTGGCAAAATGGCTCTTTATGCCGGAGGCTATCAAACAATCCGTACTGATATGCCGGAACTTTATGGGAGTGTACAGTTTGAAACTCTCAGCACGGATGCTAAACGTAAATGCGCTTATGCCCGTCGTTCCGATTACAAGAACTATTACACTATAGCTGAAGACTATTTGCAGAAAGCTCTTTCAACCAATGCAGGAACCACCAAACTGGTTACTACGGATGAGCGTAGCTATGCAAACAATCCTTTCCAACGTCATTTCCAATATGGAATGGATCTTCAGATGAGTCCTGAAGCCATCTTTGAAATAGGTTGTGTACAGAATCAGGCTACAAGCCGTATGTATTGCTATGATTTCGGTCGTGGTTCTAACGGTGGTAACAATACTGCTCCGAATAAAGTATTTGCCGGTATACGTATGGTGCCGAGTTTCTATTACGGTGGTTATGACAACGCTGATAAACGTCGCGATGTCAGTGCAGTGGTTACCGGACTGGATGGTAAAGGTAATGAGTTGGCTTTTACTTTTAAGGCAGGTGCTAAGGTTGACGGAGGTATTTGTTTGAATAAATGGGATATTTGCCGCCAAAATCCTTACTTTGTCGGTCCTCAGATGGGTGCGGGTTTCAATATGCCGATTATGCGTGTAGCTGATGTCATCTTGATGTTAGCGGAAGTGAAAGCAGGATTGGATGCAGATGCTGAAGCTATAGGCCTGGTTAATCAGATTCGTGAAAGAGCTTTTGGAGATGATTTGCATAATATTTCCGGTTTGTCCGGTGAAGCACTAAAAGAAGCTATTCTGATGGAACGTAAGTTTGAACTTTTCGGTGAAGGGCATACCAGTTACGATCTGGTTCGGAGTGGTAAATTCTCACAAAAAGCAATGGAAGTACGTAATGAGATGTCAACCCTTGCCGAAAATCTGAAGACTAAAGGTTATCATGAATTTGAGAATGGCAACATCTTACCCGCTTACATCTGGACAAAGCAGGTTGCAGGTGCCAAACTGACTTATGACTGTACGGATGAAAATGATCCTGTACTTTTCCCGGGATGGCGTGGTGTATTGGATTTTGCTGAGTTAGGATTGTCTGTAAATGGAACCAACCATAATACCGCTATCAAAGGGTTATTTGAATATATTGCTCCGGATAGTGAGACTGCGGCAGAATTAGAAGCGGAAGGATATGTAAAGACAGAGTGGGGAAGTACTCTTGCCGCCAATATTGATATATATCTGAGCAATATTCTTCCGGGCATTACATCGGAAGAGAGTGTTCCGTGTTATTACTGGCCTATTCCTTATGAGACAATCAGCCAATCCAAAGGAAAAGTGACAAATGGTTATGGACTGCCACAACAATAATAGACAATGATGAAAGAAAAACTTTTTTACTTACTGCCTTTCCTTGCTTTGGCGGGTTGTGGAGAACCATCCTACAAGGATGCTTCTTTATCTCCTGAAAGGCGGGCGGAACTTCTGGTGAAGGAACTTACACTGGAAGAGAAGGCGCATCTTATGATGGATGGTTCCCGTTCTGTGGAACGATTGGGTATTAAACCGTATAACTGGTGGAATGAGGCGCTGCATGGCGTTGCCCGGGCAGGCTTGGCTACGGTTTTTCCCCAGCCGATAGGTATGGCAGCGTCCTTTAACCCGGAAATGGTGTACGAAGTGTTCAATGCCGTGTCGGATGAGGCACGTGCGAAGAATACCTACTACGCATCTCAGGATAGCCGTGAACGCTATCAGGGTTTGACCATGTGGACTCCCACAGTGAATATCTACCGTGATCCGCGCTGGGGCAGGGGTATTGAAACCTATGGTGAAGACCCTTATCTGACAAGTCGGATGGGCGTGATGGTGGTAAAAGGTTTGCAAGGACCTGCCGATGGAAAATATGATAAACTGCATGCCTGCGCCAAGCATTTTGCCGTACATTCGGGACCGGAGTGGAATCGTCACTCTTTTAATGCGGAGAATATAAAGCCACGTGATTTGTATGAAACTTATCTGCCACCCTTCGAAGCATTGGTGAAAGAAGGAAAAGTGGAAGAAGTGATGTGCGCTTACAACCGTTTTGAAGGTGATCCCTGCTGTGGAAGTGATCGCCTGCTGATGCAGATATTGCGTGGAGAATGGGGATTCGACGGTATAGTAGTATCTGATTGCGGTGCAATAGCTGACTTCTACAACGACCGTGGTCATCACACCCATCCCGATGCAGAGTCAGCCTCTGCTGCTGCGGTGATCAGTGGAACAGACTTGGAGTGTGGTTCCAGTTATAAGGCTTTGATAGAGAGTGTAAAAAAAGGATTAATTTCTGAAGAGACTGTGGATACGTCTGTCAAGCGACTGATGAAAGCCCGTTTTGCATTGGGGGAAATGGATGAACCGGAAAAAGTATCCTGGACCAAGATACCTTTCTCCGTAGTAGCTTCTGCTGCTCATGACTCTCTGGCATTGAATATAGCCCGTGAATCCATGACATTGTTGATGAATAAGGATAACTTTCTGCCGTTGAAACGTGGCGGACTGACAGTAGCCGTTATGGGGCCGAATGCGAATGACTCAGTGATGCAATGGGGAAATTATAACGGAATGCCGGCGCACACCGTCACTATTCTTGATGGAGTGCGGAATTTGCTTGGCACTGATGATAAACTGATCTATGAGCAAGGCTGCCCATGGGTGGAAAGAACTCTGATTCAGAGTGCATTCAGCCAGTGTAAGTCAGACAAAGGTCCCGGGTTCACGGCTCGTTACTGGAATAACCTGAAGCGTGAAGGCGAGCCGGTGACCACAGCACAAGTCACCACTCCTTTCCGCTTTTGTACTTCGGGGGCTACAGTGTTTGCTCCGGGAGTGAATTTGACGGATTTCTCCGCAACCTATAACAGTGCATTTACTCCTAAAGAATCAGGAGAAATTGTTCTTGAGGTTTATTGCTATGGGAGCGGAAGACTTCGTGTGAACGGAGAAGAAGTGAAAAGTTTCTCAAACAAGCACGGTGCAAGGAAATCTACTCATGCGATGAAGGTACAGGCTGGTAAATCGTATGATCTGGAACTTGATTTTGAGTATCTGAGAAGTGATGCACAGTTGAACTTTGATCTTGGATTTAAGAAAGATGTGGATATAAGGAAATCTGTTGAACGTGTGAAGGATGCAGATATCGTTATTTTTGCGAGCGGTATATCTCCCAGCCTTGAAGGAGAGGAGATGGGAGTAAATCTTCCCGGTTTCAAGAAAGGAGATCGTACGGATATTGAGTTACCTGCCGTTCAGCGTGAACTGATTGATGCTCTGCACCGTGCAGGTAAGAAGATTATTCTGGTTAACTGTTCAGGATCGCCTATCGGTTTGGAACCTGAGACTCAGAAGTGCGAAGCTATCTTGCAGGCATGGTATCCCGGTCAGCAAGGTGGTAAGGCTGTTGCCGAGGTATTATTCGGTGATTATAATCCGGCGGGGAAATTACCGGTTACTTTCTATCGCAATGTGTCTCAGTTGCCTGATTTTGAGGATTATAACATGACCGGAAGAACTTACAGATATATGCAGGATGTGCCTTTGTTCCCATTCGGTTACGGTCTTAGTTATACTACCTTTGGCTATGGTAAAACTGTACTTGACAAGAATGAACTTACAGCCGGACAGTCTTTGAAACTTACTGTACCTGTTACAAATACGGGTAAGCGTAACGGAGAAGAAGTGGTGCAGGTTTATCTTAGAAAACAAGGAGATGCAGAAGGACCTATCAAAACCTTGCGTGCTTTCAAGCGTGTATCTATTCCGGCAGGAAAGACCGTTAATGTGGAGTTTGACCTGAAAGATAAAGAATTGGAGTGGTGGGACGATCAATCCAATACAGTAAGAGTTTGTCCGGGTAATTATGATATTATGGTGGGAGGAAGCTCTAAAGAAGAAGATTTGCAGCGAACAACGATTGCTATAAAATAATTGTTGGAAAGTGAGAAAAATCCCAATATACTTGACATCGCCTTTCTGATGTCGTATATTTGTATTCGTAAATCTATTTAATATTCAATTTTAAATTAGCACGAACGGAGAAGCAATGCTTCTCCGTTCTTTTTTTATCCCTATGGCTTGTCATTTGAAATGCCACATGTTTACTTCCCCAATGCCACAGCTTAGCAGCTTAAATGCCACACTTCAACAACCTAAATGCCACACTTCAACCGTTTTAAGCCCAGCCGTTTCACTTGCTGAGGTGTGGCGTTTCACTGATTTACCCCAGCGAAACGGACGATACATCTGAGGTAAACAGACGATGCGTTTGAGGCATACTGATCATGTGTTTGAGGCAAACAGACGGTCTGTTCCGAAAGTAAAACGGGAGGTCTATGCCTCCCGTCCGTTAATCTTCTGTAAATATGCTCTTGACAAAGAATGTCCGGTTGCCTGTTACCGGACATCCGTAAAAGTATAAGTTTCTCCTGCTTGGGTAGCGATCTCATAAATGTATGATTTCTTTAGCTCAATACCTTTCAAAGGAGCTTTCTCACTAATCAAGGGGCGGCTTATGGGCTGCTTGGCAAAGAAAGGATTGGTATTACCGTTGTCAGTAACAGATAAACTTTTTCCATCCATAGCCAACTCCTGATGTACACGTAGATGAAGATTGCCTCCGAGAGTCGATTTGATCACAGCAGATTCTATCTGCCCGTTTTTCCACTTCAATGAAATGATTTCAAAGCCTCCGCGTGCCCGAAGTCCCTTTATTTCACCGTCCTTCCATACATCAGGCAAAGCAGGTAGCAAGTGTATGGCTTCATCATGGCTTTGCATTAACATCTCGGCAATACCGGCTGTACAACCGAAGTTTCCGTCTATTTGGAAAGGAGGATGTGCATCGAAAAGATTAGGATAGGTTCCTCCTCCTTGTCCTTTCTGGACTTCGGGGGAGACCAGATTGAGTTGGTCAGTGATAAGTTTGAATGCATGATTCCCATCCAAACATCTTGCCCAGAAACAAACCTTCCATCCCATAGACCAACCGGTAGAAGGATCACCACGTTGGATTAGGGTGTTGCGTGCAGCCTCAAAGAGTACGGGTGAGGAGTATGGAGATATCTGGAATCCCGGAAAGAATCCCCATAAGTGAGAAATGTGGCGATGATGATCTTTGGGGTTATCCCAGTCCTCAAACCACTCCTGCAATTGTCCGTATTGCCCTACTTGCATAGGAGGCAATTGTTTTCTGAGTGAGAGGATCGTATCGCAGAATAGCTCATCCTTCTCTAATAGCCGTGCGGCTCTTTCTGTATTTGTGAATAGATCAAATACTAGCTGATTGTCCATGGTGATGCCTGCAAAGAGATTGGCTTTTGTTCTCCATTGTGGAGGTGAATTCTCTGGTGAATTACTTGGGGTGACTACCATATAACCTGTGTTGGGGTCTTTGACAAGGAAATCGACAAAGAATTCGGAAGCACTTTTCATGATCGGGTATGCCTGGGCCAGAAAATCTTTATCTCCCGAATACAGATAACGATCCCATAAATGATGGCATAACCAAGCGTTGCAAGTGGGCCAGGGACCGCAATATGCTTTGTCTACCGCCCCGTTCATGCGCCACAGATCGGTGTTATGATGCAACATCCATCCACGGCAACCATACATTTCGCGAGCAGCTTCTTGGCCATTCTCATAGAGTTCCTTTATCATTTGCAGGAAAGGTTCGTGCATTTCGGGCAGATTAGTTACTTCAGCCGGCCAGTAGTTCATTTCGGCGTTGATATTCGTAGTATAACGGCATTTCCATGCCGGATTTAGCTTCTGATTCCAAATGCCTTGCAGATTGGCCGGTTGCCCTCCCGGCTGTGAACTGGAGATTAGAAGATAACGTCCAAACTGGAAGTATAGGGCTACCAAGTGAGGATCATTGGCTGTGGCAAACTCTTTGACACGTATATCAGTTGGCTTGTCAGCCTGGGCGGTACGGCCTAAATTCAACGATACACGATTATAATATTTCTGATATTCACTTATATGAGCCTGAAGTGCTTTGGTATAATTCTTCCCAGCATTCTTTAAGTATACTTTGTTGCGTTTGACAGGATCGCCGGATATGTCTTTGTAATTGATGAAATTGGTGGATATCGCCAGGTAAATTGTGGCGCTGTTTGCACGAGTTACTACCAGGGTAGAATCATTTGCAGAGGTATTCCCTCCCTGTACTTTGAGCTTTAAGTCTGTACGGAAGCGGACTGCCCCTTCTACAAACTCATTTCCTTTAGTCACTCCCTCCATAGTCATGGCGTCTTTGCCGGAAGTTGTGACGTCGACATCTTGCGGGCATGTTAGAGCAGTGGTGAATGTCAGTTTCCCCGGTTGTGAAGCGGTCAGCCGGATGATGACTAATTGATCTGCAAATGAAGTGAATACTTCACGTTTGTAGTCGACGCCATCCACTGTATAAGTGGTTGATGCGACGGCTTTTTCCAAATCCAGCTCCCGGCGGAAGTTTGTATAACCTTCCTGATCCTGAAACCTTAACCGTAAACTGCCTGCTGTTTGATAAGGCATGCCAAAACCATTCTTCGAGAGAAGCCTCTCACCCGCCAATGTCTGGGCTTCAGGATATTTTCCTTCAAAGATCAACTGTCTTATTTCAGACAGATAGTTTTTAGTTTCCGGATTGTAGTTCTTGTAAGGAGCACCGGCAGAAATCGTTTCTTCGTTCAATTGGATTTCTTCATTTACCGGATTTCCATATACCATTGCTCCCAATCTTCCATTACCTAAAGGGAGAGCTTCTTCCCAATATTCAGCCGGGCTGTCGTACCATAAGACCGGCGTTTGCTGGGCTTTTAAGTCTGTACTTGCTATGATTGCCATACAGACTAATGAGAGTTTTAAGAAACGGTGTGCCATATTATAGATTTTTTTGAGTGGTTTATTTGTTTTTCTTCTATTATTTCCTGACAATTTGTGTGGAATCACAATGAATGATTGACAGGTTTTCTATTGCTTCTAAATCCACTACCGGCTGACCGGCTATCGGTTGCTTTGTCCGCACGTCATTCAGGAATATATCCTTGCATTGTCGGATGTTGAGTGAAGGTCCTTCTTCTACGGTGAAACTTACGTTGTTAAAACGGATATCGGTGGCTGTTTCTGCTTGAAATCCTTTTCCGGCTACTATGTTCATGTTGGAGAAAGACAGTTCCGATATAGGCATTTCCTCAATACCTTTTATATAGCCTATCCGCTTGATATCATTTCCCGTAACATTACTTAAATGGATATTCCGGAAAATAGGAGTACGTTCGCTTACCGGTTCCACTTTCGATAAACGGTCATAAAATAAATCGAAAATAAAGGCATCTCCTTGTATATTCTTCATTACGATATTGTCTACCCGTATATCTTCTACTACACCACCGCGTCCGCGGGATGCTTTTAACCGGATACCGGCATTCGTTCCATCAAACACACAATTGGATATAGCTATCCTTTTTACACCGCCCGACATTTCGCTGCCGATGACCACTCCACCGTGACCGGAAAGCATGATACAATTGGTGATTGTGATGTTTTCGCATGCTTTCCCATATTTACGCCCGTCGGCATCACGTCCGGACTTGATGGTAATACAATCGTCTCCAACACTGATAAAACAGTCGGAGATACGTACATTCCGGCAGGAACTCGGATTGATACCGTCCGTATTCGGCCCTTTAGGATTGCTTGACGGGTTATTGATGGTTACTCCATGTATTGTAACGTTATCACAGAAGGCCGGATTGACAGTCCAGAAAGGAGAGTTGATGATCTTCACATTTTCAATAAGGATATTCGTACATTCGTAGAATTGAATAAAAGGCGGACGGAACATTTTACGTTCCAGAGAAGGCTTATAGTAATCGGATATTTCCAGGTCCTTATTGGCATCCACCCACATTTGCTGTAACTTATCCAGAGAAGGTAGCTTGCCACCGTTCTCTTTTATCACCTTACGTGTCTCAAATTCCCATAACCACCATTTCAGTCCGTTCCCATCCAGCGTTCCGCGTCCGGTAATGGTCAGATTATCTGCCGAATGAGCGTAAATCAGTGGGGATAAGGTTTGCATAACGGTTCCTTCCCAACGTGCGGTTACAAAAGGCAGATAATCCTCGAACCTGTCTGAGAAGCGCACAATGGCACCTGATTCCAGATGCAATGTAATATTACTTTTCATGTGGATAGTAGCAGTCAGATAAGTCCCGGCAGGGAAATAGATGGTTCCACCTCCTTCCGAAGCTGCTTTTTCAATAGTCTGGTTAATCAGTTTCGTACATGGCTTGATGCCTTTGGCATCAGCCCCCAATTGTTTCATGTCGAACGTGCGGGACGTGGCTACCACAGCCATCATTACTCCCATAATAAAGATGAATAAACGTTTCATGGTCTGTCTTATACTCTTTTAGATATGTGATACAAATTAGAATACGGGGCAAATGTACGTAATCACAGTGCGGGGAGGGTGGACTTTTTGTGTAATAAAGAGTATTTATAAATAGAACCGGTAGAAATTATAAAAAAAGAAAGGGTTACATGACAATGCAACCCTTTCCCTGTTTTACTGCTCAGATATATTAATATCCGAAGATATCTTCCTGTTTCAGTTCAATTACCGGACCTACTTTTTTCAAAGCATTTATATCCAGCTCTTTTTTGTCACCAAGGATACAGTATGTATAGGTGCGTCCCTTGATCCATTTATTCTGGTAGTCGATAACATCCTGTAACGTCATGTTCTGCACATCGTTATACAGCTTGATACGGCTATCTACGTTCTGTCCCAGATATTGAGCGCTGATATAATCCCAGATAACATCCATCTTGATGGTGCGGTCGGTACGCATACGGGCAATCATGCCGTCTTTGGCCAGTTTGAAGGCAGCTTCCGATTCAGGCATATTGTTGATGATGTCATTGAATGTATTGATGGCGTCTATCATCTTGTCATTCTGCGTAGCAATCTGTGTGCGTAGCATATAAGGATCTGTCAAATAGCTTGGCTTCAACATACCGGCCCATGCCGAGTAAGCCAAACCGCGGCTTTCGCGCATTTCCTGGAATACGATGGAATTCATGCCGCCACCGAAGTATTCGTTGTATAGTTGACGACCGGATTCAGCAGCAGGATCAAATTTCTCTCCTTTGTTGGAGATTTGCGACATATAGATTTGTTTGGCATCATACGGAGCAATGAAAATCTTCGTTTCGGGTGTCAATAGTGCTTCAAAGTTATTTCCTTCAGGAATTTCTTTCAAAGCCTCCGGTGCCTGATGCTCTTTATTAATGATGGCAAGCAGGTCATCCTGGTTGCTTGGCCCATAGTAAAGAATACGGTGCTTGAAGCTGCTCAGCTGTTTGATACGGTCCACAAGCTGTTGCGGATCCATAGAAGTCAGCTCAGCTTCGGTCAGCAGATTGGTTGCCGGAGATTTCGGACCATAAGTGGCATAAGACACCAGGCGCGAGAAGTTTTGCATCTGATTCAGCTTAGCGTCCTTGCGGGATTTCAGAATATCGTTAGCCATATTTGCATAAGCCTCTTTATTTACCTGGGCATTTGCCAACAGTTTTTCGAAGAGAGCCATGGCAGCAGGCATATTTTCGTTGAGGCCGGAGAGTACGACATAAGTACGTTTGCTACCCGGAGATACAAAGAATGAGCACGCAAGACGATAGAATTCGCTCTTAACCTCTTCCGGAGTCATGTCGGCAGTACCGAGGTATTCCAGATATTGGGCAGCGGTACCGAGTGCCTTGTCATTGTTGTTACCCATATCAAAGAGGTAAATCAACTGGAAAATATCATTCGTTGTATTCTGTTTGTAAAGTACAGGAATATCCGATTTTGCTTTCAGTTGGGTAAGATCTTTGGAATAGTCCAGGAATACCGGTTCGATAGGAGTCACTACGCTTGCCTGTATTTCTTTCAGGAAGGTACTGGCAGTGTCACGATTCATCACAATAGGAGTGATTTCGGGTTTCGGCATCTTCTTTTCATTCGGGTCTTTACCTTGTCTTTTGTAGATAACGGCATAGTTATCATCTTTCAGATATTTATTGGCAAAGGTTACGATATCATTCTTGGTCAGTTTGGACATGCGGTTGAGGGCGGTAACTTCGTCTGCCCAGTCACTGCCGTTTACGAATGACTGTACAAACATGTCGGCACGCGCGTCATTGTTTTCCAACTGCTGCATCTGATACAGTTTGAAGTTGTTGATATTGGCTTCCAGCATCTTTTCATCGAAGTCGCCGTCGCGGAGTTTCTTCAGTTCACCCAGCATGAGGTCTTTCACTTCGTCCAGAGTCTGCCCTTGTTTAGGGCGTCCCTGCATCAACAGCGCGCTGTAATCGCTCATGGTCATAGGATAGCAATAAGAACTTAACGTCTTCTGTTGTTGTGTTAGGTCAAGGTCGAACAGGCCGGCTTGTCCGTTGTAGAGTATCTGGGAAACCACTTGTAGCGTTTCCACATCTTTGTCGGCTGCTCCGGGGAAGCGCCATGCAAGAGCAACGCTTTCGGCATCCGGACCGAGTACTTCACGAACAACAGGTGCTGTAATCGGGGTCTCTTTCGGCAGATCCAGTTTCGGCAGATCAGTATTCGGTTTCAAACCACCAAAATATTTATCAATGGTTGCAATCATCTGATCGGGATCGAAATCACCGGAAAGGCAGATAGCCATGTTGTTGGGTACGTACCATTTCTTATAATATTCTTTGATGTTGGTGATTGAAGGATTTTTCAGGTCTTCCTGGGTGCCAAGTACGGTTTGTGTTCCATACGGATGGTGTGGGAAAAGAGAAGAAAGCACTGCTTCGTAAACTTTGCGTGGGTCGCGGGTCAGCGACATGTTCTTTTCTTCGTAAACCGTTTCCAACTCAGTGTGGAAACCGCGGATCACGCAATTCTCAAAACGTTCTGCCTGAATTTTTGCCCAGTTGTCAATCTGATTGCTAGGGATGTCTTCCGTGTAGCAAGTAACGTCGAAACTGGTGTAGGCATTTGTTCCGTTGGCACCGATGGCAGCCATCAGTTTGTCATATTCGTTGGGGATGGCATATTTGGATGCTTCGTAGGAGATGCTATCGATTTTTGCATAAATAGCTTTACGTTCAAGGCTGTCCGTAGTCTTGCGATAAATTTCGAATTGTTCTTCGATCTGGTCAAGCAAAGGCTTTTCAATTTCATAGTTCTGAGTACCGAAGTTTGTGGTCCCTTTAAACATCAGGTGCTCGAAATAGTGAGCCAATCCGGTAGTTTCTGCGGGGTCGTTTTTACCACCTACACGTACTGCAATGTACGTTTGTATGCGCGGAGTTTCCTTGTTTACAGTCATGTAGACTTTCAAACCGTTGTCCAGAGTGTAGATACGCGCTTTCAGCGGATCATTGGGTACTGTTTCGTAGCTGTACTTCGAAGTACAACTTCCTAAGCTTATCGCTACCAGTAGGATAAACGTTAAACCAATTTGTCGGAATAGTTTGTTCATAAGCTGACTTATTAGATTGATAACTGCAAAAATATGCGTTTTTTTCATACCTTTGCACTCAAAAAGTAAATATTTTAAATAAGAAGGTTTATTTTCATAGATTATGATTACCATAGAACAACTGAAAAGCATTAAAGAGCGCACCGAGGCACTCTACCGCTATCTGGACATCGAAGGAAAGAAGATCCAGGTAGAAGAAGAACAGTTGCGCACGCAGGCTCCGGGCTTTTGGGATGACCAGAAGACGGCTGAGGCACAAATGAAGAAAGTGAAAGGTTTGCAACAGTGGATAGCCGGTTATAATGAAATAAAGACATTATCGGATGAATTGCAATTGGCTTTTGATTTCTATAAGGACGAACTTGTAACCGAGGAAGAGATAGATGAAGCTTATGCCAAAGCTTCCGTTGCCATTGATGAGCTTGAACTGAAAAATATGCTTCGTGATGAAGCTGACCAGATGGACTGTGTGTTGAAAATCAACTCCGGTGCGGGTGGCACGGAAAGCCAGGACTGGGCAAGTATGCTGATGCGTATGTATTTGCGTTATGCCGAAACCAATGGCTACAAGGCTGTCATTTCTAACTTGCAGGAAGGTGATGAAGCCGGTATTAAAACCTGCACTATCGAGATTTCAGGTGATTATGCTTATGGATATCTGAAAGGCGAGAACGGTGTACATCGTCTGGTGCGTGTATCTCCTTACAATGCGCAAGGCAAGCGTATGACTTCTTTTGCTTCTGTTTTTGTAACTCCGCTGGTTGATGATACTATTGAGGTGAACATCAATGTTGCCAATATCTCCTGGGATACTTTCCGTTCCAGTGGTGCCGGTGGTCAGAATGTGAACAAGGTAGAATCTGGAGTTCGTCTGCGTTATCAGTTCAAGGACCCGTATACGGGCGAGGAAGAAGAAATCCTGATTGAAAATACGGAAACCCGTGACCAACCCAAGAATCGCGAGAATGCAATGCGCCAGTTACGTTCCATTCTGTATGATAAGGAACTTCAGCACCGCATGGCCGAACAAGCCAAGGTGGAAGCCGGGAAGAAGAAGATCGAATGGGGTTCGCAGATACGAAGCTATGTATTCGATGACCGCCGTGTAAAAGACCACCGTACTAACTTCCAGACTTCGGATGTCAATGGAGTGATGGATGGTAAGATAGATGGCTTCATTAAGGCGTATCTGATGGAGTTTGCTGGACAAGAGGATTAACTTTTATTTCTATATAAAGAGAATGGGTGTCACTTGATGAATGAAAGTGGCACCCATTTTTTGTTTTCAAGAGCGTGAGGGGAAACGATATTGTTCTTTGTAAAGACGTTTCTTAAAAAAACGTCTTTTGAAAAGAACACGTTTTCTTGCGAAAACGTATTCCGGGAAGAACAATATGCAGCAACTTGCCAAACCGGAAAAAAATATTCAAAGTAAAATTTGTCGATGAAATGTTTCTAATATCCAGCCCTCTCTTTCTTATCAGAAGACCAATTATTCCAATAATTATTAATATAGCAGTACATAAATAAGGCAAAGATCTATATTTAGCACATTTAGGACAAATACGGATATTATAAGAAGTAACTAAATAGTGCTTTTCGTACACGCTAGTCTTATAACCAAACTTTCCTTTGTATGTTGTACCTAAATGCTTTCTTTCTGTTTCTTGATTTACAACAACACAATCATCTATATTATGACTTTCTCCACATATAGGACATACATAAGTAGCTATATTATAACTATCTTCTGGAAATCCGTTTAGGCTTAAATTCCCTATATAATCAATAGTGTTAATTGCTTTAGAAAGCTGTTTTTTTTGATCTTTTCTTTCTGGTGTAAATTCAGAATCACCTAAATCTATTTTTTGATTATTCATATTGTTCTTTTATTATGTTATATGGATTAATGACATCAGTTGAAATATAGCTATCGTTATAATCATAATCGCTCATTAATTATCCTATAGCACCATATTTTTGACTAACGTAGTTATAGACACTGTCGCGGTAATAGTTGATGCTTTCTTCGCTATAACTCTCAGGCAGTTCTTGCCATAGAACATCGCGTATGGTGATAATTAGCGTAGCACGAGTGGTAGGTTTGTCGAATGGATGATCCATGCCGGCGAGTTGATCTTTTATCTTTGCAAGCAGGTCAATAGCTACATCCTTCAACTTCTTAACCTCGGGCTTCGTCAGATTATCTTTCAGTAGAAGGTCGTAAAGCGACAATTCTTCGTCGCTTTTGAATCCTTCCCTGATATAGCGCTTCTCTTCCTCGCTAAGCGATTGTGACAAGTGCATCAGTTCCTCGAAAGTCTTTTCTATCGTGGCACGATTTTGTTCCTGATTGTATGCCTGAATGATCTCCTGATATTTTTCGTAGAAATTGATACGCGACGGATTTTCTGCCAACAGACGAGCCAGACGTTCTTGAAGCAGTTCTTGTATATCACGCAACACGAGGTTCTTGTCTTCACGCTTAGCAAACTCTCGTCTCAGTAAGTCAAAATCAATGCCACTAATATCGAATCGACGACCGCTATCAGCAACCATCATTTTGTCGCTATCAATCTCTAAATGTTCGTTTACAATATCGTTGATAGCGACACTTAAATCAGTAATGTCAGCGTGTTTGCGCTTCTTTTGTAATTCTTTGTAGATGGCCTCTATTGCATCCTTTTTCTTTCGCATATCTTCGGTTATATCCTCACGATCAAGATATTTCCAAAGACGTAGAAGTGTTGTGGCAAAGGTACAATACGATTTTCGTATTTCTACTGTTTCGCACAGTAGATTGGCTGCTTTTTTGAGGAGCGAAAGCTTATCAAATGACTGAGCGTTAATCAACTCCTGCAGTTCATAATCTCTTTCATGAAGGAACCCTTCAGCAGCAGCAAGTATTTCCCATACGCTCTTAATGAGTTCTGCCTTATCTACTGTAGGATCATTGCCACTTTCACCGCCATCGGGATTAGCAGTGTAATCAGCCAATGCCTGTCGCAATGCCTTCACGATACCGATATAATCTATGACCAGACCGTTAGATTTTCCCTCTGCTACACGATTGGCACGGGCTATAGTCTGCATCAGCGTATGAGCTTTCATAGGTTTATCAATATAGAGGCACGAAAGAGTCTTCACGTCAAAACCTGTCAGCCACATAGCACAAACAAAGACTACACGCAACTTTCCTTCAGAATCTTTGAATTCCTTATCTAGTTCTCGCTTCTCCATCTTTTCGCGATGCGGAGTGATATCCAAGCGCCATTTCTTGAATGTCTGAATCTCGTTCTGCTCCTGCGACACTACAACAGCCATTTCTGTTTCTTCCATCCATTGTAACTTGCGCTTCATCTCTTGCACTTCCTGTTGCCAAGGATCCTGTTCGATGCGCTTGCGAAGAGCTTTAATTTCCTTTTGCCAATACTCTTGGACATAGTTGTACATTCTCACACAAGTAACCTTATTGAAACTGACCATCATAGCTTTACCACTTGTCCACAAGTCGCTATAATGACGTACAAAGTCCTGAGCCACAACTCTGAGTCGCTTTTCAGCAGTCAGCAGATGAACCTCTTGAGCAAACTCACGTTCCAGTTTTGCTTGCTGTGATGGATCGAGCTCTTCTTCATCCAATCGTGCTGCAATCTCTGCATTAATTTCTGGATTCTTAAGTTCTTGAAGTTTCTCACCACGATTTTCGTAGTAGAGTGGTACTGTTGCTTTATCCTCGACCGCGCGCTTGAAGTCATACACCGATACATACTGACCAAAGGTACGAGCCGTAATGTTGTCATCACGAAGCAATGGGGTTCCTGTAAATCCAATTCTGTTTGCAGTTGGCAGCATATGCATCAAGTTATCAGCAAATACACCGTTCTGTGTGCGATGTGCTTCATCACTCATCACAATGATGTCGTGATCAGAATAAATAGGTTGCGCATCAGCCTTGTTGAACTTCTGTATAAGTGAAAAAATGAAAGACGGATTTCCCTGTAACTTTTGTCTCAAGTCATCACCACTGTGGGCAATAAACTGCTTGGCTTTCAATCCACCCAAAAGGGCACAATTCTCAAAGGTATCACTTATCTGCTTGTTCAACTCATCACGATCGGTCAGCACGACGATGGTTGGCGAACCTTCAAACTTGCGACGAATCTTCTGAGCCAAGAATACCATTGAATAGCTTTTGCCCGAGCCTTGCGTATGCCAGAATACGCCCAGTTTACCCTTCATTTCCTCACGGTGGCGGTACATTTCTACGGCTTGGTTTACACCCAAGTACTGGTGGTTGCGAGCTAGAATTTTTACAGTCGAACCTCCGCTATGATCAAACAGGATAAAGTTTTCGAGAAGATCCAGCAAATTCTCTTTCTTGCAGATACCTCGTAACATAGTAGGCAGTTCGATATTACCATGATCCAACTCCGTTAGACGTTTCCACTCATGGAAGAACTCCCATTTTGCACCTACAGTTCCTACACGACTCTCCATGCCATTACTCAGCATGATCATAGTATTGTGATGGAATAGATGTGGTATCGTGTCTAAATAATCGCGATAGTTATCTATATAGGCATTCTGTATATCCTGATCGTGGTTCTTTAGTTCGATGAAGATAAGCGGCAGACCATTGACATAGCAAACCACATCGGCTCTACGCTTATGGATGGGGCCTTTTATCCACAGTTCCCTTACAGCAATAAACTCGTTGTTTTCGACATTGGCGAAATCCATCACACGAGCCTTGACAGTTTCAGTCTCACCATTCGTTTTTAAGCGAGTTACAGGCACTCCATCACGCAGGTAAGAATACTTTTCCTCGTTTATCTGCATCAAAGTCTGGCTACTCATATAGCTTGTCATACGCTCAATGGCTTCCGAAAGCTGCTTGTCGTTCATCCATGTGTTCAGACGTTTCAGAGCCATACGCAGATGGCGGATGAGTACCACATCGTGCTGACTCTTGCGACCAAGTGTCCCTTGTTCACCAAGTACCTCGTTGTCGAAGGCATACACTGATTTCCAACCAAGTTCCTGTTCAAGGAGCTCGGCTGTCGATTTCTGGATGAGCAGATCTTCACTATAATCTTTTGCCATATTTTTATATGTTAGAGCCCATAACAGGCAGAGGAATACTTATTTTATAATATCTTGCCAACTTACGTATCGGATTTGTACATAAATCTCTAAGTCTCTTTTCTACAAACGGATTCTTCACGTCATTGCCTTCTTTGGGGTATATGATAACGCAGGGTACGTTTGGAATAGGAGATTCTTCATCTATGTCATCATAACCAAGGTGTCGCAGAATTGAGATATCTCTGCTATATCCACTTAATTGACGTATAACGCTATTGTCAAGTGATCCTTTTTCATACTTTGGTATATATTTGGTATCAAGTATAGCCTTGAAACCATAGGACCGATAAAGAAAATCAGGCTTTCCTGTTTTACCTTCAAACTGATAAGTTATTTTGTCTCCGTAAGCATCATGTAGTAAACCATATACATAATGTTCGTAAAGCAAAGCCATATCCAAGGAAAATGGAGTTACGTTCTCGTCTAAGGATGAGATCTTACTTATACTGTAATCATATCTTTGTAGGATAATCTTAGCCAAGCGTATAGCCTCATTATACTCATTGAACAATTTATGCACTTTTATCTGTACGACATCCTTTATTTGTACTTCATCACTTACATTCTCAAACATAGCTAATGATTTAGACAACATTAGTTTTGCCTTGTTTCCTACAGAGTGATTGGTTGTAAATGTCTTTAGCACTTGTGAAGTGAATAATAGAGCTTTCTTAATGAGTCTGTTTTCTGGAATATCTATAGTATATTCGTCGTAGTTGCAGTATACTCTGTCGAATCTTTTTGAAGCAATATTTTTACGCTCATTCTTCATTACATTTATGTGCCCCTTTACTTTTTTCAAATTCTCGCTATAGTGAACATAGCCTTTTTTCATGGCTTTTATTCTACTCACCACACCAAGAAAATGCAAAACAACAAGTGGGCTTAATACCCCCTTTAATGAAGGTGCATGTATTACAGGAGACTCGCAATCAATATTATAAATCTCAGCGAATGATTCTACAGACAGGTCTGATGAGAAGCAAGCCATGAACATCGTTAGGAAATCTATTTGTTCCATACCACGCTTTGTTGTTACAACTAATGCTTCCTCTTCATCGATCCATTCAGCTCCTATGACATAGGACGCATAATACCCCCACGGATTTTTATCCATGGGTTTATCCCATCGAACAAGATTCAGATTATCATATCTGCTGTTTTGTTCGACGTCCAGGCATTCGTGTTCTTGAATTTGAATGGATTTCATGTCTGTTAAATATTAATCGTTGTCATCGTCTGTCTCGTCATCATCTTCATGTTCGTCTTCGCCTGTCATGAAAATCGGACTAAGAGAGCGCCAAGCATCGAATGCAGATTTCTTCTCTTCATTTTTGACATTAAGAATGCCGTCGTTGATATATTCATTGATAAGTGGAAGGATTTCATATTCTACTTTATCCTGCAACTCGTCTTCACTTTCTGCCATGAAATAACTATGACCCACCATTAAGTCGTCAATGCTCATATCGCCACACAGATGTTTAGGATTCTCTATAAATTTCTTTATGTCCTCAAACAACGCTACGGCAACAGAGCCCAGTTCTTCATTATTTATATCAGAATAGTACTTCTTGATAACTGAATCTTTGGACTTTAATGTAACAAAAGCAAATCTTCTACGCAAAGCATAATCAAGAGTACCTGTACTGCGATCGGTAGTGTTCATTGTGCCGATAATATACAAGTTTGAAGGTACACCAAACTCAGCCTTCGTATATGGCAACATTACCTTAATAGGGTGATTGCCATTGCTTCGTTTATCCGATTCCAACAAGGTTATTAACTCGCCAAATATCTTTGATACATTGCCTCGGTTTATTTCGTCAATAATCAAAACTACAGGCTTGTCAGTTGTTACTTTATATTCTTTCTTAACTGCTTCAACAAAGGCTTGGGCGTAGGCTTGCCAGTTGTTTTCACAGCCTTTTCCCTGAGCTTGCAGTTTAATCTTCTCAATATTTAATGGAGAAGGGGTATATTCATCACCACGCGAACTAGTGGAGTTCGTGCTTCTACTGCTTACTGTAGAATTGCCTTCTTTCCACCAAACATAGAGCGACGATCGTCCTGTAACCGTGGGAATCTCTCGCTTGTTCTTATAACCTTTAATTTTTTGAAGATAATCGTCGATGCACTCAACAATATCTTTACTCTGGTCTGTTTGAACAGCATTGCAAGCACGTTTGAAGATACCATCCTCAGGTTCATAGGTTACACCAATAGAATTGCCATCAGCATCCGTTTGAACATGAGGCTTAAGTCCCTCTACAAAGTCCTCATAATCGAGTGATTGATGGAAGGTTGTGAAAAATATCTGGTCACCACACAATTCGTCATATCTTTCCATGACCGCATGGTGGTTGGTCAAGTCTACATCGTCAATGCCAAGCACTTTTAATGCAATGGCAGCCGTGTTATATGTTTTACCAGTACCAGGTGCACCCTGGAGTATGATATTGTGCTTCCTTTTTAAGAGATTGGCACATTTGTCTAAATATGCAGTATCATTCATATATTTCAACCAACTTGCTATGTATTCATATTGTTGTGTCCATCTATTACAAGATTTAAATGTGCCTTGTGAGAAGAGACCAGTACGCGGCTGTTTATATTCACTTGCCCAAGCAAGTATTCTCACTTTTCGAAAATTGGTATTTACATACTTTTCCGATAAGCTGTCGCTAATAAAATTATCTCCAATTAGCTGACAGAGAGCAATAGCTTGACTGCCTTTTCTTACTAGTACTATGCTTCCATTGGGAATCGTCTTGAAATTTTCACATTGCGAATCTTGCCATTCACCAGTAGCTATTATTGGATCTGTCTCTTTCAGCATTAATGTAGGGTCTATCTCCATGCCCCCTTTACCCTCAGGTAGATGCATTTGAATATGCCAAAACTTGTCAAAATCAATGTTTAAGGATAGATTTGGAATACGCATTTGTGCATACTTCAAAATATCATCTATATTGGTCTCTTTTGGAATCCAAAAACATTTCTCGGCAGATGTTTCACCATATTTGGCTAATTCTTTCTGAAGAACGTCATCAAGTCTACCATCTTTTACCTTTGTGTAGTATTCCTTCAATACATTGTCGGTATCTGTACCATCACCATGATTAGCCTCATGCTTATCTTTGGTGTTGGCTATGTAACCTACAAATCGACTGGGAGCAAAGCAAATGTGATTATCAATTATCTCGACAACCATATTTTTGCCGCGCTTTAATCTACCGATTGCCCATGAAGTATAATCCTCACCGCTTTCGCCATGAAGATAAGAGTACAAGGTTTCTATATTCGAAATAATGTTCTCTCTATTCTCAATGTAATCTGTTCTTTCCATAGATTTATACTTCTATCTCGCCACTCATCAACTTGGGAAGCAGACGGTCGCGAGCTTCGGTGAGTTGGCGGAGTGTGGTTTGAAGGGTGAGAATATTATCTATTGGTTTTGATGCAATGTTCTCAAACTCATCTAACAATTCTTGATTAGGGAGTAGAATTTTCATTTCACCAATCTTGATTGGACTAACATTCTGCTGAGCAGCGCCATTTGCAAGATTATTGATTTCAATAAACATATCTCTGCTTCTGAAAAGACTGTATGTAAAAGCTTTATAATTTGTGCTCAATTTTGCAACACGCTGATTAAGCAGATAATCTTTGCCATCTACAATGCAAACTCGTCCTACATTACCTGTTAACGAAATGAGTATATCCCCATTTGCAAGAATGCAATGTTTTGGCATTTTATCTGGAATTGTAACGATTCTACTGACATTATCGCCATCGAATTGCCCGTCTTTTACATTCTTGATTGTTACAATCTTAAATGTACCATTATCATCAAAAGAGGTGCTTTTAAAAGCAAATCCACTTTGTAAATCAATGAATGAATTAATCTTTTTCTTCTCCCACCCCTCGGGCACCCCCTCCACGATGTTAGCATTTTCGTGTCCGGGGAAGTGAAGGTCGACAAACCACTCCTTGTAGAGTCGCTGGGCTGCTTCCTCCAATAGCTTGATCTGCTTTTGATAATTCTCTATCAACGAGTCGTAACGAGAGAGAATCGTAGCTATGCGGTGCTGGGTTTCCATTGGAGGCAATTCTAACTTAAGATGTCTAATAGTAGGAAGATTTACATGCGCCACTGTAGCTCCATTAGCAGTACTTAGCAAATTGTATTGCTGAGTAGGAGCTAATAGAAAATATGTTAGAAACGCAGGAATAACCTTTTCCTTGTTTGGTCTTATCAACACAGTTCTCTGTCCAAGACAAACTTGTTCCCCTTTTTGGATCAAGGCTACATTACCAGCCGTTGCTTCACGAGCAAAGATTATATCTCCTTCTTGTGGAATCGCTCTAGCATTACGTTTGTCATAAACTTCTTTACTTACACGATGCATGCCAGCATATATAAGGCGACCTTTGCCGATATTTGGAGTACGTACAAGAGGATAGCCTTCTCCTTCATCTGGTGCGGTCGTATGAGGGCAATCTACTATTAGCTCACATATTTCATTAAGAGTTATATTCTTCATTACTCCTCACAATTAAGATTCTCCCAACTCTTCAAAATCTCACACATCAGCCCATTGGCTTCCTCGTTGAGCTGAGCCAATTCCGCATGGATCTCGCTCATGCGCTCGCGGAAGTCTACACCATCATCTTCTGCCTCTGCCACACCCACGTAGGCACCAGGAGTAAGACTGTAGTTCTTCTCTGCGATATCGTCGAGAGTGGCTATCTTGCAGAGGCCCAGCATATCCTGATATTCGCCATCTAGACCGAACTTCGATGTCAGCCAAATAGCCTCATTGACCATATCCTTTGTTTCGAGCGTAAAGGCAAGTTCTGCCTCATTCTCAGCGATAATTGCTTTTAGATCATCTTTATCCTTCTTTCCCTTAGTTTTCTTGAGATCTGCTTGCCAATTTTTGATGTTGTGCTTATACATAACTTCCTCAGAGTTAAGTATAGTGAGAGCATTTTCGAAAGTCATATCTTCATGCCATGCAGTATTATCATGTCTATCAGCATGCTCACTTAGAGCATTCCAGTACTCACGAATGAGTTTCTTGTATTTATCTTGTTCGCCACGATAGAGGTGTACAATGGCTTGCAGGTTCTTGAGCTGCCACTCAGTCCACTCGTTAAGGGTGCGGTCCACCACGGTATAGTAGTTGCGCGCATCAATAAAGAGCACACGATTCTTGTTCTCAAGGCGCTTAGCTTTATCGAAAAACCAGAGCGAGCAAGGCAGCGAGAGGGTGTAGAAGAAGTTGTTGCCTACACTTACCATGACATCCACATCGCCCGTCAGCACAAGTTTCTCACGTATATCACGATCTTTGTTGGCACTATCAGTAGCAGATGATGCCATTACGAAACCTGCACGACCATGTTCATTTAGATAAGCATAGAAGTAAGAAATCCAAAGATAGTTGGCATTACCAATCTCCTTGGTCTTGGCATTTACACCAGGAAGTCCAAATGGCAAACGACCTGCACTCTGAGCTGACTCAGCCTTAACCTTATCAACATTGAAGGGAGGATTGGCCATCACATAGTCGCATTTACCCACAAGGTTGTGTGCATCATTATAAAATGAGTTGGCTTCGTCGCCACTCACCACACGACCGTTCAGTCCATGCACCGCCATATTCATAAGACAGAGTTGAGCATTATACTCAACCTTCTCCTGACCATAGAACGTCATTTGAGTGTTGGCGTTCATACCACCTGCATTGACAAAGTCGCCTGTCTGCACAAACATACCACCCGAGCCACAAGCTGGGTCGAGCATTACACCTTGTTCAGGTTCCAGTACATTCACAAGCATCTTAACCAATGACTTCGGAGTGAAGAATACACCATCATCGCTAGCTACTGCTTTTGCAAATTTTGAAAGGAAGTACTCATAGATTCTGCCTATTACATCGCCACCAATCTCATCCAAAGTCTTGTTGTTGAATATACGGAGCAATTCGCGCAGCAACTCATCGCTGAACATGGTGTACGATTTTGGCAAGATACCAGTAAGCTGCTCGCTTTGTTCCTCCACCAATGCCATGGCATGGTTGACGGCTTCGCCCAATGGCTGGTCATCCGATAGGTTGACAAGATAATCAAACTGAGCTTCGCGTGGCAAATAAAGCGCACTCTTAGCAGCAAAGTCGCTTGCTTCTACAGGCATTACTCTTCCACCACGGCTGGGGCGTCCCTTCAATAGTTCTGCCTCAACCATCTTGAATCTGCTATATGCATAACGCAGAAAGAGTAAAGCCAAAACGGGCATACAATATTGGTTGCTGGTCAGTTTCGAACCTGCACGAAGTAAGTCGGCCGACTCCCAAAGGTCGGCTTCGAGTTTGCGGATATTTATCTTGTCAGACATTTGCCTAAAATTTTAATGTTGTTCATTGCTAACAAGGTCACTCATCTTGACCTGTAATATTTCAGCAATCTTTTTGATTGTCTCAAGTGAAGGCTGTGCTTTGTTTGTACACCATTTACTTATGGTAGCCGGATCCTTTCCCATCTGTCTAGCTAACCATTTTGCAGTCTTATGCTGTTCCACAAGCACGACTTTTAATCTATTGAGATCAGTATTTGCCATTATACTAATGATTTATTACGAACAAAAGTACTAAATAAAGATGAGAACCGTGCAAGAATCAGTCAAAAAGTGATAAAACATCATCATTTTATTGGCTTTTTAGTTCAATTGAGAAGAGTATATCTCAGATTCTTGCATGGACGAGCAAAAAACAACTAGAAATGAATAGAAATTAAGGTTGAGTTGCTCAATTTTGCAGATTATTATGTACCTTTGCATTTAGTAAGTAACGAGCGGTTGCTTATACATACTTTTTTCTTTGAATGATGTCCCAGGCTGAATGAATGTTGAAGGCCACAAAATCCAACTCAATCTGCATGTAGTTTTCATGGATTGTTGGGAACAAATTGGGAACATCGCAGATTATCACTTATAAACACCACTGATAATCAGATACTAAATTCATACCCAAGTCCCCCCCTTTCGTTGGATTGGGATAGATTTTGATTTCATGACTTTGCATTTCCTCAATGTAAGGCACTTGCTCATTTTCTTCTGAAAGTATACTTCTTGTGGCTGATAACACAATCTCTCTTTTAGTACGATTACCGGCACTGTCGTAGGAATACTTGATTTTGTTTTGAGCGTGTACATAAGTTATTGTACAAAATAAGAATGCAATAAATAGCAGTTTTTTCATATTTAGTATATTGTTGAATTTAGTAAAGTGTGAATTGTCCCCAGAATGAGTACTCTCCGTTTGTTAGCTCAATAGTATATATTCCTGCTCCCATTGTGTTAATTTGAAAAGAATAGTCTTGGTTGTTGAAGACGGTAATGGTGCTTGAATAAACGATACTATCGAATTCATTGAGTATTGTAATCTGTAGGTCTTCTAAAATAATATCTGAGTAAATATAGATAATGTTGCCGTTATGGGAGAGGTTGGGAACATAAGAAATTGAGCGTTTGTCTTCACCCCAACTCCTTTCTATAACTTTAATATCCTTTTGTTCTTTGAAATTCCAATTCTCTTTATGCCCTGCAAAAGAAGTTAATGACATAGTAATGCACATAAATGCGACTAATTCTCTTTTCATATTATTTATTTTTTGAAATTTAAGCCGCAAATATATGCTGATATGGATGGACTAGTTTAGAATCTTTGTACGGTTTTAGTACGGTTCTGATTTTGTGTAGTAATTTGTGATATAACCTTGGACTTAAAATGTTTGTATGAATTGATCCCATTTCTCTGGACCGCCTTGTTGCCCATGCGTCTTCTCGTAGAGTTTCTTGCGGGAGGAAGTTACAGCTTGTTTAGAGCGCAGTGTCAGGTTAGCAATGCCTGTAGCTGATATTGATATTTTGAGTAATAGACAAATGCGTAATTCCTGCTCACTAATTTGCGGGAAGAGCGCATAAAGCCGTTTAGTGAACATTCCGTATGTTTGGTCTATCATTGCTTGTAAATCGTTCCACTCTGCTGCTGTTATATTGGTTTGGTTTTTGGCAGCTTGGTGGAAATGGATATAAATATCAGATCGTTTTAAATTACTTTCTAAGAGTGTTTGTTCTTTCTGTTCTGCTTCTATTTGTTTATTTGTATTTTCAATCAATTCTTTTTGTGCTTCTAATAACTCTTGTTTTAATTCGTCCTTTTCTGATTGTGCAACCTGTAATTGTGTCTCTAAAAAATGAATATGTTTTGCATTTTGCTCGATGAATTCAATACTTTTCTGATATTGCCTTTCTTTTATTTCTTGCAGTCGCCTTTGCTGTTCTTTCTTTTGTTCTCTCTTTCGCTTTGTATATTGTGAATAAAGTAGGAAACTTGTTATTGATAGTATAAGTATGAAGATGAGACCTATTACCTTTGCTTCTTGTTTGGCGTTTATATCCTTGAGTTTTTGATTTTCTTTTTCTTTCAATTGATAGTTGTACAAAGATTGCATTTTACGTATGGTTTCCGTATCAGTCTGTTTCTTTATGGAGTCTGTATACGCTAAATATAAATCAACATAATCTAATGCCTCTTTATATAGGTGATTCTGTTTGCATATGTTGCTTAAACCTTCATAACCTCCTTGTTTAGTATAGTAATTGTCGAATTCTAATAATTTGTGATAATAGTAATAGGCTGAATCTTGATTATTCATCTTAAAGTATAAGTCGGCTATTGTGGAGATGCGAGATGCTAAATTCCTTTTTTCCTTTGCCTGCATAGAAATGCGAATTGCTTCTTCAGCTTGAGAGTACATCCCTAATTGTGTGTAGAGACTGGCAAGTTCTCCTGAAATAATGGTTGTCAGATGTTTGTTCTTTATCTCTCTTGCCTGCTTATATGCGTTTTCATAGTAGAAAAGAGAACTGTCGGCATTATTATATCCTGTAAATGTACGCCCTATATCGCGTAAACTGTATATTTGTCCAATACTGTCATTCGATAAAATGTCATAATTATAGCTTTTCTTGAAAACAGATAATGCTTCATTGTATACTCTTTGGTATAGATACAATGTTCCCATTTGACTATAGATTCTACTGATTAACTTATAATCCTTGCTGCTTTGTGAAACATCCAAGGCTTTTTGATAGTAATCCAATGCTTGCGGTGCATCTCCTAAATCTCTGTAAACACGCCCGGCATAATAATAGGCCTCTGGAAGATGCTTTTTTTCTCCTTTTTGTTCGTAATATTTTAATATTTGGAGTATACTGCTATCTGAAGTATGGGTAATATAAGCTTTGTCTTTAGCTTTTAGACATATCAACTGATAGTACATTTGTGTTTGTTTATTTTCGGCTGCAATTTTTTCTTTCATTGCTGTTAGTATGGCTATTGCACTGTCCGGATTCACGCTTGAGAGAGAATCTGCCGATATTAACGTTTGGGGATAAGATCGGTTTTCGCATCCACAAAAACAATGTAGCAAGATGATAGATAACAGATATATTTGTAGTAATGCCCCTTGTTTCATAACTTTTATAAATTATATCACAAATTTACATGTTTATTTTAAGTGAGAAGCTAAAAACGGATAGTTTATTTAAAGTAAAAGTATCATTTGATCTCATTTAACCTAGAGCGACGAAAAACTACTACGTAGTAAATACTAAACTACCTGTAAGTAGGTGGGCACTTACTGCGTAGTAGTTTACTAACTACTTGTAGGTGGTTCGGGATGCCTTTCTGCCGTACCTGAGATGCACTTGCTCCGTACCAAAGCCGTACTTTCTTCGTTCAGAGATACTTCTGACCGAAGAATGTACGGAGCAAGTACGGCTCAGATACGGTTCGGGTATGGTTCAGATATTAGCTTGTTACAAATAAATTTCCTCTTTTCTTTTGGAATCTTCCCGAATTTCATGTTACTTTGTTATTAGTTGAACTTTAATACTAAGAACACATTATGGGAAAGAGTAAGAAAAAGGTTATGCATAGCCGTAAGGAAGAAGAACAAGCTAAGAAAGTGTTGTTGATTATTGGTGTATCTGCATTGATACTGGTGCTGGTGATGCTGATAGGATACTCGTTCTTAGGGAAATAACTAATAGATGTCGCAAGAAATAGAACGGAAATTCCTCGTGACGGGGGAGTACAAATCGAGGGCGTATGAACAAAGCCGTATTGTACAAGGTTATATCAGTAGTGCAAGAGGCCGGACCGTGCGGGTGCGCATCCGTAACGGAAAGGGATATCTTACGATAAAAGGTGCTTCCGATGCCTCGGGACTCAGCCGATATGAGTGGGAAAAAGAGATTCCATTGAATGAAGCGGAGGAACTGATGAAACTTTGTGAACCGGGTGTTATTGATAAAACTCGTTATCTGGTGCGCAGCGGACGGCATACGTTTGAGGTGGATGAGTTCTACGGTGAAAATGAAGGTTTGGTAGTTGCTGAAGTGGAATTGGCTTCGGAAGACGAGGCTTTCGAAAAGCCGGACTTCATAGGGCAGGAAGTAACAGGCGACGTCCGTTACTATAACTCGCAACTGATGAAGCATCCATACACTGTTTGGTAAGGCCTTAATACCTTGTCGACAAGAAGTTAAGAGTTTGTCAACAGGGAGTTAACTTCTTGTTGACAGGAAGTTAACTCCTTGCAAATGGTTGCTGATCAAGTATATTCAGAGGACGAAATGGAGAAACTTTATGAATACCTGCCTAGAGAACTGGTGACCTTTGTATTGGTGACTTTGTTTTCTTTATTAATAGGACTTTCACAGCGGAAAATCAGTTTGAAGCGTGAAGGGGAGACAACGTTGTTCGGTACGGACCGCACGTTCACTTTTATAGGTATTTTGGGGTATCTGCTTTATATTCTTGATCCGGTGGATTACCGCTTGTTTATGGGCGGTGGCGCTATATTGGGACTGCTGTTGGGATTGAACTATTACGTTAAACAATCTCAGTTCCATGTATTCGGGGTTACTACCATTATTATCGCACTCATCACTTATTGTATTGCTCCTATTGTAGCCACACAACCCTCCTGGTTTTACGTGATGGTGGTTGTGACGGTATTGCTCTTTACCGAATTGAAGCATACTTTTACAGAACTCGCACAGCGCATGAAGAATGACGAGATGATTACTCTTGCCAAGTTCCTCGCTATCAGTGGCATTATCTTACCGATGTTGCCGAATGAAAATCTGATACCCGACATTAATTTGACCCCTTATACCGTTTGGTTGGCTACGGTAGTTGTATCCGGTATCTCTTATCTGTCTTATCTGTTTAGGCGATATGTATTTCATGAGTCCGGTATTCTGGTATCTGGTATTATAGGTGGTTTGTATAGCAGTACGGCAACTATTTCTGTTCTGGCACGTAAGAGTCGCAAGGCACCTGCACAGGAGGCGCCGGAATATGCCGCAGCAATGTTGTTGGCCGTGAGTATGATGTTTCTTCGTTTCCTTATATTAATAGGAATATTCAGTAAGGCGATTCTTGCGGAAATTTATCCATACCTGCTTATTATGTCCTTCGTTACGGCGGGCGTGGCCTGGTATCTGCATCGGAAGCGTAAGCCGATTCCGGTGACGGGCGAAGAAGCTGAAGAAGAAGATAGCAGTAACCCGTTGGAATTTAAAGTTGCATTGATTTTTGCCGTTCTGTTTGTGATATTCACCATCGTGACACATTATACTTTGATTTATACCGGTACGGGTGGATTGAATGTCTTGTCGTTCATTGCCGGGTTGAGTGATATCACTCCATTTATTCTGAACTTACTGCAAGGTTCGGGCATTGCCGTTGTGGTGGTGACAGCTTGTTGTATGCAGGCTATCGTGAGCAATATTGCCGTGAATATGTGCTATGCGTTGTTCTTTGCAGGCGGGAAGAGTCCGTTGCGCCGGTGGGTGCTGCGTGGTTTTGGATGTGTGATCGCGGTTAACGTTTGCATGCTGCTTTTTTTCTATTTGTTATAAGTCCTGCGAGAACGTTTACAAATGTTCTCTTTAATCCTTTCTCTTTGTGCTTTTTTAACTCCGAAAAACTCGTAGTTCAAGAAAAACAGCCTACTTTTGCCACTTTCATTGTGACAAAATAGGTACAAGTTACGTCTAATACAAAAACAGTCAACTAAATATTCATCAAACAAACAAAAACAGAAATGAAAATTAAATGCCCTTTGCTGCTCATTATGTTGGTAATATCCTCATTGGTAGCGGCACAGAATGCGGCACCTCCATTTCAGATTAAAGGAGTCTTACTGGATTCTTTGACTCAAGAGGGAGAACCTTATGCCACAATCAAAATCGTGAAAAAAGAAGCACCTGCCCATGCATTGAAAATGCTGGTAACGGACATGAAAGGTAAATTTCAGGAGAAAGTTCCCGGAACGGGTAATTTTGTGATGACTATTTCTTCTATTGGTAGAAATACTATTGTGAAGGATTTCACTGTGAAGGCGGGAGAAAAGGTTGTCGATTTTGGAACACTGTATATTACAGATGCTTCCAATGAACTTGGTCAAGTAGAGGTAGTAGCCCAAAAACCACTGGTAAAGGCAGACATCGACAAGATAGAATATAATGTGCAGGATGATCCTGATTCAAAGTCAAACTCTGTATTGGAAATGCTTCGCAAAGTGCCTTTGGTAACTGTAGACGGCGAAGATAATATTAAGGTGAACGGTAGCAGTAGCTTTAAGGTGTATGTGAACGGTAAACCTAACAATATGATGAGCAATAATCCGACGGAAGTGCTGAAAAGTATGCCCGCCAATTCCATCAAACATATCGAGGTGATTACTAATCCCGGTCCTAAGTACGACGCTGAGGGTGTGGGCGGTATCCTGAATATTGTTACCGTAGGTAGCGGATTGGAAGGTTATACAGCTACATTTAGTGGAAACGTTAGTAACATGGGGGCCGGCGGCGGTCTGTTCGGTACGATTAAGAGCGGTAAGCTGACGGTGAGTGCCCGTTACAATTATAATTACAATGATCGTCCGCGCAGCTATTCCGGTGGTACCCGCCGTACAGTAGGCGACATAACCGATGGCTCTTCTGATTTGGATTATAGTGGTGACAGCAAAGGACATGGTAACTTTCAGTCCGGCAGCATGGAAGCCAGTTATGAGATTGATACTTTGCGTTTGATAACCATGTCGTTCGGACTTTGGGGTGGCGGAAATAACAGCAATGGACTGAGTAATACTTTTGCAACGATGCCCGGTACCGGTGATGATCTGTATCAATATGTATCGAACAATAGAAGCAAAAGTTCCTGGTATTCTATCGATGGTGGCATTGACTACCAACGTATGTTTCATGTAAAAGATCGTATGTTGACCTTCTCTTATAAAATCAATACCAGACCGGAAAGTTCGGATTCATACTCCACTTATGATTATGATATGGAGGATGTAGCTCCGGATTGGCAGGATTTTATGAAACGTATGAAAAATCAGCATAATGATGGATCCCAGAATACTACTGAACATACTTTCCAGGCTGATTATACGACGCCTATCGGCAAGATACATACTCTTGAAGCCGGTGCGAAATATATTCTCCGTGATAATTCTTCGGAAGATGACCGTTATGAACAAGCGTCAGCAACTCAAGCTGATTATGAGTTTGACAATGATCACAGTTCGCATTATAAACACCAGAATGACATTTTGGCTGCATACCTTGGATATGGGCTGAAAGTGAAGAAGATTTCCGGAAGACTTGGTGTGCGTTATGAGCATACGAAGCAGGAGGTGAAATATCTGTTGGGTAAGGGAGATAACTTTGATAAGAACTTTGATGATTTAGTTCCTTCTGCAAGTATTGGCTATAAGCTGACAGATATGTCTAATCTTCGTTTTGGTTATAATATGCGTATTTACCGTCCGGGGATCTGGTATTTGAATCCTTATCTGGACGATAGTAATCCGACAAATATAAATCAGGGTAACTCTCATTTGGATAGTGAGAAGAGTCATTCATTTAACTTGAGCTACAGCAATTTCACGCAGAAGTTTAACATCAACCTTTCAGCGCGTTATAGCTTTACCAATAACAGTATTGAACGAGTGACAGAACAGGTGAAGGATACAGAAATTTTCGGTCTGCAGAATCCTACCGGTAAGGAAGTGCTTTATTCTACCTATCAGAATATTGGTAAGAGCAGGAATGCCAGCCTGAGCGGTTATATCAACTGGAATGCAACTTCCAATACACGTATCTATGCAAATCTTTATGGTAACTATACTTATTTGGAAGGTGCCAATGGACTGAAGAATGACGGTTGGAATCTGTTTGCTTATGGCGGTGCTCAGCAGTCTTTGCCTCATGATTGGCGCATCAGTCTGAATATTTATGGTCAGACACCTTGGATCATGTTGCAGGGGAAAGGCAGCAGTTTCTTTGACTATGGATTGAGTGTAAACAAATCATTCTTGAAGAAACGTCTGACCTTGTCGGCATTTGCTAGTAACTTCTTTAAGAAATATCAGCATCCGACTTCAAGTATAGAAGGTGTAGGCTTTATACAGGATAGCTGGAATAAATATACTCGTCAGCGTTTTGGTGTAAGTGTTAGCTATCGCATTGGTGAATTGAGAGCCAGTGTCAAGAAAGCCGCACGTACCATCAGTAATGATGATGTGAAGAGTAGTGGTGGTGAAGGTGGTGGCGGTGGAGAATAATCTGCCCGTACTTTTCTGAATTATTTTTCATCCGCAGATGGCGCGGATAACGCAGATTTACGATTAAAGAAATCTGCGTTATTCGTGGGGTCTGCGGATGATTGTTTTCTATAAGGGATATTCCAGACAAGTCACTGTACCATCCATTGTCATGGCAATGATTTTCCCTTTTCCAGCATTCTTTAGTGAAGTTATTGCCGAATGGGAGATTTTATGTGACCAGGCAATGCCGCTTCCGTCTGTCCGCACGGCATGGAGAACACCAAATTCAGTAGGAATGAACACCAGTTGTTCGGTTGTTTCCATACGGGTGGGGATGAAGTTAGTTTCGTAGGGCATTGATGTATTCCAAAGACTGGTATAGGTGCCGTGAGATATATCTGCAGCGGTGATGTTGTTCTTGATTCCTTTCACATACATTGTTTTTCCATCCGGTGAGAAGCCGAGGGACTCGCGTCCTTTCGCTTCATTGGAAGCCCAAAGGATTTCTCCCGTCCCGGGATGGAATGAGCGGACAAAATAGTCGGAACTGAGAACTATGACTTGCTCATTCGTCTCTCCTTGCCGCGTATACGGCAGCACTACCGGCCAGCAGGCACCCGGTGAGAAATATCTGCCTCGTTTGGTGTCGAACTCCCATATTTTCTTCCCACTCCTGCGGTCGATGGCATAGAACATCGCTCCCCAGGTGCCTATATATACGCGCTCCTTATCCACAGCCGGGCGTGATTCAATGTAGCCTTGCAAGCCATCACAAGTCCAGTTCAGTGTTCCGTCCGCCAGCTTTAAAGAGTAGAATTTGCCGTTGCTGCTGCCGATGTAGACTGTACCTTCGATTACGACAGGGCACGCTACAATGGGGTAATCAGTATTGTATTTCCATCGCACTGTGCCCTGTTTCCTGTCAAGGGCATAGATGGAACCATCACAGGAAGAGACTATGACAAGTTTTGGGGTGATAAATGGGGCTGAAAATATCTTGTTTCCGGTGGTATAGGTCCACTGGGTTTTGCCGTTCTTGGCATTAAGGGCATGGACAACACCGGCTGTATTAGTGTAAACGTACAGGTTACCGTCTATGCTTCCCTGCGAAGCGATATCGGTCACATCCTTCAATTTCCAGGTTTCGCGTACCGAAGGATAAGTAGCATTGATGGCGAAATCCGGACGATAGTAAGTGGTATCCTTTTTCTCCTGCAAAGATGCCAGATGAATCGTATTCCATGCAGGTCGGGTTTCTGCTTTGATGATGCGTTCGTGGAATTCTAATGTATTGCCGCGATGTGTGACCAGATTATATCCGCCTATCGGATCTTTCCTGCGCAGGGACGAACGGCCGATTACGGCGGGAATACCTTCGGCATCATAAGCACGGTTCACGTGCAGGTGTCCGCCGAGTATTGCCTGGATATTGCGCGTTTTAAGGATGTCGACAACTTCGTACCAGTTACTCAGATCCTGATCGATAGGGAAGTGATTGATGAAAATAATGGGTTGTTCTGCCGGAGTGGCGCGAACGATAGAATCGAGCCACAGAATTTCTTCGCGGGGAATGTGAGGTGGTCCCATACGCAGACTTGGTCCGGCGCCACAGCCGATGAAACGTACTTCCTGCCAGTCGTAACAGAAATGTGAGGCCTGGAAAATCTTGTCGAACATAGTGCATCCGTTTTCACTCCAGTTTACATCATGGTTGCCGGGGATGAGAAAGTAGGGTTTCCGGAAGTTCTTCAGAATGTCCTGCAGCAGATAAAACTCCTTGGTATCACCGAATTCAGTGACATCGCCGCTGAGGATGGTGAAAGCAACTTCAGGATTGGCATTGATGTCTTCAATGGATTGCCGCAGGTCGTCTTCGGCATAGGCGAAAGAATTGAGGTGCACATCACTGAGCCATGCGAAAGTGAAGGCTCGTTCGTTACTGCCTTGTCCGTAGGAAAGGAGAGACAACGCTATCACACAGATAGCAAATAAAATTCTTTTCATGATTCTTTGGGGGTATTAGTAAGTGTTATACCCCCAAAGATAAAGAGTTTTAGTGGAATAACCAGCGCTCATAGTCCACCTTTTCGTAAAGTGGCGCAATGGTTACTTCTGTATTCGTGTCTTTCTTTCCAAGCAGGAACTTATCGACAAATGCTTCTACTTCAGGATACTGACTCTCGGGCAGTTGGCAGTGCCCATGTCCGCCTACGATGGAGAAGCCCATTCTGTCGGCAATGCCGAAGGTTTCCCATACTTTACGGGCAGCACGGCAGGAGACATAACCCGATTTATCTGCCAGCCATACATAGTCCGGGTTTCCGAGTACCAGCAGTGCACGCGGTGCTATCATGGCACACAGTTCGTGGTGGTCATACGGCAATTTCGATACATTATCTTCTTTATACTGGAACATACTTTCCTTAAACCAGGCATGACTGGTCCTTCCCAAAGTTTCCACTTCACCCAGTGTTTCAGAAACACGCCATGCTGCCGCACCGCCACCACCCGGTTCCTGAGCAATGGTCAGTGCAATACGCTCATCGAATGCTCCGGCAAAAAGAGCCATTTTCCCGGCGAAGGAACAACCGGATATGGCCAGTCGTTTGGTATCTATCTTGCTCTTTTTACCTACGATTTCCAATCCGTCAATGATACGGCTCACTCCCCAGGACCAGGCGCAATAGGCTCCCATGTCCGTGCGGTCAGGATAAAGTTTGTTGATAGGCTCGTTGCCGCGCTTTTGTGTGTGCGACATGACTTGTGTGAAGTTGAATGCGATTTGTGCTATATTACGACTCGTGAAGATGGCAGGAGGAAGACTACCCGTACCTCTGCCTATTCCAATGATAGCAGGGAAAGGGCCTTTACCTGCCGGATAAGTAATTTTTGCTTTCAGAGTGAGCGTCTGTCCGTTCACTGTTACATTTACTCTGAGGGTATCATCCATGATATCCGCGGCAATGTCTTTTTTCGATACTACGGGTTTCTCGCCGATTTCGTAGTGTTCTATTTCACGGGCTATCTCTGCACGCCGTCGGCTCCAGTCCTTGAAGTTGGTTGAACGGCCACTGCCATCGGACCATTGGAAGGGATCGGTCAGTGTTTTTACCACCGGCAGTTCATCGATACCCGGCAACACGGGTACAGGATTCTTTATTCCCGTATTTTCCACAGTGTAGACTAAGGGAATTTTCTGTGCAAATGTGGAAATGCCCATACCCATGTTCAGCAGAACAATCAGTACCCATAAACGTGTTTTCCAGTTTTTCATGTTTCTATCTTTTTAAGAGGTTTACATCTGTTGGCAAAGATAGACGATGTTTTTTTTAACCGGTTAGTAGGATGTTACAGATACTTTTCATGGTGTTACATGATTAGAGGAATAGATTTCGTTTCTATTAATCTATATTCAAAAAGTACTCATTCAGGTTCTGTGTAGGTTTCAGGTCAAGCTTCTTTCGCAATCGGTATCGGTTATTCTCTACTGCACGAACCGAAAGGTTCATTAATGAGGCAATATCCTTAGTTTCCATATTCAGCTTGAGGCAGGCACAGAGGCGCAAGTCATTGTTGGTTAGCTGCGGATGCGCCTCTTTCAACCGTTTGAAGAAGTTGCGGTGCTTCTGTTCGAACTTGATAAGGAACATTTTCCAGTCATCTTCCGTATCGAGGTTATTGGCAAGCAACGTATTTATTTTCTGATAAAGAGGTAATAAGGCTTTCTGCGTATTACGGGAACAAATCTCATCTATCATCTCTTTCAGTTTCAGGATGAGTTCGTTCTTGTGGATGATGAAAGAGGTCTGGGTAAAGATCTCGGCATCTTTTTCCTCGATTTCATTTTGCAGTTGCTCGTTCATCAAGCGCAGGCGTGTAGCTTCCTGAGATTTCATTCTACGCAAGTGTTTGGTTTGCAGACGTCGTTTCATCAGGTAGAAGGTGCCGAACAGAGCGGTGATAATGAGTAAGCAACAGGTAAGATACCACCAGACAGTATTGTACCAGGGAGGAAGTACGTCGAATTCCAGAAGAGTATCCGGTGAGTAATTGTTCAGTCCGTCCGTGGTACGCAGGCGAAGTGTGTATTTGCCTTGCGGCAAGCGGGCGTAGGAAATGCTGTTCAGTCGCTTTGGGGCACTCCAGGTACTGTCCATTTCTTCCAGTTGGTATTGAACGAAAAGATTTCCGGCAAAGGCGGCATTGACAGAGAAGCCGACAGTTACCGTATTGTCTTTATGGGGGATATGAACGGTTTTGTTGAGGTCCATGAAACCTGCATTCAGTTCTTTTCCGGCATGAATGAATTCCAGGTTAGGGGCGGAAAGTTCCACAGTTTGCCGTTTGCTGCGATGAGAGTCATGAAGGATAAAACCTGCATCCAGGCAAATAAGTGAGAGGGAGTCATTGAGAACGGAAATATTCTCATAAGCAGTGATGAGTGAAAGATTGTCAGCTTCCACCTTATATGCTTCGCGGATGCGGGCAATGTATCCGTCGTAGAAGAAACGGTAGACAGATGAGCCGGTGATGGCCCAGCTTTCTTCACTGTCGATGGGCACGATACGTTTCAGATCGTGTATCGTTTCGAAACAGCGGTTCAGATGCTGCTCAAGTTGCAAGTTGTCGTTGACCTCATCATAGATATAAAATTGATCATTGCCTAAGAATAGGATGCGTCCGCCCGATTTGAATAATTGCAGGCGGGCAGGGAGTGAGCTGTCCTTCTCATTACCGTAATATGTATAGTATCGGAAAGCGCTCTGTTCGTCATTCAGGCGGCATTTGTAAACACCGCGACTGCTGGTTTCCAACCAGATGTTTCCCAAATGATCTACTTCGGCATTATATATCGGGTCGGAGATCTGGCGCATGGAATTTAGCTCTCCGGTAGTTCTGTTTAATATCAGGAGTTCATCGTAGGTAATGATAATCTGTATTTGTTTTCCATTGATGGTTGCCTCCAGGGTGCGGAAGACTCCTGTATTGACTCGATACGGGTGACGGATATGAAGATCGGGAAAAATTTCCAGCAGTCCGTTAGTATGTGCGCAAAATAACCGTCCGTCTATTTTACGGAAGGACCATACCTGCCCCTGAGTGCCCTCTATCAATTTGAGGGAAGAAAACATATCCAGATCATTGAGTTTGTCATGGCGGGTGTAGTAAATTCCCTGATTCGTTCCGATGAGCAGATTGTCGTGCCAGATAGTAGCATCGTATATGCCGCCGAAGCTACCGTCTGTGGAACGGTAGTAACTTAGCCCATCGGTATACCGGATGTAAGCGAGCCCACGGTCAAGGGCTACCCAGATGTTATTTTGATTATCTTCGTAAAGGGATAGAACGGTGTTATTCTGAAGAATGTTAGCAGTGGAGAAGTGATTGAGGATATTTCCATGGGTATCTACTTCATATATGCCACTGAGCTGTGTGCCCAGATAATAGGTGTTCCGTCTGGCGGAATAGATGGCGCAGTTTAGTTCCTGCCCTCTCAATTGCCGCGAGAGGGAGAGGTTCCAAGGGATAAAGTTCTTTTGATCGTAGATATAGATTGCACCGGTGGAGGTGCCTACCAGATAACGGTCGGTATCGTAGGGTAAGATGACACGAGTAGTGGTACCGTTCAGGAATTCGCTCCCGGGGATTTTGTTGAGTATGCCGTTATGCAACTGATAAAGTGCACCGTACATTTCTTGTACCCAGTATTCATTACGTACCTTCAGAAGAAGTAAAAAGGCGTTTGGCCCATCAATGGGGGTGATGGTGTGGTGATCGTATACGTAGATATGACTGAAAGACTGGAAATACACTTTGTCGCCTTCAATCCAGATACGCCAAAAACTTTGATTGTCGAGTGGGTTATCTCCATTGATTAATCCTTTTAGTGAAGTGTATTTCAGTTCTCCCGATTGGTCTCGATCCCAGCGTCCCAGGTCTTCGGAACCACCACTGTAAATGGTGTGGTGGGATTCTACGGCTATGGCGCGTACGAGACTGGCATCAGGTGTTTGAAAGAGTTTCCATTCCATGCCGTCGGATGCCAGCAGGCCGATGCTGTTGCCGAAGTACATGATGCCTTTCTCATCTTGCCCGATAGACCAGTTCTTATTGGCAGCGTGGTATTTGTCACGTGAGAGGTTGGTGACATAAGGTTTCTGGTTGGCGAGTATGGTGGCGCATACAAAAAGGGACACACAGGTTATGATAATGTTTTTTCGGATGTCCATAATAGGTTGAATAAAGGTTAGAAAAGGTCATGACCTTATTGTTATTCTTGGGGCAAAGATAATTAATTTAAGGTTAGAGTAAAAATATAAGGGATTTTCTTTATTCACCACAGAGTAACACAGAGTTTCACTATACGAATCAGCAGTTGAATCAGGCTCATTATTGATGGTTTTTAAAGTAAACTTTCATCATACCATCTCTTTAAGGTTTTTTATTGGCTACAGGCTGAATGTTGATAATTTTATACGCCTGTCTTTTTATATTTCTCTTCTTTTTCACTATCTTCCGATTTCAGTGACTGAACAAGCCGAATTTTACTGACCCACGCTACAGCGTATTGTAGAGGGGGTAGTACCTCCCATTTTAGGGGGGTGTTAACTCCCCGGTTGGGGAGTGCGTTATTCCCCGGTTAGGGAGTGCGTTGTTCCCCAGTTGGGGAATGCGTTACTCCCCAACCGGGGAGTTAACGCCTATTTAACCGGGGAAATTTCATCTGTAAAGCGATGGTATCGGAGCATAGATATCTGTAAATGCTTTTTATCATTATCTATACATATCTATCCCCTAATGAATCTATTTCAACTACTGATTCGCATTATTTATAGATTGAACTCTGTAGTGGGCTTATCTAAATCCCAGTTTCTTTAGCCCTGTCTGTACATCGGGATGGCTCATGAATAGTTTCCACAGCAAACCGGTACGGTAATTTTCTATCATTACAGCTATAGGCCCCTGGTCGATGGCAAGATAGCGTTTAGGATACCAATCTTCCGTTTCGCTGAAAGCGTCATAGAAGCCATAAGGTCCCAATACCTTGTCTCCCATTCCATAGAGATAGCGCATCACTTCCAGTGAGTATTCCGGAGTATAGACAATGGAAGAAAGAGCGGCAGTGGGAGAGATAACTCCGTGATCTGCCGACTCGTTCGGAGCATGGGCAGAGTAGCCGTTGACAGAGTAACTGGCGGTCAGTCCCCAACAATCAGGGCCAAAACCTTTCCACTGCTTCGGGTTGCGGATGCAATAGGCGCGGTTGATCAGAGTAAGATTGCGCATTTCATTGAAATAACCGGGACAATACTTATCGGATAAATTTGTCGGGTCCAGTCCGAGGAAAGAATAGTGTGCCCAAAAGAGGGGACCGGCATCACAACCTTGATAGCGCAGGTGAAGTTCGATATCTTCTACCTTGTGGGGATCGACAATGGCGCCTTTCTCTGCCCAACCTTCATGATAGACAGCTGCGGGAATGCTGTGCGTGGGGGAGGCAGCGGCAAGAATATACATAATGAGACACTCGTTGTAACCGTGTACGGGGAAATTCATTTCCCAGCCGTATTCGGGACTCCAATGCCAATAGAGTACATTCTGATCGTTCCGGCGATAGAAATTCCAGTCAACTTCACGCCACAGTGTGTCAATGCGCCCGGCAAGGGCTTGTTCTGCGGGGGAGCCGTTGATGTAATATTGGTATACGGCAAGCAGGCCCTGCATCAGGAAAGCGGTTTCCACGAGGTCACCGCCGTTGTCTTTCTGCCCGAAAGGTTTTACCCGTCCGGTATTTCCAAACCACCAGTGCGGGTAGGCACCGTGGAAACGGTCGGCTGTTTCAAGAAAAGAGACGATGCGCTCCATGCGTGCCAGTCCTTCTGCACGGGTGATGTAACCGCGGTCGATGCCTGCCAGCACAGCCATGATTCCGAAGCCACTGCCACCGGTGGTCACTACATTCTGGTCATCTTCGGGATAGATACCATCTATATGGATACGTTCGCATGCCAGTCCGCTATTAGGTTCGGCTCCTTCCCAAAAGTAATTGAAGGTACGGCGTTGCAGGGTGTCCATCAGGGCTTCGTCGCTTATCCGGTCCGGTTTTGCTGCCGGGCTTTTACATTGTGTAAAGCCCAGCAACAACAGGAGCAATAATAAGCTATATTGTGTCTTCATACCTATTTCTATTGAAGGATTACATCAACAAGTACAGGATCGTGATCAGAAAGGAAGCCATTCTCCGGCCTGTCCTGAATGACACGATAACGGTTCATTTTCATGCCGCTGCTCACGAACACATAATCCAGCAAGACACGTTCTTCCAGCGGTAGCCGACCGAAATCATGGAAAGACCAGGATGGACCGTACGTAACGGCTGCCACCTTCGACGCATTTTCCATTCCTCCTTTTTCGAGAGTCTGCAGAGGTATCTCATCGGGAGTACAATTGAAGTCGCCGGTGATGATGGCCGGCATGTGCGGGGCAATCTCTTTAATCTTGTCCAGAATAAGTTGTACGCCTTCTTTACGGGCTGTCTCTCCGTCGTTGTCCAGATGGGTGTTGAAGAATACCAGCTTCTTACCGTTACTCTTTTCTTGCAGTATGGCCCAGGTCGTGATACGGTTGTAGGAGGCATCCCAACCTTTGATGCCGATGGTTTCGGGCTGTTCACTGAGAGAGAAATTGCCGTATTCCACCAGTGTGAACCGGTGGGAGTTGAAGAATATCGGGCAGTATTCGCCTGCTTCCTTGCCATCGTCACGCCCTACGCCTAAAGCGGTGTATTGGGGAAGACCTTGTTTCAGGTCTTCCATTTGATTGTGACGTACTTCCTGCATACCCAGCAGGTCAGGCTGATAGTAGGAAATCATTTGGCAGACGTTATCTTTGCGATATTTCCAGTTATTGGCACTGTCCGACGGAGCATCCAGGCGAACATTAAAGGTCATCACCTCCAGTGGCTGTTCATTCTGTGCAGGCTGGTTTTTGCAACTGCCAAGAAGCATCAGGCCACACACGCAGGTCAGTAAAGCTATGTGTTTCATGTTTCCTTTGTTTTTATTCTGAATTATCACTTTAAGCTCAAACGGGCTGTCTTTACATGCTGGCTGTTACCGCCAATCATTACCTCAAAGTCTCCCGGTTCCGCTACATAGTTGAGATCATAGTCGTAGAAGTGCAACAATTCCGGGGTGATTTTGAAAGAGACCGTCTTACTCTCACCTGCTTTGAGGAAGATTTTTTCGAAGCCTTTCAATTCTTTCACCGGACGGGTAATGCTTCCCACCAAGTCGCGGATATACAGTTGTACCACTTCCGCACCATCCCGCTTACCGGTATTGGTCACTGTTACTACAGCGGTTACAGAACCGTCCTGATTCATTGCAGGAGCGCTTAAAGTAATGTCTCCGTATTGGAATGTGGTGTATGACAAACCGTAACCGAACGGATACAGCGGATCATTGTCAACATCCAGATAGTTGCTGCGGAACTTCTCGAACCATTTCCCTTCTTTCAAAGGGCGGCCGGTGTTCTTATGATTATAGAATAAAGGGATCTGCCCTACATTTTTCGGGAATGTCATGGTCAGTTTGCCACTTGGATTTACGTCACCGAACAGTACATCGCCGATAGCATAGGCAGCCTCGCTTCCGCCGAACCATACATTCAGGATAGCGGGTACATTTTCCTGTTCCCAGGTCAGTGTCAATGGACGGCCAGTGAAGAGGGTCAATACAACCGGTTTTCCGGTCTTCAACAATGCTTCCAGTAATGTGCGTTGTACATCGGGAATATTCAGATCTGTCCGGCTTGAACTTTCTCCGCTCATTTCAGAAGATTCACCTAAAGCGGCAACGATGACATCTGCGTTTGCCGCTACCTTCAACGCTTCTTCCAGCATTTCCTTGTCTGTGCGGTTGTCACGGTTCAGCGAACGTCCGAACATGGTGGCGCGTTCTTCGTAAGCGGCGTCACTACTGAGGTTGCTGCCCTTGGCATAAGTGATGTTCACCTTACCTGCCATCATTTCTTTCAACCCTTCATATACAGAAGGATAATCGTTGAGGCGTGCAGCTACACTCCATGTTCCCGGCATGTTGCTGCGGGTATTTGCCAATGGACCTATAACGGCAACCGTACCTTTCTTTGCCAATGGCAATACAGGAGCCTGACCGGTTTTTGCCGGTTGATTCTTTAAAAGTACAAAGCTTTCACTTGCTATCTTGCGGGCAACATCACGGTGCTCTTTGGTGAAGATATCCCGTTTCGGGCGCTTCAAGTCACAATATTTGTAAGGATTGTCAAACAATCCCAGCTTATACTTGGCCTCAAGGATACGGCGGCAAGCTTTGTCCAGCGTTTCCATGTCAACCTTTCCTTCGGCTATAGACTTTTTAATGGTACCAATGAAGCCTTCGCTCACCATATCCATATCTACGCCTGCATTGAGCGCACGTGCCGAAACTGTCTGTAAGTCACCGATACCATGCGCAACCATTTCAGAAATTCCCGTGAAGTCCGTCACTACAAAACCGTCGAACCCCCATTGTTTGCGCAGTACGTCGGTCATCAACCACTTGTTGGCTGTGGCGGGCACACCGTCTATTTCATTGAAAGAAGCCATAACGCTACCTACACCAGCCTCTACAGCAGCCTGGTAAGGGTATAGGTATTCGTTGAACATGCGGTTGCGGCTCATATCCACAGTGTTGTAATCGCGTCCGGCTTCTCCGGCTCCGTACAGAGCGAAATGCTTTACGCATGCCATGATCTCATCGTTTCGTTTCAACTGATTGTTGAGGTCCACTCCCTGATACCCCGACACCATTGCTTTAGCGATGGCACCTCCCAGAAACGGGTCTTCACCGTTACCCTCGCTGACACGTCCCCAGCGCGGATCACGGCTGATATCTACCATCGGGCTGAATGTCCATGAGATGCCATCGGCACTGGCTTCGGTAGCAGCAATGCGGGCGGACTTTCTGATAGCGTCCATATCCCATGAGCAAGAGAGCCCCAATGGAATAGGGAAGATTGTTTCATAGCCATGCACCACATCCATACCGAATATCAAGGGGATACCCAGGCGTGATTTCTCTATGGCAAGTTTCTGTACATCGCGGATTTTCTCCACTCCTTTCAGATTGAGAAGTCCGCCTACCCATCCTTGCTCAATCTTTTTGGCTACATCGCTGTTCTGTGCTTGTCCGGTCACGATTTCACCGGAAACGGGCAGGTTTAGCTGACCGATTTTCTCTTCTACAGTCATCTTCTTCATCAGTGCGTCGATGAAGCGATCCATGTCCTGCGGAGCTTTTTGTGCCTGCATACCGGTAACACCCATCAGGGCAGTAGCCAGCAACAAGCTTGTTTTTCTGAAAACTTTCTTCATGATATGTTTTGTTTGGGCATTTATTTAAGTTTCGCAAGTTAATGATAATCCGGTGCAATCTGTATGTTGTTATCATTAACTTGCGAAAACTAAATTAATTCATAAGGTTACTCATCCTTCGGCTCTTTCAGCAAATCAGGAATCTGAGTATACTGGTTGAAAGGAAGCGGCAAAAGTGCCTTATCCTCAGACCAGCCTTTCAATTCTGTTTTTGCCAGACCGGTGCGTACAAGGTCGTTATAACGTTCGCCCCATTCGCACATCAGTTCCATACGGCGTTCGTCAATAACTTGCTGGAAAGTTACATTGGTAAGTTCCGGCATCTTGGCACGTCTTCTTACTTCATTGAACGGAGCGTCACCATTCTTGCCATTTTTGATTTTAGCCTCGGCATTCATCAAGAGAACATCAGCATAGCGGAAAATACGCGCATTGTTGTTTGTACCGTATTTCGTACGTCCCGGTGTTAATTGGTTCAGCGGGGTATATGCTTTACCGTTCCAGCAGTCGGTCTTTTTCGGATCTATCTGTGGCTGAATATAGTCACCGTCCGGTGTTGTTTCTCCTGCCAGCAGGAAGGAAGTGGTGGCACGTATTGTTTCTCCGCGTTCGTAAGCCCAGTCACGGAAAGATTTCAGGATGCCGCAGTCTCCCCAACCGCTGATGTCACTGCCGGAGTTGTTGGGGCCTTGACAAACAAACCATTGGTCACCGTCAATCAGATCACCGGAACCATTGCCGAAGTCAGTCATCTGACATTCGAACATAGACTCGTCACAGAGCTTTCCGGGAATCTTCCATAACTGGTAGAAGTCGGGGTAGAGTGAGAAATTACCATGCTCAATGATATCGTCTGTCAGTTCTTCTACCTTTGCATAGTTGCCCATGTTCAGATGAAACTTGGCTGCCAGCATCTCGGCGGAAAACGCTGTAACGGCTCCTTTGTGCTCACTTTGGTTCGGACGGATACGCGGCATATTATCAATGCCGTACTGCAAATCTTCCAATGCATATTTGTTTACCGCATTGGCAGTGGAACGGCTCAAATCAACCTGATTATTGTCGCGGAGGATGGTAACCGGACCAAATGCCTGCACCAGACGATAGTAGGCATAAGCACGCATAAACATCACTTCACCACGATATGCCTTATAGTTTTTCATATCGCTATCGTTGGTGATATTCTCAGCGTACAGGTCTAACGATTCAATAGCTGCATTGGCAGTTTTGATAATATTGTAATATTGCATCCACAATTCGTTGAAGCCCCAGAAAGAATCATTATACTTATATTCGCTCAGGTTGTAATAGTCGCTGCCATTCCACTGACCGCTGAATACGTCCTGGTCGCGAATCGTAGTAATTTCCCAGATCACCCAGTGCAAACCGCTGGTGCGAATCTTTGCATATACGCCTGATACCGGCTGGTACATATTGCTGATATTAGTATAATCCACCTTCTCTTCCGGCACCTTTCCTTCAGGCTCTTTGTCCAGAAAATCATTACAGGATGCGAACGATAATACCATCAAGGCGGACATTATATATATAAAAGGTCTTATTAATGTTTTCATTAGTTCTAAATTATTAATGGGTTATTTCTTAGAAATCAATTTTCAAACCTAAGGTGTAAGTCGATGTCAAAGGATATACTTCGGTATCCCAACCTTGGCTGTCGGACAATTCAGGAGTGAATGCGTTGGCCTTGAAAGTTGTGAACGGACGGTCGGCAGTCAGACTCAGGCGTAAGCCCGGCATGGTATAGTTACCAAACTTGAGGTTACGGAATGTATAACCAAGCGTAATATTCTGAATACGGAAGTAGTCGGCACTTTCTACAAAGTAAGAGCTATACTTTTGGTCGCTTACGTTCCAAGGTTTCAGCAGGGCGGCAGCCGACGGATTGGAGTTTGTGGAACCCGGGCCTGTCCAGCGTTTTTCATATTGGGCGCGGTCGAAGTTGTAATTTTGTGAAGAATAACGAAGCGCACGTTTACGGTTGAACATCTGGGCACCGGCCTGTCCGTAGGTAGTCAGCTGGAAGTCGAGGTTCTTGTAGTTAAGACCGAGGTTGATACCGTAAGTAAAATTAGGAATATAAGAACCTAATGTAGTACGGTCGTTTCCGTCAAGGACATTGTTTCCATCGAGGTCGGCATACTTTAAGTCACCCGGTACACAACCGTTGGCCACTGCAATAGGATCAGCGGCAATTTCTTCCTCTGTCTGATAAACGCCTATCATTTTGAAGCCGTAGAATGAATTCATTTCTTTGCCTACAATATTAACGGTCTTACCGCCTCTGATGATACTGTTACCGTTCAGGTCTTTCACGCGGTTTCTCAAAGTAGAGATGTTTACACCGATATTGTATGAGAAGTCTCTGCCGATTTTATCGTTCCAGTTGGCACTTACATCGATACCGGAGTTGAGAATCTTACCATAGTTTCCGGCAAGGGTGGTGGTGCTGAACGGGAGCAGCGGAGCGATCACAGCATTATTAGTCATACGGTGATAATAGTCAACGTCGATATTCAGACGGTTGTTGAGGGTAATGAAGTTGATACCTGCATTCCATTCTTCAACAACTTCCCACTTCAACCAACTGAAGTATGTACTATTCTGATAACCTGCAATGGTAGAATTACCAAATACACCGGATGCAGCGTTACCGGTCGCGATAGAAGCGAAACCGTCGCTTGCTGCTACCTGGTCGTTACCCAGCTTACCCCAACTTGCACGCAGTTTCAGGAAGTCAATCCATTTCTGGTCTTTCAAGAATGATTCTTCGGACAGAACCCAGGCTGCACCTACTGAAGGGAAGTATCCCCAATGTTCCTGATATTTGCTGGAACCATCGGCACGCATTGTGAACATCAACAGATATTTGTCATCATAGTTGTAGTTCAGACGGGCGAAGTAAGAAACACCTCTATAGCAGTAACCGTCGTCTTTTACGGTAGCACCTGCTGCGTCACCGTTCTTGATGTACCAGTATTCGTCTGCTCCATCGGGAACGTTGCTTGCTTTACCTTCGAACATACGCCATTGTTCCTGACGCATGGAGTAACCTGCCATGGCGCCAAATCTGTGTTTGCCCCATTGGTCATTATAAGTCAGGGTATTATCCCAGATATAGTTGTAATACTTGTTTTCGTTCTTTGTAAGCTGAGTGGTGGCTGATTGTTGCCAGCTGCTTACGTAGTATTTCGGAGTAAACTCACGACCTTGGGTAGAGAGGAAACTATAGGAATAGTTCGTCTTGAAATTCAATTTGCCGGGAATAAAATCAATCTGAGCGTAGAAGTTACTCAATACCTGATAGTTTTCTTTGCTTGAATCGAAATACTTGGCAGTTGCAATCGGATTATAGAAGTTTGATGTATAACCGATTGCATCCGGAGAACCAAATTTGTCAGGGAAGGACTTATCGTTGTACTCCTCATCATAAAGAGCTACGATGGGAGGACAGTTGAACGCTTTCTGCCATGCCTGATTGTTGGGCACTTGCTGGGTGGAGTTACTGAACACACCGTTAAAACCTACTTTCAGCCAATTCGTAGCATCATAATCGACAGATCCACGGAAGTTCAGACGTTTGTAGTTGTTGTCAACATCCATAATGCCGTCTTGATACAAATAGCTTACGCCGACAGCATACACCGCTTTTTCGGAACCACCGTTAATGTTTAAACTGTGGTTTGTGATAGCGGCAGTGCGCAGAAGCTGGTCGTACCAGTCATTGTCTGCTCCAAAGGTCCAATTATGGAAGTCGGGGTCATCATAGCTACCGCCGTATTTGTCGATGGACTGTATGAAGTGGGTCTTATAGGAGTCGAAGTTACCTTCGAGAAGCATAGTTGCATATTCGTGTGCATTACAGAGTTCGAGCACATTGGATGCTTTCTGGATACCTACATAACCGCCATAAGTGATCTTCGCTTTCTGGTTGCGCGAACCTTTTTTGGTGGTGATGAGAACTACACCGTTTGCAGCACGTACACCATAGATAGCGGCGGCCGAAGCATCTTTCAGGATAGACATTTCCTGAATATCCGCATTGTTCAGGAAGTTGATGTTGTCGTAGAACATGCCGTCTACAACGAACAACGGCTTACTGTTGGAGAATGAACCGATACCACGGATCTGTACGGTAGGACCTTCACCCGGAGCACCATTATTTACGATATTGACACCGGGAACTTTTCCTTGGAGGGCTGCCATAGGGGTAGTAGAAGGTACGGCAGTCAGGGCCTCCCCTTTAACTACGGTAATGGGAGCCGTCAAGTCTTTGGCCTTTGCAGCACCATAACCTATTACGATAATTTCTTCCAATTGCTGTGAGTCCTCTTTCAATGTCACATTGATAGCCGAACGTCCGTTCACTTTTATATCTTGTGGCAACATACCTATATAACTAAAAGTGAGTGTTCCGTTTTCTGGAACGTTCGTTAATGTATATTTACCGTCTAAATCGGTAACTACACCGTTGCTGGTGCCTTGCACGAGGATGGATACACCAATCAGTGCGTCACCCGATGTGTCGGTTACGGTACCTGTTACTGTTCTTGTCTGGGAGAGTACGGGCATTGCTACCAATATGAGGCACGCCGTCAAGAATAGATTCTTTAGCCATAAGGCTTTTTTCAGAAGATGTGTTTTACTCTTCATCGCATTAAATTTTTTTAGGTGGATAACTCTTTTTGTTTTCTTCTTAGCTCTGCGCAGTGCTCGAATTAAACTTCATCGCAAATGTAGAAATTTCAATGTGCGAACTGCAAAAAAGCTATTCACCACCAATACATATCCCTGATTTTTAACAAATCGGGAACTACTCATTTACTACTCAAATCAATTTAATGCATTGTTTCTTAGATGGATAAAGAATAAGGACGGTGTGAGTGATCTATAGGAAAAGTAAAAGCCGGGAACAGGTTTGTGTACTGCTTCCGGCTTTTCTTATTTATTTATTGAGAATCCTAGTTTCTGCAATCCGTTTTGTACATCCGGATGGCTCATAAAGAGTTTCCATAGCAGACCGGTGCGATAGTTCTCTATCATGACAGCAATAGGTCCCTGATCGATGGCAAGATATCGTTTGGGATACCAGTTCTCTGTTTCGGAGAAAGCGTCGTAGAAACCATAAGGACCGAATAGCTTATCGCCCATATCATAGAGATGGCGCATCACAGCGAGCGAATAGTCCGGGGTATAGACGATGGACGAAAGAGCGGCGGTAGGAGAGATGACTCCCTGGTCATCCCGCTCGTTCGGCATGTGGGCGGCATATCCGTTGACGGAGTAGCTGGCGGTCAGTCCCCAATAGTCCGGACCGAAACCTTTGTAGTGCTTCGGATTTCGGATGCAATAAGCACGGTTCACGAGAGTCAGATTACGCATTTCATCGAAATAGCTGGCGCAGTATTCATCTTTTAGATGAGTCGGATCTAATCCGAGGAAGGAATAATGTGCCCAGAAGAGGGGACCTGCTTCACAACCCTGATAGCGCAGATGAAGTTCGATATCTTCTACTTTATGGGGTTCGACGATGGCGCCGTTCTGTGCCCATCCCTCATGATAGACGGAGGCGGGAACGCCGTGCGTGGGTGAGGCAGCGGCAAGCAGGTACATGATGAGACATTCGTTGTAACCATGTACGGGGAAGTCCATTGCCCAGCCGTATTCGGGACTCCAATGCCAGTAGAGTACATTCTGATCGCCCTGACGATAGAAATTCCAGTCGACATCACGCCAAAGGGTATCGATGCGTTTGGCAAGTGCCTGTTCTTGGGGAGAGCCATTGACGTAATATTGGTGTACGGCAAGCAGTCCTTGTATAAGGAAAGCTGTTTCTACGAGGTCGCCACCGTTGTCTTTCTGTCCGAAAGGCTTTACCTTGCCGGTATCTCCATACCACCAGTGAGGATAGGCACCGTGGAAGCGGTCGGCTTTTTCAAGGAAAGAGACTATCTTTTCCATACGTGCCAGACCTTCTTCACGAGTGATGTAGTTGCGGTCGATACCTGAAAGTATCGCCATAATGCCAAAGCCGCTACCGCCGGAAGTGATGACGTTCTGGTCTTTTTCGGGGTAGATACCATCTATGTGGATACGCTCGGGGGCAAGACCGCTGTTAGGCTCCGCGCCTTCCCAGAAGTAATTGAAGGTTCGCCGTTGAACGGTGTCCATGAGGGCATCATCGGTAAGTTGGGCGGCACTTCCGGTCTTGGCATTCTTGCAGGCTCCGAGGAGAAGCAAGAAGAGGAGGGGAAGGTAGGTTGTTAATTGTTTCATAATTAATAAGGGGTTAGGGATGATAAATAAGCTACGAGCTACAAGCTACAAGTGGCTGCGCTGTGTAGTCCGAAAGGCACTTGTAGCTCGTAGCTTGTAGCTTGTCACTTGCTCAGCGTCAACTTCGCCGTCTTCACAGCCTGGCTGTTTCCACCGATCATGATATCAAAGTCACCCGGTTCGGCTACGTAGTTCAGGTCGTAATCATAGAAGCGAAGCAGATCACGCGTGATAGTGAATGATACCGTTTTGCTTTCTCCGGCACGAAGGAAGATTTTATTGAACCCTTTCAGCTCGCGTACAGGGCGGGTGATGCTTCCTACGAGGTCGCGGATATAGAGTTGAACTACTTCCGCACCGTCATGTTTGCCTGTATTGGTGACGGTGACTACGGCTGTAACGGAACCATCTTTTCCCAATGTCGGTGTGCTCAATGCAATGTCACTGTACTGGAAAGTGGTATATGACAATCCATAACCGAAGGGATATAGCGGTTCGTTATCCACATCCAGATAATTTGAACGGAACTTTTCGAACCATTTGCCTGCTGCCAGTGGCCGACCGGTATTCTTATGATTGTAGAACAAAGGTATCTGGCCTACATTCTTCGGGAAAGTCATGGTTAGTTTTCCACTCGGATTGACGTCACCGAACAGAACATCGCCAATGGCATAAGCCGCTTCACTGCCTCCGAACCATACGTTCAGGATGGCAGGTACATGCTCCTGTTCCCAGTTCAGCGTCAACGGCCGACCGGTAAAGAGGGTTAGTACTACGGGTTTGCCTGTTTTCAGTAAGGCTTCCAATAAAGTATGCTGTACATCGGGCAAGCCGAGTTCGGTGCGGCTTGAACTTTCACCGCTCATTTCAGAAGATTCTCCCAGTGCAGCTACGATAACATCGGCACCGGCTGCAACTTTCAATGCTTCGTCCAGTAACTCCTGGTCCGTGCGATTGTCGCGGTTCAATGAACGGCCGAACATGGTGGCACGTTCTTCGTAAGCTGCATCGCCGATAAGGTTACTACCTTTGGCGTAGGTGATGTTTACCTTGCCTGCCATCATTTCTTTCAAGCCTTCGTATAAAGAAGGATAATCGTTGAGGCGTGCGGCTACGCTCCAGGTGCCCGGCATATTGCTGCGGGTATTTCCGAGAGGGCCGATAACGGCAACTGTGCCTTGCTTCTTCAACGGAAGCACGGGTGAAGCAGCTACGGTTGACGAGTTATGAGCTACGAGTGGCTGTGCGGTGGCGGGGGCATTCTTCAGAAGAACAAAACTTTCGCCGGCAATCTTGCGGGCGGCGTCACGATGCTCTTTTGTGAAGATATCCCGTTTCGGACGGTTCACGTCGCAGTATTTATAAGGATTGTCGAACAGTCCCAGCTTGTATTTCGCTTCCAATATCCGGCGACAGGCTGTATTCAACGTGCCCATTCTTACTTTTCCTTCTTTAATGGATTTCATCAGTGTACCGACGAAGCCTTCACTTACCATATCCATGTCCACCCCTGCATTAAGAGCGAGTGCACTGACGGTCTGTAAGTCGCCGACACCATGCTCTATCATCTCTGAAATGCCTGTGAAGTCCGTTACCACAAACCCTTCGAAGCCCCACTGACCACGCAGCAAATCACTCAGCAGCCACTTGTTTCCGGTGGCGGGAATACCGTCTATTTCATTGAATGACGCCATTACACTACCCACTCCGGCCTCTACGGCAGCCTCATACGGGTACATAAATTCATTGAACATCCGGTTGCGGCTCATATCTACTGTGTTATAGTCGCGTCCGGCTTCTCCGGCTCCATACAGTGCAAAGTGCTTTACGCAAGCCATGATTTCATCGTTGCGGTGCAACTGGTCTTGCAGATTGGCACCCTGGTATCCGTATACCATTGCCTGTGCGATAGCTCCACCCAGAAACGGATCTTCTCCCGAGCCTTCACTGACACGTCCCCAACGTGGGTCGCGACTGATGTCTACCATCGGACTGAATGTCCAGGAAATGCCGTCGGCACTTGCTTCGATGGCTGCAATACGGGCGGACTTCTCAATAGCTGCCATATCCCAGGTACAGGACAATCCCAATGGAATAGGGAAGATGGTTTCGTACCCGTGTATCACATCCATGCCGAACAGCAGGGGAATACCGAGGCGTGATTTCTCTACTGCCAGCTTTTGCACTTCAAGAATACGGTCTACCCCTTTCAGGTTGAAGAGTCCGCCCACCAATCCTTTTTCAATCTTTGTGGCTACGTCGCTGCTCTTGGCCTGTCCCGTGGTGATGTCTCCCGTGACGGGTAGGTTCAATTGTCCGATTTTCTCTTCCACGGTCATCTTCTTCATCAGTGCGTCGATGAAGCGATCCATGTCTTGTGGAGACTTTTGCGCCTGTGCAGATGCTATGCCCATCAGGGCACCCATCAGCAACAGGCTTGCTTTTTTGAATATTGCTTTCATATATTTCTATGTTTTAAGATAATAAAATGAGTATGGGTTGCCGTAAGCAATCCGACCGCGGCATTTAAGGATTTTCTTACCTATTGCTAAGCCGGGAAGTGGCATCTGTTTATTCTTTCTATCATGGAGAACTTTTCTTTCCACCATGATGGAAAGAAACTTTCTCCACGGTGGAAAGAAAAGTTCCTCATGGTGGAAAGAAAAGAATCTTGCAGCTTAGCTTCTTAGCCTCCGCAGGCTTTTCTGATAAACTCTGCGGTTGCACGGCTTGTTGATGCTTGCGTAACTTGAGTTGTTTAATAGTCCGGATTCTGTACCAATACACCATTCGATTTGTCTATCTCTGTTTGCGGCAATGGCAACAGTGCATTTTTAGGCTGGTAGTTCTTTCCGGCAGCCTGAAGCACTTCTTGCACAATGCCCCAGCGTACGAGGTCATAGAAACGGTCGGGCTCTAATCCCAGTTCTACGCGGCGTTCGTGACGGATAGCCTCACGCAATACACTCTGATCCAGAGACTCAACTTTCGGAAGTACATTGGTCAGTGTGCCGCGGGCATGTGCACGTACTTGCTCCAGATAACCGCTTGCTTCGCCCATCAAACCTTTTTCGTTGGCAGATTCGGCGGCCATCAGCAGTACGTCCGGGTAGCGGATCAGACGGATATTTACCCAAAAGCCCATACGGGTATACTTGCGGCGTAATGCCGGGTCGGTATAGGCTTTCTTGTTGAAGTAAGCGCCCATGGCCGTAGATACGGGTGATTCACCGTAGGGTTCATTTGTATTCTCCTCTGTGATGGGGTCGTCATCACTACGGCGGAAGTAAAGCAGTGTAGCATTCTTACGCGGATCGCCCGGTTCGTAAGCTTTGCCCATCAGGGTGGTGGCCATGTGCCAACCCCATCCTAAGTCCCAGTTGCCTGCTCCGCGCACACCCTGTACCTGGCAGAACTGGCTGCCGATACTACCGTCTTCTTTCATAGCATCGGTGGCTTCGCATTGCAGTTCGAAGATACTTTCGCCGCAATTCTCGCCTTCTACGGTGAAGACTTTATCAACCGGAGTATTCAGGTTATAAATGCCGGAGTTGACGACTTCGGTAGAGGCTGTATACATATTGTCCCAGTCGTTACGCATCATGTAGGTACGTGCGTGCAGGGAACGTGCGGCACCCCAGGTGAGCCGTCCCGTGTAGTCGCTGTCCCATCTCAAGGGCAGGCACTTTTCGGCTTCGGTCAGGTCTTTGTCAATCTGTTCGTATATCTTTTCGGCAGTGGTTTTGGGGACGTTGGCATCGGAGGCTTCCACTACTTTGATGGTCACTAGGGGGACTTCACCAAAGGCGCGTACCAGGTTGAAGTAGCAGTAAGCACGGAAGAAGAGGGCTTCGCCACGGTTGCGGATGGATTCGGTGTCGTCCTTATGGTCGCTGTTGGCGATGTCGTCTAAGATTTCATTACATTGGTAGATGATTTTGTAGTTCTGACCCCAGTAAGCGGCTAACGGGCCGTTGGAGGCTGTGTACTCGAAATCATCCCACATGGCAGCTTCGTTACCGCCGTCGCCGGCATCACTACCCTTTTCGGAATCCTCGCTGCGAACCATGTGTACCATGAAAGCGGGAATACCTGCGGTGATGTCATACGAACGCATCAGGTAGTAAACGTTGAATATCTTTCCGCCTACAAGGGCGTTGGGGGCGTCGTCTTCCGTGAACTGGCCCAGCGGGTCACGGTCCAGAAAGTCATTACAGGAACTGAATGAGAGGGCGGTCGCGCCAATCAGCAGGGATAGGATATATTTCTTTATCTTCATATTTTCAAAAATTAATGGTTTAGGATACTATCTCAATTCGTTTATTTAGAACGTTAAGTTAAACCCGAACGTATAAATCGCCGGCATCGGATAACTTCCGTCATCCACCCCGAAGGCAATGGCCGAGCCACCCAGTTCAGGTGTATATCCGGTGTTATGTTTCCACGTTTTCAGATTCTGAATATTCACATAGAGTTTCAGTGCCTGCATACCGATCTTGGAAATCAACGCCTTGTCGAAGTTGTAAGCCAATGATACGTTGCGGATGCGGAAGAACGAGCCGTCTTCTATATAGTATTCAGAATTCATATTGTTGATGCTGTGTTTCGTATTCAGCAATGGCTGGGTATTGCTGGTACCCTCTCCATGCCAACGGTCCATGCGTTGTGCCATGAAGTTGAACTGGCTCCAGTTATAGTTATCCCAGGTACGGTAAATCTGGTTACCGCCTTGTCCCATCATGTCTACTGCCAACTCCCAGTTTTTGTAACCTACTCCGAGAGTGAAACCATAAGTGACATTAGGTGTCGGGTCACCAATCATGGTACGGTCGGCAGTGGTGATTTCACCGTCACCGTTTACATCCTTAAACTTCAAGTCACCCGGAGTGACCGTTGCAAGCTTATTCTTCGGTGAATTATCAATCTCTTCCTGAGTCTGGTAAACACCTTCTACTTTGTAACCATAGAAGTAACCGATAGGATAACCTGCCATTGTATAACTTTGGCTCTTATCTCCGGCAATGATGGAGTATCCATCCTGTACAAGGCTTAATACCTTGTTCTTAATGGTAGTCAGGTTAGCTCCGACGTTATAATTCCAGTCGCCGATCTGGTCGCGCCAGCTCAGTGCAAGTTCCACACCCAGGTTTTCGATAGATCCCAGGTTACCGATGCCCGGCACAGTTCCTGAGATACCGGGAACTTCTGCCAGCAGGTCTTTGGTTTTCTTCTTGTAATATACACCTTCAAAATGCAGGCGGTTGCGGAAGAAGTTGGCTTCGGCACCTACTTCCCATGCTTCCACTTTTTCCCAACGCAGGTTCGGGTTAGGCAGATAGGCAAGCTGATAGCCCGGATAAATGGCGGACGGAGTACCGAATACTGCGGAGTAGGCATTGGTCAGCAATGGCTCTGCCGGATAGGCTCTATCCAAGTTTTGGTTACCCAGCGTACCCCATGATCCTTTCAGTTTCAACATATCCAGCCATTCGATACCTTTCATCCATTCCTCTTCGCTCATCAGCCAACCCAGACCTACGGAGTAGAAATTCTGCCATTGGTTTCCTGTATAAGAGAAAGCGGAAGAACCGTCGCGGCGGTAGGAGCCGTTGAACAGGTACTTGCCTTTATAATTATAGAGAATACGTGCCAGTACAGATACTGTAGAACGTTCCCATTGTGTACTACCGTTGGTTGCAGTGGCGGCATCGCCGATACTTACATACCATTTGTCGGGATTGTCCGGAATGATCAGACCTACACCTTGCGTGCGTCCGGCATTCAGATTTTCGAGCTTATTATAATAGGTGGTAAAACCGGCGGTGGCTGTCAGGCTATGGTCGCCCCAGGAGTTGGTATAAGTCAACAGATAATCGCTCTGTACTTTCATCTCGGTCTCTTTGGCCTGAGTCACTCCGGTCTTGCCGGTGCCCAGTGTAGCTATATCACCTTCGGCACTGGCATCATACACTTTAATAATCGGCGTGTAAGTCCGTGTGCTGTTCGATGCATAATCCAGTGAGAACATGGCTTTGAACTGAAAGTGTTGCAGGAAGTCCCATTGCCCGTATATGTTACCCGAACCGCGGTAGTTCTCCGCCTTTGTGGTATTTGCCTTCAATTCAACGTCCACCATCGGGTTATTCATCTGCGCTTTTTGGAAGCCGGGGAGGGAGGTATACAATCCATATTCTTTGTTATACACCTCTGCTACCGGAGCCGCCCGCAGGGCAGTGGCAACACTCTTTGAATCAGCCGGCAACATACGTGCACCGTTGAACTGGAAACCTACTTTGAAGTTGTCCGTCACTTTATAATCATCGCTGATGCTCAGTGTGATTTTGCTGTACTTCTCATGCTTGATGTTTCCTTGCTCGTAGGCATAACCTGCGCCGAGGTAGAAGCTATGCCTGTCGGAAGCACCCGTAATGCTGATATTATTGTTCGTAATGAATCCGGTCTGGAAGATTTCGTCCTGCCAGTTGGTGTTGCCTGTCCAGTCGGAGAAATTATATTCCGGATTGCCTTCATTTCTCAACTGTTCGTTATACAACAGTTTGAAGCCATTGGCATCTACCATTGCAATCTTGTTGGTGATGGCTTTGAAGCCGAACGAACCGTTGATGTTTACCCGTGTCTGTCCTTCTTTCGCTTTCTTGGTGGTGATGATGATTACACCATTGGCACCACGCACACCGAAGATGGCAAGTGAGGAAGGGTCTTTCAGGATTTCCATAGACTCGATATCCTGTGGGTTCAGGAAGTTGATGTTGTCATTGAACAGTCCGTCCACTACATACAAGGGCTTGTAACCATTGATAGAGTTTGTACCGCGTACGCGGATTTCCGGATCGGCACCTGCCTTACCGGAGTTGATGATTTGTACACCGGCCACTTTACCTTGCAGGGCAGACAGTGGGTTGGCAACAGGTTTGTTGGCAATTTCGTCACCTTTAATGTTGGTGATAGATCCTGTCAGGTCACGCTTCTTGGCGCTACCGTAACCGATGACCACTGTTTCGGCAAGCATCTGCGAGTCTTCTTTCATTTGTACATTGATGACGCTCTGGTTGCCTACTTTAATGCTTTGCTTCTCCATACCTACGTATGAGAAGTCGAGGGTAGCATTGGGCGGAACTTGGATTGAATAATCACCATCCAGTCCGGTCACTACACCGGTATTGGTGCCTTGTACCACAATGGATACGCCAATCAACGGTTCTTTAAATGAGTCGGTAACGACACCGGTTATGGTCCGTTCCTGAGAAAATGCGGCAGTACCTATCAGCAGGAAACATACCGTCAAGAATAGATTTTTAAGCCTTAGGGCTCTCTTCATAGGAGGGTTCAGGTTTCTCTTCATTGCATTAAATTTTTATGTGAATGATATATTGCATCAGAACAATGCAAATGAAAAAAAGATTTCGAGGGCTTTTAAATCTTGGGTTTTTAACACAATTCCTTTAGATAGCCAGGCTTAGAAAGATACCTGCATTTCTTTTGGGTGTAAGTACAAAAAATAATATCTATGCATTATCGCAACGGCTGTTACCGTAATGACTGTTACGATAATGACTGTTACGATAATGACGGCTTATTTATTAAAAGCATAGTTTATTATGAAATTCTATGATCGTGAAGAAGAACGAGAACTATTAGAGAATATCCGTGAAGCTTCCCTGCAAGAGTCGCAAATGACTGTTCTATTCGGTCGGAGGCGTATTGGAATTTGTCACCGAATTAGTGTGTACTTTTTTCGAGGTGACAGCCTAAAAGCAACAAAAAAACCACTAAAATTGCAGTTTTAGTGGGTTTTTGACTGTAAATACCTTGTTAGTAGTGCGGGTGATAGGACTCGAACCTACACGCCTCTCGGCACCAGATCCTAAGTCTGGCGCGGCTGCCAATTACGCCACACCCGCAGTGGCTTTTTTGTTAAGCGGTGGCAAAGATAGAAAGTTTTTTCTTTCTGGCAAACAGTTTGGCATAGAAAGTGTTTATTGGACTACTTTTAAGAGTTCCCGTGCCCGTTCAATAATGGCATCACTTTTGGTATCATCCTCATCCATATCTACTTTCTCATCCGGATCAATGCCGAATTCGATATGTTGTTTGTCTGCATCCAAGTGGGGACTGGCAGAGAAACGTACGCCCCAACCATTCGGAAGCTCTGAAGAGAAAGGTAATCCCGAACCGCCACCGGTTTTGTCACCTACCAGAGTAACGTTAGGAAAATAGCGCATCGCATTTACGAAATCATTTGTTGCGCTATAAGAGTGACGGTTGATGAGAAGCATTACTGGTTTTTGCCAACGGATGCTATTGGAAGGCTCCAAATAAATGGGTTTGGGATCAGAGAAGTCACTGTGTCCCTTTCCCGTCTTATGCTGGATATATCCCGTCAACACTTTCTCATTAGTGAAGCGGGCCGCTATACGCTCTGAATTAGTCAGATTTCCGCCACCATTGTTGCGAACATCCAGAATCAGGCCACTACATGGAGCAAGGTAAGAAAGTACTTCATCCAGATTGCCGTTACCGACACCACTGGAGAATGATTCATAATAGATATATCCGATGTTGTCGTCCAGAATCTTATATTTCATGCCGGCAGCGATGCGGTACGTCTTTCCGAGATATTGCCGTTCGATAATACCTTCGTTGAAGTTGCGGGGATAATCCAGATACCAGTCCCAGTAACGGGCCACATTTGAAGAACTGTACAGATTCACATGACCGTCTTTCAGTTCCGCCAGCATACTGTCAAGCACTTGGAACAATCCGTCATTACCCATGTTGGATGTAATGAGAGGTTGGTATTTATCGTGGATGGCATCCCAGTCTATTTGTTTGTAATCCAGGAAACAGTATTGCTCGTCAATGATCTTCCACAAAGCTTCGAAGTTTCCCTGTGGTGAATTGTTGAACTCTTCCTCCCGGATACAACTGGATAGCAAAGACAGTATCATGAGCGCTACTCCCAGCCATCTAAACTTACTATGATATATTTCTTTTATTCCCATTATTCTATCCCCTTATCACGATGTTATCGCTTTAATCACTCTATTTTTTCTTCTTGTCACGAATGAGAAACAATTCTTTTACGAAACCTACCATAAACACATGCGAATAGGTATGCGTCTTTATATCATTTACTTTGGATTGTTGTGCATCCCAGAGATAGGCTAAACGCATTTTGGCTCTTCCTACCGGGAAATCAACAGTCAGCATCTGCCGCAGGGATGGCTGGTTGTGTAGGGAAGTGAAATTAATTACCCCGTTCCAGTTGCCCAACGTAAATATTTCGTAGTACGACTGTCCGTAGTTGGGTGAGAACATAATACCTGCAAAAGGCAGGTTAACCTGATAGCGCAGACTAATCGGATAGTTTTTGATTCTTAAATCCCATATTGCCATTCCCGATGCATCCAGATTGATGTAAGCGCGTGCCTGTGCCGGGTTGTTGCCATTGCGCAGATTGTAGACAAAGCCGCCATTTAAGTCGATAAGTCCTCCGGCAAGTAATTTGAAGTTAGAAGTAATCGGAAAATTATAATGCAATCCGTAATTCCAGTTTGCCAGACCGGAGAACATATTGTTGTTGTCCACCCGGTTGTGTGTATAGCCTAAGTCTGCCTGGAAGAAACTTTGCAGAGATACATTACCGTTCATCCACTTCGTCATGCGCATACTTTCACGGGAAATACGGAAGTCAACGCCTTTGTATTCCTGCGGTGACAGGTAGGTGTCGAATACATTCGTGAAGCCGACACCGTACATTGTGGCGCGGGTTATAAAGCGTGTCCTTGCAGAAGAGTCCGCCCTCAGCTCTTGCAGCGCCTTGTCTTCAACACTTTGCGCTTTTATACTTCCACCTGACAAAAGCAGGCATCCTACTATTACAACAATCTTATGTAACTTCATTGATATAGTTGCTTGTCACTAATCGCTAATCGTTAATCACTTAGAACAGCTTCATCTGCCCCGTTATTTCATCCCGGATATCATCTTCACTCTTTCCATGATCGGGGTCCAGATTTTCCGGTTCTTCTTCCTCCTGATCTTCTGTGTCCTGCGAAACCTCCGGCTGTCGTGTAGGTTCCAGTTCATTGACAGTTTCCATTGTGAACGTAGTGATACGTTTACCTTTTGCCTTGAAACCTTTCACAGCGATAAATTCATCAGCCTCTATAATCATAGGTTCACGGAAACTGTCGTGTCCGCCGAATATGATTTCCAGGCGGGGATAGCATTCATCCGTCAGTAAAATCAGGCGATTGTTCTTGTTTTCTCCCAGATAGTTCTGCTTGCGGTTGGTTGCTTCCATGCAGAAACGTTTGATATATGGGAAATTTTGTTGGTCCGCATCATAAAGTACGGCTGTCCATATCTTGTTCGGGTCAAACTTCTCTAATATACGGATATTGGCTTCATAGTGGTTGCTTAGGTCGAAGTTGGTGATGTAGAAATCCCCGTTGTCATGTACCACCAGGATGCTGTCATCACTTTGGAATTCTCCCAGGTATTCGCCTCGTCCGTCATAGTTAAGGCGAAGCACGTCACGGTCGAACCAGACTTTTCGTCCGCCCAGAGTAGAACCGCCACGCTGTTTCAGGGCGATCTTGTGTACCGGAAGCTTGGTTAGAATGTTTCCTCTTGCCTGGCGTCCTTTAATGCCGACGGCACTAAAGTCTTCTTCGAAGATAATGCGTCGTACCCGTGGATTGGGTTTCAGGGTTACTTTGATGACTTCCGCTTCACCGTTGGGGTTGGCAGTGAAGTACATGATGCGTGAATCGGGCGTGCCTTGCGTCACATCATATTCGCGATCACGGATAATGCTTGTCACTGCAAAACGCTTGATATAATGTGTACCCTCTTTTCCGTCACGGTAAACCACATTGTAGATGGTACGCTTATCGTTTTTCTTGAATACATTGGCATAAAGAATATTTTTACCCACAAATTTCTTGTCGGAAACAGGAGTAACTATATACCGCCCGTCGCGGAAGAAGATAATGACATCGTCGAGGCTGGAACAGTTTGAGAGGAATTCATCTTTCTTCAGACCTGTGCCGATGAAGCCTTCTTCGCGATTGATGTATAATTTTTCGTTGGCTTCCACTACCTTGCTTGCCTCGATGGTATCGAAGTTGCGCAATTCTGTACGGCGCGGGAAATTCTTGCCATATTTGTTTTTCAGCATCAAATACCAGTCTACCGTATATTCCACGATATTAGCCAGATGATGGTCTATTTCCTCTATGTCCGCCTTCATGCGGGCAATGAGTTCTTCCGCTTTGTCGGAGTTGAACTTGAGGATGCGCCCCATCTTTATTTCCATCAATTTGAGGATATCTTCCTTGGTTACTTCGCGTACGAATTGTGGATAATAAGGCGTCAGACGTTCGTCGATGTGTTCGCAAGCGGCATCCATATTTTTGGCCTGCTCAAATTCCTTGTCTTTATAAATGCGTTCTTCAATGAAGATCTTTTCCAGTGAGGCAAAGTGCAAACTTTCCAGTATTTCGTCTTTGCGTATTTCCAACTCCTGGCGCAGCAGGGATAAGGTGTTATCTACTGATTTTCTCAGTATGTTGCTCACGGTGAGGAAGTGAGGTTTCTGATCGTCGATGACGCAACAATTGGGCGAAATGCTTACTTCGCAATCAGTGAAAGCATACAAGGCATCTATCGTCTTGTCCGATGAAACACCAGGCGCCAGGTGAACCAATATCTCTACGTTGCCAGATGTCAGGTCTTCTACCTTCTTTATCTTGATTTTGCCTTTTTCGCTTGCCTTTACAATAGAGTCGCAAACGCTGGCTACCGTTTTCCCGTAAGGAATTTCTTTGATAGCAAGTGTCTTATTATCAATCTTTTCAATTTTAGCGCGTATGCGTACCGCACCGCCACGTTCTCCGTCATTGTATTTAGAAACATCAATGCTGCCGCCTGTCTGGAAATCCGGATACAGTTTGAATTCCTCTTCATGCAGATAGTGGATGGATGCATCGCAAAGTTCATTGAAGTTATGGGGAAGTATTTTGGATGAAAGACCTACCGCAATACCCTCTACTCCTTGTGCCAGCAGCAAAGGGAATTTAACAGGCAGGGTTACCGGTTCTTTGTTTCGTCCGTCATAGGAAAGTTTCCATTCGGTAGTTTTGGGATTGAACACTACATCGAGGGCGAATTTCGACAGGCGTGCTTCAATGTAACGGGGAGCAGCAGCACCGTCACCGGTGAGTATATTACCCCAGTTTCCTTGACAGTCTACAAGCAAATCTTTCTGTCCTAATTGCACCAGCGCATCCCCGATAGAAGCGTCACCATGCGGGTGAAACTGCATGGTATGTCCTACGATGTTCGCTACCTTATTGTAACGTCCATCTTCCAAACGCCTCATGGAGTGCAGAATACGTCTCTGCACAGGCTTCAAACCATCATTTATATGGGGCACGGCACGCTCCAGAATAACGTATGAAGCATAATCCAGAAACCAGTTCTGGTACATACCGCTAAGTTGGTATTTTGCTTTTACGTCTTTCGCGTCAGCGGGTTTATAATCCGAATGTCCTTCGCTCCCTTCCGGGAGTCCGTTTTCCAAATCGTCTTTTGGTGCTTCAAAGTCTTCGCTCATATCTGTTCCGGGAATATCTATTCTGAATAATCGCTGAATTTTTCAGTCGAACGCAAAATTACTAAATTTCTCGGGAAAACCTGCAAATGAAGGTTTTTTAATTATTTGTAGTGGTGACTCACTCGCGACATGATGCCTCGTATGCCCACCGCATCATCAATCTGTTTGACGGACAGATTGTGACGGAAGTGCAAAGTGAGAGTTTGTTACGATAAGATAAATTAATACCCCACCTGCCCGACTTATGATATAAATCCCTATCTTTGTGGCGCTTTTTAATAAAGAACAGGATTAAAATTAATAGATATAACAAAAAAATGGCACAAGAAGACGTTTTTAAGAAACTCGTATCACACTGTAAGGAATACGGTTTCGTATTCCCCTCCAGCGACATCTACGACGGATTGGGAGCAGTGTATGACTACGGTCAGATGGGTGTGGAACTGAAAAACAACATTAAACAATATTGGTGGCAGAGCATGGTGTTGCTGCACGAAAACATTGTCGGCATCGACTCCGCTATCTTTATGCACCCCACCATCTGGAAGGCTTCCGGACACGTAGACGCATTCAATGACCCTTTGATTGACAACCGTGATTCCAAGAAACGTTATCGTGCTGATGTGCTGATTGAAGACCAACTTGCAAAGTACGACGATAAAATCAATAAAGAAGTTGCCAAAGCTGCCAAGCGTTTCGGAGAGGCTTTTGATGAAGCGCAGTTCCGTAGCACAAATGGTCGCGTATTGGAACACCAGGCTAAACGCGACGCATTGCACGAACGTTTTGCAAAGGCGCTGAATGATAATAATCTTGACGAGCTTCGCCAGATTATTCTGGATGAAGAAATCGTTTGCCCCATCAGCGGTACAAAGAACTGGACGGAAGTTCGTCAGTTCAACCTGATGTTCTCTACAGAGATGGGTTCTACTTCGGATGGTGCCATGAAGATTTACCTGCGTCCTGAAACAGCCCAGGGTATCTTTGTGAATTACCTGAATGTACAGAAGACCGGTCGCATGAAGATACCTTTCGGTATTGCACAGATTGGTAAGGCATTCCGTAACGAGATTGTTGCCCGTCAGTTCATTTTCCGTATGCGTGAGTTCGAACAGATGGAAATGCAGTTCTTCGTGAAGCCGGGTACTGAGCTGGAATGGTTCAAGAAATGGAAAGAAATCCGTTTGAAATGGCATAAGGCATTGGGATTCGGTGATGACCACTATCGTTATCATGATCATGATAAGTTGGCTCATTATGCGAATGCAGCTACAGATATCGAGTTCTTAATGCCGTTTGGCTTCAAGGAAGTGGAAGGTATCCATAGCCGTACGAATTTTGACTTGTCTCAGCATGAGAAGTTCTCAGGTAAGAATATTAAGTACTTCGATCCCGAAACGAATGAAAGTTATACTCCGTTTGTTGTGGAAACTTCTATTGGTGTGGACCGTATGTTCCTCAGTATCATGTCTGCTTCTTATTGCGAAGAACAACTGGAGAGTGGAGAAAGCCGCGTAGTACTGAGATTGCCTGCCGCACTTGCTCCTGTGAAGTTGGCTGTAATGCCGTTGGTGAAGAAAGACGGTCTGCCTGAAAAGGCTCGTGAGATCATCGACTCATTGAAGTTCCACTTCCACTGCCAGTATGATGAAAAAGATAGTATCGGTAAACGTTACCGTCGTCAGGATGCCATTGGTACTCCGTACTGCGTGACTGTTGACCACCAAACTCTGGAAGATAACTGCGTGACGCTGCGTAATCGTGATACGATGCAACAGGAACGCGTGGCTATTGCTGAACTGAATAACATCATTGCAGACCGTGTTAGCATCACTTCATTGTTGAAGGGGTTGCAATAAGTAATACAATAAATTAATAGAATGAATAAAAGACTCTTAATATTTCTACCTTTCCTGTTACTCTTGACAGGTGTATTTACTTCTTGTGAAGAAGTAGAGGAAGTAGGTAGGTATGATAACTGGCGAGAACGGAATGAAGCTTATATTGATTCATTGAATCTGATCATAGGTGGTCGGGCTGATAGAATTATAGAAGGGGCGAAATATGAAGGTGATAACGGTGACTCTGTTAAGCTTAGTAAGATTCCTGTAGGTGAATTATTTGCTATTAAGGATAACTACAATAGTACGACAGAGAATTCCTTGTATATTTACTGTAAGAAAATCTCGTCAGATAACCCCCTTGGGGAGCGTCCGCTTTATACGCAGTCAGTTACGACATACTATTATGGTACAATAATATTAGGGGATAGATTCGATGGTAATTTTGTTGGTTACAGTGCAATAGACCGAGGGGTACTGCTTTCTGAAGGCGAGGGCGCCAAGGTGCCCACGGACTTCGATTCTCCATCTTCTTTTAGGGTGACAGGTGTCGTTTCAGGATGGACTACGGTATTGCAGTATATGCATACGAAAGAACGCTGGATATTGTATATTCCTTATCAATGTGGATATGGAGAAGCCGGATATGGTTCAATTCTTGGTTATTCAACCTTGACATTTGATATGCTGTTAGAAGCAGTAAAGTAGACGTTCTTTTACAATAGATAGAGAGGCTGCTCATTTCATGGGCAGCCTCTTGTGTTTATAGAGTACGGATCTACATTTTCTTTTTCAACGCTTTTACCCAAATCTTATATCCTTCTTCATTCAGGTGCAAGCCGTCGCTGGTCAGTTCTTTGCGCAGTACATTCGTACTTTTCTCTGTAAATAACGGGAAGAGGTTGATGAATGTAATCTTGTGATCTTTAGCTAAAACCTCCAGTTGCGCATTGATTTCGGGAACCATGTCGGTTTTCCCGGTTAGCTTTTTGTAGCGTCCGAAGCTCTCGTTGAAAGGCAGGAGACTTTGCAGATAGAGTTTCGTATCAGGAGATTCACGCTGAATGCGCTCTACGGTCATGCGTATCATGCTGACGATGCTGTCCGCAGTGAGGTCGTGTGAGATGTCGTTGACACCGGCAAGGAGGAATAGTTTCTTTGGGTGTCCCGGAAGTATCTGGTGCAGGCGGTCGTAAATACCCATAACTTCGTCACCGATGATACCACGGTTACGGATGTTTTTCTTGTTGAGGCGGGTGTTCCAGTTGCCGCCACCTTCTGTAAGGCTGTTGCCCACCATGACGATGTCTTTGGAGGTAATGGCAGGTTCATCCATGAATTGGAGGAAGCGCTTATAATAATGATTCGTATAAATACGTGGGGTGGGATAGATAGAAGCAGCAACAACATTGGCTATCAGAGAACGCAGGCGAACCATGCTGTGACCGTCTTCGGGATGCACGGCATTGACGAGCAGGATGACGGAAGTATCGTTGTCCGGATCTATGATGATGGAAGTACCGGTGTATCCGGTGTGCCCGTAGGTATTCGGACCAAAATAATCTCCGTTATTGGAAGCGTAGGCGGTGAAATTATCCCATCCTAAAGTGCGTCCTAATGTAGCAGTGGCACGGGGGACGGTACGCATAGCTTTTACTCCCAATGGGCTGAGGATGCGGTGTCCGTTCCATTCTCCGCCGTTTTGCAGGGCGGCGCAGAGGACAGCTATGTCTTCGGCACAAGAGAATACGCCGGCATTGCCGGAAATACCGCCATTCATGACACGGGCGAGTGGATCGTGTACTTGTCCGCAGAGGACACTGCCGTCGGATTGCTTCTCGGTAGGAGCGATGAGGCTATGCCAGTCACCTTCGGTAGAGGTTGTCCAATGGGCATCTGCTGTATTGATCCATTTCCCATCCTTGTCGCGCTTGCAGGGGAGATAGTCGGTATGGGCCATACCTAATACATCAAATAGATTTTCGCGGGCGAAGTCACGTAAGGATTGTCCGCTGACGGTTTCGATGATGCGTTGCAGGGTGATGTAGTTAAGGCAACTGTATTGGAAGTCGGTCTGCGGCTTGAAGTCGCGGTGGCAGTTGGCTATGTACTCTATCATTCCGTCGGGGCTGGGGGAGCCATATTGTTTTTCCAATTCACTGGTTGGGGCATAAGGGGGGAGACCGGAAGTATGTGTCAACAAGTCGGCGATGCGGATGATTTTCTTATCTTTTCCGTCTTCGCTCACCCAGGACTTAAATTCAGGAATGTAGAGGCTGACGGGATCCAGGAGGCGGAGCTTACCACGTTCTGCCAGGATATGGGTACAGATGGCAGTGGATATGGGTTTACTGCATGAAGCCATATCGAAAATGGTGTTTACAGTCATAGGCTCGGTGTTAGGGTACACACGCTTGTTGCCGTATGCTTTGAGGTAGGCCATCTTCCCGTTGCGTACTACAGCGAGTACGGCACCGGGAATGTCTTTATTGGCGATGGCGGTTTCTATCGCTTCGTCAGCGTACAACAAATGACGGGAATCCATGCCGACTTGTTCGGGGGCAACACGTTGCAAGGATTGTGCATTGGCTTGCAGGGCAAGCAACACAAAGAAGAAAAAGGAAGGGAGGAGTTTCATAATGTTACCCCCCTATAAGCATCTACTGCCTTTTTCACTGAACCATGCATTAGCAACAGTGCCTTTGCCTTTCCATAGTCCAATCCCAGTTCTTCTACGATCATGCGGGTGCCACGGTCTACCAATTTCTGGTTACTCAGCTGCATGTTCACCATCTTATTACCTTTCACGCGGCCCAGTTGTATCATGACAGAAGTGGTAATCATGTTCAGTATCATTTTCTGTCCCGTACCCGATTTCATGCGTGAGCTTCCTGTTACATACTCCGGTCCTACAATCATTTCGATGGGAACATCTGCTTCTGCTGCCATCGGAGAGTCGGGGTTGCTGGTGATGCAGCCTGTAAGAATGCCGTGCTCACGTGCTTTCTGCATGGCACCGATAACGTAGGGAGTCGTGCCGGAAGCGGCAATGCCGATGACGGTATCTTTATCCGTAATGTTACGTTCAACTAACTCTTCCCAACCGCGACGCATATCGTCCTCCGCATTTTCCACCGGATTACGCAAGGCTGTATCACCGCCTGCTATCAATCCGATGACGAGCGTAGGAGGCATACCGAATGTTGGAGGAATTTCTGATGCATCCAGCACACCCAGGCGACCGCTGGTGCCTGCTCCCATATAAAAGATGCGTCCGCCTTGCTTCATGCGTGGAACGATTTGTGTCACCAGTTTCTCGATCTGTGGGATGGCTTTTTGAACAGCCAATGCCACTTTCTGGTCTTCTGTGTTGATGTCCTCCAATATTTCGCGGACAGATTTCTTTTCCAAGTCGTTGTAGAGCGAAGGTTGCTCTGATATCTTTACGAATGCCATGATGATGATGAGATTTATGATTTATAATTTATGATTTATGAGGGCTGGGGTGATTAGCTATGGTAGCTAATCAGGCCTTCCATGGGGCTCTGGAGGATGGTGCCTATTTGAACGCCCATTTCCTGTGCGGCCTCGGCAAGTACCTCCTTATAATGGAATGCTACGGAGCCGATGAAATGTACCTTGCTATGCTGATAATCGTATTGCATGACGTTCCTTTTCAGGAAAGCCTTGAAACTGTTCAGCACCAGCGTGCGCACGCAAGGCTCGTCCAGATTCTGAGCGAGGAATGGAGACAGGCTTGCCAGGAAGCGGTTCGGGAAAGGTTTACGGTATACACGGTCGATGATGTCTGCCGGTTCTAGATTGAACTGCTTGAGGAACTTCTCTTTCAGTTCCGGAGTCATCTGATTTTTCAGAATATCACCTACCAGCAACTTACCCAGGCAAGCACCGCTACCTTCGTCGCCAAGAATGAAACCCAGGGGAGAGACGTTGGCACCAATGTGTTTGCCGTCGTAGTAACACGAGTTGGAACCTGTGCCCATGATGCAGGCTATGCCCGGTTCGTGTCCGCAAAGTCCGCGAGCGGCGGCAAGCATGTCCGTATTTACTTCCACTTCGTCGCCCGAAACCTGGAGATGCTGGATAATGGCACGGTGTACCATGGCAATTTTGTCGGGGAAGCCACAGCCGGCACCATAAAAGTACACAGCGTTGAAGGCATGGGTCGTTAACTGGGGCAGCAGCGCTGTCGCAATTTCATTACTGATCTCCTCTTCCGACTGAAAGAAAGGGTTGGTACCTTTCGTAGAAATCTGCTGGATGAGTTTACCTTTCTCTACAACACACCAATCGGTTTTTGTAGAGCCACTGTCTGCTATTAATATCATATCGTTTTAAGTTTAATTATTTACTTGTTGTTTTAAGGAGTTAGAGGAGTTATCTCCTGTATCTCCTTTACCTCCTATATCTTGATATATATCTTCCGTTTATACAATTGATAGCCGATGCACCAGTTGATGGCTACAAAGAGCAGTGCGTAGGCCAGTGAACCGCCTGTCTCACCGAATATCGGCATAAGAACGATCTTGTATAAGAATCCGTGTATGCTGATGCTGCCATCCCCCCAGGGAAAGCTGATGCTGCCGAACAGGATACTTAGTACTCCACCCAGAACGTACATGAACAGGGGGTTGACACCGAAAGCCTCGAAGAAAGTACACCATTTCTTGTATCCTTTTACGTCGATGATCCAGATGAGCAGTGCCAGGAAACTGGAGGCCAGTCCGCAAGTGGTGAGAACGAAGGTGGGAGACCAGATTTTCTTGTTGATAGGACAACCGTAGCTCAGCAGGAAGCCTGTAAAAGTAAGAATGGCACCAACCAGGAATAATTTGATCAGGTGAGAGTTTAGTAACGCTTCGCGGCTCTCGGCTTTATTGCTGTCCAGCATCATGCGACCCACGCAGAAGCCCAGCAATACGTGGGCAATGGAGGGGATGGTGCTTAAAAGACCTTCGGGATCAATGCCGTTGTCCTTGTACATGTGTGCGGGGGTGAGGATGGCACGGTCCACTATGGAGAGGATATTGGTTTCGTTGTAAGCAAATCCGTTGCCACACATCAGCAGGATGAAGTAGCCTACCAGCAATGTGGCAATGAGATAAGGGATATGACGGTGTTTCATGGTCAGCGCAATGATAGCGGTAGCACCGTAGCAAAGGGCCAGACGCTGCATGACACCCAGGATACGGATGCGGTCGAAAGTCCAGACGGATGCCCAGAGTTGTTCGCCGAAGCTGAGACCTTCATGGGAGCCTGCCCAGTAGTAACAGAATCTGGAGAACCAGCCGATGGCAAGTCCGATCAGGAAGATGATAATAGTACGCTTCAATATCTTCAGGGCGGCTGCATGACTGAACTTGAAGTTGTACTTCTTCAGGGAGATATAGGTAGAGATACCCATGATGAACATGAAGAAGGGGAAGACGAGGTCGGTGGGGGTGAGGCCATTCCACTCAGCGTGGCGCAGGGGGGCATATATATGTCCCCAAGTGCCGGGGTTGTTCACCATAATCATGCCCGCAATGGTGACACCGCGAAGGATGTCGAGGGCAAGAATGCGCTTGTTTGTCTTAGTCTGACTGTTCATTGTAATAAGTGTGTTAAGTTATTAGTTATAAGTTATCAGTTGCTTCAGCTTTCACGCTCTTCGTGCATTGGTCTACGAGATAGGCGATAGAGACGTAGGGGATACCAGAGTTGGTAGTCAGTCCTATTTCGCAGGTACGACTGTTGGAGTAGCCGATGGTGATGCCGGATGCTTCTATCTGCGGACGGAGTTTGCGTAAGGCATAGGAGTTCAGTTCGGGATAGGTGAATCCACGGTCGCCGGCAAAACCACAGCAGCCTACTTCTTCGGGTACGAAGACATGCGTGGAACAAAGTTTTGCCAGGGAGACAATCGTATCTGCCAGCCCCATTCGGCGCATGGAGCAGGTGATGTGTACTGCTACGGGGCGGTCAGTCTGCGTGAAGACCAGTTTGTCCCGCAGGAAGGTATAGATGAATTCTGCAGGTTCGTAGAGCTTCATCTTTTGAATGGTTTCGCGCATGCGGTGCAGGCAGGGGCTCTGATCGCAGAGGATAGGATATTTGCCTTGCTCGCTGGCTTCCCAAAGGGCAGCTTCGAGTTCGGCGGCTTTGCGATCGGCAATGTCGAGCATACCTTTACTTTCCCAGATGGTGCCGCAGCAGAGCTTATCCATCTCCTTTGGGAAGATGACTTCGTAACCGCCTTTTTGCAAGAGGGAGATCATCTTGTTTACCAAAGGTTGTTCCACGGGGGAGTGCTTCGGGAGGCCCATGGTTTGGTTGATGCAGCTGGGGAAATAAACGACTTTGTCAGCTGTGGAGTTACGAGCTACAGAGCTACCAGCTACCAGTGCTGCGCTATCATTCTGCATAGTACTCGTAGCTTGTAGCTTGTAGCTTGTAGCTGATCCACTTGTAGCTTGTAGCTTGTAGCTTGTAACTTTATAGCTCTTCGGCATGGCAGGCGTCCACAAAGGCACGCCCAATACATTGTGCATTCCTTTCGTAATGCTGCTCATGGCTTTGGTTCCCAATACGGAGTGTCCGAAATTGGCTAATGACAAAACGGGGCGCAGACTACTCTTAACACCAGCGAAGTGATTGGCTACGAAATCTCCTGCTTTATATCCGAGGCTACCTTTCGGCAGTGCTTCCTGGCGGATGATATGGGTCAGGTCGCCTGTATTGATATTCATCGGGCAGGACATGGAGCACAGTCCGTCTCCTGCGCAAGTTTGATTGCCCGGGTAGCGGTATTGTTTTTCGAGTAGAGACAGACGTTCCAGGTCTGTACCGCTTTGTTTCAGACGTGATATTTCCCGTTGCAGTACAATGCGCTGGCGCGAAGAAAGGGTAAAGCCGCACGACAGGCAGTTCACTTCGCAGAAGCCACATTCGATGCACTTGTCAGTTGAAAGAGCTACGAGCGACGAGCGACGAGCTACCAGTGCTGCGCTATCATTCTGCATAGTACTCGTAGCTTGTAGCTCGTAGCTCGTAGCTGATTCACTCGTAGCTTGTAGCTCGTAGCTTGTAGCTCGTAACAACGGCAACGGTTTGAAGTTTTTGATGTGGCATTGCGGGTCATCATTGAAGATAACTCCCGGATTGAGCAGCCCTTTCGGGTCGAACAACTGCTTGACTGCCTTCATGGCTTCAAAAGCTGCCTCTCCCCATTCATATTTCACGAAGGGGGCCATGTTGCGTCCGGTGCCATGTTCTGCTTTCAGCGAGCCGTCGTATTTATCGACTACCAAGGTCTTTACGTCATTCATCAGGTCCTCGTAGCGCTTTACTTCGGTGTCGGTACTGAAAGATTGGTTCAGGATAAAGTGGTAGTTGCCTTCCAGAGCATGACCGTAGATGCAGGCATCATCGTAGCCGTGGCGGGCGATGAGCTGTTGCAGGTCGGCAGTGGCTTCGGGCAGGTCTTCGATGTGGAAGGCTACGTCCTCAATGAGGCAGGTAGTGCCGGGCTGGCGTGTACCGCCTACGGATGGGAATATGCCTGAGCGGATAGCCCAATACTTGGAATATTCTTCCGGTCGGTCGGTGAAGTGCACGGGGATGTAGGTGCTGAAAGGTTTCAGACACTCTTCGATCACTGAGATATTCTGTTCCAGTTCCTCGCGGGTGCGGGCTTTGGTCTCGGTCAGCACGGCGGTGAGGCCGGAGGGATCGGAGACTTCTTGCTTATACCTTATATATATGGGGTCGTCTACGGAAGAAAGACTCTTGTAGTCCAGCAACTCGGCACCCTTCACAATGAATGAAGAATGAGGAATGAAGAATTCTTCATTTTTAAGCTCCTTCATTGCCACCACCGCCCGGCAAGCATCCTTGATACTGGTAAAGTAGAGCATGGCGCTTGCCTTGTGCGGATAGTCGTACTCGGTGCGCATGGTAATCTGGGAAAGGAACGCAAGCGTGCCTTCCGAGCCTACCATCAGATGGGCAATAATATCGAACGGGTCGTCGAAGCGGACGAATGGCAGGAGATTCAGTCCGGTTACGTTCTTGATGGAATATTTGTAGCGGATGCGTGCGGCGAGTTCTTCGTTGGCACGTATCCGGTCGCGCAGTTCGCAGATGCGGTTAAGGAAATCGGGGTGGGTGGCTTCGAAGGAAGCACGCGAAATGTCGTCCCCTGTATCCAGCACGGTGCCGTCCGCCAATACGATGCGGGCGGAGAGAAGTACCTTGTCACTATTGGCATGTGTGCCGCAATTCATGCCCGAGGCGTTGTTCATGACGATGCCGCCTACCATGGCCGATTTCACGCTTGCCGGGTCCGGAGCAAACTTACGTCCGTAGGGCGCGAGAATCTCGTTGACCCGCTGGCCGATGATGCCCGGTTGCAGGGTGATCTGTTCATGATCGGGAGAAATGCTGTACTTCTCCCAGTGCTTTCCGGCTACGATCAGGATAGAGTCACTAATGGCTTGTCCCGACAAACTGGTTCCTGCAGCACGAAACGTTACTGGCAGACTGTAACGGTCGGCAAGTCTCAACAGGTCGGAGATTTCCTCTTCGCTGTTGGAACGAATCACGATTTGTGGGATCAGACGGTAGAAACCCGCATCTGTTCCCCATGCTAACCGGCGCAGTTCGTCGGTGTATATCCTATCTTGCGGAATAAGTCCCCTTATTTCCCGCAAAAACGAAGTGTAGCTACTTTTTACCATAGTGTTTTCGCCTTTCTTTTCCTTATCATTCTTTCCCTCTTTTGCCTGTACCCCTGTCAGGGTGTGCTGTGGGGCCGTTCTGATGCCGTCCCGATGTCACCTGTGATGAGATACGTATCTCACCTCTCATGACATGCGCTTCTCACCACCCATGACATGCGCTTCTCACTACCCATGACATGCGCTTGTCATGAGGGGTGACATGCGCTTGTCTTTATGGCCCCTTCGGGTGTAAGAAGCGTTTACTGTTCCTTACTTGTACAGGTAGTACTTCTTCGACAACCGGCGGAAGTCGTCAGCATCCTTATACCAATAGTCGCGCACATCTTCCCACCGGTTGCGCTGTGAGAACCGCTTGCGTATTTCTTCCGAGCCGCTTACCATGTCGAACATGCGGAAACGTCCCTTGTCGGCATGCTCAAATACGGCACGGTCGGGATAGAGCGCTGCGATTTCCTGCATCACCAGGAATTGGATGTCGCTCAGCGGGGCTTTCTGCACATCCATGATGTGTACCTGTACGCCTTGCAGCAATTCGCCCTTACCTACGGAGTAGAAGGGTTTCAGATACATCGGCCTGAACTTAACACCCGGCACGTTCAATGCGTTCAGGCGTTCCGCCAGTTTTTCTGCTTCTACCCACTGTGCGGCAAACATCTGGAACGGTATCGTATAGCCTACTCCGATGGACATGTATCCCAGTTCACCCAGAATGCCGCTTACCGGATAGAACACGGCCGAGTGCGGATGAGGGATATGCGGAGAAGAGGGTACCCATTGTAACCCCGTCTGTACATAGTCCATCTTGCGTTTCCAGCCTTTCATCTTCACAACGTGCAGGTTGCACGGTGCCGCCATCATCCGTTCTCCGTTCAGCATCAATGCCAGCTCGCCGCAAGTCAGCCCGTAAAGGTACGGAATCTTGAACTGACTGACAAAGGAAATGCAATCATCTTCTACCAGGTTGCCTTCTATCTTGAGTCCGCCTACCGGGTTGGGGCGGTCCAATACGATAAATTCTTTACCGTTTTCGGCCGCTGCTTCCATAGCCAGCCCCATTGTACTGATATAGGTGAATGAGCGGCAACCGATGTCCTGGATATCGTAGACCAATACGTCAATGTCTTTCAGCATCTCCGGCGTAGCCTTGCGGGTTTTGCCGTAAAGGGAATATACGGGCAGTCCGGTGGTGGCGTCTTTGATGTCCGTCACGTGGTCGCCGGCATGTACGTCACCACGAACCCCGTGCTCCGGGCCGAAGAGGGCGACCAGATTCACGTTCGGTGCTTCGTGCAGAATGTCGATGGTGGATTTCATCTGATTGTCCACTCCGGTGGGGTTGGTAATCAGACCTACGCGTTTGCCTTCCAGACACTTGAAGTTCTGGTCTTTCAGGACTTCGATGCCTGTCTTTATCCGAATCTTTTGTGCCTGCGATGCACCACAGAGGACGCAGAGGACACAGAGGAGAATGTATTTCTTCATAATGAATCGTTCTTTTTTATCACTTTATCACTCTATCACTTCTTATCACTTCTTCCCATATGTCGGGTCAATCTTCCTGTCTGCAAACACCGTGACCACAATGGTGGCGGCACAGCAGAGTATTACGATCCAGAAGAAGTTAATGTAACCGACTGCTTCCTGAAGATAACCTGCAAACATGCCCGGAATCATCATGCTCAGTGCCATGAAGGCGGTGCAAATGGCGTAGTGCGACGTCTTGAATTCCCCTTCGGAAAAGTACATCATGTAGAGCATATAGGCCGTGAATCCGAATCCGTAGCCGAACTGCTCGATGGCAATGGCTGTTGAGATGGCAAACAGATTATCGGGTTGGCCGATGGCGAGATAGACGAAGGTCAGGCAGGGAAGTGTCATGCACGCTGCCATCCACCAGATGGATTTCTTCAGTCCGATGCGCGATGCGAACAATCCGCCCAGGATACCGCCTACGGTGAGGAATATCACTCCGATAGTGCCATATACAATACCTACTTCTGCCGTGGAAAGTTCCAGGCCTCCCGCCTCTTTTGAAGCTACCAGGAAAGGCATACACATCTTGATGAGGAATGCTTCGGGCAGACGATAAAGCAGCATGAACGCAATGGCCAGCCATACGCCGGGTTTGGTGAAATAAGTGGCAAATGTGCGCCCGAACTCTTGGAATATGGCTTTTGCACTGGCTGTTCCCGGTGTCAGCACAGACTTGTCGGAGGTAGGCTTGGGCATTGCAAAGAGGTGATAGAAAGTCACCAGACTGAACATGACGGCTGTAACCAGCATTGTGATGGTCCACGACAGTGGGATGTCTTTGTTCCTCAGCTCGATGGCACCGGCTATGGCTACGAGTACTCCTTGTCCGAAGATGGATGCAAGGCGGTAGAAGGTGCTTCGGATACCGACGAATGCTGCCTGGTCGCTCTGCTTCAATGCCAGCATATAGAAGCCGTCGGCGGCAATATCGTGCGTGGCGGAGGCAAATGCTGTAATGATGAACAGAACCAGTGTGATGGTGAACATGCTGATGGGAGTTGTCCCGGCAGCTATCGTTGCTTCATCCGGTTTCGGAATGGACAGCGTCAACAGAATGAATGCTATCGACATCAGGATTTGCATGGAGATGATCCACCATCGTTTGGTCTTGATAATGTCGATGAACGGGCTCCAGAAGGGCTTGATGGTCCAGGGCAGATACAGCAAACTCGTAAACAAGGCCATCTCTCCATTGGGAACACCCATCTTGGCAAACATCAGTACCGAGATGTTGTTGACAATGAAGTAGGGGATGCCTTGTGCAAAGTATAAGGTAGGTACCCATGCCCACGGTGATATTCTTTTTGTACTGTTCATGATATTCATAGGTTATTGTTTTGTTAAATTAGTCATATAGCTTCTCGATACTTGCGCCTATGTAATAGTGCAGCAGTATCGCGTCATACTTATAGCCTTGTTCGCCCATAACGGCAGCACCGATCTGGCATAGCCCTACACCGTGCCCCCAGCCTGCTCCGGTAAGGATGAAACGGGCGGGGATGCCTTCGGGAGAGACGTCTTTCTTATCTACTACGAATGCGGAGCTGTACAGATGGGAGGTGGACAGCGTGCGGCGTATTTCCAGCTCTTTACCGATGGTGAGCGTCTTCTTGGTTCCTACGATTTTCAGTTTCCAGAGCCGACCTGAAGTTCCACGGGCGATAGGAACAAGATCAATGATTTGCCCGTAATCGATGCCGGAACGTTTCAGGATCAGTGCGGAAAGCTCTTCCTGGGTGTAAACTACTTTCCAGCGATAGAAGTCGGTGGTTTCCTGGTCGTAGTTATTCAATACCTGCGAAAGGATTCTCTTATTTGTGGTGTTGCAGAAGGCCGGTGGAGAGGTACGAATCCATGTTTCCGCTTTCTGTTCATCCGTCAGGTCGGGTAATCCTCCACCAGGTCGGGTAGCTTCAAAGCTGAGGTCGCAGGTTTTGGGATTGAAGATGCGGAAGTCGCGTTGTTTCCGGAGATACGGATGGGGCGTATCTTCCCAGCAATACTGGAATTCTTCGAATGCACCGCCGCAGCATTTGGAGAAGCGGGCATCGCATATCTTACCGTCAGATGTCAATACTTGTCCGCGGGTGGCAGCGATGGCTTGCTTTACGATTTCAGTGGAGGCACGGGTAATGCCTTGGTAACGCTGGCAATGATCGTCTGCACAGACGTCGAAACGGGTGTGGTCTTCACGGTCGTACCAACGGATTAACTCTTCATCTGTCTGGGTGAAAGCGGAATATTCTGCCTGGCTTTCCGTAATTTCCTTGTTCTTATGAATCTGAGCCAAAAGCCAGCTTCGTGAAATCACGGCATGTGCCTCCAACAGCTCTAATGAAGCCGTTGCGCTCATCTCACTGGAGATTACGCTGGTCAGGTAATCTTCTACGTGAATAACATTGATACCTGTCAGCTTCTTGTTCTCCACAATAATCTTCAGGGAACCCAGGAAGCGTTGGTCTTCTTTACGCTCCCAGTGGAAGTTGATGCCGATGGTGACATTGAGCAGTTCGAAAGCGTCGGTGGCTTCGTTTACAGGTTCAAATAGAAGCTCGTCATAAAGGCGTCCGTTCCACAGTATCCTGCCTTCGTTGTAGGTCACAACCTGCTTACCACTGATTTCCATACCGTTGATGTGGTACGGATTCAGCAGGATAAACTCTATTTGCGGCTCGAACAATATGCCTACGTGTACTTTGGGCTCTTTCATACTTATTTAAGTGTTATATTGCATTACTATCTCAGATTCCCAAGAGGAGGAGAGCTCAAATAGTATCATTAACTATATCTTCTCTTTAATACGCTGACGCACCCGATGGAAGTCTTCGGCAGAAAGCGATACCTCACTCAGGATCTGGGCTATATCTTCGGCTGTGATCTTGAGGAAGTCTTTTTCGACCGGTGTGATAAACACTCCGCCGAGGTCTACGGATGCAGGACTACTCAATAAATTGGCATCTCCTTCGGCTGTATAGCAAGCCGGACGGTGCTTCTCACGTGGAAATACGCATACGATCCATTTCTCATCTTCATACCATGCCAATACATTCATCATCGGTTCGTCATCTCCCGGTTTGATATCCAGTGAGTGGTAAATGATATCGAACAGGGCGGCAGCATGTTTCTTATTGGCTGCTTCGATGACCAATGTTGTACGGGGAGCGTCATTCAAGTACCAGAGGGTAGCTTCACCGTAATCTGCCACTTTGCCGGCTACCTGTCCGTGCCAGTCCTTTTCAATAGGCATGAAACCTTTGTTGCCTGCCTGGAAGTGAGCATGGTCGGGGGCGGAGGCACCGCACTTGGGACCATTATAGAATATCGTGTAATCCGTTAACGTCTGTGCCAATGCCAGCATATCCTTGAAACGGACGGCTATGCGCTGGTTCACGTGTGCCACTTCCGGTATCGTCAGGTGGCGGGGAAAGATGGGGAACGGATTGACCAGGATATTATAATGTCCTTCGAACGGAATCCCTTTCTGCACCGGCGGTAAATTGGCCGGGCAGAGGAAGCATTTGCGTTCCTTGATGGACTGGGCATCTACTTTAGCTCCCGAAGAAACGATACGTGCAGGATTGAACTGTACCTTATAAGGAATGCCGTTTACATCCAGTTCCTTCACCTGCACACCGCTGAGGGCGGCATAATTATTACGTGCCGTTTCCCAGGAGGCAAGTTGGCTGGTCAGGAGGTCGTTTATAGTCTGATTCATAAGGTTGTATTATCTATATTATAAATGAACAGTTGTGAGCGATTCGCTACAGGTGGCTGTAGCGCACTTTGTCAGGAGGCTGTAGCGAGTCCCGTCAGGAGGCTGACGCGACGCGCGCGATTATCACCTCTTTTGGTTCATTGCCACACGTGCCTGGAGCTCCCAGGTACGGATGCGGTCTTTATACAGATTATGACCATTCATTTTCACGATATCCAGTGAAGCATCCGAGTTGTCGTCCCAGCGGCGGCACAAGTAAACTACGTCATACACACGGCCGATCTGGTATTGGCGGGAGAAGTTCAATCCCAGTGCATAGTCTTCACCATAGCTGGTGTTCGGAACTTTCACTTCACGCAGTACCGGAGTATAGAAAGCACGCGGAGCGCCCAGACCGTTGATGCGGAGTGCGTTGTTGCGTCCGTTCTCGGGTGTCCATTCTTTGTGGTCGATAATACCCGGAGCAATCATGTTCATATTGAAGTCCGTCATCATATAAGTACCTACCACCATGGCGCAATTCTGTTCATAGAAAGCGCGAACCATGATAGTCAGTGTGTTTTCATCCTTGTATACATCGTCGCTGTCCAGTTGCACGGCGAACTTACCGCACTTGGGATGATGCACCCCCATATTCCAGCAACCGCCAATGCCCAGGTCATTGCGTTCGGGGATGATGTGGATGAGGCGTTCGTCGTTCTTGAATTCGTCAATAGCTTCTGTGGTCCCGTCCGTAGAGTGGTTGCCGATGATAATCAGGTTGAACTTAAAGTCGGTCTTCTGCTTCAATACCGAATGGATGGCATCGCGGATGGTACGGATACGATTGCGTACGGGGATGATAACCGAAGCTTCGTACTCGAAGTTGCCTGCTGAGAATTCTATCTGTTTGAATTCGGGTACCAGATAGCCGCCGATTTCTTTCAGATGCTCGGTACAAGCCTGTTCCATTTCAATCTGGCGGTCACGGTTTCTGGGATCCACGTAATCGAATATCTTCTCACCGCTCTTGCGGGTATCGTCTTCGATTTCGCTGTACAGATACTCATTGATGTGTACCAGACTGTCGTTCTGGCTTACTTTCAGGCGAAGGTCATAAAGCCCGGCAAATTTATATTCGTCTTCATTCATGCGGGCAGCGGCCTCCTTGAATGCATCCGTACGGAATAACAGTACGGAACCGAAGTCAAAATCATCGCGCAATGAGCCGAATTGATAATCGATCACCGGGGCATTGGTTTGCTTGCCTTCCTTTACCTGGTAGCGGTCAGCATATACCATGCCTGCACCGCTGTCTTCAGCAATGTGTATCATACGCTCCAGGGCGAATAAACCCAGTTCGAGCGTTGTATATTTTGTATAGATCAGCGTATATTCTGCATCGCTATGTCCGGCTATGTCTCTTATGGCCGCACTGGACTGGATGGATTGCATGTGCAGGGTACTGCATCCGGGCAGGTTTTCTGTAACGTCCGGTAGGGCGAGCAGATAAATGTTATTCACTAAGCCGGTTTCTTGCAGGCCTTTTACTGTCTTTTCCGCTTGTGCAGCTCCTGAAAAAGGAACGAAACAATTGATTTTATTCATAATGTCCTATATTGCTTTTAATTATTAATTCTTTAATTCTTAACTCGTAGCAGTCCCACTTCGCCACTGGTAGCTGTGAACAATACCTGTCGCCCGTTCAGCGGCACTACGGTACTGATCAGTGAGTTACCTATCTTATGTTTCCACAAGACTCTACCGGTTTGGGCTTCCAAAGCAAAGATCAGTCCTTCCTTGGTACTGCCGAACATTACGCCTCCCTTTTCCACTTGCATGGAGGGTGCATGTTCGTATCCGAAGCCGACGTTGCTTGCCCATAATTCGCGGGGTTGATCTCCCTGTGTGGCATAGCAGACAATACTGTCGTTCATGGTCTTGCTGAATACACGCGTTCCATCTTCCGACAGGCCAATCGTTTCACGTACCATAGACTGGAAAGTGCGCCACACAGTTTCTCCGTTTTCTATATTGATAGCCGTCATGGCACGTTGCGGGTCAGTGATAAATACTTTGCCTTCTGCGGCTACCGGCCATACGGCTGCGGGTGAGAAGTGCATGCGCGTTAAACCGCCTGTCCACTTCCATAATTCCTTGCCGTCTGCCTTATTCAATGCATAGAGGGTATTGTCCCAGGCACCGAAGATCACTTTGTCGGCTGTTACCAGTGGTTTGGTTTCAATGTATCCTTTCACACCGGTATATGCCCAGATCACTTTACCTGTATGGATATCAATAGCACGGAAAGTAGAATCGCTGGCACCAATGTAGGCAATTCCATTTTCAACGGTTACCGCACCCAGTACCGGGTCTTTTGCTTTTACAGTCCATAGCAGTTTTCCGTCTTTACTGTTCAGACCGTAGATGTTACGGTCGGCAGAACCGAATACGACTATACCATCTGCCGCAGCCGGAGTGCCTACAATGCGCTTACCGGACTGGAAATTCCACAGTTTCTTTCCATTCTTCAAGGCATAGCAAGTCAGGTACCCCATATCGTCTCCGACGAACACTTTGTCTTTTTCTATTGCAGGCGAACAATAGATACCTGCACCGGTTTGCACTATCCACTGTTCTTTCACATTCGGGTATTCTGTGTTGACTGAAAAGTCGGGGTATTTCTCTGCTTTTCCATTACGATCATAATAGGGCTGAGTCAGCGAGAAAGCAGCCCATTGCTTTTTCGGTTCGCTGATGCGTTGAGTGTAGACGAGGATCGAATCTTTCGTTATATCATAGATGCCATATCCCGGTTTTCCATCTTTATCACGCAGGTTGCTGCGCATCAAAATACCCGGAATGCCATCATAACGCAAATCCCGGTTACGGTGATAGTGACCGCCGATGAACAAACGAATGTTATAGGGGCGCACTGCATCTGTTACTTCATACCAGTTATCAACATCTCCGTCCAGTAACGGATAGTGTGTGACGAGTATAACCGGTTTGTCTTTTCCAAACTTATCCATTTCTTCCGTCATCCAACGGATGTCCTGCGGAACGACATGTCCGTAAGCCATACGCATCAACGGGCCGGAGTTGAAACCCAGAAACAGGATGCCTTTATGCTCGAATTCAAAGCGTTCGCCGCCGAAAATCTCACCGAAGGCAGTACAACCGGAGTCGCTCCATTTGGTTTCATGGTTACCGAGGATCACGTAATACTTCGCTTTCAGTAAATCCAATGTCTCTTTAACTTTCAGCATAGTGGCACGGTCACCCTCTTCGGTGATGTCGCCCGTAACTAAAACAAAGTCGATACTGTCTGTCGCATTTATTTGCGCGACGGAACGTAGTAAGTCTTCCGTCGGGTTGGGGTTGTTGGGGCTGAAATGGATATCCGTTATTTGCGCAAAACGGAATGTGTCATGTTGTGCCTGTACCGCGAACGGTAGCAGGCACCCCAACAGGAACATTATTAAAAGTCTTCGCTTCATAGATGATGATTGGTTTTAGTATATTATTGCTTGAATGAATCTGTTTTTTCATTGAAGAATGTCAGGATGGCACTCATCAACGCTTCTCTTTCAGCGGTGGTACGTAATGCTTCGAACGGGAAGCCCAGTATACAGGTCTTGTAGTCGCCTTTATAAGCTACTCCGGCGCTCAGGTTGTTTTCCGAATAGCGCATTATGGTGTATGCATCTTTCGTTGCAGGTTCGATGGCATCCGGTGATTCTACGACATAGCTGTCTGCATTCAGTTCATTATGGTATGTATAGTTGCCTGAAAGGGCGGGGAACGGTGAAGCTACACATTTCACCTTACCCTCTGTAGCTGCCTGCCCCACGCGCCACTTATATTTCAGGACTTCTGTTGCAAATTTCTTATCGGACTCCTGAGCTGGGGCAAGACGATTGTCCCAAAGGTCGGTTCCTACATAAGCGCCCGAGACGAAGATGTTTCCGCCTTGTCCGCAATATGCGGTGATAGCTTCCTGCATAGGCTGGCTGAATGTTTTGAACTCTAACGGCTTCACACCGCCACGTCCCATTTTGGTCTGACACTCTTTACCCAATATCAGGTCTACATACTTATAGTCGTTCAGGTTCATTGTCTTATTTTCTACACTTTCATCGCTGCAAGATATGAAAGAATATCCGGCTTTCAAAATAGCGGCTCCATAAATAGCGGGATAATCGAATGTGTTTCCGGCGATTACTTTATCTTCGTAATTGCCATAGCTGTCGCCGAAGCCGGAAGCATCGTCGTCCATCCATGGAATGGAACGGCGGTATTCTTTCATCTTACCAATATAGCTGATATCTTTCAGATAAGGTACGCCGTGGTCCAGATCATCTAAGAAACCGGCAAGTAAAGTATCTCCGGGAACAGGTGCGACAAAATCTGCCGGAGCACTGATACGGTCGAAGCCGTTTACTACGAGTACTGTTCCTTTCTCGTTGAAAGCGCGTCCTGCAGAGAGTATTTCGGACGGGAAACTTTCTCCACCCTTGTTCACGGCGGTTACTTTATAACTGCATACCATGCCGGCAGGGAGGGCGGTGCGATAGGCATTCTTATCTACCAACACGCCATTGTCGAAATCGCCATCTCCGATGCGAGTATAAACAATGTATTTCTCAGCATTTGCCGTTGGCTCCAGTGGGTCGGCTACGGGTTGCCAGGTCAGTTCTATTTCATTCTCGCCTATCATTTTCAATGCCATATTGTCGACAGGCAACGGCTGAACGATATAGTCCATGTGGTATTGCGAGCAAATGAATTGCAGCATACCTTTATAGATTGCACGGCTTACCGTAAAACGGAAGCGTGGATCTAAACCATAACGCATGTCTGCAAAGTTCTGGTGAGAAAGTAACTCCAGCAACATAGTGGGGACACGGGGAACGCGTGCCTCGTAGTAGGATTGGTTCCACATACCGCGGCGTGTCCAATCCGGTTCGTATAGACTGCGGATATCCCGTACAATATTTGACTGAATCAGGTCTGTCATGTCGTGTGCCAGATAGCGGGATGCTCCGTTGGCATATTCTTCATTGTAGACGTTGGTATAGTAGATACCCAGTGTTCCGATGATGGAATCGTTTAGCGTAGTTCCTGCATCTGAATGGAAGGCGAAAGCCATATCTACCGGGATATTCAGTCCTTGTTCTGTCGGGTTAACCGCAGAACCACCGGCAAGGTAATTCACCCAGATACCACGACATTTGTAATCATCCGTATAGTCATTCTTACCCTGGCTGTCGGAATAAACACTGTCCGGAATACCTGCCCATTGAAGCCAGTAGCGTGCTGCCTCGCAGAAACGGGGATAACCACTTATCTCATATAGTGACGAGTTACGAGCTACGAGTGACGAGTTGGCTGCGCCGTCATGCTGCAAAGCACCTGTAGCTTGTAGCTCGTAGCTCGTAGCTCCTGTAGCTTGAGAACTTTTAATATTCTCTGTGGCACCTGCATCAGAGATACGGCGGGCCATATTTCCCATACCACCTCCGATTTTTACGGCATCAGCGGTAACGATACGTCCGGCTTTCTCAGAACGATTGCTTAAAACAACTTTTCCGGCATCGCTTTTTCCGGCATCAAAACCAAATGTACCCAGATAAATCCAGGTGCCGCCACCCATCTGTTGGTTCACTTTGAATTGGGATACCCCTCCTTTGTGATAAACGGTGTAAAGGGCATCATCCGTACTGTTTGGCAATGATTTATAGGATACATAAACGGCGTACTGTCCGGTTGACGGGAGTTCAGGAATCCATTCGGCAGTACTTTCTTTCTCCTTCTTACCTTTCACCGTCTCAACGGTGCGGAAGGTTCCTTCACGGAATGGGTTCTCAAAATTGATATATTGATCGCGCAGATGGGCGAAACCTTCACCGGTACCTTGCATCCAGTTCTTATCGCCTATCTTTTCTGTATAAACGGAACGGGAGTGAAGGCAACCGTCATTGTCTACGACAACTTCTGCTATTTGGCTATCCCGTTCACGGGGCATCAGCACATTAGCTCCTGCATTCTCCAACATGGGAACCAGGAAAGGCAGTACATAACTTTGCGTATATAAATCCTCCACCGTCTGGAAGATGCGGGCGCGTTGCCATTCCCAACGTGTCAGTTTGGGCTCATAATAGAAGCCGTGACTCTGCCACAAGGCAATGTGACGGTTCTTTAGGCCATTTGTAGGGGTATAGGGGGTAGAAAGGGCCGTTACCAAAGGTTTTGTTCCGGCAGGATTGAATGTTTTGGCTTTTTTGTCCTTTTTGCTGCGTAGTGCTTGGGGGATTAATTCTTCAATGCTATGCTTATTTGTGCGGATTTGCAGGTTGTATTTTGAAAACTCTGTCGGAAGCAATGCCTGCACACCTTGATAAATCTCTGTCACATTATCTTCCCGGAAAGGAATATATGCACAGTTCATGTTAGCGAATAATTGCAACGTATTTTCTTCAATGGCGACAGAGTCAATCCGGATGCGCCCTACGGAAACCTCTTTCCGTGCGGTTGCGTCCAGAAACTTACCGATTTCCTGGCGGACATCCGTCGGAAGCTCTTGCGCGCCTCCCGTCTGGGGGATCAGGGAGGCGGTGAGCAAAGTGAACAAAAAATGAAGTCTTACATTCATGGATGATGTATTAAGTTAATTATTAGTTCTTATCTTTTCTGATCAACAGGCAAAGTCCGATAAACGTGAACAGAGCGTTGAATATCAGCAGTTCGTAGCTGAACTGATATCCATTGAACCAGGCTTCCGAATTCTTTTGCAGGATGAAGCAAAGGATAGGGGAGAGGATGGCTACCAATGGGATATATTTGTCGCGAACCTGTTGTTTCATGAATATACCGAATGCGAATAATCCGAGAATGGGGCCGTATGTGTAACTTGCCAGTATATATACGGCATCGATTACACTTGTGTTATTCAATAGGTTGAATACGAATATCGTGATACCCATAATTACAGCCATACCAATATGTACCCGCTTGCGTATCTTTACGATTTCTTCTTCCGTCCTGCCTTTTGTCCCGAGGATATCCACTGTAAAGGAAGTTGTTAAAGCTGTCAGCGCTGAGCCGGCAGCGGAATAAGCCGAAGAAATAAGTCCGATGATGAACAAGATACCTACAATTGCAGGAAAGTAGTTACCGGTGGCTATCAATGGGAAGAGTTCATCGCTCTTTTCTACCTGAATGCCTTGGTTACCAGCGAAGATATAAAGCAATACTCCCAGCATCAGGAACAACAGAATTACGAAGAACTGTGATATAACACTCGTAATCATATTTTTCTGTGAATCTTTGAAGTTCTTGCAGCTGAGGTTACGTTGCATCATGTCTTGATCCAGTCCTGTCATGGCGATCATAGTGAATGCCCCGGCAAAGAATTGTTTGAAGAAATATTGTTTACTGTTTACATCGTCAAAGAAGAAGATGCGTGACATGTCACTATCGGCTATTGTACTGATCATGCTGCTAAGCGACAGATTGAGATCGGAAGCAATATAACTGATGCAGAGAACTACGGATACCACCAGACAGAATGTTTTGAGTGAATCTGTCCAGATCAGAGATTTTACTCCACCCCGGAACGTATAGAGCCATACTAATGCTACGGTAATGGTCACATTCAAAATAAATGGTAATTCAAACGGTTCGAATACCAGCAGTTGAAGTGTCAGACATACGAGGAACAAACGTACCGCGGCTCCCAGCATCTTAGAGATGAAGAAGAACCATGCGCCTGTCCGGTAGGAAGACATACCAAAGCGATTTTCGAGATATTCATAGATGGATACCAGGTTCATCCGGTAGAACAGTGGCGTCAATACGAATGCTATAATGAACTGTCCCGCAACAAATCCCAATACCATTTGCAGGTAGCCGAAACTACTGGCAGCCACCATACCCGGTACTGATACATACGTCACTCCGGAGATGCTGGATCCAATCATGGCAAATGCCACAACATACCAGGCCGATTTACGGTTACCAACAAAGAAACCTTCATTGTCGGCTTTTCTGCCGGCTATATAAGATATAGTGAACAAGATCACAAAATAAGCGGCAATAGTAATGATTACAGATATCGGGCTCATAGGGTTGATTTATGATTTATAATAGTACATGAATTTATTCTTCGTAAAGCAGATATGGTTTACGTTGTACCTTGAATTTCTCAACGTCATCTTTCCACATAGCTTTAATTTCATCGGTACTTTTTCCTTCTTTTATCATTTTCCGTACATAATCCCTTCCTACCAGCAATTCAAAGAATGGACGGAAGAAATGATCATCCAGATTCAGATTACGATATGCATCGATGACATAAGATAAATCTACACCTTGTTTCCAGATTTCTTCATCACTCATATTGCTTAGGTCTACTCCATGGCACAGTTTATTCAGTTGCGGCGGATTCTTTGCTCCGGGAATACTTCTTGGGGTGAAACTGTAACTGTATCCGGTCATATTGGGATGCCCATAAACCTGAAATGGGAGTGAAGTTCCTCTACCCAAGCTGACGGGAGTTGCCTCGAAAAAGCATGTAGCCGGATACAGATATATCGACTTCATGTTCGGTAAGTTAGGAGATGGGGGAATTGGCAACTGATATTTAGTCTGATGTGTATAATTCTTGCATTTGATCACTGCCAGATCACATTTGCGTGAACCAGGCAACCAACCTTCTCCATTAATCATTAGTGCAAGTTCCCCTAATGTCATTCCGTGTACAATAGGAATCGGCAACCATCCCACACCTGATTTATATTTCATATCCAGAATCGGTCCATCTACATAGTGCCCATTCGGATTAGGACGGTCTAATAACAAAACTTTCTTATTATATTCCGCACAGACATCCATTAGCCGGCACATCGTTATGTAATAGGTGTAAAAACGTAATCCTACGTCCTGTATATCTACTATCAGAATATCAAATTTCTGCATCGAAGCCTTACTTGGCTTTTTATCCTTCCCTTCATAAAGAGAAAGAATTGGCACCCCTGTTTTAGAGTCCACCGAACTGGATACATGCTCGCCTGCATCCGCATCTCCACGGAAACCATGTTCGGGCGAGAAAATGGCAACTACATTGAACTTGTTTTCTAAAAGGACATCCAATAGATGTTTATCCCCTATCATTCCTGTATGATTAGAGAAAATGGCAATCCGTTTATCTTTTAGGATGGGAAAATACTCGGAAGTTTGTTCGTCACCCAAAATAATCCGGTCTGTTTGTGCCTGACACCAGAAGGTACTACACAATAAAAAGATCAGTAGCAGAAGTTTCTTCATAATAGTATTATTGTTAAGGGGGATATTCGTAGCAACAAAGATAGATTTTATTTTAATATCAAAAACACTTATTTTATTATTTTTAGCATTATAATTAATAATTTGCAAATAATCAGATATTCACCTTATTTATATAGAAGATATATTATCTTTGCTGTGAACCAAAAAAAATCATCATCATGAAATTTACTTATTTATGTGCAGCATTTGCGTGCATTTTCAGTTTGGCTGTTCAGCCGTTATCAGCCGGTAAAAAAAAGAAAGTTCAAAACCAGGAACAAAAGGTTGCTTTGGGAGTCTGGGACGATGTGGATAAAGGTGCCACGGTGGAGTCTCTGATTCTCTGGATGAAGCCTTTCGATGAGGCCGGTATCAAGAATTATTATATGTGTGGCTCACCGGAAGAAGTGGCGCGTTATATTGAGGCTGCCAAGTCCTATCAGGGTGCAAAAGTGCATGCGTGGATGTTCACTGTGAATGCTCCCGGGGATTCTGCGGCGTTGGTGCATCCCGAATGGTTTGATGTGAACCGGATAGGTTATAACAGTCATGAATATGACCCTTATGTAAAGCATTATAAATGGCTGAGTCCTTCTGTGCCTGAGGCCCGACAGTATATGAAAGATAAAGCGGCTTCTTATGCAGCTTTGGAAGGACTGACTTCTGTACATCTGGATTTTATTCGCTATAATGATGCGGTACTGGGGCGACGCCTGCAACAGCATAAATTTAAGATTCAGCAAGATACCTATCGTGCTGAATATGATTTTGGCTATCATCCGGTGGCAATAGAAAAATTTAAGAAACTGTTCGGTTACTCCCCGTTAGATTTGCAGGCTCCGTGGATGAGTCCGGAATGGTTGCAGTTCCGTTTGAATGAGGTCACTTCTTTGGTAAATGAGATTGTAGAAGCGACTCATTCTGAAGGCAAACTGGTTTCAACGGCTGTTTTTCCTTATCCTACCCGTGCCCGCATGACAGTTTATCAAGACTGGCCTACCTGGAAAATAGATATTGTATGCCCGATGAATTATCAGTCGTTTTATTCGGAAAGCCTTGAATGGATACCGTTTAGTATAGAAAACGGTTTGCGCGAAACTTTCCATAAGAATAAGTATGTATCCGGTTTATTTGTTCCCGATATTACGGCTGAAGAGCTATATACGGCTGCAAAACTATCTATCGAAGCAGGAGCAGACGGCGTGAATTTCTTTAATGCACGTTCTTTGCTGAAGGATGGAAAGTTGCAAGTGGTCAGCAGGATTAATCAGGAATATAACTTGTAATTACCATTGGAACTGATTCATCACTGACAATTTGTATAGTACGGGGTCCTGTAGTAAGGCTTTCAAGGAATATAGTTTGCCTTCTACCAGGACCCTGAATCTTGCCGATACATGTCATAAACCTTTCTACCCATGAACTGATATTCCATTCCCTCGTATTTCGTGCCGGAGAATACTGACTGGATATAGCCATTTCGCTCTACCAGTATTGTATGGTAAATCTTTTGCTCCGGATTCTTTCGGGAATAAAACTGAATCCGACGGTTGTCTGCCGTGAAATAAATAATACTATCATTTTCGGTTTTATTCCATGACAGACGTTTCATTTTCTTTTTCAAATATCGTTGCATTAAATAGGTTCTGTGCCAGGTCCCTCCTGTTTTTGAGACAAATGGCTTTCCATCCAGCAGAGCATTAGCATCATCATAACAAGCTACAAATAAGCGATTGTCGGGAGAAGCTTCCAGCCATTTTTGTAATTTATCTCCGTAACGTTCATTATCCCAGTTGTAATTGCTGTCAATGAAAGAGATTCTTTTCACATAATCCGGAATTTCAGAAATTGCATCCATAAAACCGAAAATGAAGTTTCCTCCTCCACTGTGGCTGTTCAGTTCGATATGTGGATTATACTTGGAAAAAAGAGAAAGAATATACTCTACTGTTTCTTTGATCTTTTGATCCCGTGTAGGTTCAGCTTTTCTCCAACTTCCCCAGCTTTTGGTGTCTGCTTCCAGGTAAACCGTAATAAAGTTACATTCCGGATCAGTAGCTCTGATATACCGTGTTTGAGCTCCTATGTGTTGTATATGATAATGCCAGTCATCACCTTCTGCCGGCATTTTCCCGATGGTCCAGTCTGTACTATTGCCATTCGGTAGTGCATATAGTACAAGTTTTGTGGGTTTATCCTTTCCGAATTTAGTTTCTGCGGGAGCATTTATATGAACTTTGATTCCTGGAGTATGGATAAAGCTGATAACTTGTTCCTCAAAATGAGGACTGGTTACAAATCCGGGTAATTTGATTGCTTTACCGGATATTTTCGATGAAAGATTCATCTGTTCTTGTGCCCGATTGGACAGAGAAAGACAACATATAAGAATTAAGAGAAGAATATTTTTCATATTGTTTCAGATAAGAGGTTATATGTATAACAAAATGCGTAGCTGAATTACTCAACTACGCATTTCGTAAGAATCAGTTTTTAGTTAACATCCCACCATAGGTTATTTTGTATGCTGTTGCTTCCACCCATGCGCTTTTCGGCTTCTTTCACGTTAGCTTCGTTAACGGTATATTCCGAAGAAGGATAATAGATACGCTTGATATAAGCGTTTGGAGTATTATTAGCCTGATCAGAAGGATTCATGTTGAAGACACTTGAACTTACGCTTGCGAATGGCATAAGCGTAGGTTTGTGAAACTGGCGATGATCTGCCCAAGTTTCAAAAGAACATTCCTGGAACTGAGCAATGTATTTCTGGGTAAGAATCTTATCCATAGGTGTATTGTTAGTTCCTGTAACATCGTCATACTTGGCTGTGGTTCCATAATAGTTTGGAGAAGTTGAAGCCAGATAATTTGCGATTTTGCTTTCCGGAACTCCCAGTTCTGTCATACTTGAACGTACGCCAGCTTCATATTCTGTTTTGGCATCTCCACTTGCAAGGCCAAGTTCGATGGCAATAGCTTTTAGGAAGCACAGTTCGCTGTACTTGAACAAAGGGTACTTTCTGTCAATGGTTTCATAATACCAGGGACCGATTTTAGAGAAGTCGCTGACAAACTGTCCATTGCAGCACCTACACCCGAAGCTACGTGTCCTGGATCTGTGCCGTCCCAATTGCCGTTCATGCTTGGAGTTGCAGGGCTTTCGATGATACCTGCGGGTTCAAAGTGGATCGGAGCGCGAGGATCGACAACAGCAGGAGCATTCTTGGCAGTAAGAATAACTTCGGTGATATTCTTATTGGCTTCGCGGTCGGCTGCGGTAGGCCATGCTTGTCCACCGATACCTTCTACAAGACGTTTGTAAGCCGTTGACATATGCAACACCGAAGAACCTTTATGATAATAAATAGGGTTCTGGGCAAATTTATCTTCTCCTTGCGTCAGGAAGGCGGCATCAGCGTCACTGCTGAATACACCTGCTGAAATGGCAGCTGCGGCTTCTGTTTTAGACTTGGCGGCATCTACGTCGGAGATACGGACAGCCATGCGTAGGCGGATAGAGTTGGCGAATTTCTTCCATTTGGTGGCGTCACCACCATAAATAAGGTCATAAGAACCGACATTATTGGCAGCCGACTCATCCAGTTTACTTACGGCATCTTTCAATTCTTCGAATATGGTATAATATATGTCCTTCTGAGTGTCATACTTAGGCTGATCGATGTCGTTGGCAGCTTCAGAGTAAGGTACATCTCCCATACAATTCGTTAAACGCAACATAGCATACGCTTTCCAGATACGTGCCATCTGAACGACATTATTGTGAACAGGGTTGCTCTCATTGGCCCGGATTAATGAATTGGCATTGGTAAGCACGGTGTAAGTCAACTCCCAAATGTTGTCCACATAGCGTGCGTCTATGTTATAGTCGGAAGCCGAGAGTCCGTCGTTAGCCGAATATTCACAGAAAGTACTGATCATCAGCTGGTCTATCTGTTGCCACTGATTGGCATACGGAATACCACGTCCCTGTATGAATATCAGTTGGAACTTAGGATCTACTGAACCTGGTGTCGGGTTGTTGGGATCGGTATTCATATCGTCAAAATCGCCTACACAGCCCGCGAAGGCCATTGAAAGACCAATAATGCTTATAATGGATTTAAATAACTTATTCATTTTATCTTCATTTTTAGAATGTAACATTAAGATTGAAACCAAATGAACGGGTAGACGGTAGAGCAGCGGTTTCTACACCCTGTCCGTTGCCAGTAGAGTATGTACATTCAGGGTCGAATCCCGGAAGGTTATTGTACAGGAAGCATACGTTGTTGGCTACAGCACTAACTTTAATACCACTGATGATTGTCTTGTTGAACCATTTGTCCGGCAATATCCAAGAGAAATTAAGTTCGCGAAGGCGTACGTTGGTAGCATCATAAACGTAGTTTCCGATGTTGCCATAGAACTGTCCCCAATAAGCGGTAGGATTCAGTTCAACGGTATTGGGAGCTCCTGTGTTTACATTAACACCCTGAGAAATCAATCCCTTACCGGTTGAATAGAATTCTTCGCGTCCGGCAACAGTTTCTTTGGTCTGGCCATTAGATTGCAGACGCATCATAGATTGCAGATATACATCGCCACCATAGCGGACATCAATCAGGAATCCGAAAGAGAAATTTTTCCATCTTAATGAAGAACCGATGCCTGCTGTCCAATCCGGGTTCATATTACCGGAAACACGGAGGGTAGGATCTACTATGTATTTGCCGTCATCACCCACAAGGCGGTTTCCTTTTTCGTCATATTTGAAACCATTCGTGTAAATCTGTCCGTAAGGTTCACCTGTTTTAGCCATGACATAACAGTTTTGTCCCATCGGGCGAGCTAATGTAATGGATTCCACTCCTTCGTAAAGTTCTACGACTTCAGAAGAATTTTTGGCGAAGTTAACCCAAAGATTCCAGTTCCAGTCGCGTGTGCGAACCGGCGTGGCATTCATCTGAAGTTCCCATCCCCAGTTGTCCACACGTCCTGCATTGATATATTTGGCGCTATATCCCGAAGTGATGGATGAAGGCATGGATATGATCTGGTTATATGCACGTTTGTTGTAGTATGTAACGTCGAATCCTAAACGGTTATCGAAGAAGCGGATATCAGCACCGAACTCGGTAGATTTGATAATCTCCGGTTTAAGGTTAGAGTTTGCTTTCGTAGAAGGTTCTGCTACGCCCATCTGACCACCTGCCATGTTAGAAACTGTAGATAATACAGACAACTGCTGATATGGATCGGTGTCATTTCCTGCTTCAGCATAAGATGCGCGTACTTTAGCGAAAGAAAGCCAGCTGGGAACATCTACTTTGAACTTGGTCAACATATCCGTCACTACCCAACCCAGAGAGAATGAGGGATAGAAGAATGAGCGGTTATCCTTCGGTAATGTGGAAGACCAGTCATTACGTACAGTTATATCGAGGAACAGGTAGTTATCCCATGACAATTGTCCCAGTGCATAGAGGGATTGAACTTCTTTTTCTGATTTGGAAGTCGAAGTAGTCTTGGATTGACCATTCTGAATGGTATACAGTTCAGGAATGTTCAAACCTTCGGCTGTGGCATAGAAACTATTGTACTGGCGGTTCATCAGGTTACCACCAACAGAAAGCATTCCGGAGATTTTGGAGTCTGCAATCTTATCCTTTTGTGCTGTAACCAGGAAATCTGCATTGTATTCAGCCATATTGTATTGACCGGTTGAGAAACGACCATCCTTATAACCTGCACTTGAAATCAAGTCATGGCGTATCCACTTTTCGGTCTTCTTGCCATAAGTGTCACCACCGAAGCGAACCATAGCTTTCAGCCAGCTGCTAACTTCGTATGTCAATGAAGCGAAACCATTGATACGATTGGTTACGTCCTTGTTACCGCTGAGAGAAGTCAGTGCATACGGGTTATTTACCACCGTAAGCATACTGGGATACCAGTCGATAATCTTTCCGTCTTTATCAAAAACATCTTTCATCTCGTGCAGGTTGATGCTGCGCGGAGTATAAATAAGAGCGAATATCGGGTTGAAACCTGAAGCAGAGAATTCAGGACGTCCCTGACCTTTCTGATAAGTATAGTTCAATTTAGCATCGAGAGTCAGGTTCTTGATGATTTCGCCGCCTGCGCGAATAGAAAAGTTTGTTTTGTTTAACTCATTCTTCGGGATAACACCCTTACGCATCGTGTTTGACATACCTACACGATAGTTCATCTTACCGGCGGAACTTGTGATGTCAAGAGAATTGGTCCACGATGTACCGGTGTCCATGAAGTCGGAAAAATCGTTGTTTTTCGCTTCCAAAGGACGGGTCTGTCCTGTCCAGTCTGTAACAACCGTACCCATTTTGGGACCCCAGGAGTTACGTGAGGTAGCCACAAATGCTCCATCTGTACCCTGACCGTATTCATTCTGGAATTCCGGTTGAATCATTACATTTTCAAAAGTAAAGTTACTGTTGTATGACACTTTAGTTCTGCCACCCTGTCCTTGTTTAGTTGTAACCAGGATCACACCGTTACCACCGCGTGAACCGTAAAGAGCTGTAGCCGAAGGACCCTTCAGTACAGAAATTGATTCAACGTCATCAGGATTCAGCATAGATAGTCCGTCACCGGTATCCGAATAACCTGCACCCCAAGAGTTTGTATTTACGTCGTCAACGCCTTGAGAGTTGTCGAACGGCACTCCATCCACTACTACCAACGGCATATTATTACCGGATATAGAGTTGTTACCACGGATGACGATACGGTTAGAACCACCGGGAATAGAAGTTGAAGAAATATTCATACCGGCAATCTTACCATTCAGTGATGTGGCAATGTTTGCAGTCCGGTTTTCAATAAGAGCGTCTCCTTTTACGTCTTGCACTGAATAGCCGAGCGCCTTCTTTTCACGCTTCATACCTAAAGCCGTAACAACTACCTCGTCTAAAGCATAATCCGTTCCGCTTAACTGTATTTTGTACGTAGCATTATTTGTAACAGGAATTTCCTGCGCGTCGAATCCAATGAAAGATACTACCAAGGTTTTTCCATTTGATGGAATATCCAGAGAGAACTTGCCGTCGATATCTGTTGCTGTACCGATGCCTGTTCCTTTTACAAGTACAGTTGCTCCGATAATCGGTTCACCCTGAGTGTCTGTCACTACTCCGGAAATCCTTCTTGAGTTCTGTGTACTAGACGAAGTGGTATTTTGTGCACTTACACTCATTCCAGGGATGTAACCGCCGCACATAAGCATCAGGCCGGTTACTGATAGAATTAAAAGTTTTTGCATTAACATAGATTTAATAAACAATAATGGTTAATAGTCCAGAATTATATCATTATATATGATTGGCCTACTTTGAGTATTTGTAACTTAACTAGAAAATAACGTCGTTATTTTCTCATACTCAAAGAATTACCAGAGGCTGTTGGGCAGCTGTCACATTACCAATGTCTATGAACAGTACACTTATAGTTACTGCTGAGAGGAGTTTGCAGTTTGCGAATCCTTTTCCTTTGCGATCTTCATTCATAAAAAGTTGATGATTTTGTTGTTAACTAAAATAGTCTTCTCTGAAAGAGTAAGAATGGGCTATTGAGAATAGCTTTGAGGCTATTTCTGCTGTCAGGTGAGTTCTTGTTCCATAGGCTCTTTTTTTATTTTTAGGTTTAACTTATATTTTATCTCTCTTATTTTAATTACATGTTAGCTAAGTTCCAAGAGAACATTGCTGAGTTTTTTATGGTAAAAAGAATATAATAACACCTGTTGGCAGAATTGTTTTTTTTCTTTCGGGTTATGAATTAAATGAAGTATCATCCTATACCCACTATTTAATCTGAAAATACTCTTTCAGTTCTTTCAGGTCTCAGCAAATTCCTTGTTCATCGGCGTTACGGCTGAAATTTCCAGCCTTATGACTGTTTCAGGCATCTTTCAGCCGGAATGCCGATGAACAGAGCGTTTGAAGAGAACTGAAAGCCTGCAAGAAGAAATAGTTCACTGCTTTCTGCTGAAAACAAGTAATGTTGTGGTCTGGAACAAGTAATGTTGTGGATGATTACATTACTTGTTCTCATTCACAACAAGCAATGTAATTTCAGGCAAGTCCGATTTGACCTCTTTCATCCTGTTCTTTTAGCATCTATGTATCGGTGACGTTGGATATATAGATACTGCGCATCCGATATATAGATGCGACACGTCCGATATATAGATGCTGCATGTCCGATATACTTATCTTTTATGTCTTGTTTTTGTATTAAATAGAGGATCATTTAATTAAAGCCCATTTAATTAGCTAATGCCAAATTATTCTTTGTGTTTTTCTTATTAGAAATGTTATTTAGCTCTTTATTATTTGCCCATATTCCGATTTGTGGTATATTTGCCAATAAACGGAACCTGTTTTGTGGTATTTTGCCAATAATCAGAACATAAAAGTAGTTATTATGGAATTATATCGTAATATAATCGAAGAATTGAAAACGTGGAAACGCAATCCAGGGAGAAAACCTCTTATTTTAAAAGGGGCTCGTCAAACTGGCAAGACATGGATTCTTGAATATTTTGGACGAACAGAATTCAAATACACCGTCAAATTCAATTTTGATAAGGATCATTCTATCCATGAAATCTTTGAAATGACCAAAGAGCCTTCGCGGATTATCTCGCAATTGTCCTTACTGACCGATTACCCTATCTTACCCAATGAGACATTGCTCATTTTCGATGAAATTCAAGAATGTAATTCTGCCTTAAACTCATTAAAGTACTTTTATGAAGATTCACCCGAATATGTTGTAGTAGCTGCCGGTTCATTATTAGGCGTAGCTTTGACTAAAGGGGAATCATTTCCGGTAGGCAAAGTTGATTTTCTCGATCTATATCCCCTCACATTCAAAGAGTTTCTGAAAACAGCCAATGAGAAACTATATAATTACGTGGAAGAATTGTCCGAGATATCAGCTTTACCTCAATTTATTACAGACCGCCTTAGTGAGTTGTACCAGCAGTATTTGGTAATAGGTGGCATGCCTGCCGTCATCAACAGTTTCCTTGAAAACAAAGGCATGGAAAAAGTCAAAAAGGAGCAACAGGCAATACTTAACGCCTATATTTTAGATTTTTCAAAGCATGCTGAAAACAAGGATATTCCCCGTATTATCCATATATGGAATTCTATCCCAAGCCAGTTAGCCAAAGAGAACCGGAAGTTTGTTTATAAAATGGTCAAACCCGGCGCTCGTGCCCGTGATTATGAAGACGCTCTGCTCTGGTTGGAGAGCGCAGGTTTGATTTATCGGGTGTTTTGTACCACCAAGCCCTTTCTTCCTTTAAAAGCTTACGATGATTTGTCGGCATTTAAAGTTTATTTATCTGATATCGGATTATTACGCGAATTGTCCGGTCTTCCGCCGGAGGCTATCTTTTTAGGAAATGAGACTTATACGGAATTTAAAGGTGCTGTTGCCGAAAACTACGTTTTGCAAAGTTTAGCGCCTCAATATGACATCCTTCCACGCTATTGGACTTCTTTAGGAAAAGCGGAAGTCGATTTTATCATTCAATCCGATAGTGACATTATCCCTGTTGAAGTAAAAGCTCAAACCCGTTTGGGAGGTAAAAGCTTATCTGTTTATGATGCAACCTATCATCCGGTATGCAAGTTGCGTTATTCATTAAACAATCTGAAGCAAGACGGGACACTGATTAATATCCCTTTATATTTAGCAGATTGGACAAGAAAGATTATATCTTTCATCTCATAATCATTTGCTCATTATCCCTTAATCCTTATCTTTGCATAATTAAATAGCCATTAAATTAATATTCATTTAATTAGGTGAGATTTAATCGGCAATGTTATAATATAGATTATGAGATTCTACAATCGAGAAGAAGAGATAAGATTAATCCGGCGGACAGAAGAAAAGTCGCTTTCATCTGCCTGCTTTACAGTCGTTATGGGCCGTCGACGTGTAGGAAAGACCACCTTGTTGCGTAAAGCTCTTGAAGGGAAGCGGTACATTTATTTGTTTGTCTCGCGCACCAATGAAGCTTTACTATGTGATACCTTTAAAAAAGAAATAACGGATAAATTGTCAGTTCCTATTTATGGCACTCCAACCCGTTTTATTGAACTGTTTGAATTGCTGATGCAACATGCTGCCAGAGAACACTTCACTCTTATCATCGATGAGTTTCAAGATTTCGAGCGTGTCAATCCATCCATTTTCAGCGATATACAAAACCTTTGGGACAAATATTCCCCTCAGGCTAAAATTAATTTTATAGTCTGTGGCTCTATTTATTCTTTAATGAAGCACATCTTTGAAGACCGTAAAGAGCCATTGTTCGGGCGTTTAACTTCTAAGTTTATATTGAAGCCATTTAAAACTTCCGTGCTTATTGAAATTATGCAGGAGTACAACCCCGCATTTACGCCGGAAGACTTGTTATGCCTATACACATTGACCGGTGGAGTGGCTAAATACGTAAGCTTGCTAATAGATGCCGGTGCTTTCACCAAGGATTCAATGATAGATTTTGTGACGCAATCGGATTCTCCGCTTCTGACAGAAGGTAAGGATATGCTGATTCAAGAATTTGGACGCGACTACAGTACTTATTTTTCTATTTTACAACTGGTTGCCTCCGGGTGTACACGCCAAAGTGAAATAGACAGTATCATTGGAAAGAATAGCGGTCCTTATTTGAAAAACCTCAGCGAAGATTATTCACTCATTCAGAGACAGCTTCCTCTTTTAGCTAAACCGGGAACCAGAAATCTACGCTGGTTTATGTCCGATAACTTTCTAAATTTCTGGTTCCGCTTTATTTACCCTCATCAGTCCGCCATCGAACTGGAAAAGTACAGCCAGCTAAACGAATATATCAAAAGCCATTACGTACAATATAGTGGATGGATGTTGGAAAAGTATTTCCGGGAAAGAGTTGCAGAAACTATGAATGTTACTCAAGTGGGTAATTATTGGGATACTAAAGGAGAAAATGAGATTGACCTGATTGCACTGAATGATTTCGAGAAGAGGGGTGTTGTTGCTGAGGTAAAGCGTAATCCGCATAAAATAAGTTATGCTGTTTTGGCAGAAAAGGTAGCTAATTTGCCTAAAGAGTTTGCAAAATACAATTTGGTTCAGAAAGGGTTTTCGATGGAAGATATGATGGGATGACTATTATAGCTTTTTATATGAAGAATCTATCTGCCAGGCATGTCTGGCAAATAGATTCTTCACTATGCTTAATCAATATTACTCCTTATAAAGAAGATAAGGTTTGCGTTGAATTTTGAATTTCTCAACATCATCTTTCCACATTACTTTGATTTCATCGGCACTTTTTCCTTCCTTAATCATTTTGCGCACATAATCTCTTCCTACCAACAACTCAAAAAATGAACGAAAAAAGTGGTCGTCTAAATTCAGATTACGGTATGCATCGATAACATAGCTCAGGTCTACTCCCCGTTTCCAGATTTCCTCATCGTTCATTGTACTCAGGTTTACTCCATGACAAAGCCTGTTCAATTGAGGTGGATTCTTTGCCCCAGGAATACTTTTAGGAGTGAAACTGTAACTATACCCGATCATGTTGGGGTGCCCATAGACCTGAAACGGGAGCGAAGTTCCTCTACCCAGACTGACGGGAGTTGCCTCGAAAAAACAAGTGGATGGATACAAGTATATCGACTTCATATCCGGTAAGTTAGGAGACGGGGGAATCGGCAATTGGTATTTTGTCTGATGCGTATAATTCTTGCATCCGACGACAGTTAGGTCGCATATGCGTGAACCGGGCAACCAGCGTTCTCCATTTACCATTAACGCAAGTTCTCCTAAAGTCATGCCATGAACGATGGGGATAGGTAGCCAGCCTACACCTGATTTATATTTCATATCCAGAATCGGACCATCTACATAATGTCCGTTTGGGTTAGGACGGTCTAATATCAAAACCTTCTTGTTATATTCCGCACAAGCATCCATTAGTTTGCACATAGATGCATAATAGGTATAGAACCTTAAACCTACATCCTGAATATCTACTACAAGGATATCAAATTTTTGCATGGAAGCATCACTGGGTTTACCTGATTTTCCATCATACAGAGAGAGAATGGGGACTCCAGTTTTTGAATCTATCGAGCTGGACACATGTTCACCAGCATCTGCATCCCCCCGAAAACCGTGTTCAGGTGAGAAGATAGCAGCTACATTGAATTTGTTTTCTAAGAGTACATCCAACAGGTGTTTGTCTCCTATCATTCCAGTATGGTTGGAGAAAATGGCAATTCGTTTGCCTTTTAGAATAGGGAAATACTCGGAAGTCTGTTCGTCACCTAAAATGACCCGATCTTTTTGTGCCTGACATAATAAGGCACTACACGATAAAAAAATAAATAGCAGAACTTTCTTCATGGATAGTATTATTTTCGTAAAAACATCATTTACAACAGAAAAACATCTGCTGCCTTATGAGATATACACAAGAAACAAATCAGGAGATATCATTTCGTTTTCCCCTGATTTGTTCCTTACTATATATTACCAACCCGGGTTTTGAGTTAATGTATATGCTTTATTCTTATCTTTATAAGTTGTGATCTCAGTAGCTGGTATAGCACGTAGATAATAGCGTTCTGATTCTAAATCCCCTTTTTTGAATATGCGTATGTTATGTTGGTTTAGATACCAGATATATCCTTCCTCAGGATCAGTATTGGTTGGATCAGCAGGATTAAACAGGTGTACTCCATCACTGCCAGTCTTGATGCCTGGATAATCCGATTTCTTAATATAGGCACCGAGGAACGTTTTATCAGGCATTACGACTCCATTAACAGTTTCCTCTGAGTTCAAATATTCATATTTTGCCCAGCGGCGGAGGTCTTCTCCACGACGTCCTTCCATAATCAGTTCCATGCGTCGCTCACGGCGAATTTCCCAAAGAATAGGATCAACATCTGCATCACGAACTGGATCATTGACAACTACACCATTTACACTTAGGTTGCTTCCATTAAGCGTAACTTTGGGCATGGTACGGGCTACTTGTGGTCTTTCGCCCCATTTAGTTAATTGTCGCCCACGAAGTTCATTGATAGATTTATCTAAATCGGCTTGGGCAAATGTGTTACCGCCTATTTTGCTAATCTCATAACGAGCTTCTACATAGTTGAGCAGAACTTCGGCATAGCGGATTGTTGGTGCATCGGCCGGGCTATAGATATTCTTGGTGAATGGTGAATCTTCTGCAAACCATTGTTCATTGAGGAACTTTTTCGGAGCATAACCGGTAGGTGAAGCAGCCATCGGACTAAGACCAGAATTGAAGATACGTAAGCTATCTACAAATGTCTGATACAATCGTGGATCACGTTCTTGAAAAGTATTCTGAATGCTGGGATTATCTGTGCCCTTATAAAGAGGGGATTGGCCAATGGGCAGGCCGTCACTGCATAGGTAGCTTTCTATTGCATTCTCTGTTACACTACCCAAACCATCGAGGTTTTCAGAGGCATTGTATGACATTAAAGCATTGCACTGTACACCGCTGGTATATTCACGATAAAAGATTACTTCCGGATTACCGGCCAAGTCATCGGTTGAGAAGAGTCCGTTATAATCATTTCCAATACTAAATTGCCCGGACTGCATTACTACTTCAGCACCATCGATAGCACCCTGAAAGAGTGCTTTTAAGTCAGTATCAGATACAGTTTGCGAAGTTGGACCGACAGTAGTACCATGATATTTTAACCACGTTGCATGATACAACATGTCACGTGACATATAAGCCCCCACCACATATCTGTTCACTTGGCGTTTAGTATCATTGATACGCACGTTTGCCAATGCATATTGATAGTCTGCCAGTATGTTTTGGGCAACAGTCAGATATGGGTCACGGTCTTTATAAAGAAGTGCTTCATCTTTTAAAGGATCGAGCACCCTGTCTATATAGGGTACACCGGCGTAAATCTTAGACATTGAACTGTAAGCCATAGCGCGGAAAAAGCGTGCTATACCTATCCAGTGACTTTTAGCTTCGTCGGAGATATTCATTTCCGGTATCTTTTCAATCATCACGTTCGCCTTGTATACCACATCGTAACCATCGCTCCACGGTTTAGTTGTCTTGTTTATATCAGTAGTGGCAGAAGACGGAAAATTACGAACGCCGCCGCCAAGAGTCAGAAAATCATCGGTGAAGTCATCCCCAGAAAAATACCCGCCAAAGACTGTATAGTCTGTACCATATCCAGTGAAGTAATGTGAATAGAAATCTTGTGCATACGTACGCAAGGAAGTTTCATTCAACCAATAAGTATCATTGGTTTGTTTATTTTGCGGATCCCTGTCAAGAAAATCGTCGCAACTATAAAATGTTGACATTAACAAGGCACAAGTAATATATAATATGTATTTTTTCATAATCTGTATATTATAAGTGATTATAAACTAAGTTGTAAACCAAACGAAATTGATTTCTGATATGGATAACTACGTCCAAAGTTACGCTGGTCGGCAGAAGTTCCTACATAGCGGATTCCGATTTCAGGATCAATATCCGGTTTTATGCCACTAAAAGTGAATAAATTCTCACCTGTGAAGTAAATACGCAGATTCTGTATTTTTACTTTGCTGAGTAGCGTCTTTGGTAACGAATAACCGATAGTCAAAGTCTTGCATCGCAGATAAGCCATGTTCAACATATAACGATCATTCACCTGATAGTTACCGGTAGTTGCTTGTCCATACGTCATCGGACGAGGATAGAACGCATCTTGATTTTCAGGAGTCCAATAATCTTCGGCACCTTCGTAATAAGGCTCACCACTGGTAAATCCCGGCAGGACTTGATTTCCGGCAGCCCAAAGATTGTTTTTGAGAACACCCTGGAAGAAGATGTTAAAATCAAATCCTTTATAGGAAGCATCGAAATTGAAGCCTACCTGATAGCGAGGCAATGCATTGCCAATGATGCTTAGGTCACCTGGCTCATTCGTATTCACCCCTTTGGTGATTTTCCCATCATCGTCAATATCTTTATAAAGCACATCACCCGGGGCAAAGCGATAATTCTTTGGAAATACCTGAGTCTGGTCGGGCAATCCGGTCCTTAATGAACCGTCAGCATTAAAGTCAGCCTCAGTCAGGAAACGGTCAAATTGAAGCCCCCAAATATCTCCTAATATCATGCCTTCTTTAAAGTAAGTAGAGCTCCACCAACCTTGACCTCCGGAACCATAGAGTGGCATGCTTGTATTGTTAGTCCATTTGGTAACCTTGGTTTTATAATCGGAGATGGATGCTCCTACACCGATAGTTAAGCCATTATTGAAACTATGCCGATAATCAATAGCCAACTCCCAACCTGGTGTCTCAATGGTACCCATGTTTTCATAGGGAGCACTGGCACCTAATGCCCAAGGAACATTGGCTGTAGTAAGAATGTCGCTGGTTTTGCGATTGTACCAATCGAAAGTTACTCCTAAGGCATCGTCGAAAAAGCGTGCGTCAAAACCGAAATCAAGAGTAGAAACCTTTTCCCAGTGCAATTTTGAAGATACTAATGTTGGCATACCGGTAGATTGTACTTTTTGTCCGTCAATAATCCAACTATCTTGAGCTGTACTTAAAGTAGAGACAAAACGGTCGGTACCTACATCCTGATTACCGATGGTACCCCATGAACCTCTCAGCTTTAAACTGCTAAGATATGGTTTTAGAGTCTGCATGAAAGGTTCCTCTGAAATACGATAACCTGCGGACATTGATGGGAAAAAGGCAAAACGCTGTCCGGATGGAAAACGGGACGAACCATCGTAGCGTCCATTAAGTTCTATCATATAGCGATCTTTATATGAGTAGTTGATACGTCCGAAGAAGCCGGCTACCGCCCACCAAGTATGGTCACTGCTGGTAGTCTGATCGCCGGTAGCAAGATTCAATTCCGGTTTTTCTGTTGATAACAGCCCCATGCGTTTTCCCCAAAAGTATTTATATTCGCTTTTTTCAATATTCGAACCGGCCATAACCTTGAAATCATGATTACCCAAACGCTTGCCATAAGTAGCAATAAAGTTACCGGTCAATGCCTCGGTACGTCCGGATATTTGTTGTGTGAAATCATGTGATGATGACACATAATTTGAATATGACGCCTTTAAGGCATCTAGCGAACTGTAAGCTGAGAAGATATTATATCCTGCCACCAAACTTGGTGTTCCATACTTGTGTTCACGAGTTTCAACTGTACTATATACTCCATCAATGTCAATAGTCAATCCTTCAATAGGTTTAATGGTTACACCTCCCGTCAAACGTACATATTCGCGCTCTTTCGTCTGCATCGGAGCCGACTTTAACTCAGTCAATGCGCTACGGAATTCTTTACCATCGAGGGTTCCGTATGGGTAAACCGGTTGCCAGCGATAGAGATAATACATAGCATCGTACAAATCTGAGTTATAATTGTATGGTTTGTCAAAGTCAGCACGGGTATACATTAATGCTGCGCGAACAGAAACATACTTGTTCAATTCAGAATTTATAGACACATTTCCATTGTAGCGCGTATACTTATCGGGATTAACTTTAGTCAGACCTTCCTGATGGATATAACCCAATGAAATATTGTAGTTGGTTTTTCCATTGCCACCATTAATTGATAAGTTATGACTTTGTTGTGGCATCCAATCCTTGACATACATGTCATACCAATCCCATGTACGATACATATGCATACCGGTTCCATCCCAATCAAAGTCTCGACCTTCTACTATTTCCGGGCCAAACTGATCTCCGAACCCGTATTTATCCCAATACTCTTTCATTTTTTCAACACCCGCTGCATCAATAACAAGATTACCAATTACGCTATAACTATTGGCAGGTGTAACTCCGTTCTGTACGCCCTTTAAGTTAATATCGGCTTGTTGCCAACCCGGAAGTTGTTTCGGCTTTACAGTTGGTGTACGCCAAGCAAAATTATTGGAATATTTCACAGACAAACGTTCGTGCTTCTGTTTTGACTTGGTAGTAATCAGAATTACACCAAAAGCACCACGTGCACCATAAATTGAAGCTGAAGAAGCGTCTTTCAGAACAGAGATAGATTCAATATCATCGGGATTTACCAATGAAATATCAGTAATTTCAACATTGTCTACCAATATCAGTGGATTAGCACTTCCATTAGGCGAACCTACACTACCACGAATTTTGATTGTCGGCGCACCACCGATTTCACCGGAACTTGTTGTTACCGTTAAACCTGGGACTGCCCCCTGCAAAGCGCGACCAATGTCCGTGATTGGACGGCTGTCAATTGCTTTATTTACATCAACGGAGGCTACTGCGCCTGTTAAGTTTACTTTTTTCTGTTGTCCATATCCAACCACAATCACCTCGTTCAATTGTTCAGAGTCCTCTATCAGGATAATCTTCATATTGGGTGTTGCCTTTATTTCTTGGCTTTTATAGCCAACATAAGAAATTTGTAGAATTGATCCTGTTTTTACGGAAATTCTGAATCTTCCATCAATATCTGTAATACCACCATTAGTCGTACCTTTCTCTACCACGCTGGCACCAATTACCGGCTCGCCATTTGCGTCAACAATCACCCCTGTAACGGTAATAGACTGTTGCTGTTCTGCCACTCTATACAAATTGCCTTCTACAACTTGGGTAGCCATTGTGTTACCACTGCCTATAAACAGTGCACCAATTACTACCATTGTGAGGAACTTACCATTAGATAGTCCTCCTTTTTTGCGATCTTCATTCATAAAAGATTGATGATTTTGTTGTTAATTAAAATAGTTTTCTCGGAAATTAAGGGTAAGGATAGTCAGTTAGTAATAGCCAAGAGCTATTGCTTCTGTTAGGTAAGATTCTGTTCCATAGGCGTTTTCTCAATTTATAGGTTTAACTTATATAGTATCTCTATTTGTTTTCATTTACCGTTCCAAGAGAACTTGGTAAATACATATTTGAAAGACAGTTTCTCCATAAATTTGATTTCCTCAGTGCTTATTAGAAACGTACCCGAGATGGACTTGCTCCGTACCAAAGCCGTACTTTCTTCGGTCAGAAGTACCTTTGCATGGAGAACGTACGGAGCAATTACGGCTCAGGTACGTCTCGGGTATGATCAGAATGATAAAGAAGTTGCTTGTTCCAATTTATAAAAGTTGACTCCTTATAGGAATGGCCTTTCAGAAATAGAGTGATTTCCCCCTTCAGGAAGTAGCTGTGAGGGCAGTTTCGGATAGCTACACCCTTTACTTCGGATGGCTACACCCTTTGGGCGTGATGGCTACACCTTTTGCTATAAAGGGTGTAGCCCTGCGGAAGAGATGCTTTATCCACAAGAAAACGGGTTACAATTCTTCCATATATATTTGAGGAGATATGCAGTAGCTCACCTGTTTTTTACACTTTAACCATGCATTCCTCAGATATTCTTTTTAGTAAGTAATGCGAAGCATGAAAACAAAACGATAAAGTGAAGTTTTGGAAGTTTTTGTCTTGGTATATTAAAAAAAAACTATATATTTGTATCCAATTCTAAATCTAACTGCGTATGAAACTGATTGCAGAGAGTGGTTCGACAAGAACTGAATGGGCTTTGGTTGAAGACAATCACCTGATACAACGTGTTTTTACAGAGGGACTTAATCCTTTCTTCCAAACCAGAAGAGAGATCAGCCGAAGTGTGCGTTTAGGTTTACCCGAAACTTTTTTCAAAAGAAAGCTGGAACAAGTATATTATTATGGAGCCGGATGTACTTCTTATGAGAAAAAGAATGTATTGGGTGCCTCATTAGTAGCACAGTTCAAAACCCCGATCCAAGTAGAGAGTGATTTACTTGCAGCTGCCCGTGGTCTGTTTAAATGTGAAGCAGGAATTGCCTGTATCTTAGGCACCGGATCTAATTCTTGCTTTTACAACGGAAAGATTATTGTAAAAAATGTCAGAGCAGGTGGGTACATATTGGGCGATGAAGGTAGTGGCGCTGTACTAGGCAAGCATTTTCTCTCAGATGTGCTGAAAGGTTTAGCTCCCAAAGAAGTGATGGCTGATTTCTTTGAGAAGTTCCGTATTAGCCCCAATGAAGTAATGGAGTCTGTTTATAATCGTCCGTTTCCTAATCGCTTTCTATCCACTATCTCTTATTTCCTGGCGGATTATACGAGTGATGATTATGTATACGAGCTAATAACCACTAATTTGCGTAACTTCTTCACAAGGAATGTATGCCAATATGACTATAAGAACTATCCAATCCGCTTTGTAGGTTCGTTAGCCTATAGTTATGCCCCGATTCTAAGAGAAGTCGCCGGTGACTTTGGCATTGAATTGGACGTGATTGAAGAAACTCCCATGAATGGACTGATTGACTTCCACTCATTAAATATTGAAGAACCTTAATATTTGTATATAAAGCATATCGTAGAAGGTGCAAATCTTCTCGAAGAGCAAATTTATAAGTATAAAGTTAAATAAATGCAAAGGAATGTTCTTGATATTAAATTATAATATATCTTTGCTAAGAAGAAACGAAGAAATAGCGTTTCATCACCTTTGTTAATAACGAGTTTATCTCTTAAAACAACCGACTAAATAGCAACAGTATTTAGTGTATTTTAATTTTTAGCCGACAATGTATTTACCAAGTTCTCTTGGAACTTAGTCGATATATAATTATGGTAATAGAGATACAATATAAGTTAAACCTATAAATGGAGAAAGAGCCTATGAAACAGAAACTTATCTGACAGGAGAAATAGCCTTAGCTATTTCTAACTGACTATCCTTACCCCAACTTTTTAGAGAGAACTATTTAATTAATAACAAAATCATCAATCTTTTTATGAATGAAGATCGCAAAAAACGAGGATTGGCACATAGCAAATTCCTCACAGTAGTAGCAATGAGCGCACTGTTTTTGAGTAGCGGTAATGTGATGGCTACTCAGGTTGCTTCGGATAATGTCTTGGAAGTAACTGAGCAGTTACAATCTATTAATGTTACAGGTTTGGTCGTAGATGCGACGGGCGAGCCGATTATAGGTGCCAGTGTGGTAGAAAAGGGAACAACGAATGGTATTGTAACTGATATCGATGGTAAGTTTACTTTGAGTGTAAAGACTGGAGCTATATTAAAAATATCATTCGTAGGTTATCAGCCTCAGGAAGTAAAGGCTACACCTACTATGAAAATCGTGTTGAAGGAAGATACGGAATTACTGGATGAAGTTGTAGTTGTAGGTTATGGTGTACAGAAGAAAGCTAATCTAACAGGTGCAGTAACTACTGTTGACTTGAATAAGACTATGGCAGGACGCCCTCAGCAAGATGTATCCAAGGCATTACAGGGTGCGGTTCCTGGTTTGAGTATCACAACCGAAAATGGTGATATAAACGGAAGTGCTTCGATGCGTATTCGTGGTGTTGGTACCTTAAGTAATTCTGAAAAGAGTAATCCATTGATTGTGGTGGATGGAGTTCCGATGGATGATATCTCTTTCTTGAATACGCAGGATATTGAAAGTATCTCTGTACTGAAAGACGCCGCTTCTACCTCTATTTATGGTACACGTGCTGCCTTTGGTGTTATTTTGATCAATACAAAGAGTGCTAAACCGACGGAAAAGGTTACTATAAATTATAGCAATAACTTTGCTTGGGATCAGGCGACTTATTTACCTAATTTCCCGGATGTTCCTACACAGCTTCGAGCAGCATTGGAAGCCAAGGCTAATGCTAACCAATATGAAGTGGAACTCTTCGGTATGTATTTTGATAAACTGTTACCTTATGCCGAGAAGTGGGCGCAGCAGAATGGAGGAAGAAAACTGAAGTATGGTGAAATGAGACCGTATCAGAGTGACAGCAATGTGGGGGATTATTGTATTGTGGACGGAACTCCCTATTATTACGCCGATTGGGATGTTCAGGATATTTATTATAGCAAAGCTGCTCCTTCACAGAGCCATAATTTATCAGTTCAGGGAAGTTCTGGTAAAACGAACTACTATCTTTCTTTTGGTTATGATGAGAAAGAAGGTATTATGAAAGTGCGTCCTGATGAGTTGAAGAAGTACAATGTTTCAGTTAATGTTACGACCAATTTATATGATTGGTTACAAGTAGGCGCACGTGTCAATTATTCCCGTAAAGCTTATCAGCGTCCTGATGTTTACAGTAGTACGTATCAGACTTTATGGCGTTGGGGCTCTTTCTTCATTCCTTCAGGTACCATTGATGGTTATGATACCCGTCTTATGGCTATGCGTAAGCAAGCATCAGACCGCAAGGAAATAACAGACCTTACACGTATGAATGCATTCTTGAAAGCTGAAATTATTAAAGGGCTTACTTTGAATGCCGATTTCACTTATGCAATCCAGAACTTGAACAGTGGTTCTGAAGATTTCTCAGTCTATGGTATTGACTGGTCGGGAATGCCTACCCCTAAATATATTGTAACAAAAAGTAACTCGGCAATTTGGCGGGATAATTCCAAACAGAATACTTGGACTCTGAATGCATATGCCAACTATGCTAAGACTTTTGCAAAGAGCCATAATTTGAATGTGATGGTTGGAGCCAATGCCGAAGAAGTGGATTATACTTATTTGTATGGATACCGCAAAGGATTGTATGATGAAGCATATCCCGAATTGAATTTAGCAAGCCAAGATGGGCAACAAATAAATTGGTCACATACTTCCCGTGCATCAGCCGGCTATTTCGGACGTATTAATTACGATTACAAAGGTATTTACCTGTTGGAATTGAACGGACGTTACGATGGTTCTTCCAGATTCCCACATAATGATAAATGGGCATTCTTTCCTTCTGCTTCTATCGGATACCGATTCTCAGAAGAGGCTTATTTTGCACCGTTGAAGAAAATAGTCAGTAACGCTAAGTTTCGTGCATCTTATGGTGAAATTGGAAATGAAGCCATCGGAGATTATATGTTTGAAGCATTGATCAGTCAACGCGAAAATACATCGTCTACAGGATATATTTATTGGGTAGATGGTAATGGTGCTAATGCTAATAGATTAACTCAGTACAATATGCCTAAGCTGGTGTCGAAGTCTCTTACCTGGGAACGTATCCGTACCACTGACATTGGTCTGGACTTAGGTTTCCTGAATAACGAACTAACTGTAGGATTTGACTGGTATCAACGTGAAAACCGTGATATGCTTGCTCCTGCCCAGGTTTTACCGAACAGTGTAGGTGCTACTGCTCCTTATGATAATGCCGGTACACTACGTACTCGCGGATGGGAATTAAACCTCGATTGGCATCATAAATTCGGTGAATTTAATGTGTATGCTAACTTCAATCTTAGTGATTCAAAAACCAAGGTAACGAAGTGGAATAATGATACTAAGTTGCTCAGTTCTTACTATTCGGGCAAGAATTATGGTGATATATGGGGCTTTGAAACAGATCGTTATTTTGAAGAATCTGACTTTACCGGTCAGAATGCAGACGGTTCATGGAACTACAAGCCAGGTATTGCCAGTCAGTCTGCACTTGAACGCGCTCCGTTCCACTATGGTCCTGGTGATATTAAGTTCAAAGATTTGGATGGAAGTGGCGAGATTGACGGTGGAAAAGGAACGGCTGATGATCATGGTGACTTGAAGGTTATCGGTAATTCACTCCCTCGTTATGAATATGGATTCCATCTGGGTGGCAGTTGGAAAGGCATCGACTTGGATTTATTTTTCCAAGGCGTAGGAAAACGTTCTGATTGGACTATTTCTTCTCTGAACTTTCCGATGATGCGTGCGGCCGATTTGGCTATTTACGATAATCAAAAAAGTTTCAACAGAGTATTTTATAGTGATGATTGGAAAACGATTACCGGTTATGATATCAACCAGGGTAACACTTATCCTCGTTTATACCCGGGAAATGAAGCTAAAGGTACTGTATCAGGTATTGCAAACGGTTCCAATAACTATTATCCGCAATCTCGTTACTTGACTGATATGTCTTATCTTCGTTTAAAGAACGTAACTGTTGGTTATACTTTACCGAAGGAGTGGACCCGCAAAGCTTTCATCGAAAAGGCACGTATCTACTTTAGCGGTAGCAACCTCTTCTTGCTCTACAAGGGTAGTGACCTTCCCGTTGATCCGGAAATCAGTACAGGTGATGGCCTTACTTATGGAGGCTGGGGACGTACAACTCCTATCACCCGTACCTTCTCATTCGGTATTCAGGTAACCTTATAATAACTATTAAACAATAAGAATGATGAAAAAGCTATTCATATACGGAACAATGGCACTGATGGCCTTGACAAGTTGTAATGACTTTCTCGACAAAGCACCTTTGGATGCCTTTACCAATACTCCCGCATATTGGAGTAATACAAGTAATCTTGATAATCAATGCAATACGTTCTATAACAACTATTCGGGTTATGGAAACGGCAGCGGTGGTGGCTGGTTCTATTTTAAGACACTGAGTGATGACCAAGTGGATTATCAGTCAACAGTCTGGACTTACACAAGTGTTGTGGCTACTTCTACAAATTGGTCTGACCCTTTCACCGAAATCCGTCGTGCCAATTATATTATCGAAGGGTTGAAAACATCTTCTCTTGATGAAGCTGTTAAAGCTAATTATGAAGGTCTGGCACGCTTAAACCGGGCATGGGAATATTATCAATTGGTGCGCATGTATGGTGACGTACAGTGGATAACTACGGTTGTAGACCCGGCGGATAAAGACGTGGTTTACGGACCACGTACGGATCGCGATATTGTAATGGACAATGTCCTTGAAGATCTCAATTATGCTACGACTACAATTACGGGAACTAACAAGCAACGTTTCAGTGCTGACATGGCTTTGGCTATGAAAGCTGACATCACATTGTACGAAGGTACCTACTGTAAGTATCGCAATGCAAATGACAATGCCGGCAAGGCTGCTGACAATACTCGTGCCGAGAAGTATCTGCGTGAATGTGTATCTGCTTGTGAGGCATTGATGGCTAAAGGATATTCATTGAATCCGAGCTATCAGGGAAATTACAATTCAGTGTCGCTCAGTTCTAATCCTGAAATGATCTTTTACAAGCCTTATTCACAGAATACTTTTATGCATTCTACCATTGACTATACTGTAAATACAAGTGGTACTAGTGGTATGACTAAAAATGCTTTCGACAGTTATTTGTTCCTTGACGGTAAGCCCAAAGCAACTACTACAATGGATACTAATGATGCCGCGGTAAAAGATGCAAATGGGAAGTACAATCTTGAGTCTGTTCTTGCTGTTCGCGACAAGCGATTGGCGGTCACTGTTGACCCGGTATTATGTTTCAAAGGTAGTGCCTATAGCCGTGCCGGGGTTGCCGGATTTACTTCTACTACCGGTTACGGTATAGCTAAATATGATAATACGACTGAATTGAGCGTAAGTGATCGTAACAGCATCAACAAGCAATATACGGACTGTCCGCTTTTCTGGCTGTCTGTTGTTTATCTGAATTTTGCTGAAGCCAAGGCGGAACTTGGAACATTGACACAGGCTGACCTTGACAACTCCATCAATAAATTGCAGGAGCGTGCCGGTTTGCCCGGTATGACTACTCAGCCGGAGGCTGATCCTGCCAACAACATGGGTGTCAGTAATTTAATCTGGGAAATCCGTCGTTGCCGTCGTTGTGAGTTGATGTGCGATAATTGGACACGTTATTGGGACTTGATTCGTTGGCATAAGCTTGATTTACTTGATTCTTCCAAGAATCCTACGATCTATCTTGGAGCTAACATGAAGAATGTGGAGAATCCGGAAGTCGATGTGAATAGTGATGGATATATGATTGGTTCTAACACTCTTAACCAACCGCGTACTTACGAGGCTAAGCATTATTTCTATCCGATACCTACAACTCAGCTGACTTTGAATACGAATATGGAGCAGAATCCGTTCTGGAAATAAGGTGAGATTGTTCATGGCGTAACTAAAGGAGGTTGTATTCTATTTATTTAGAATTCAACCTCTTTCTTGTTGGGATATAGGACGTTGTTGGATATCACAAAATATTCTCTATCTTTGTAAAAAGCTGTCCGATACTGAAATAATAATTTTATCATTTGAACTATGCTTAAACTAAGAATGTTGTCACAGGGGATTGCAGGACCACGGTTTGAAAAGCCGGAGGAAGTTGTTGAATGGATGGGTGCCATGCAGGCACAGGACATCAGGGCGGCGAAGTGGGCTGTAGGGTTACGCATTGCAAACCCCTCGCTGACGGCTGTGCAGGAGGCACTGGATACGGGGCGGATTTTGCGTCTTCATGTGATGCGTTCCACGTGGCATTACATTCCCGGTAGAGACATCAAATGGATGACGGGGTTATCCACTAAAGGTCTGTTGTCTAAATTTCGTTTTTATGCCAAGCATTTCAGTCTGACTGAAGAAGATTTCCTCCGCAGTAAGCCCCAGATAGAAGAAGTGTTGAGCGGACAACACCTGACGAGCCTGGAAGTTCTTGAACAACTACACTCGAAGGGTATCGCGCTCGACGAACCCATCGTGAAAATGTATCTGAGCTTTGGCGAGGCAGACGGTACCGTGTGCAGCGGCATTGAGAAGAACGGAAAGCATACCTATGCACTGACCTGTGAAAGAATTCCGGATGCCATCGAGCTCTCCCATGAGGAGGCCCTTGCAGAACTTACACGGCGGTATTTTAGGAGCCACGGTCCGGCCACACTGGAAGATTTCGTTTGGTGGTCTGCATTGAGTATAGGCGAAGCGCGTAATGCCATCGCTTCACTTGGCACTGAAATGATAACAGAGCGGTATAACGACCGTGAAATGCTGATACATGCTTCTTCGCCCGGGCTTGTAGGAGAGGTGGATATTGATGAAAGAAATGTCTTCCAGTTCCTTCCACCGTTTGATGAATACCTGATAAGTTACAAAAATCGCTTAGACTGTATAAAGGAATCGCATACGAAGTATGCTTATAATAATTCTGGTATATTTCAATCTGTAATTCTCCATCAAGGCCGTATCACCGGGAATTGGCGTAAAACTTCAAAGAAAGGAGTTTTTGATACATCTTTCTTCCCAGGATGCAGGCCTGCTGCGAAGAAGCTTATCGAAAAAGCTATAAAGGAATGTGTATTGTTCCATGAAAGTTGAATTTTTCTTTATATTGTAATATGAAAGAAGAGGCTATCTCATCAACGAGACAGCCTCTTCTTCATTAATTACCATTTCTTTAATGGCTATATCTTTATCGGTAACGCTTAGAGAGCATTCTCTTTTACCAAATATTCTGCAATCTGTACAGCGTTCAGTGCAGCACCTTTCTTGATCTGGTCACCCACAATCCAGAAAGTCAGACCGTTTTCATTAGCCAGATCCTTACGGATACGACCTACATAAACGGGGTCTTTGCCTGCAAGGAACAAAGGCATTGGATATTCCTTTTCGGCAGGGTTATCCTGCAATACCAAGCCGTCGCCTTTTGCAAAAGCTTCACGAGCTTCTTCCACTGAAATAGGACGTTCTGTTTCTACCCAAATACTTTCAGAGTGAGAACGAAGAGCTGGAACGCGTACGCAAGTTGCACTTACTTTAATGTCAGAATGCATGATCTTGCGGGTTTCGTGGAACATCTTCATTTCTTCTTTGGTGTATCCGTTATCAGTAAATACATCAATCTGAGGAATGAGGTTGAATGCCAACTGGTATGCAAACTTTTCAACAGTAACGGATTCGCCTGCTAACACCTGGCGGTACTGTGTGTACAATTCATCCATAGCGGCAGCACCTGCACCGCTGGCAGCCTGATACGTAGAAACGTGTACAGTCTTTATGTGAGAAAGCTGTTCGATGGCTTTCAGTGCCACTACCATCTGTATAGTGGTACAGTTAGGGTTGGCGATGATACCGCGTGGACGATCTTTTGCGTCGGCAGCATTTACCTCGGGAACTACCAAAGGTATGTCATTATCCATACGGAAAGCACTGGAGTTATCGATCATCACGGCACCATGTTTGGTGATGGTCTCGGCATACTCTTTAGAGGTACCAGCGCCTGCGGAAGTGAAAGCGATATCAACCCCTTTAAAGTCATCGTTGTGTTGCAAGAGTTTTACCTCGATCTGTTTACCGCGGAATGTGTATTTTGTTCCGGCACTGCGTTTAGAACCGAACAACACTAACTCATCCAACGGGAAATTTCTTTCATCGAGCACACGCAGGAACTCCTGTCCCACGGCTCCGCTTGCTCCAACAATAGCTACTTTCATTTTCTTTTGTTTTTTAATTAAGTTTATAAAAATGTTCTTCTATGCTTAAAAACGATAGAATTGGCTGCAAATTTATAACAATTTGCTGTATGACAACGTATAAAATGAAAACTTTTTTGTTATTTTGCAACGTAAAACCTAAAACTTGAAGCCCATGGACTTATTTGACTTCAGTCTGAAACTTCCGATTACTGATCCTACATGGATATTCCTCCTTGTATTGCTTATCATATTGTTTGCTCCCATTTTGTTGAATAGATTGCGTATTCCACATATCATCGGTATGATATTGGCGGGATTGGTAATTGGTGAGCATGGATTTAATATTCTGGCGCGGGATAGTAGTTTTGAACTGTTTGGTAAAGTGGGTTTATACTATATAATGTTTCTGGCTGGTCTGGAAATGAATATGGCGGATTTCAAGCAGAATCGGGGAAAGGCCGTAATGCTGGGATTATTAGCTTTTATTATTCCAATCATGATCGGTCTGGTGGTGAACATGACCTTCTTGAAGTATAGTTTGATCACTTCAGTCCTGTTGGCAAGTATGTATGCTTCACATACTCTGGTAGCATATCCCATTGTTATCCGATATGGTGTATCCCGACATCGAAGTGTCAGTATTGCCGTAGGTGGTACAGCGGTGACTGATACACTTACGCTGTTGGTGCTGGCCGTAGTAGGTGGTATGTTTAAGGGAGAATCCGGTGGATTGTTTTGGGTATGGCTGGTGGTCAAAGTCGTTTTCCTTGGCGGATTGATCATGTATTTTTTCCCCCGTATCGGTCGTTGGTTCTTCCGTAGGTACGATGATAATGTAATGCAGTTCATCTTTGTGCTTGCCATGGTATTCCTGGGGGCAGGGTTGATGGAATTTGTAGGAATGGAGGGTATCCTTGGTGCATTCCTTGCGGGGCTGGTGTTGAACCGGTTGATCCCCCATGTTTCCCCGTTAATGAATCATTTGGAATTTGTAGGTAATGCGCTTTTCATTCCTTACTTCCTGATTGGTGTGGGAATGATGATTGATATACATGTGATTTTTGGTCATGGTGATGCTCTGAAGGTGGCAGGAGTAATGATAGCGGTTGCTTTGACCGGTAAATGGATTGCCTGCTGGTTGACACAGAAAATCTATAAGATGGGAGCCATTGAGCGGGAATTGATGTACGGTTTAAGTAATGCCCAGGCTGCTGCAACACTGGCTGCCGTCTTGGTCGGATATAACATTATCTTGCCCAATGGTGAAAGATTGCTGAATGATGATGTGCTGAACGGAACAGTGTTGCTTATCCTCGTGACTTGTGTGGTGAGCTCGTTTATTACCGAGCGCGCTGCCCGTAAAATAGCTATTGATGAGGCTCATCTGGAGGATGAAAAGCGTCCGGCAGAACTAGAGAAGATTTTGATACCGGTTGCAAATCCGGATACGATTGAAGACTTGGTAAATCTGTCATTGGTGATACGTGACCCTAAGCAGAGGGATAATCTGTTGGCGCTGAACGTAATAAATGATAATAATGCATCGGAAGCTCTGGAACTCCGTGGAAAACGTTATTTGGAGAAAGCGGCGATGATAACGGCTTCAGCGGATGTTCCGTTAAAGCTGATTAGCCGTTATGACCTAAATATTGCTTCGGGTATTATACACACGGCTAAGGAACATGGAGTGACGGATGTAGTGATCGGTCTGCATCGTAAGGTGAATATTGTGGACTCCTTCTTTGGTATGTTGGCAGAGAATTTGTTGAAAGGTTTGCACCGGGAAGTAATGATTGCTAAGTTCCTGATGCCGATTAATACTATACGGAGAATCAATATTGCTGTTCCGCCCAAAGCGGAATATGAAGCTGGTTTCCAGAAGTGGGTGGAACATTTCTGCCGTATGGGAAATACATTGGGGTGCCGAGTACATTTCTTTGCTAACGAAGAAACAACCACGCTTTTGCAAATTCTGGTGAAGAAAAGATTTAGCTCCACCATGACTGATTTTTCTCGTTTGGATGATTGGGGAGATTTGTTGTTGCTGACCGGACAGGTGAATTATGACCATTTATTGGTGATTATCAGTGCCCGTCGTGGTTCTATTTCTTATGATCCGGCATTTGAGAGACTTCCCGCACAATTAGGAAAGTATTTTGCCAATAATAGTTTGATAGTGCTGTATCCGGATCAATTGGGTGAACCTCAAGATATGTTGTCATTCTCTAATCCGCGTGGTAATAATGAGGATCAGCATTATGAAAAGGTGGGTAAATGGTTCTATAAATGGTTTAAGAAGAGTAATTAGTGATAGGGTGATAAAGTGATAGTGAGATGGAAAATTGGTGGCAAAGAACACAACTCTTGTTGGGTGATGAAAAGATGGAACGGATACGGCAGGCGCATGTGCTTGTTGTAGGTCTGGGTGGAGTAGGAGCGTATGCGGCGGAAATGATTTGCCGCGCGGGAGTAGGGTATATGACGATTGTGGATGCAGATACGGTGCAACCAACGAATCTGAACCGTCAGCTTCCGGCTTTGCATTCTACGCTGGGGATGAGTAAGGCGGAAATTCTGGAGAAACGCTTCCGGGACATTAATCCAGAGATTGAACTGACCGTATTGCCCGTATTTCTGAAAGATGAAAATATTCCAGAACTGCTGGATGCGGCCTTTTACGATTTTGTAGTGGATGCTATTGATACATTGTCCCCAAAATGTCATTTGATTGCAGAGGCCATGAAGCGACATATTAAGATAGTCTCCAGCATGGGAGCCGGTGCAAAGAGCGATATAACCCAGGTTCGCTTTGCCGATATATGGGATACCTATCATTGCGGGCTGAGCAAAGCGGTCAGAAAACGACTCCAGAAAATGGGAATTAAGCGTAAACTGCCAGTAGTGTTCAGTACGGAGCAGGCAGATATGAAAGCGGTACTGCTGACGGAAGATGAGATGAATAAGAAATCGACGTGTGGAACTATTAGTTATATGCCGGCGGTGTTCGGATGTTATCTGGCAGAATATGTATTAAAGAGATTATAAATAAAATGAAGAACTAAAAATGAAGAATGAAGAATTTGGCTGCGCTGTAAAAGTGTGCTGAAAGGTTATTCTTCATTTTTAGTTCTTCATTCTTCATTAAAATAAGTATGATACAATTACAAGGAATAACCAAGAGTTTCGGTAGTCTGCAAGTTCTGCGGGGAATCGATTTGAACATAGATAAGGGCGAGATCGTTAGTGTTGTTGGTCCGAGTGGAGCGGGAAAGACTACTTTGCTTCAGATTATGGGAACCTTGGATGCCCCTGATAGCGGAACGATAACGATCGAAGGTACTTTGGTCAGCCGTATGAAGGAGAAGGAACTGTCGGCTTTCCGTAACAAACATATCGGGTTTGTCTTTCAGTTCCATCAGCTTTTACCAGAATTCACGGCATTGGAAAACGTGATGATACCTGCATTTATTGCCGGTGTGGGGCAGAAAGAGGCTACTGCATCTGCGCTGGAATTGTTGGAGTTTATGGGACTGACTGAACGTGCCGGGCATAAGTCCAATGAACTTTCAGGTGGGGAAAAACAACGTGTGGCCGTAGCCCGTGCTCTTATTAATCATCCGGCTGTGATACTGGCTGACGAACCTTCGGGTAGCCTGGATACTCATAATAAGGAAGAATTGCATCAGCTTTTCTTCGATCTTCGCAATCGTTTCGGACAAACATTTGTTATTGTCACTCACGATGAAGGACTGGCACAGATTACGGACCGTACGGTGCACATGGTTGACGGGGAAATAGTTTGATCTTATTTCCCCGTACTCATTACTCCCGAGTTATTGTCGCTATTGTTCACCTTCCTCTGTATTCCCTTGAATTTGCGTCCGAAAGAGAAGTTGTAGGACAGACTGACAAGAAGCATCTGTGCACTTTCCTTTATATAGCTTTTAGTTTTGTAGGAGGCGAACTGGTTCCAATTCTCATTCTGTACCTTATAGTTGTCTGAGAACGGGTTGAAAGCTCCAACTCCTAAGCGGAGATCTTTATATTTATAATACAATCCTAATATCTGAATATTCTCTCCACCCGACAAGGTTTCTCCCCAAAAGTTATTCCAGTTGGTATTAATCTGCCAGAACAGGGAGAAACGCTTGTAGTTGAAAGAAGCCTGTCCTTCGTAATACCAGTTGGTATAAGTGTGGGAGTAATTGTTTCCGTTACTCATATAATGATTCACTCCACCGGTAAAAGAGAGTTGCAACATGTCCCATATCGGGCCTACCCGGAGCATCAGTCTTCCGGACAGTTTCTGCCAGTCTTTCTGATTGTCCCATGTCTGTACAATTTTATTGCCTTCCTGCCGTTTCTCATCCATAATGGCATTGGGGCGGTAATCATACGCTCCCCACAAGTTACTGTAGAAAATGCCTTTCTTCCATTCATAGGTCAGCTCCGTGCGATAGCACATATACGAGTTCAGATTTGGGTTGCCACGACGTATTTGGAAAGAGTCTACCGTTTGTTCTATGGCGCTTAGGTCACTCAATGAAGGAGTGGCGTTAAAAACTTCAGCTTTCCAGCGGAGATATGAATTCTCCGAGAAGGTATAATGTAATGTAGCTTTCGGATTCACATTGTACTTTTCAGAAGGTTTGTCATTACCACTTTGGTTGTAGTAGAAACGTGTCAGGCTGATTCCTAACCTATAATCCAGTTTATGAATCTTTCCGCGGTATTCACTGAATATGTAACTATTCCCCTGGTTCATCCGGGTATCATAATTATGCCCGTTCCTGTATGCGTTGTTGGAATAGGACTGGGTGTGCTGTAAGCCAAAACTCAACGTATTGCCTTTTGAAAATTGCTTTTCGTAAATGGCTTCTCCGATTAAGGAGTATTTGTCACCCGATACATCGTTGTTGATATCAGTCAGCATTTCGTTGTGCAGGCTTTCCTGATAGATACGGTGCGACTTCTCCCGGTTATAAGTTCCTACCAGATTGAATACCAACGTCTGTTTGTTTTTCAGGTTTTGCTGATAGTAGAGGTCTAAAGAGGGGCGAGTCCAGCTATTCTTGGTGCGGTCTATCATATTTACCATATCTGTCTCATCATTCACATTATAGAGCACTCCCTGGTAATCCCAATTGGGCTGATTATTTCCACGCAGGCGGAAGGTGGCACTGAAGAGAGAATTTTTGGATGCCTGAAGACTGTAACTGACATTCAGATTTTGCATGAATAACATGGCATGGCTGGGCTCTCCCTTTTCCACACGTTGAATGGTATTTCCATCTGCTAAGCGGAATGTTTCTTCATTATCCCGGTACATACCGTAGAAATCGCGAGGTCCCATGTAGTAAGAAAGACCGAACTCTGATTTTTTATGATTGACTTTACCGAATACGTTGTAGTTTCCCCACATTGCATTGATACCTTGGCTGAGATCGGTACCGAAACTTCCTCCCGTATCGGGGCGGCGAACGATGTAATCGAGTACGATTTCCGCATTGCCATAACGTAATCCCGGGTTGTCATGATATTCTATGCGGATGATATCAACGGGGCGCAGAGCTTTTATCTCATTGATATCTGCCTTGGCTCCGTTGATACGTATTTGCAATTCACCTCCACCGGATATTCCGATCTCATTATTCATCGGATTGACCTGGATACGTGGGAGCATCAGCTCCTGCAACAGATTTACTCCATTGGTGGCAACTTTCATCTGGCGTTCGGAAGGGAATACCAGCTTCCGGTCGGGACGGCTGATTTGGCTGGAACCATTGATGGTTACACCCGCCAGGGCTACTGAGGCATCTTCCAGAAGAATATCTCCTAGATCTGTGTTACGTTTTACTCCGTTCAATGTGATGTATTGTGTGTTGTATCCGACACTGGAAAGAACCAATCGGTAATTGCCAGCTTCTACTTTATTGAAAATGAAGCTTCCGTGATTGTTGGTAGACACGCCATTTACAAAGACGGAGTCGGTGGTTTGTAGTACTACGTTTACAAATTCTGTGGCTTCATTGTCTGTTGCATTGCGTACAGTACCTTTTATCTCTATTTTTTGAGCAAATACTCCCTGTACCATACTGACCATCAGTATGGCTATTAATAATCTTTTCATTGTGATTTTTTTATTTTAATTCCTAATTCCAGAATGGCCTGTCCTGTTTCAGGTTGTTTTCTATTGATTAGACGAAGAAGAGGAGATTAAAGTTGCATCAGAGGGGAAATATTTTATTTATTCAAAGCAGATATAGTGGCTGATTCTGTCCAGATCAGCTTTTGTAAATTCCTCGTAAAGGGAGAAAGGTTTAAGGCTTGTTAGCGAGCCTTTTTTCTTGCGGTATTCTACAATAGCTTTAGCCTGATAGAAGTTGATGTAAGGGTGGGAGCGCAATCTGTCTACACCGGTGCGGTTCAGGTTAATGCGGTGAACATTCGTCGGGTCGATACTGAACCATGCTTGCAGTTGCCGAGTATCCAGATTGATATCCTTTAATTGTTCTATTTGGTAGAATCCGCCAAGGCGTTGCCGATAACCCACAATCAGGCGGGCAATACCGCTTCCGATACCCGGAATCTTTTTTAATTCGGTTGTGTCAGCGCGATTAAGATCAAGAATAGTGCCGGTTTTATATTTTATATTTTCCACTGGTACAGTTTCTGTAATATACAGTTGTGGTGTATGACGTACTGTGTCTTCCGGTGGGATATGTATGTAAGGTGACAGAACAGAGTATTGATCTTCTGTTATTCCATATATCTTTTTAAAATCTTCAGTTTTACGGAATTTGCCACCTTTTGCCCGATAGTGCAGGATATTCTTTGTCATCCATGCTGGTAGTCCTAAGTGTCGGAATGTTATGGAGTCTGCCGTATTGGGATTGAAAGAAGCCAAGATGACGGGAATGCTTTCTTCTTTCTTTTGCTTATAACTCGTATATTGTTTTTCATCGGATTGCTCTTTTTCTTCCAGTGAAGCTATGAATTCTTCATATTCCTGTTGGGCGGTAGCTTGTATAGCCCTGTCATTCGGGGAGGTCTGATCTCTTCGTTGCCAGGCGGATATAAGATACCCTGCGAGAAAAACGATACAGATAGTCGTTATGAGCATCAGGATACCTCGCTTTTCTCCCCGGGAAAAGTAAAAGAAATCTTTAAATAGATTCTGCATCTCCTACAATTTCAAGAATCCCAATTCCTTAATAAAGATGAGTGAAATTGCTATCGGAGCTATAAACTTCAATATGAAAATCAGCAATTTGTAGAACGTTACTTTCAGTGTTCCGTTGTTGCTGACTTCTTCCCAGACAATCTTTTTATTCAGATACCAACCGGTAAAGATAGAAATGCACAGACCACCTAACGGCAACATGATCTTAGCTGTGACAAAGTCGAACAGGTCGAATAAATTCAAGCCGAACAGAGTATATCCTTTACCTACTCCCAATGAAAGAGAACATAAGGTTCCCAAAAACATACAACCGCCCGTAACGAAGCTTGCCGCGCGTTTCCGGCTCAAGTGGAATTCCTCGTGCAGATAAGCCGTCACCACTTCGTGCATAGAGATGGTGGAAGTCAGTGCTGCAACTGCCAGAAGAATATAAAACATGACTGAAAATATATAAGCTAAAAAAGGTACTCCGCTAAATGCCTGTTGGAATACATTGGGTAGTGTAATGAAGATAAGACTCGGACCGGCATCCGGCTGAATACCCACCGAGAATGCAGCAGGAAAGATGATAAGTCCTGCCAATATGGCGACGAATGTATCGATAATACTGACGCTGAAAGCTGTTTTCGTCAGATTCGTGTCTTTTTTGAAATACGATGCATAGGTGCAAAGGCATCCCATTCCCAGACTCAGGGAGAAGAAGGCCTGTCCCATGGCACTCAGGAATACGTTGGTAGTTACCTTATCCCATTCCGGTTTTAGAAGAAATTCCAGACCGGCACCGGAGCCTGGTAATGCAATGGAACAGCCTGCCAGTATGATTAAGAGAATAAATAACATCGGCATCATAATTTTGGCAGACTTTTCAATACCTTTTTCCACCCCTTTCACGATGATGAAGTGGGTGGCAAGAAGAAAGAGTAACAGCCAGATAACGGGACGCCAAGGATTAGAAGAGAAGGAATTAAACGTATTAATATAATCGGCTGCCGTTTTTCCGGCAAAGTTATCGGTAACAGCTTCACCGATGAATTCCAGTGTCCAGCCAGCCACTACGGAATAGTAGCTCAAGATCAGAAAACCTGCCAGTACTCCCATACGACCTACCCAACGCCAGTGTGTACCCGGTGCCAGTCTTTGATAAGCACCGGCGGTGTTGGCGCGTGAATGACGTCCGATGAGAAATTCGGATACCATGATAGGAATTCCCAATATAAGTACACATGCTAAGTAGATGAGAATAAACGCAGCACCGCCGTGATTACCTGTCTCATAGGGAAATCGCCAGATGTTACCCAGACCGACCGCGGAACCTGCCGAAGCAAGTATGACACCTAATTTGCTTCCAAAATTGGCTCTGTCATTTTTAGTCATAAAAAAGTAGATTTTTCTTTCATTTCGTTATTATTCTCTACTAGAACATGCAAATATAGAAAATGTTCTGTACTTTTGCGCGCAAATCGTTCATAAATTGAGATATGCTATACTATATTAAGAAATATCCGGTATCATTACTGATTATACTGACGGTAATCTATTTGTCGTTCTTTAAACCGCCTACCACCGATTTGAGCAATATTCCTAATATTGATAAAATCGTACATGTTTGTATGTATTTAGGGATGTCCGGTATGTTGTGGCTGGAATTCCTGCGGGCGCATCAAAAAGGAGATTCTCCATTGTGGCATGCGTGGGTAGGAGCGTTTGTCTGTCCGGTATTATTTAGTGGAATGGTAGAATTGTTGCAGGAATACTGCACTACTTATCGTGGAGGCGATTGGCTGGACTTTGCTGCAAATACAACAGGAGCGCTGATTGCCTCGCTGATAGGATATTTTGTATTACGTCCGCGAATGGCAAAGAAACAGTAATGGTGATTGACTATAAATAATCAATCACCGTACTCAGTTTAATTCCGTTCGATCCTTTGATAAGGATTGTTTTTCCATGAGGCTTATTTTTCTGTAAAGCTTCGATGACCGCCGGGGCATCCGGATAGGTCGGAAAGTTATGCTTTGCGGCAGCGAACTGCTCTCCTACCAGCATTACATTCTTGAAACCACATTCTGTCAGGAAGTCTGCAATTTTCTGATGTTCTTCCGGACCATCCTTTCCCAATTCCCTCATATCCCCCAATATCAGCATTTTATTTTCAACTTTCATGTTATGGAAGTTGCTGATGGAAGCCTGCATGCTGGTGGGGTTAGCGTTGTATGCATCAATAATCAGCGTATTGTCTGCGGTTTGTTTCAACTGCGAACGATTATTCTGTGGAGCATATTCGGCTAAAGCAATATCTATTTTTTCTGGTTCCACATCAAAGAAACGACCGATGGTGATAGCAGCCAACGCATTCGGGAAGTTATATTCACCAATCAGTTGCGTCTTCACTTCATGGCGTTCACCGTCTTTGCCAGCTTTCCATTCAAAAGCGAGATAAGGGGAATTGCCGGTCACGTGTCCGCTGATGTATAGTCCGTCTTCGCTTCCATAAGAAATCAGGTTTAATCCTCCGGCAATCTTTTTCAGAAAAGCGTTGTCGTGATGAATGAAGACTGTAGGGTTTTCCCGCTCGCGGAGGTAATCGTACAGTTCGCCTTTGGTCTTGATAATTCCTTCAAAAGAACCGAAACCTTCCAGATGCGCCTTACCTACATTGGTGATGATGCCATAATCCGGTTCGGCTATATCTACTAATTCTTTGATATCTCCCGGATGGCTGGCACCCATTTCTATGATGCCGAGTTCATGTTCCGGTTTCAGGCGTAGCAAGGTGAGGGGGACGCCGATGTAGTTATTCAAGTTCCCCAGTGTATAAAGTATATTATATTTCTGCAACAGGACGGCAGCCATTAATTCTTTGGTGGTGGTTTTCCCATTGGTGCCCGTGATGCCGATGAGGCGCGTGCCCAGTTGGCGGCGATGGTAATTGGCAAGTTGTTGCAGCGTATGCAGGCAATTGTCTACTAATATATAATGTGAATCGCCTGCCGGGGCGTGTTCGGCTTCGTCTACTACTGCGTATGCACTTCCAGATTCCAATGCTTTGGCAGCGAAAGCATTCCCGTTGAAACTATCGCCTTTCAGGGCAATGAATAGAGAACCTTCAGGGCAGTTGCGGCTGTCGGTTGTCACACAGGTACATTCCAGATATATTTTGTAAAGGGTGGTGATATCCATAACTATCTTCTTTTTGAAACGTTGTTATATTCTGTTGTCTAAAACGTTGCAAAGATAGATATTCTCCGTTACGGTGGTACGCTTACAGTGGAAATGTTTTTATTCCTTCAACGGTAAAGTCAAGATAAAGCGGCATCCTTCGGTATATTTATCATCGAGCACCAGACTACCGTCCATTTTTTCCATGATGAGGCGTCCAAGTGCTAATCCCAGTCCGGTTCCTGTGGAGAATGTATCTATTTTGGCAAAACGTTCGAATACAAAGTCCAGCTTGTCCTGGGGGATACCGATTCCGGTGTCTGTTACGGAAATCACCAATGACCGTTGTTTAGGATTGATATGCCAACTGAGTGTGATGCTGCCTTTTTCGGTGAATCGGGCTGAATTGTGAAGCAAGTGCGATACCACTTGAGTGAGGCGTCCGGGATTGGTGTACAGGTGGAGTTCATCCTGCCCCGGTTGGTAAACCAGATCTACTCCAGGTTTGAGTGAGTTTTTAGCCTTTTCCATCCATTGACGGCACAGTGCGTTTATCTCTACTTTAGTGTCGGTAGGGATGGAGGTACCGCTATCGAGGCTGGATAGTTCCAATACGTTGTCTACCAATTGAAGCAAATGATTACTGCCTTGCTCGATGATAGTCGTATATTCTTTCGATTCTTCGTCTTCTTCAGAAATCTTGCTACTGAGTATTTGTGAGAAACCAACTATGGAATTGAGTGGCGTGCGTATCTCATGGCTCATATTCTGTATGAATTCAGTTTTCATACGGCTGGCACTTTGTTCTGCATCTTTGGCACGTCGTAGAACTTTATTCAGTTGGGTTTCGCGGAAGAACATAATGCCGACAATTACTACTATGATGCATAATAGAATGATAATATGCCGGCGTGTCTCCAATTGTATTTCCTGGTTTTTCTGTATTAATTCTTTGTTCTCCAAGTTAAGATGTTCCATTCCCAAAATGGTTGCGAACTCTCCGACTGATATGTCTTCTTGGGCACTACTCAGCGAATCGCTGAGTTCAAAAGCTTTTTCATAACTTTCAATTGCTTTCTGATAGTCTTTTTTAGCAGTATAGATTGAACCACGTGTACGATATAGAGTCGGGGTGATAAAACCATTTTGGCTAATCTTTTCAAAGGCTTGCTGAAATACCTCCAGAGCTTTATCGTATTCACCGGTTTCTATATAGTAATTGGTTTCAATTTCCAGCAGATTAGTAGCACGCTTAATACGCAGTTCGGTGTTCTTACTGAAAAGTTGTGTGGTTTCTTTTAGTGTTTCCCGGGCTTTGACCATATCTTTGGTGTGAATATAATAACGAAGTAGTCCGCATAGATAAGCTCCTCGGTTTAGTTCATTGCTAATATACAATTTACTTTCTTCAAGAGCCTCCCAGGCCTTTCCCGGTTCGTTGGTGCGGAGGTAGCAGTTACTTAATTCAAGATATTTGTTTGTCAGATTATATTTATTCAGGTTATATTTTAATGTGAGATCTATCAGTTTTTGTGCATATATAGTGGCTTGCTTATAGAGTTCTTTGCTCTGATAGATGCGCAACAACGCTTGATAGCAATTCTGCATGCCATCGATTTCTTCCCGACTTTCCGACTCTTGTTGCATCTTGTTGGCCTCATAGAGGGCCAGGTTTAATTTTTTCTGTTTGGTATAGTAAGTTATGAGACGGTTGGCCCAGGCAAAATAATAATATTGAGGTTGATTGGTTTTCCGGGCAAAGTCTTTGATGGTGTTGGTATACAATATCAGGCTGTCCTCTTGGCCTTCAAAGGACGGACCAAAATAGAAATGATCTGTTTTGCTGGATATGGCGACTGCCTGCATACGCAAATCTCCTTTTTCTTTGGCCATAAGGAATAACGTATCGAGCATCTGCATGACAGAAGGAGATTTTATTTCCGCCTTACAATGTTGATAATATACAAATAATGTACTGTCAACATGATACTTTTCTTGTTCGCTTGTCTGTTGCCCGTGGATATGTCCGGGAATAAGCAACCAGAAAAATAGTAGGAAAAAAGAGACCAGCCTGGTTGTTCTGCATGCTTTCATAGTTTTACTACTTCTATTGATCGGTTGTTAATCCTGAGCAAAGTTAACTTGTTTTTTTGTATTTAATGTATTTACGATAATCTTTTTTGGCTACATTTGCAAAGTATAAACGAAAAAGGATTATCCATGGAAACATTATCCTCTAAATATATTAACGTCAACGGTTCTTTGCTCGATCTGTCCGTTCCCTGCGTCATGGGAATATTAAATATTACTCCTGATTCTTTCTATGCCGGTTCACGTATGCAGACTGAGGCTGAAATAACTGCGCGGGCACAGCAGATCTTGGATGAAGGTGCCGGAATTATAGATATCGGCGCATATTCTTCCCGGCCGAATGCGGAGAATGTTTCTCCCCATGAAGAAATGGAACGTTTGCGTATGGGATTGGAAATCTTGCGCAAGACACACCCCGGAGCAGTTATTTCTGTCGATACTTTCAGGGCGGATGTGGCACGGATGTGTGTGGAGGAATATGGAGTGGCTATAATCAATGATATTGCTGCCGGAGAGATGGATGCGGATATGTTCCGTACAGTGGCCGAACTGAATGTACCTTATATCATGATGCACATGCAGGGAACCCCGCAGAATATGCAGCGACATCCGCACTATGATAATCTTTTGAAAGAGGTCTTCTTGTATTTTGCGCAGAAGGTGCAGCAATTACGTGACATGGGTATGAAGGATATTATTCTTGATCCCGGTTTTGGTTTCGGTAAGACGGTGGAACATAACTATGAGCTTTTGGCGCATCTCGAAGAGTTTCGTATTTTTGAGTTGCCTTTATTGGTAGGTGTTTCCCGTAAGTCGATGATTTATCGTCTGTTGGGGAATACTCCACAGGACGCATTGAACGGAACAACGGTACTCGATACTATTTGTCTGCTGAAGGGTGCTGATATTCTCCGGGTGCATGATGTATGGGAAGCTGTGGAAACGGTGAAGATTGTGGAGGCTATGCGGACAAACAGTGATAAGGTGATAGAGTGATAAGTGATAAAGGAAAGTCACTTGGCTCATAAATCATAATTCATAAATCATAAATCTTATGTTTTTTGATATTGGAGTAAAAGATATTATCGACGTTTTGCTGGTTGCATTTCTGCTTTACTATACGTATAAGCTGATGAAAGCTTCCGGTTCCATCAATGTGTTTACGGGTATCCTGATATTCATATTGATCTGGTTGGTAGTGTCGCAGGTATTGGAGATGAAGTTGCTCGGTTCCATCTTTGACAAGTTGGTGAGCGTGGGTGTGGTAGCGCTTATCATCCTTTTTCAGGATGAGATACGGCGTTTCTTACTGACGCTTGGTTCGCATCAGCATGCCAGTGCATTGGTACGCTTCTTCACCGGGAATAAGAAGGAGAATATGCAGCATGATGAAATCATGCCGGTGGTCATGGCATGTATCAGCATGGGCAAACAGAAAGTAGGGGCTTTGATTGTGATTGAGCATAATTTCCCGTTGGACGATGTGGTGCGCACGGGTGAAGTTATCAATGCTGATATTAACCAGCGTTTAATAGAGAATATCTTTTTCAAGAACAGCCCATTGCACGACGGTGCAATGGTTATCAGTAAGGGACGGATTAAGGCAGCGGGATGTATTTTGCCGGTATCGCACAATCTGGATATACCGAAGGAACTGGGACTGCGCCATCGTGCAGCGATGGGTATCTCTCAGGAATCCGATGCATTGGCTATTATCGTTTCCGAAGAGACCGGTTCCATTTCCGTAGCTCATAAGGGACAATTCCATTTGCGCTTGAATGCGGAAGAATTAGAAAGCCTGTTGACGAAAGAAAATTAGTTTCAGTTGTGACAAAATGATATTAAATTGCGTCTTATATACTGAAAACATATTTTATACAAAGAATATAACTTGATTATTAGCAATCTTAAAGAATAAAAAGATGGATAGACGGAATTTCTTACGGATGGGCAGTCTGGCGGTATTAGGTTCGCTGGCTGCTCCGTCGCTTGCCTTACCTGATACGGTACGGGGAGCTTTGGGAGGCACGGATAACAAATCTGCTGTAGCTGCGGCTATGAAGCATTTCGGTGTAACGGAGGCAGACCTGAAGAAGGTATTGACAGCTGCACTTGAAAAAGGTGGGGATTATGCGGACCTTTATTTTGAACACTCTTTTAATAATGCTGTAGCCCTGATGGACGGTAAAGTGAACAATTGCAGTTCAAATATTGACTTCGGTATGGGTGTACGTGTATTAGCCGGTGACCAAAGCGGTTATGCTTATGTGGAAGGTGTGACGTTGGAAGAAATGTTGCGTGCCGCACGTACGGCTGCCCGTATTGCTTCTTCCGGTAAGGCTGGAAAGCCTGTCGCATTTAAGGAGAAGACGATTGAAAGAGACCGTTACTCTGTAGTTACTCCCTGGGAAGAAGTGAGCCTGAAAGAGAAGATGCCTTATCTGCAAAAACTGAATGATAAAGTCTTTGCGCTGGATAATCGTGTACGTAAGGTGCAGGCTTCTTTGAGCGACAACACAACACATGTGCTGTTCTGTAATTCAGAAGGTGTGACTTACTATGATTACCGTCCGATGGTATCCTATATGGCTTTCTGTATTATGGAAGAGAACGGACGTATGGAAAATAACTATGCCACTCGTTCCTATCGTAAAGGATTTGAGTTTATGACGGATGATATTATCGAAGTGATAGCTCGCGAAGTTGTAGACAATACAGCAATCATGTTTAAAGCCATTAAGCCTAAAGGTGGTGAACTCCCTGTGGTGATGGCATCCGGCGGTTCGGGTATCTTGTTGCACGAAGCTATCGGACATGCGTTTGAAGCTGATTTCAACCGTAAGAATGTTTCTATCTTTGCCGATCAGTTGAACAAGAAAGTATGTAATGAACATATCAGTGTGGTAGATGACGGTACGATTCCTTTCAATCGTGGTTCTGTAAACTTCGATGATGAAGGTATAGAAGGACAGAAGACTTATATCGTGAAGGATGGCATATTGACCAGTTATCTGCACGACCGTATCAGTTCTAAACATTACGGTGTGGCTCCTACCGGAAACGGACGTCGCGATACTTTCCGTAATGTTCCTATTCCTCGTATGCGTGCCACGTATATGGAAGCCGGAGATATGAAGGAAGAAGATATCATCTCTACTGTAAAGAATGGTATTTATGCACAACAATTCACCAACGGACAGGTGCAGATTGGTGCAGGTGACTTTACGTTCTTCGTAAAATTCGGTTATATGATTGAAGACGGTAAGCTGACGCAGCCTATCAAAGATATCAACATTATCGGTAATGGACCCAAAGCATTGGCAGACATCACGATGGTGGCAAGCAATGATCAGATCGATAACGGTACGTGGACATGCGGTAAGGACGGACAGTCTTGTCCGGTGACCTGTGGTATGCCTTCGGCTTTAGTAAGTAAATTAACTGTAGGAGGAGAAAACTGATGATAACAGATAATAATAAAAAACTGGCTCAATGGGCGATGGATTTCGCTTTGAAGAATGGTTGCCAGGCAGCCAAAGTTGTATTGTATGCCAATTCAAACACTTCTTTTGAATTGCGTGATGCTAAGATGGATCGTCTGCAACAGGCTTCTGAGAGTGGCATGGGAATCAGCGTATACGTAGACGGACGTTACGGTAATTATTCTACCAATCGTCTGGATAAGAAAGAACTTGAAACATTTATCAAGAATGGTATCGAGTCTACCCGTTATCTGGCTCCGGATGAATTCCGTGTATTGGCAGATCCTGCCCGCTATTATACAGGTGGGAAACCCGATTTGCAGATGTTCGATGATAAGATCTTTGGTATCAATCCGGATGATAAAGTAGCTTTGGCCCGTGCTGCCGCTGGAGAAGTTATGGGTAAGAATGACCGTATCATCTCAGTAGAGACCTCATACAGTGATGGTGAGAATGCTTCTTACCGTCTGATGAGTAATGGTTTTGAAGGTGAATCCAAATCAACCTGGTATTCAGTTTCTGCCAGTGTAGCCATTAAGGGTGAAGGTGAAGCCCGTCCGTCTGATTATTGGTATGGAAGCTCCCTGTTCTATGATAAATTGCCTAAAACGGATATCGGTTCAGTAGCACTGGAACGTGTCTTGCGTAAATTGGGACAGAAGAAAGCTAAGTCTGGTAAATATACAATGGTGGTTGATCCGATAAATTCGGGACGTATGCTGAGTCCTGTATTGAGTGCTCTTTACGGCTCCTCTTTGCAGCAAAAGAACTCTTTCCTGATTGATAAACTGGATCAGAAAGTATTCTCGGATAAGTTGACTGTAATGGATGATCCGCACGTGATAGGTGCCAATGGTTCACGTTATTTCGACAACGAAGGTGTGGCAACGGAACATCGTCCGATCTTTGAGAATGGTGTGTTGAAGACTTACTTCTTTGATACCTATAATGCTAAGAAGATGGGTGTAGCTCCTACTATTAGCGGTCCGTCACGTCTGGTACTTACTCCGGGTGATAAAGATCTTAATGGTTTGATTGCTGATGTGGCGAATGGTATCCTTGTTACCGGTTTGAATGGTGGTAACAGCAATAGCAACACAGGTGACTTCTCTTACGGCATCGAAGGATTCCTCATAGAGAACGGTAAATTGACGCAACCTGTCAATGAAATGAATGTTACCGGAAACTTCCTGACGTTGTGGAACTCGTTGGCGGCTATCGGTAATGATGCTCGTACGGATCGTAGCTGGCTGGTTCCTTCATTAGTGTTTGAAGGAGTTGACTTCAGTGGACTTTAAGAGATTCTAAATAAAATAAATCCCGCTTTTCTATGATGTTTATCACGGAAGAGCGGGATTGATTAATAATAATATAGGTATGAAAGCAATTGACTGGATAAATCATCTGAATATGAGTCGCCATCCTGAAGGTGGATACTACAAAGAAATATTTCGTTCCGAAAAACTGATTGATAACGATAAATCAGCCATGACCTCCATTTATTACCTGTTGGAAAATGAGGATAAATCAGCTTTTCACAGACTGACTTCTCCCGAGGTGTGGTACTACCATGCGGGATATCCCCTGATGCTACATGTGATCCATCCCGATGGTAGATTAGTTACTCACTTGATGACTGCTGACTTTTCGGGCGAACAGCAGGTTGCCATTGAACCCGGATGTTGGTTTGCTGCTGAATTGCCTTCGCATTTCGGATATGCATTGGTCAGTTGTGCCGTTGCTCCCGGTTTTACCTTCGATGATTTTGAGTTGGGTACGTTCGATCGTTTATCGAAACTTTACCCGGATCATGAAGATTTGCTAAAACGGTTGTGTCAATAAAGAATTTATGGAAGAAAGTATTATGCTTCTTTGATAATATCCAGTACCTTTATTGCAGCCGGAAAACCGATATAAGGCATACATTGTATGACAGCGGCAGTCAGCGTTTCCTTACTGTTCCCTACTTTCAGATTGGCTTGAAGATGTGATTGAAGTTGGGGTTCTGCACCAATTACAGTCAGTACGCAGAAGGTCAATAATTCACGCGTTTGGGTATTCAGTCCGCTCCGGGTTTGGAAATCTCCGAAATGAACTTCCGTCAGGAAACGTGCTACGTCGGTTCCCATGCCGCCCGGAACATCTTTCAGGAATTCCTTCATAGCCTCTCCGTAAAGCGGCTTTTGAATAGCAAGGCCTTTTTCAAAACGATTTTCTTCTGTCACTGTTTCCTGTTTTTCCAAAGGTAACTTGATACCTCTTTCCGTAAATGTGGAGTTTATTGTGCCCAATGCATTCAATACTTTAGGGAAACCGATAATGGGAGCGCACTGATAGATGGCCTCGCGCAGTTCTATAGGAGTTACCCCTACGTTTAGTGCAGCTCCGGCATGACTTTTAAGCTGTGGCAGTTGCTGCATGGCGGCTAATGATACGCAAGTAATCATCTCACGGGTTTTCATATCCAGATCACCTGTGCGAAACACTTCTCCAAAGATATATTTCTGAAGTATATCCATCATTTCCGGATCTGTACCTTCTCCGGTCAAAGCTTCTCCACCGAATAGTTGGGTGTAGTTCTCTTTACATAATTCAGTTCTATTCTCATCCTTTCCATTCTTACTGCTTCTGTCTTTTACAGCTTCCGCATATTCTTCATCATTCACCACCTCAAGCCAGGTATTCTGATTCGTTTGCGGATTGCACGCTATGGCAAGGTGTGAGAACCAACTATCGGGTGCGGCACCGTGCCAATGTTCTATGTTGGGAGCTATTTCTACTACATCGCCGGGCAACAGGCGGCGTGCAGCCTTTCCGCGTTCCTGATAATAGCCTACACCACCTACGGCAATCAGTAGTTGCCCGCCTGTGTGGCTGTGCCAGTTATTGCGGCAACCGGGCTCAAACGTAACGTTGGACATCGGTACATTTAATTCTTTACTGGTAGTCAAAGGTGCCAGCCAGGATTTACCTGTAAAATACTGTGCGTAGCCAGTATTCTCTTCCCCTACCGGGAAGTCACTGATTTTTGGAACTTCTGTTTTCATATCTTGTGCGTTTATATTGCCTGTACCGATTAAAACAACCGCTATGGCAATGATTATTCTTTTCAAATTCATAATATCTTGTTTTTATGGTGGTAGATTCTATTGTCTCGGTTGTTCTGTATCCGGTTCTTCAAAACCATTGCAAGAATTGCTGCATGCCGTTATTGTAAAGGCAAACAATAACATTACCGAAAATGATGATAGCTTTTTCATATTACTTCTTTATTAAATTAATATTTATGGGATTCTGCATTCGCTTCATTTACAATGCAAAATTACCGAAGATATTCCGTAAACGTCGTATACAGATTACAGATAAAAGTAACTAAATTACTGTTTTTACCGGTTGGCGGGATTAGTTTATAACCGTTCCGTTTTGAGGCAAAAGCCGCGTGTTCAATTTATTGAGCGAATATCCTGTGGCATCTTTTTCTGTTCAGTTCTCATAGGAGTTTTTTTATATATTTGTCAGCACTTCGTCACTCTTGAAGTAAGAGGCAGATATATAGCATGTTATCAGTGCTGATAACAGTGACGGTAAGTGCTGACAAGTGTTTTGTCGTCACTGTTTTTGTTCTGTTTCTTTATAAAATAGTCGATTAATGTATTCATTATCAGACTGTAATATAACTTTTTGCTTTTATGGCTGATATTGGTGCGAATACTCTGTTTTTGTCTGCATACTATGGGCTTTCATTGCTCTGGGACGAATACGCTGCTACCGGTTCTACAGATATGAAGTTTGTTCCCTATGATGGTACGTCAGTTTCCTTTCGTGGGAACGGTCGTTTCTCTTAATGGGAACGACTGTTTCTCTTAATGGGAACGATCGTTTCCCTTAATGGGAACGGAAATCCCTGTCAGTTTAGCATTAAACTCATATATGCTCGTTCCGAAGCAAATACTTTTTCTGTTAATTGCCCGATGGTTAGTCGCTCGTGTGCACCCGGAAGTCGTCTGTGGCTATACATACATTTCCCTTTATTCAGATAATAATAACCGTTATTGGCTGAAAGTTCGTTATCAATGAGGTCAATGTTCATTTCCTCTTCAGGATGTGCGGCTGCATAAAGTTGCAGTACGGGTTTGGCTTGAATGATACGTATCATGCCCAGATCGAAAGCTGATTGATCTTTAACAGGGGGCATGATGATGTCGAGGCTTTCAGCCTGCATGTCTTGGCAAATGCGGGTGAGTAGCAAACGTTCTGCTTCGGGAGTATCTGCAAACAATTCATTTATAAACAGTTTAGAAGCTTCTTCATCGGGATATACGATGGCAAGAGCGGCGATTCCAAATTCATCCGAAAGAGTGAAAATACATCCGCGACTTAGGTTGAGGTCAGCCAGTATGACGTGGAAGTCAGCTTTTGTATGTTGCAGACAGCAAGGGCGTTCCTGCATTTTACGATTCATATATTGGTAGACATCTTCATCATAGTCTGTGTAAGCCTGAAAACACCAGCCTGTTTTGGCAGATGAAGTGGGAGAAGAAGTATCCGTTTCACTGGTTGGTAAATGAAATGTGCGTTTACCGTAACGGAAGGCTGTTGTGTAACCTACACGTGCGTAATAGCCAAATAACCAAGGTTCGGCAGGAATGAGAGTGGTAAATGCAATATTATTACGATACATGCGCCCGAATGCCTGGGACAACAATTCTCGCATAACGCCCCGGCTGCGGTAATCGGGGTGAGTGCAAGCACCCGAAATATATGCGGTTGGTACGCTATTGCCATGAAAAGTAATCGGATAGGGAAGCATCTGTAAAGCGGCAATGACTTCATCACCACTTTCGATGGCAACATTCACTTCACTGTTGTAGCGAAGGTTAAAGTACATATCTATAAACTCGTCATTATCGCTAAAACAAAGCTTCCACAGCTTCTTTACCTTTTCACGCATTATTTCTATCTCCTATCCAAATGCTTACAATTTTTATTTGACTATTTATTACTTGCTATTAACTGCTTTAAAGAATCTTACCATTTCACCGGATCTACAGGGGTATCTTTCAGGCAAGCCATATATTTCTCCAGAATAATTACCGGCTGGTAGGATAGTTTGGCTTTGCGTAGTCCTTCGATGCCCAAATCTTCTTCCCGGTTAACATAGGTATATTGCTCGGGGATATGGTTGGCGAACTCATAATTTATCATGGTGTAGGCGCCATCAATCGTGGCATCTGCTTTTTCCACATGCACGCCGAAAGTATCCTGGTTGATGGGCATACCGAAAGTGAAAGCTACAATTTTACCATCTACATGCAGAACACCTCCTGTCAGCCCAAGGGCGTCGAAGTTATGTAGCGCATAGATGAGGGCGCGGCGCTCGTTACCCGTACCTTCATGCTGGTCGCAGTTGTTCACTTTGCACCATTCGGCTTCCAGATCGAGACATTCCTGTATACGGTTGGAAGTGAGAGGAACATATTCATAATTGGTATAGGTCCGGCGGAACTTATTGAGGTGGTTCCGTTTGGCTTGGAATTTCTTACCGGCTAATGTGGCAAGGTCGGTCCGAAGATACAGGTAATCGGCATAATCCCTGTCCGCTTCAAAGTGAAACTTATCCGGCATGATGGCTTCCAAATCCGCCCGCATACCTGCACATACTCCGAGCATACAGAAGCGTTCACCTTCCCGGTTGGCATCTTCTATCATGTCCTCCAGCACTTTCTTTAAATCTCCACTTCCGACGGGCATCATGTATACCAGTTTCTCTCCTGCCCAGAATTTCAGTATCAGGAAGCCGTCCTGTACTGCAAATTGGGTGTCGTAAAGGAAACGCCAGCTACAGAGATTGGAGAATGAAAGATCACAGTTACGTCGGGGACTATGCTGTGTATAAGATGTAATGAGTTCTTTATCTTTAAGTTCGATGTCTTTAAATGATATCATATCGTTGTTTTCGTTAGTTTGAATATAAAGAATAACAAAGATAAGGAGAAATTGTTATAGCAACCCTAATAATCGCAAAATAGTTGGTGTGAGCAGGGCGGTGAAAATGCCATTCAGCGTAAGTCCGAGACTGGCGTAGGCTCCGTATTTGCTGCTGATATCCATAGCGGTGGAAGTTCCCACGGCATGGGCGGCAGCTCCCAGGGATAATCCTTGGGCAATAGGGCTCTTAATACGCGTTAGTTTCAGGGTTTTTATTCCGACAATACTACCCAGCAAACCGACGCAAACCACCACGGCAGCTGTCAGTGCAGGAATTCCACCTAGTGTATCTGCCACTTCCATAGCAATGGGAGTAGTGACAGATTTGGGTGCCAGTGAATAGATTATCTCTTGGGGCGCTCCCATCAGTTTGGCAATCACCACTACGGAAACTACCCCGATGATGCAACCCGCCAATTGTGAAAGCAGGATAGGGACCAATTGCTTTTTTATGGCCTCCAACTGTAAATATAGAGGTACTCCAAGGGCTACTACTGCCGGTTTCAGCCAGAATTCAATGAGATATCCGCCTTTGTTGTAGGTTTCGTAACTGATATGCGCCATTTTCAGAAAGATAATTAGGATGGCGATAGTCAGCAAAATGGGATTAAGCAATAAAATACCGGTTTTCTTTTGCAACAGTTTTGAAAAGAAAAACACGCCGAAGGTGACGGCTAACAAGAAGAATTCGTTGTCTAAGTAACTCATTTGATTTTGCGTGCTAATTGATGAACCCACCCTGTAACGACTAAAACCAGCAGGGTGCTAACTAAAGAAGCTATGACTATCGGCCAGAACTGGGCAGCGATAATGTCAAAATAAAGCATGAGGGCTACACCGGGAGGAACAAAGAAAAATCCCAAATTAGCAACCAGGAAGTCGGACAATCCCTGCACCCATTGCAGTTTAATCCAACCCAATTTCAGAAAAAGGGTGAGCAACAGCATACCTACGATGCTGGACGGAAGCTTGATATCCGTAAGAAAAACAACCAATTCACCCAAAGCCAGGCATCCGAAAAGGATGGCGCATTGACGAATCATACTACTATTACCTATTTATTATTATTAAACTCAACTTCCTTTGGCTGAAAGGAATTAAAGGAACTGTCACTTCGCTGAAACTCTCCTAATAACTAATCAGAAGCTGAATTGTTTACTGAAAACGCTGCAAAGTTAGGCATTTTGTAGTTTGGCTGTCACTGTTTCCCGTGATATTTATTTCCATTTGTTTCAGGACAATGAAAAAAAAAGACGTGATATGGATATTATTAGAAATATTTGCCTATTTTTGCGATAGCAATTGTATATAAAGTTTCAAGAGAAATATTAATCTTTTAAACAGGAAGAACATGAAAAAGAGTTTATTTATTAGCGCTTTAGTAGCGTTTGTTATGATGTTTTGTGTAAATGTGAATGCACAGGAAAAAGCTACTGGTAAGGCTTATAAAGACCTGAAAAAGCAGGAAAAAGTATTGGATAAGGAATTGCAGAAGAAAGCTATCAAAGAAGCTCGCAAAGAAGCCAAGAAACTGGAAAAAGAAGGTTTTAAGACTCCGGTAGGAAAACTGCCTCTGGCCAAGCAATTGGAAACAGCTTGGGAAAAACAAGCGGAATTGGATACTGAAGGTAATCCGTATTGGTACATCGCTTCTTCCAGAGCGGTAGGTGGAAATCAGTCGGCTGCTGCCTTGCAGGCTACCAATGCTGCAAAAATAGATCTGGCAGGCCAGATTCAGACCAAAGTATCTCAATTGATCGAAGCGAAAGTTGCTAATGACGACATGGGGCAGGAAGAAGCTGCCAGCTTGTCAAGCGTAGTTGCTTCCAGCAAGAGTGTAATTTCAGCTACACTGGGTCGTACGATTCCTTTGGTAGAAGTATACAAAACTTTGCCTAACAAGAATGTGGAAGTAATGGTTACCATCGGCTACAGCATGCAATCTGCTAACCAGGCTGCTGTTCAGGCTATCCGTAAAGAACTGGCTGCCAAGTCAGAAGAACTGGCAAAACAGTTGGATAAACTGGGCTATTAATTAATTCCATTTTTCTTAAAAACAGATGGTGAATGAATAGGAACAACCTGATTGGGTGGATATTCCTTGTGATATGTACAATAGCTGCTCCGCTGCACGCCCAGAATCCCGTAAAGGTGAAGGGTGCGCAGGGGCGCTGGCAAGTGAGTGAGGAAATCACGCTGAAAGAAGCGGAAGAACGCGCCTTTATGGAAGCGAAGAAAGAAGCCTTACGCAAAGCCGGTGTCATGGAGAATGTGTGGTCCGTATTCGGACAGATTTCCCAGGAGAGCGGCACGGAGTTTCACGAGGCATATTCACAGATGAACGTACTTGCGATTGGGGGAATGGTGAATGTTACCAACAAGAAAGTAGAGGAGGTGTGGGATACGAATACCCGTAGCCTGTATAAAGTGGTAACCATTGATGCCGTTGTGCAGAAAGAGGAAAAAGTGGATAAGTCGTATGCTCTGGAAGTGAAGGGCGTAGCGAATTTATATAAAGAAGGAGATGTGTTTACCTGTACGCTGAAAGTGCACGGCACAGACTCCTATCTGAAATTTTTCTGGTTTGACAGTACCGGCGGTGCATTGCTCTACCCTAATACTTACGAGCCCAACACCTTGTTGCAGGCCGAAAAGGAGTACAGTATTCCTTTCAGCAATGCGGTGGACTACCGCATGGAAAAGCAAGGAAAAGAGAGTGAGAAGATCAACATGATGATGGTGGCTACCAAGGAAAACATTCCTTTTACGGACGAGGTGACTTATCAGAATGTGTTGAAGTGGGTATACTCCATTCCTAATGACAAGCGTTGTGCCTTCTACGACATGATACTTATCAAGTAATACATGTTTTTATTTTAACTTCTCTAAATCTATTGTACAGATGAATAAGATGAAGTGTTTTTCTGCTGCTTTAGTTGCCTTTTTTTTGTCGGCGGCACACTTGTGTGCGCAAGACATTGAGAAAGAATTCGATGATTTCGCGAAGCAGCAACAACAAGAGTTTGAAGATTTCAAGAATAAGGCGGACGCGGAGTTTGAAACCTTCTTGCGGGAAACGTGGCAGAAGTATGAAGCATTTGCTGCGATTCCGGCTCCTGAACGTCCCGAACCACCCAAACCGGTAGAGTTTGACAAGACAAAGCCGACGATGCCGCCGGTGAATATTAAACCTGCTGCTCCGAAGGTGCCGGATGCTCCTGTGCCCAGTATGGGTGATAAGGTTCCGGTGGATGTGAAACGTCCTGACCTGCCTGCCATTGAGGATAAACCTGCTCCGGGCGTATATGTGCCGGGTAAGCCTTATACTCCTGTGCTGGTCGAAGTACCTCCCGTAAAACCGGGGAGTACGGTGTATCGCACTCCTGTAGAATTTTACGGTACTTCTTTTGAAGTTGCTCTGGAAGCTGCGGACGATCTTTCTCTGAAAGGTAACCGTGAGTCCGATGTGGCGGATGCCTGGAAAGCTATTTGTAAGAGGGATTACGAGCAGATGGTGAAGGATTGTATGACCATCAAGAAGGAGAAGAACCTGAGCGACTGGGCCTATCTATTGTTTACGAAACAGATTGGAACACAACTATACGGTGCCGGGAATACGAATAATATTGTATTCTTGCAGATGTTTCTTCTGAATAAATCCGGGTATAAGGTACGCCTTGCCAAGATTGACGACCAGTTGAAGCTAATGGTTGCACCTGCCGGTACTATTTACGGTACACCTTATCTTACTATAAGCGGTAATAAGTACTATGTGTTTGAACCTACACCGGGAGGCTCGATGGGGATTTATACCTATCGTCAGGACTTTGCCAATGCTAAGAACCTGGTATGCCTGAATATAGAAGGTGTTCCCGCTTTTTCCATGAATGAGCATGAAAAGAGCTTGACTTCTTCTACAGGTGCTGTGAAAGTACAGACACAGGTGAATAAGAATCTGATAGACTTTTACTATGATTACCCGCAGTGTGATGTCGTGATTCACTACAAAACACCGATGAGTGAGGAGTTGCGTGCTTCCCTTTATCCGCAACTGAAAACCGCTATTGCAGGTAAATCGCAGAAAGAGGCTGCCAATATTCTGCTCAACTTTGTGCAGACTGCTTTTGAGTACATGACGGACGGGGAACAATTCGGTTTTGAAAAGCCAAACTTCCCGGACGAAACATTCTATTATCCCTATTGTGACTGCGAAGACCGCGCAATGCTTTACTCTACTTTAGTGAGAGATTTGCTCGGTCTGGACACTATCTTGCTGGATTATCCTAACCATATTGCTTCGGCTGTCCGCTTTACCGAGGACATTCCGGGAGACTATGTGGTACTGGATGACGGCAGCAAATATCTGATTTGCGATCCCACCTATATAGGAGCACCCATCGGTGCCTGCATGGACCAGTACAAACAAGTGGCTCCAGAAATCATCCGTTAGTGTTAAATATTATAATAATTGTAGTTCGGGGCATAAAAATGCCCCGAATTGCAATGTTGATATTGCAAAATTGTGTACTTTTGCGGCGTGAATAACACGTCTACTGGATTTTTATACACAATTTATATATATGCAGAGATTAATTAATGAAATCGTTGAGCGTGCGAAAGCCGACCGCCAACGTATTGTTCTTCCTGAAGGAACGGAAGAACGCACCTTGAAAGCTGCCAATCAAATTTTGACAGACGGAGTTGCTGACTTGATTCTTCTGGGTAATCCGGATGAAATTAATGCTTGTGCAACGGAATGGGGACTTGGAAACATCAGCAAGGCTACAATCATCGATCCGGAGAATCATCCGAAGAAAGAGGAGTATGCGCAATTGCTGTGTGAACTTCGCAAGAAAAAAGGCATGACTATCGAAGAAGCTCGTAAGTTGGTAGTTAATCCACTCTATCTGGGTTGTCTGATTATTAAGAATGGTGATGCTGACGGTCAGTTGGCAGGTGCACGCAATACCACAGGCGATGTACTTCGTCCGGCATTGCAAATCATTAAGACCACTCCGGGCATTACTTGTGTATCAGGTGCGATGTTGTTGTTGACACATGCTCCCGAATATGGAAAGAACGGTATTTTGGTAATGGGTGATGTAGCCGTGACTCCGGTGCCCGATGCAGAACAGTTGGCGCAGATTGCTGTTTGTACAGCTCGCACGGCTAAGTCTGTAGTAGGTATGGAACCGAAAGTGGCAATGCTCAGCTTCTCAACCAAAGGCTCTGCTAAACACGAAGTTGTGGATAAAGTGATTGAGGCTGTAAAGATTGCACATGAGATGGATCCCGACTTGGCTCTCGACGGTGAATTGCAGGCTGATGCCGCATTGGTTCCGGAAGTAGGTGCCAGCAAAGCTCCGGGTTCTGCAATTGCAGGAAATGCGAATGTGCTGATTGTGCCGAGTCTTGAGGTTGGTAATATCTCCTATAAATTGGTACAGCGTTTAGGCCATGCAGATGCGGTAGGTCCCATCTTGCAGGGTATTGCCCGTCCGGTGAACGACCTTTCACGCGGTTGCTCCATCGAAGATGTTTATCGCATGATTGCAATTACTGCCAACCAGGCTATTGCAGCAAAGAATCAAAAATAACCATTAAATCTGAGTATATAATAATGAAAGTTTTAGTATTGAACTGCGGTAGCTCATCCATCAAATACAAGTTGTTTGATATGGATCATAAAGAAGTGATCGCACAGGGTGGTATCGAAAAAATAGGTCTTCAGGGCTCTTTCTTGAAGTTTACTTTACCTAACGGCGAAAAGAAAGTTCTGGAGAAAGATATTCCCGAACATACCGTAGGTGTGGAATTTATTCTGGATACATTAACCAGCCCTGAATATGGCGCTATCAAATCTTTGAATGAAATCAACGCAGTAGGTCATCGTATGGTGCATGGTGGTGAGAAGTTCAGCGAATCTGTGCTGCTGACACAGGAAGTCCTGGATGCTTTCACGGCTTGCAACGACCTGGCTCCGCTTCACAATCCTGCTAACCTGAAAGGCGTAAACGCCATCTCTGCCATATTGCCGAATGTACCGCAAATCGGTGTATTCGATACAGCGTTCCATCAAACTATGCCGGACTATGCTTACCTCTATGCTATTCCTTACGAATTGTATAAGAAATATGGTGTACGTCGTTACGGTTTCCACGGAACTTCTCACCGTTATGTTTCACAACGCGTGTGTGAGTATCTGGGAGTGAGTCCGGAAGGAAAGAAGATTATCACTTGCCACATTGGTAATGGTGGTTCTATCACTGCCGTCAAAGATGGTAAGAGCATAGATACCAGCATGGGATTGACTCCGCTGGAAGGTCTGATGATGGGTACCCGTAGTGGTGACATTGATGCCGGTGCTGTGACTTTCATCATGGAAAAAGAGAACCTGACTGCTACCGGTGTATCCGACTTGCTGAATAAGAAGAGCGGTGTAATGGGTATCTTCGGTGTATCCAGCGACATGCGCGAATTGGAGGCTGCCGTTGCTGCCGGTAACAATAAAATGGCCGACCTGACCGAAAAGATGTATTTCTACCGTATCAAAAAGTATATCGGTGCTTATGCTGCTGCTTTGGGTGGCGTAGACATCATCGTATTTACCGGTGGTGTAGGCGAAAACCAGGCTTCTTGTCGTGCCGGTGCATGCGAAGGTTTGGAATACATGGGCGTGAAGCTGGATCTGGAGAAGAACAAGATTCGTGGCGAAGAAGCTGTGATTTCTGCTGAAGATTCTAAGGTGAAAGTTGTAGTAATCCCGACTGATGAAGAACTGATGATTGCTTCGGATACAATGGCTATCCTGAACAAGAAATAATCCTTTTAAAGTAGATAGCATCGCAATCGCGATGTAACAATAATGCCGGAAGCAATGCGGATTGCCTTCCGGCTTTATTTTTTTAACAATATCTGCTCCGGTCACTGGGGTAAATTCCTTATCTTTGTTTGTCATTTAAGAGAAAGCGACATTTATTCAAACTACTTTAAATATACCAACTTATGAAACGATTCATGTATGTATTGCTCTTTGTCCTGTTGACAGGTACGACGTATGCGCAACAGGCAAAGTATGTATTCTATTTCATCGGTGATGGAATGGGAGTAAACCAGGTGAACGGTACGGAAATGTACTTGGCTGAACAGGAAGGACGCATTGGCGTGACGCCGTTGCTGTTCACTCAGTTTCCGGCTGTAGGTGTTGCCACTACTTTCTCTGCCACTAATTCGGTTACGGACTCTTCCGCTGCCGGAACTGCATTGGCTACCGGAGTGAAGACGTATAATGGTGCCATCGGTATGGACGACCAGAAGAATGTGATTCAAACGGTTGCCGAAAAAGCTAAGAAAGCTGGGAAGAAAGTCGGTGTAACTACCAGTGTCAGTGTGGACCATGCTACTCCTGCCGCTTTCTATGCTCATCAGCCTAACCGTAACATGTATTACGAAATAGCCCTTGACTTACCGAAGGCTAACTTTGACTTCTATGCAGGTGGTGGTTTTCTGAAGCCTACCACTACCGCTGATAAGAAAGAAGCTCCGAGCATTTTCCCGATCATTGAGGAAGCCGGTTATACCATTGCGAAAGGTATTGATGACTTTAAGGTTAAGTCCACCCAGGCTGATAAGATGATTCTTATTCAGAAAGACGGTGCTAATCCTTCTTGTCTGCCTTATTCCATTGACCGTAAAGACGGCGATATGACCCTCGCTGAAATCACAGAAAGCGCTGTTTCTTTCCTGACCAAAGGCAAGAACAAGGGCTTCTTCCTGATGGTGGAAGGTGGAAAGATCGACTGGGCTTGCCATAGCAACGACCCTGCCACAGTTTTCGAGGAAGTGATTGATATGGACAATGCCATTAAAGTGGCTTATGAGTTTTATAAAAAACATCCGAAAGAAACTCTGATTGTAGTAACTGCCGACCATGAAACCGGAGGCTTGGGACTAGGTACAGGCAAGTATGAATTACATTTGAAGGCTCTGAAGAACCAGAAACAGTCTCAGGATTTACTTTCTACTGCTATCACGGATTTGCGCAAAGCCAAAGGTCATAATGTAACTTGGGAAGATGCCAAGGCTCTGTTGGTAGAAAAGATGGGTTTCTGGAAAGAATTGCCTTTGACTTGGGAACAGGAGAAGATGTTGCGTGATGAATTTGAGCAATCCTTCGTAAAGAATAAGGTTGTGTTCGAAGAAACTCTTTATTCGAAAACTGAACCGCTGGCTGCTACCGCAAGAAAAGTGATGAGCCAGATTGCCATGATAGGCTGGACAAGTGGCAGCCACACAGCAGAGTATGTGCCGGTATATGCAGTAGGTGCAGGTTCTAAGGAATTTGCCGGTAAGTATGATAATACGGAAATTCCGAAACGTATAGCAAAAGTTGCGGGATACAAATAAGCTACCAGCTACGAGCGACGAGCTACAAGTGCCATGCGGTATAATTGCGCAGCCACTTGTAGCTCGTAGCTTGTATCTCGTAACTACTTTATTTCTTCCTTGACTATTTCGTCCATTTCTTTGAGACGTTTCTTACGGTCCTTTGCGGACTTTACTTTCTGTTCCTTGTATCCAAGGTCCGTATGTTCGGAAACCTCCTCGCTGAATTCTTCAAATTCATCCTTTGCCGGACGACCATGCGGGTCGATATTCTCTTCGGCAATCGCATTGTTTCTGTAAATCAAATCATCCATAACTGTATATTTTTAATGGTTTATGGATATACTACAAGGTTGCGGTGAAAAAGGTTTTGTACATTTCCCTTTTCTTGTGGTCATTTACAGAAGATTAAATAGACGAAGCATCTGTTTACAGTGCCGGGAGCAGGTATTTTCTGATTAGATTCAGTTCAGCCTGCATGTCTCCGATATGTGCTGTAACGGCAATAACGGCGTCTTTTTCAGGAATTACGAGGATATATTGTCCGTTGGCCCCATCGGCACGATAAGCGGAAGCTTCGGCAACCCATTCTTCTGACAGTACTTGCCGGCCATTCCACTTCCCTTTTTGCAGGAAGAGTTGTCCCATCTTGGCAAGGTCTTCGGTTTTGAGGTATAGTCCCCAGCCGCCGCAATTGATTCCTTGCGGGCTTTCCTGCCACTTTACATTGACGATGCCCAGTGGACGGAACAGTCGTGGATATAAATAATCCACTAACTTTTCTCCGGGCACTTTCTGCACAATGGCGGAAAGCATATAGATTCCGAGACTGTTATAAGCAAAGAAAGTGCCCGGCTTATGTTCTACGGGATGAGCGAGGAACTGCTCCACCCAATCCTTGGCGGGAGTTTCAGTAGCCTGGGTATTGACGCTCGGGGCTGTATCATGTCCGCAAGTCATGGTCAGTAAGTCGCGGATAGTCATGGCTTTTAGGTCTTCACTGACGTTTGCTGGTAGCTTATCCGGGAAGAAAGAGATAACTTTATCCGTCAGATTTAGCCTTCCTTCTGAAATGAGGAGTCCTACAGCCGAGGCGGTAAATGTCTTACTGACAGAGTTCAGAATGTGCGGCTCATCTTCTTTCCCTTCACTTATCCACTTTTCGGCAAGCACGTCGCCATGTTGCACTATCATGATGCTGTGCAGGTCCTGGTTAGCTTTCTGCACTGCATCCAGATATTTCTCCATAGCTTTCTCCAGTTTTTTAGAGGCAGTGCTACGTGGAAGTCCTTTTGTCAACTGGTTGATGGAAATTAGTTTGATGCCTTTATCTTCAATGACTTGCTTTACGCGCGGGCTGGTGAGGAGGTCTGTCACTCCTTGCCGGTCGAGTGCTACTTGTTCGTAGCCGATATGAAAGACGGTTCTCATTTCTTCGTTATCCAGTGCCGGATGGTCGAGGAACAGATACCGTTTACCGGCTTCCAGTTTATTGAGGGAGCGGATGAAGCTCTCTTCTTTTTCAGCCGATGTCCGGCTCGGACCATCATATCCGATATAGGTGAACCGGTAATCTTCGGGTGAATCCATGCGGTCAATGGAAGGGAGGTTGTACTCCTTTGCCAGTCGCAACACCAATTCGTTCACTTCTTTCGTGAATCCGGTGGACAGCATGTGCCCTGTCATGTGGCTGAGTTGGGGAATGTTCTTCAGTGCCATTTCTATCTGTGCACGGAATTCTTGCTCCACCTCTTTTATATCCCATTTGTTTTCCATAACCGACTGTCCCGGATAGGCCGGATTAGCCCCCATCATCGGATAAAAATATCCGTTCTCGTCCGTCAGGCTGGGACAATGCGTCAGGGGGCGCCATTTTACATTTTCCCATTCGCTGGTAATGACTAAATGCAGTCCGGCATCCAATCCCGGATTTTCTTTCAGCAGACGAACGGCTTCCGGATACCAGGCGGCTACAGGCATCACTTCTACCGAGCGGGCGATGCCCGACTGATAAGTTTGAATACAAGCCTCATTGACGGAATGAAAAGCTCCAAGGTCGTCGATGCGGATAGCAAGGGTAGGGGCGGATTGTCCCCATGCCGGAAGGGTGCTTGCGGCAAGCAAACATCCGGCGAAAAGGTGTTTCAGTCTTAAAAGGTCCATATCAGATTGGGCGGTTGGTTGGCGCTTTAAGGGGGGCTTCCGGGATGGATTATAGTTTGGTTTCTCCTTCAATAAAGTTCTCAAGGAAGAGGTTCTCACCGTCGTATACGGCGTAGGAGAAATAATTAATCCAGTCTCCCAATATGATGACACGGGCGGTGGCGCTCAACATCAGGTCCAGTTCGATGTGGCGGTGTCCGTAGATGAAGTAATTGATATTCGGGTGACTTTTCAGGTATTCCTTGGTGTAGAGCACCAGGAATTCTTTGTCTTCACCCATATAGTCGGGCTCCTTGCCGTCCGCGCGTTTCAGACGGCTATGTTTTGCCCAATTCAGTCCTAACTCCATACTCCAACGAGGGTGTATGGCGGAGAAAAGGGTTTGCAGGAATTCGCTGTGAAACATGGAGCGTAGAAATTTGAACTTTTTGTCGGGGTCGCCCAAACCATCGCCGTGGGCAAGGTAGAACTCTTTGCCGTATATTTCCGTGGTGAGCGGTTCGCGGTGCATGATGACGCCGCATTCGCGGGTTAGATAGTCGCCGCACCAAATATCATGGTTACCTGTGAAGAAGTGCACTTCCACTCCTATGTCCGTCAGTTCGGACAGCTTTCCCAGAAAACGGGTATATCCTTTCGGCACAACGGTCTTGAATTCATACCAGAAGTCGAACATGTCTCCCAATAAGTATACGGCAGAAGCCTTGTGCTTGATACTGTCGAGGAAATTAACGAGGCGTCGCTCTTGTGTACGCCCGTGTTCGATGGCACGTGAGCCGAGGTGTGCGTCCGAAAGGAAATATACATTCTTCATAACCGTGCTATTCTGTTGAATTACAAATTACTAGTTGCAAATTATGGGATGCAAGTAATCAGTAATTACTTGCAATGGGGTTGCTTACAGGAATCCCAGTTCCAGTTTGGCTTCCTCGCTCATCATGTCCTTGTCCCATTCCGGTTCGAACACCAGATTGATGGTGGCGGCGGATACACCGTCAACTGATTCCACTTTCTGGCGCACGTCTTCCATGATAAAGTCGGCTGCCGGACAGTTGGGTGCTGTCAAGGTCATATCAATATTTACTTCTCCACTGTCGGAGACATCTATTTTGTAGATAAGTCCCAGATCGTATACATTTACCGGGATTTCCGGGTCGAATACGGTTTTGAGCATCGCTACTATTTTTTCTTCTATTTCAAACTTGGTCATATTCGTATCATTTTAGTTAGGCAAAGATAGTTGAAACCGGAAGCAGAAGCAAATTTATTTGCATTATGCTGATGCAACTCGTCTTCGTGAAGCAAAGCTAAAGAAATAAATTGAAACTACAAAGGAACGGGTTTTGAAAAAGCCTGTCACAGGCACTCTGCAACTCGAATATTAAGAGCTTTTATCAAGCGCATTACTACCTTTTACATCAAACATTACTACCTTTCATCTGAATCTTCCTTAGATGTGATGCAAAAGATGCCATCTTTTGTAGCAAAACATGCCATCTTTTGATGTGAAAGATGCCACCTTTCGTTGCAAAAGATGCCATCTTTTGCATGGGAGGTAAGGAAGATACGGATGACTTCCTTTAATGTTCTCTGTCTTTTCTCTTAATGTTCAGGTTGTTGCTGGGCTATGGCAGTAAATAGCCGGGGCTACTTGCCACTTAAATCATTCCTTCATCGTTAAAGCTGTAATACTTTCCGTCTGTTACAATAACGTGGTCGATGAGACGGATGTTCATTGTCTGAGTGCCTTTTTGGACAAGTTGCGTCAGGCGTTGGTCGTCTGTGCTGGGGCGGGGACTGCCGGAAGGATGGTTGTGTATCAAGGCTATTTGCGTGGCTCGTTGTATTAAGGCCTCGCGCAGGATGCTGCGTACGTCGGCGGTAGTCTGGTCGATGCCACCGCGGCTGATGCGGGATTTGTCGATGACGCGGGAAGCCTGGTTAAGGAGTAAAACCCAGAATTCTTCGTGTGCCAGGTCGCAAAGAAGCGGGTGAAAGATTTCGTAGATGTCTTTGGAAGAGCGGATGGTGGCACGTTCCGGACGTTCCTGTAGCTTGCGGCGTTTACCCAGTTCCAATGCTGCCATGATGGTGATGCTCTTGGCGGGACCGAAGCCTTTGAAGCGGGAAAAATCCTGCACTTCCCATTTACCCAATCGATTGAGGTCGTTGCCGCAAGTGGAAAGTACCCGTTGCATAAGTGATACCGCGCTTTCTTCTGTGTTTCCCGAACCGATAAGGATGGCAAGCAATTCAGCGTCGCTCAAGGCTTCCGCTCCCTTCAGCATCATCTTTTCCCGCGGACGGTCTTCTTCCGCCCACTGATTGATAGTCAGTTTCTCCATGTTAGTCACTAATCGCTAATCACTTATAAAAGTTTTTTTTGAAAGCCTCAAACTCGTCTTTGCCAAGTATGCAGCGATTCCACCATGCTCTCCAAAAGCCTGTGCCATATCCGATGAGTTGGATAAAGGAGGCGGCAATGGAATAGATGCCGATGCGCAGGCTTCGGTTCTGGATGGAAGAGTCTATGCATACCAGCAGTGCATACAAAGCAATGGGCGTCAGACTGTAAAGGCAGAAAGGAGCACCAAGCATCAGTACCGCTACTCCCAGTGTGAATGCTGCGGGCAGGAGGTGGACGACTTTCAGTGATTCCGGATATTTCTTATATAGATTGATGCGCGCAATTCCCGAATTATGCACTTGTTTGAAGAATTTCTTTAAGTCCGTGCGGCGTTTATGATACACCCATGCATCGGGGAATAACAGGCAGCGGTAACCGCCTTTAAATATCCGGATGCTGAAGTCTATGTCTTCTCCGAATCGCATCTTTGAGAAACCGCCCAATGCAGCATATACGTCTCGCTTAACACCCATGTTGAAGCTGCGCGGATAGAACTTATCCATTTTCTTTTTTCCTCCCCGGATGCCTCCGGTAGTGAAGAAAGAGGTCATGGAGTAGTTGATGGCTTTTTGTATATCTGTAAAAGACTCGTGAGCCCGGTCCGGTCCGCCGAAAGCATCGGCAGGACTGGCTTGCAGTTCTTTTTCAATGGCGGCGAGATAACCTGCGGGTAGGATGCAGTCGGAATCCAGGATGATCAGGTATTCCCCCGCGCTTCGTTCGGCGCCATAGTTACGGGTTTGTCCGGGACCGGAATTCGGTTTGTTGTAATAGTGTATGTCCAGTTTATCCTGATATCTGTCCACTACTTCCTTGCAGGGAATGGAGGAACCATCTTCCACAATCACGACTTCAAAGTCTTTGAAACTCTGTCCGGTCAGACTTTGCAACAGTTCGTCCACTTCGTCGGGACGGTTGTATACAGGAATAATGACGGAGTATCTCATAGGTCTTAATCTTTTAGTTCGTTTTCTATTTCTTCAATGCTGGGCAGGGTACTCTTGAAATCTTTTGGGTAAAGCTGACTTAATTCATATTCAGAGATACCGATGGGCAGTATTGTACTTTCTAATGTGTAGCGTGCCACAATTTCATTTTTGCCTTTACACACTAATAATCCGATAGTAGGGTTATCACCATCTTTGCGCAGTTCATGGTTTACAGCGGATACATAAAATCCTAATTTACCGATAAATTCAGGTTCAAACTCTCCGGTTTTGAGTTCTATCACCACATATGCCCGTAAGCGAACATTGTAGAATAACATATCTATTCGGAATTCTTGCCCTCCTATGATGATTGGAACTTGATGTCCCATATAAGCAAATCCATTTCCTAATTCTAGCAGGAATTTACTGATATTGCTGACTAATGCTTCTTCTAATTCTCGTTCTATATATCCTTCTCTTAGAGCGAGGAAGTCAAAGTGATACGGATCCTTAGTTAGTTCATGTGCCAGATCACTTTGTGAAGAAGGTAAACGTAGTGAGAAATTATTAATAGAGGCACCTTCCCGTTGATAGAGTCCGCTTTCTATCATATTTAGCAGAACATTGCGGCTCCAGCCATGTTCAATGATTTTGTATATATAGAATTGAGCTTCTTTTAGGCTTGTGCATTTACTGACTATTTTAATATGATGTCCCCATGGAACCTGAAATATGACTTCCTGAAATTGCGAAACAACTTGTTTCGTAATTGAATTTTCTTCATTGTAGAATAAGTACCACTTTCTTATAAGTTCCAGATTTCGTTTGGAAAAACCTTGCATGTCTGGGAATGCTTCTGTTAGATCTGCTGATAATTGATTGAGAAACCCGCTTCCCCATTTCGTTTCAGCTTGTTTTTTAATAATGTTCTCTCCCAAATTCCAGTATAGTTTCAATAACTCCGTATTGACTTTTACCGCTGCCTTAATCTGGCTTTGACGGATACGCTGTTTCAGTTCGCCTATCCATTCCTTATATTCGTTGTCTGTCTTTATCAGTTTACTCATGTTGCAATTCTATTGCTTATTGCTTACAAAGATAGATCATTATTTTCCGATAATCTTCTCAATTGTGTATTCTTTTGCTGACAATAGAAAAAACTGCCTGTCGGGAGTGTTTAATTCTCCTGACAGGCAGCTTATATAATGTATGGTAACGAGAACAGGCTTATGCTTTCACACGGCTTACATAAGAACCGTCACGAGTGTCGATTTCAATCATTTCGCCTTCATTGATGAACAACGGAACGCGCACAGTTGCACCAGACTCTACAGTGGCAGGTTTCAATGTGTTTGTAGCTGTGTCACCTTTCACACCCGGTTCGGTATAAGTGACCTTCTGCTGAACTTTGATAGGCATGTCGGCAAAAAGGACAGTTTCGGTAGATGCGTCCGATACAACTTCCAGAGTGCCGCCTTCCATCAGGAAGTCAACGCCATTGATCAGGTCGTGTGCAATGGGGTGCTGATCGAAAGTTTCTTGGTTCATGAAGATATAATCTTCACCTTCTTTATATAAGAACTGATAAGGACGACGCTCTACGCGTACATCTTCCAGTTTTTCACCGATATTAAAGCGGCGTTCCAACACATAGCCATTTACTACGTCTTTCAGTTTAACACGCATGAAAGTGTTACCTTTTCCCGGCTTTACATGCAGGAAGTCAATACAAAAATACAACTTGTTGTCCATACGGATGCAAGTTCCGATTTTAATGTCTTGGGCATTAATACTCATATTTTTTATTTTAGATGTTATATAATAGTCTCCACTGAGCTTTGCGGGTGCAAAAGTAATGGAAATCAGTAAAAATCGCAAAAAGTTTTGAGAGAAAAAGACTTAACTCTTGGTTATTTTGAAAAAAGTCCCTATTTTTGCAGCCCGATTACGTGAAATAATAACATAAAACAATATACAGTAATGAAAAGAACATTTCAACCCTCTAACAGAAAGAGAAAAAACAAACACGGTTTCCGTGAGAGAATGGCTTCCGCTAACGGTCGCAGAGTATTAGCTGCACGTCGTGCTAAAGGCCGCAAGAAACTGACTGTTTCTGACGAATACAACGGAGTGAAAGCATAAGCAAACTCTTTGTAATAAAGAATAAGAAAGCCGCAAAGGACTGATAACAGTGCTTTGCGGCTTTTCTTATTATTCCTCTATTTCCTTTCCGGCTTTTTTCCATTCTTCGAAACCTTTGTCGAGGTCGTAAACCACGTATCCCTTTTCGCTGAGTATAGCGGCGGCCTTTTTACTGCGTTTACCACTACGGCAATACAAAGCAACGGGTTTATCTTTCTGTAGAGTGGAGTCGGCTATTTCCGCAAAAGTCTTATCAAGCACATTGATGTTGATGCTTTGGGGAATGTGTGATTCCGAGTATTCGGCTACGGTGCGTACATCCAGACGCTGTATCTCAGGATTGGCTATCAGCGTGGAGAAATCTTCCACGGATACAGACTTGAAATCTCCTTTCTGCTGACAGGAGAAAAGAGAGGAGAAGAATAGGCAGATGCCTGCAATCAAAGAATTTATTTTCATCTTACTGGGGATTATATTCAAATTCATAAGTTACTTCTTTGCCGGAATACGTGTTTAAGCTGAAATAGATTGTAACTTTATCAATTCCATCCTCTGCATATTGCCGTAACGGAACGGATGCATATGCACGTTTCGTGTATGCCTGCACATCTCCACCATCATCATGATAGAGAGACAGACGTACCGTCCGGGTTCCCGCTTCTTTATCCGTGGTGACTTCGTCCTCAATGAAATGGAACGAGTGCTTTCCGTTCTGCAACTTGATTTCCAGCATTATGTTCAGGTAATCAATCCCCATCCAGATACTCAGTATATCTGCCGGATCACGCTTGATTCCATCCTTAAATTTATCCGCAGACTGCGGTACAGGCGATATGGCACTCAATACTGCATACAATTTCACTCCGGATGTCCCATCGGCAGCTTCCGCCTTGCCATAGTTGCTGACAATGCGGGCAGAGGAATTAGCGTCTATACGCGTTTTCGACGCGTCTTCCACTATTGCAAGTGTTTCGCCTTCATCCGTCAGCACGGATTGCAGGCTACCGTCGGCGCCGGCCTGTGCAGTCAGGAAGTCCAGTTTTACGGACGGATAATGATAATCATCGTCATCGCCGCAGGAAACCAGCATGAATACCAGTACGGGAAGAAACCAGCATAAAGAAACCGGAAATTGTAGCTTACCTTTCATATATTGCTCTATTTCGGATTATCAGTTCTTGTAGCCAAATAATTCGTCAGTGGATTGGCATACATCAACAACATCTTTTCGCGCAGGAACGGAACGTCTTTATTGGGCAGTTCAATGCGGGCAAGTTGCTGGTCGATGTAGTCAGTGAAGTGTTTTTTCTCTTCGGCGGTATAATGACCGGCGAAGGCCTGGGTGCCCGACAAATAATCGTGAGCTATGTAATTGCCGGGATACATACGATAGTTTGCATGGATTCTCCGATCTATAAGGGCGGAGATCAGTGAGAACAGTTCGGGTTTGGAAAGAGAACGGTCCAACTTTTCCAGCTCTTCATTGATGCACGATGCTACCTGGAAGTGCACGCGTCCTTTAGGTCCGAACAAGCCGGTCTGCATATTCTTCAGGTCGTCCTCCTGCGTCTTCTTGTAGTCCGGTATATCGCGTTTCAGTTGGAACTCCTGTGCTTTCAGGTAATCACAAGGATCGTATTCGTACGAAATGGCCAATGGAAGGATATTCATCTCCATCAGACGGTCGATGATATCACCCTCACCACCCATAGCCAGCATCTTGAGAACGCTTTCCTGAGTACGGTCGTTTGAGTCTTTGGCACGCCCTTCACGTTGGGCTATCCAGATGGACTGGTTCTTATCCTTAATGGTGTGGTGCATATAGCGCGACATGCGTCCGGAAGATTCCAGCATTTGGCGCATGGTCAGGGCACGTTGTACTATGAATGATTTGTTGACACGCACGAACTTCTTAATCCAGGGATAGATCAGCAGGTTATCGCCGATGGCAATTTCTACCGTATCCATACCTTTGTCTATCAATTCTACGGACAGGAAACCGGAGTCGAGAATGATATCGCGGTGGTTGGAGATATAAGTATAAGCGGATGTCTTGTCCGTCTGTGCCGTAAGGTCCAGAGTTACTCCCTGGGTCGTATCTCTGGCAAATCTTTTCAGGATTGTGTAACAGAATGCTTTCTGAAACTCCAACTTCGTCTTGCATGTACGCATTTTCTGCGCAAGTGCCTCAAAGGGAACTTCCGGGAAAACAGCAGACGCCACCTGCTGGAAAGCCGGATCGGCAATCAGTTCCTCGTAAATCTGAGGAAGCTCCTCGTCATGATAAGGGCGGATTTCATCAAATTCCATATTCATAATGATTAACGTTTAGTGATTAGCGATTAGTAGGTTAGTCACTAAAACTGGTTCTCAATTATATCAGTCATTACATCCTTAATGTCTAATCCTGCGGCACGTACCTGCTGGGGTATGAAGCTGGTAGCCGTCATTCCGGGCGTGGTGTTCACTTCCAGCAGATTGACTTTATCTCCGGCAGTGATGATGTAGTCCACACGAATGATACCTGAAGCGCCCAGGATATCGTAAATGGCGGAAGTCAGTGTCTGTATCCGGTGCGTCAGGTCATCGGAGATACGGGCTGGGGTGATTTCGGAAACCTGTCCGTTGTACTTGGCGTCGTAGTCGAAGAATTCATTTTCGGTCACTACTTCGGTGATAGGGAATACGACTGACTTCTCTTTAGTCTTATAACAACCGCAGGTCACTTCGGTGCCTTCCATGTAGGCTTCTATCAGAACTTCTTGCGCTTCATCGAATGCCTTAACAATGGCAGGCTGTATTTGTTCTTTCGTCTTAACTTTCGTTACGCCAAAGCTGGAACCTCCCAGGCTGGGTTTGATGAAACAGGGCAAACCTATCTTTTCAATCACATCTTCATCGGAAATGGATTGTCCCTGGCGAAGCACTAAGGATTCGGCTATGCGTACTCCAAAAACTTTGAGATATTGGTTGCAGGCAAACTTATCATACGTAAGTGCTGCTGCCAGTACACCACAACATGAGTAGGGGATGTGAAGGAGATCGAAATAGCCTTGCAAGCGTCCGTCCTCACCCGGAGTGCCGTGAATGGTAATGTAGGCAAAGTCGAATGTTACCTTCCTGCCATTCATCTGAAAGCTGAAGTCATTCCGGTCAATGGGCGCTTTGCCGCCGTCGGGCAGTTGCACGTGCCAGTCGAGTCCGTGCATCTCCACAATATATAATGTATACTTTTCCTTATCGATAAAGGAGTAGATGCCCTGTGCGCTGCGCAGGGAAACTTGAAATTCGGAGGTATCACCTCCGCCAACAATAGCAATCGTGCGTTTCATTCTAAATCTCTGTTACTGATGTAGCCTCTCCATTTGTCTATCAGCAAGGTCATGTCTTCGGGCATTTCGGAGGTGAAGTACATCTCTTCGCCGGTGGCGGGATGTACAAAACCCAGTGTCATGGCGTGTAATGCCTGCCGTGGACAAGTATCGAAGCAGTTGTTTACAAATTGTTTGTATTTACTGAAATGGGTACCTTTCAGAATCTCGTGACCGCCGTAGCGCTCATCATTGAAGAGTACATGGCCGATATGTTTCATATGAACACGTATCTGATGGGTACGTCCCGTTTCAAGAATGCATTCTACAAGAGTGACATAGCCCAGACGCTCCAGAACCCGGTAATGGGTCACGGCATGCTTTCCCTGATCATCGGGCAGAACAGTCATCTGCATGCGGTCTCTGGGATTCCGGCCAATGTTTCCGGTGATGGTTCCCTCGTCCTGTTCAACGGTTCCCCACACCAGAGCGCGGTAGCGTCGTTTGGTGGTTTTGTTGAAGAACTGCATACCGAGGTTGGTTTTGGCATCCGGTGTTTTGGCTATGACGAGCAGCCCGGAAGTGTCTTTATCGATGCGATGAACCAGACCGACGTGCGGGTCGTTGGCATCGTAGTCAGGATTATCCTTCATGTGCCAGGCGATGGCGTTCACTAAAGTCCCCTGGTAGTTTCCATGTCCGGGGTGTACCACCAGTCCGGCAGGTTTGTTCACTACCATGAGGTATTTATCCTCGTAGACGATATTAAGTGGAATATCTTCGGGAATGACTTCGTTTTCATAACGCGGACGATCCATCATGATGGTGATGACATCCATCGGTTTCACCTTGTAGCTGCTCTTGACCGGTTTGTTGTTAGCCATTACGAAACCGGCTTCCGCTGATTTCTGTATGCGGTTGCGCGAAGCGTTTGTCAGGCGGTCGAACAGGTATTTGTCTACGCGCATCATTTCCTGTCCTCTATCCACTACCACACGGAAGTGTTCATAGAGTTGGGCTTCATCACCGACAGGTTCTATGTCGTCCAGATCATCCTCAGTCACTATGTCGTCCGGCAAATCTTCTATCATTCCTTGTTCTTTCTATGTGTTATTGTTATTATTCCCCGTATGATCGAGTTTAAAACCAGGACTCGTCTGCTGCGGAATCTTTAGAGGAGGTAGGGGTGGTAGCTTCTACTGCTGTAGAATCCCCTTCCTGAGGCAGTTCTCCACCGTCTCCCACAATTAGTGTAAGTGTGGCACCTACAGGTACTTTTTCACCGTTGGTCAGTGTACGGCCTTTATATTTCACACCGTATACCCAGTCTTTTTCTCCGGCTATGCGTTCGTTCTCGGACAGTTTGAAGCCGGCCGCCAGCAGGTGTGCCTGTGCTTGGCGCATGGAACTGTTGTCCGCTACATCGGGAACGATTAGCAAAGGGGTACTCAGGGTGTTTATGGTCAGATAGATGGTGCGTCCTTCCTTCACTTTCTGCCCGGCGGCAGGATTGTGTTCGAGGATGCATCCGGCTGGTAAGTTCTTTACATAGCTGGAGTCGGAAACAATGCAGGTAAGTCCTTGGTTGCAGAACATTTTCTCAGCTTCTGCCACTCCCATACCTTTCACGTTGGGCACTACTACCGCTTCACCGTGACGGGTGTATATATCCAGTCCCTTCAGCACTCCAAACAGTACAAGGGCAACCACAATGACCATTGCGATCAGGTTTATCCAGAAAAACTTATTCTGTTTGAAAGAAAAAAACTCTTTTATAGTCATAATCCTTGGCGTTGTTTGGGGACAAAGATAATGCAAACCGAAAGCAGTACAAAATATGCTTGCTTATTTTTGATGCTGAGGAGCTTTTTTAAAGGAGAAAGAAGTTATCGCTTCGCTCGGGAGTTAAAGAAGTTAGAACTCCTCTAACTCCTTCTAACTCCTTATTCAGTTCAGAGTGACTCAAGCAGTCTCTTTAATACTACCGTAGCTGATATTTCACGATTAGCCGCTTCGGGGATGACAATAGATTGCGGACTTTCGATGACATCATCTGTTACAATCATATTGCGGCGCACGGGCAGGCAGTGCATGAAATAAGCATTGTTGGTTACTGCCATCTGGCGGTCGCTTACGGTCCACTCACGGTCTTTGCTCAGGATCTGTCCGTAATTATCTCCGGCATAAGCCGCCCAGTTCTTGGCATAGACGAAGTCGGCGCCTTCGAACGCTTTCATCTGATCATATTCCACACGGGCATTTCCTACGAATTGCGGAGCTAGTTCGTAACCTTCGGGATGGGTGATGACGAAATCATAATCCGTGGCGTTCATCCATTCGGCAAATGAATTAGGCACAGCTTGGGGCAATGGGCGCGGATGCGGTGCCCAGCTCATTACCACTTTAGGGCGTGCCGTCTTCTTGTATTCTTCAATTGTGATGAGGTCGGCAAAGCTTTGCAACGGATGGCGGGTAGCTGCTTCCATTGAGAACACCGGGCGACCGGAATGTTGGATGAACTGGTTTATGATTACCTCGTTATAGTCATCCTCTTTGTTCTCGAAGCGGGCGAACGAACGTACGCCGATGATGTCGCAGTAGCAACCCATCACAGGAATAGCCTCCAGTAGATGTTCGGGTTTGTCTCCATCCATGATGACACCGCGTTCCGTCTCCAGTTTCCATGCTCCCTGGTTGATGTCCAGCACGATAACATTCATACCCAGATTCGTAGCCGCTTTCTGCGTGCTGAGACGGGTACGTAAGCTGGAGTTGAAGAAAATCATCATCAACGTCTTGTTCCGTCCCAACTCTACGTATTTAAAACGGTCTTTCTTAATCTCAAATGCTTCATCCAGTGCAGCTTTCAGGTTTCCGATGTCCTGCACACAAGTAAACTTCTTCATGTTATATATTTATGATTTATAATTTCACTTCCTTACCTGTCCTTCTCCTTCGACAATCCACTTGTACGTGGTCAGTTCTTCCAGAGCCATGGGACCGCGGGCATGCAGCTTCTGCGTGCTGATACCGATTTCGGCACCCAGACCGAACTGCGCTCCGTCTGTAAAGGAAGTCGGTACGTTGACGTATACGCAGGCGGCGTCCACATCACGACAGAACCGCTCGGCACGGGCCTTATCTTCGGTTACAATACATTCGCTGTGTTTGGAACCGTATTTCTGAATATGTGCTATGGCTTCACGAATGGACTGAACGGTTTTAATGGACATCTTGTAGTCCAGAAATTCCGTACCGAAGTCTTCCTCCGTAGCCTCCTTCAGTAGCTCCGCAGGATAGCTTCCCTTCAGTGCGTTGTATGCGTACATATCCGCATAGATTATCACATTGCTTTTTTGCAACGGTGCGCAAAGTGCCGGCAGATCGTTGAGGCGGTCACCGTCAATCAACAGACAGTCCAGGGCATTGCATACGCTGACGCGGCGCGTTTTGGCATTGTTGATGATAGCTGCACCTTTCTCTACATCACCGTAGCGGTCGAAGAAAGTATGGCAGATACCTGCGCCTGTTTCAATGACGGGTATGGTGGCATTTTGACGCACAAAGTTGATGAGGCTACTGCTGCCACGCGGAATAAGTAAGTCTACATACCCCCGTGCATTCAGCAACTCGGCTGTAGCTTCGCGGTTGGCGGGCAGTAATTCTACGATGTGCGGGTTGATGTTGAAATGTTCCAGTACTTCGTGTATCACGCTGATAATGGCTCGGTTGGAGGAGTCGGCATCACTACCGCCTTTCAGTATGCAGGCATTTCCGCTTTTCAGGCAGAGGGAGAATACGTCGAAACTCACGTTGGGGCGTGCTTCGTATATAATGCCGATGACGCCAAACGGGACACTTACCTTTCTGAGTCTCATCCCCTGGGGATGTGTGTGCTCTTTCAGCGTGCGTCCTACTGGTGAGGGAAGGATTGCTACATTGCGTGTGTCGGCCGCGATGCCTTGCAGGCGTTCTACGGTCAGTTTCAGCCGGTCGTATTTCGGATCATTCGGATCCATTCTTTCCAGGTCTTTCTTGTTCTCAGCGAGGATGAAGTCCGATTTTGCCAAGGCAGCGTCCGCTACAGCCAATAGTATCTGATTGATTTCTTTATCGCTCAGTGATAACAATTCCCGGCTGGCTTCCTGCACGGTGGCAAATACTTTGTTTAAGTCCATTTTCTTGTACTTCTTTTATAGATTACCCTGCAAATGTAGCAATTATATCGGGAATGCTTGCTTTATCCCTTTGAAAAAGAATGATAACAGAAGAAAGAGTCGTGTGCCATTCTGACTTTGGTATAAGACGTAGTGTATATCGACTATTGTTTGATTCATAACGGTGCAGTAATGAGTTTTCACCACAGAGTAACACAGAGTCTCACGGAGTTCTATTCTTTTGATTTCAAATTGATTAAACTCTGTGAGACTCTGTGTCCTCTGTGGTGAAAAGATTCATAACTGAAAAAAAATGAATTATTTTCGACATTAATCCTTATTAATTCTATTTTAAGTTGATATTAATGTCTTTTCATTGATATTATTAATGAGTCGCGCTTTTCTTTGCATTCGGAAAACATAAACTTATAAAAATCATGAAAAACCGTTTGATAGGTCTGTGCATTGTATGTGCTTGCTGCTTGATGGCTAAAGCTGATGATTTAAAACTCTGGTATCAGCAACCTGCCAAAGTATGGACCGAAGCATTACCTTTGGGTAACTCACGTTTGGGCGCCATGGTTTATGGCGGAGTGGTTAACGAACAGATACAGTTGAATGAGGAGACTGTCTGGGGCGGTGGTCCTCATCGCAACGATAGTCCGAAGGCATTCGGTGTATTGCCCAAAGTCAGGGAACTTATTTTTGCAGGGCGTGAGAAAGAAGCCGAAAAGATAATGGCTGATAACTTCTTTACCGGGCAACATGGCATGCCTTTCCAGACGATTGGCAGCTTGATGCTGGAATTTGACGGACATACCGATTACTCCGATTATCGCAGGGATTTAGATTTGGAACGGGCAGTTGCATCCGTGCGGTATAAGATAGGCGAAGTGAATTATACCCGTACCATATTTACTTCTTTGGTAGATAATGCTTTGATCATCCGTATCGAGGCGGATAAACCCGGTGCTGTCAATTTTACAACCCGATATAGTACTCCGCATAAAGAGTACGAGGTAAAGAAGAATGGTAAGAGTCTGCTGCTGTCCGGGCATGGTTCGGCGCACGAAGGTATTCCGGGAGCTATTCGTTTTGAAACCCGTACGCAGATCAAGGCGGAGAAGGGTAAAGTCAATGTCGCCAATGATTGCATTGAAGTGAGAGGTGCAGATGCTGCTGTGATTTATGTGACGGCTGCAACCAACTTCGTCAATTATAAAGATGTAAGTGCCAATGAAACCCGTCGGGCAACGGAGTTTCTGGCAAAAGCCATGAAGCGTCCTTATGCCCAGGCGCTTACTGCTCATGAAGAAGCCTATCAAAAGCTTTTCGGGCGTGTCTCTCTGAACATCGGTCCCTCCAGCCAGGAAGAAACATCTTACCGCATCAAGCATTTCAATGAAAGGAAAGATCTGGGATTGGTGGCGTTAATGTTCCAGTTCGGGCGTTACCTGCTTATATCCTCTTCGCAACCCGGCGGACAGCCTGCCGGACTGCAAGGTATCTGGAATCAGGAACTATTGGCTCCGTGGGATGGAAAGTACACCATCAATATCAATACGGAGATGAACTACTGGCCGGCAGAAGTGACAAATCTTCCGGAAATGCATGAACCACTGTTCCAGATGGTGAAAGAATTGTCAGAGTCGGCACAAGGCACAGCACGTACCTTGTACGAGTGCCGTGGGTGGACCGTACATCATAACACGGATCTGTGGCGTATGGCCAGACCTGTGGATGGTGCTTCGTATGTCTGGCCGTTGGGTGGCGCTTGGCTGAGCCAACATCTGTGGCAACATTATCTTTATACAGGCGATCAGGCGTTCCTGAAAACTGCTTATCCGGCTTTGAAGGGGGCGGCCGATTTCTTCCTCGATTTCCTGGTGGAACATCCTAAATATGGCTGGATGGTCTGTGCTCCTTCTATGTCTCCCGAACAGGGTCCTCCGGGAACCGGTACGATGATTACCGCCGGATGTACGATGGACACTCAGATCGTGCTGGATGCGTTGACTTCTGTACTGTCGGCTACCCAACTGTTGTATCCCGCTAATACCTCCTATCGGGATAGTCTGCAAAGTATGATTAAGCGTTTGCCGCCTATGCAGATAGGCAAGCATAACCAGTTGCAGGAGTGGCTGGCGGATGTGGATGATCCGAATAATGACCATCGCCATGTTTCCCACTTGTACGGACTTTATCCCAGTAACCAGATTTCCCCCTATGCGCATCCGCAGCTTTTCCAGGCAGCTAAACGCTCACTTCTCTATCGGGGTGACATGGCTACGGGGTGGTCTATCGGCTGGAAAATCAATCTATGGGCACGTCTGCTCGACGGTGATCATGCTTATAAGATTATCAAGAATATGTTGAAGCTGGTGGAAAAGGATAATCCTGACGGACGTACTTATCCGAATATGTTTGACGCACATCCGCCTTTCCAGATTGATGGAAACTTCGGTTTCACAGCCGGGGTAGCTGAGATGTTGCTTCAAAGTCATGACGAGGCCTTGCATCTATTACCCGCCTTGCCTCAGGATTGGAACAAGGGTAGCGTGAAAGGTCTGGTAGCCCGCGGTGCTTTCGAAGTGGACATGGATTGGGATGGCGGTGAATTGACTACGGCTACCGTAACCTCACGTATTGGCGGCAATCTGCGTATACGTTCGTATGTGCCGTTGGAAGGTGTAGGTCTTAAGGAAGCGAAAGGCGATAATCCGAATCCGTTGATGAAGCGCGGAGATATTAAGGAACCGCTGGTCGCTGCCGGATTAAGGGCGCAATATCCTCTCTTGTATAAGACTTATGAGTATGATATACAGACACAACCGGGAGAAAAGTACACATTGCACAGAGCATTCTGACAATCGATACAACGAATAAGAAATAGAAATAGGTTATGGTAAAAAGATTAAATTGGTTTATTGTATGCTTGTTGTTTTCGATAGGTATTACGGCGCAGGCTGCCGGTAAACAGTACAATTCGTACAAAGGATTGGTGATGGCCGGTTATCAGGGGTGGTTTAATGCCCCTGATGATGGCGCCAATCGGGGGTGGTATCACTATACCGGACACGATGGCTTTCGCCCCGGTTCTTGTACGATTGACTTCTGGCCGGAAGTATCGGAGTATGAAAAACTGTATAAGACGGAGTTCAAGTTTGCAGACGGAACTCCCGCCTATACTTTCTCCTCACACGATGAGTCTACGGTAGATACTCATTTCAGATGGATGAAAGAATATGGATTGGATGGTGTGTTTATGCAGCGTTTTGTCGGGGAAATCCGTGGTGAGAGTGGTTTGAAACATTTCAATACTGTTTTGAGCTCTGCCATGAAAGCAGCCAATAAATACGAGCGTGCCATTTGTGTCATGTATGATTTAAGTGGTATGCGTCCCGGTGATGAGGATATTTTGCTGAAAGATATTTCTGATGTGGCTAAACGTCATTCTCTGAAAGATCATGCCAAGAATCCCTCTTATTTGTATCATAATGGAAAACCGCTGGTTACGGTCTGGGGAGTAGGTTTCAATGATCGCCGCCGTTACGGTCTGGATGAAGCCGAAAAGATTATCAATGGTTTGAAGGCACAGGGCTTTAGTGTGATGCTGGGAGTGCCTACGCACTGGCGCGAATTGAGTGGGGATACCGAGTCGGATCCTCGTCTGCATGAGTTGATAAAACGGTGTGATGTTGTGATGCCCTGGTTTGTAGGACGATATAATGAAGACTCGTATCCCCGTTATCAGAAACTGATTAAAGGTGACATTGAGTGGGCGAAAAAGAATAAAGTGGATTATGCACCTTTGGCTTTTCCGGGATTCTCCTGGTGTAATATGAAGGGGCATGAGAACAGTGTGCAGATACCGCGTAACAAAGGTTCGTTCCTTTGGAAGCAGTTGTCCGGAGCTCTGAAGGAAGGTGCGGAAATGCTTTATGTAGCTATGTTTGATGAGATAGATGAAGGTACGGCTATCTTTAAATGTGCTAAAAAGGTTCCCGTAGGTGCCAGTACATTTGTACCCATTGAGGAAGGCATTGGCAGTGATCATTACTTGTGGCTGGTAGGCCAGGCCGGTAAAATGTTGCGTAAGGAAATGCCGTTGGAGATGAAGCAACCGGTACGCAAGTAAATCAAAGTCGAATCCGGATATATAATATAAGAAACGTCTGACTTGGGAGCATCCAGGTCAGACGTTTTTCTTTAGGGGTATTGTAATTTGTTTCAGTTCTGTTCGTCGATAATTTCCATTAAGGAGAACTTGTATTCTGTTCCCAGCGAAGCGGCATATTCTTTGCAGAAAGTATCATAGACAGTCTTGGCGAGCCCTTTCTTTCCTTGCTGACAAAGAATGCGGCATTTTACACAGAGAGCTTCCTCATTGATATAGTCATGTTGGAATAGTGTATCTGCAATTTTTAGCTTTAATGTTTCCGAGAGGTCTTCCCGTTTCAGTAACCTGCAAAGTAGATCGATGGTGCTATTTGAAAAATCATTCTTGAACGCATCAATCCAATCGATTTCCATATTAGGTAACATTATACCACGCAGCAATAATTCAAGCAGCTTCTCTAAGTTCTGACTATTATTCTCTTTATATAGATGAAGTGCTTCCAGATAGTCGCAAATAGTTCCTTCTTCAAACTGTATGCTCCAGAAGCCATTTTGATTCAATATCTTGATGTCACCCACTTTTTCCAATAAACCGCGTAGTTTACTCATATATACATTACGGTTGTTCTTGGCAGATTCATCCGTTTTGTCATACCACAATAACTGGATCAATTTGTGTCCGATGATACCTTTGGGGTCTCTTCCTGTATAAAGAACCAGTAATATCAATAAGGATTTGAGGGTAGGTGTAAAGGAAGATGTAATATCATTTCCTTCCTTGTCAATGACACGGAATCCGCCAAAGAAACAAACGCATTCCTTGGAGAAATCATAATTGTGGAATGTCGTAGTCTCTGTGTGTATGGGCATCTCTATTTTTATCTCAGATATATCATTTGTTAGAGAGTCATTCACTGCTTCTGGCTGGAAGCTGTTCGTTTCTGTTTGCTTATTGTCTTCGGTAGCGGTCTTGATCCGGTTTATTTCGGCCTTTTTCTTTCTATAATAGAAAACTCCCGTTCCGGTAATAACCAGTATTCCAGCTATAATGTACAGCCATATAGATGACTGATTATTTTGACTGGCATTGCCTGCAACCACATCCGGTTGTTTAAAGGATGAAACGGGAATCGGAGGGAAGTTCAGTTCATAGATATCTATATCAGCCTTACCACTAACCTCAGCTTGGTGAATCACTGTATATAACTTTTTTTGTTTGGGGGAATAGTATAAGTTAGTATACATATATTGAGACTCTAATTTTACTCCGATAGGCAATGACATGAGTTCGAAATGTGGTGTTTGAGTATCGATTTTCATCAACGTGCCACCTTGTTGCGTACTGAAGAAGTAGAAACATTTTTTTTCGGGATCATAAATCATGTTTTCACTGGGTTGAAAATTTCCTCCATCCGGAACTTCAGTGAGTTCCCATAGTTTATTGGCTTGCTGGGTTAGCAGGTTGACAGCGTATAAATCATAATAGTTGCGGGGAGATAATTCCTGCCGTCCGGATGGACAACCGCGTCCTCCGAAGATATAAAGTGTGCTGTCAACTATTACAGAACTGGAAGAGTATCTGGGATGAATATTCGTCAGATTGAGGTGACGTTGCGGGGCGTTTTCATAGGGATAGCAAATTAATAGCTTGTTGTTATAATGATAATGCCCATACCCACCGAAGCTGATCAGTGAAGAATTGGCCGGATTATAAACGAGTGTGTTATTCCAGTAGTCGTGTTCCTGTACGGCTGCCTGTGTCCCTTTCCAGCTTTGTGAAACTGGATCAAAGAACGAATATAGGTTTTCATTCAGGTTGTAGGATAACAACTGATGTTGCTCTGGCAGATATATCAACTGGTTGGGGTAGTTGGCTACAAACTCTCCGCCTTTTACCTGAATAGTGTCAGTTATCCTTTCATCCGTATGGAAAACATATAGCTTTTGTTTGTTGTTGGCTATATAGAAAGTACCGACAGTAGGATCGAATGCTACAGAGGGAGAAGATTTGAATTGCTGTGAATGAATCTTCTTCCAAGTGATATACTGGTCAATGATCCAACGGGTATTTTTGCCGGAAGCCGGACTGTGGGAAATCTCGTCATAACAGATTTCCTTATTATGGCGTGCCATTTTCCACAAGCGTATTTCCTTTAATCCACGCTTGATGCTGATATCTCTTATATTAACGGAGGCCACATCGGCTAAGGAGAAACCTTCATATGGACAATAGCCGAAAGCAAAGCGTAGTTTCTGCGAACCTTTCAGGTCGGGGTAATTCACATTAATTTCCGTACTGTCATACAATACGGTAATATTTCCCTCTTTAACATCGAGGGTCAGGCTGGCTGAAGTCCAGGTCTCACGTCTCACTTCTTTTTGAATAGGGTATACTGCATCTCCAGTGACCAGAATCGGGAAGCGTCTGTCGTTTTCGCTGACACTGTACATCAAGTCAACATTCTTATTGTTTTCAGTAATGATGCGGAATACGGTTCCGAATACATTATCAGGTCTCACCCAAAGGTTAAAGCTCAGGGTAATTTTTTCTCCTTTAGTCTCTATGGGCTTTCCATCTTCTAATACCATACTGGTAAACTCAGAATTCTGAAGCGGGTAGGATTGGATATGCAAACCATATTCAGGAAGCTGAGCGACTGAACGCATACACATCAACAGAAGGAATATAATAGATTGTGACTTTTTCATCTCATTTTGTATGTCCTTAATGAAGTATTAGCTAGCTCGTACAAAAGTAGTGCTTTTTAGTGAAAACCGATTACTTATTTATGCAATTATTACAGCCAGGCTTCGCTTTTCCTGCGAAAGTGATTCATTAAGTGGATTTTAATATTCAATTAATTATTGTTTTACCATTCTATTAAGCGGTTACCGTTTACTTTGCATGAAAATAAATCAAAATCTGATAATATGAACTTAAAAAGGCACTTATTCTTATTTGCAGGAATGTTATCCAGCTCTTTTCTAATGGCTCAGCAGCCAAGTGATATTTTATCCGTTTCAGCATCGACTCATGTAGAAAAAGCTTCGTTAGCTTTTGATAAGGATCAAAAGACAATGTGGGAAGTTAGTGGGCAGGACTTGAAAACAGACCAATGGTTGATGTTTACTATCCAGATTCCTGGTGATGTATGTGAGCTTGGGGTTCAGATGCAAGGTATTTCTAAAGAGGATTTAAAGCACCTGATGAATATCTTTGTTACGTATGATCCTATGAATCTGGGAGTGCCTGTCGACTATCAGGTACAGGGTAGTGCTAAAGAGATGCGGTTGAAGTTTTCACCTAAATATGGGGCACATGTCCGGTTGGCCTTTAAGGGAGGTGATCGTGTTAAACCTTTTATGGTACAGGAAGTATCTGTTCTTCTGGCTGATAAGGAATTGAAAGACCGGAAAGGTGAAAAGACTTCGCTACGCTATATGGACCCTACGCTTCCGGTGGAAGAGCGTGTGGAAAGTCTGTTGTCTGTGATGACACCGGAAGATAAAATGGAACTGATACGTGAGGGCTGGGGCATTCCCGGTATTCCTCATTTATATGTACCGCCCATTACAAAGGTGGAAGCTGTACATGGTTTTTCGTATGGCAGTGGAGCTACTATCTTCCCCCAGGCCCTGGCAATGGGAGCAACCTGGAATAAGAAGTTGACAGAAGAAGTGGCGAGGACGATTGGCGGTGAAACTCTTTCGGCAGGAACTATGCAGGCATGGTCTCCGGTACTGGATGTAGCCCAGGATGCCCGTTGGGGACGTTGTGAGGAAACATTTGGAGAAGATCCGGTTTTGGTGTCACAGATTGGTGGAGCTTGGATTAAAGGCTACCAGTCTATGGGGTTGTATACCACTCCGAAACATTTTGGTGGTCATGGCGCTCCGTTGGGAGGACGCGATTCTCATGATATAGGATTGTCTGAACGTGAAATGCGCGAAGTACATCTGGTTCCGTTCCGTCATGTGATTCGTAACTATGATTGCCAATCTTTGATGATGGCGTATTCGGATTTCCTGGGTGTTCCGGTAGCTAAAAGTAGAGAATTGCTACAGCATATTTTGCGTGAGGAATGGGGATTCGGCGGCTTTATCGTTAGCGACTGTGGCGCTATAGGTAACCTGACTGCCCGCAAGCATTATACGGCTAAAGATAAAATAGAAGCTGCCAACCAGGCTTTGGCTGCCGGTATTGCTACGAACTGTGGTGATACTTATAATGATAAGGAGGTGATACAGGCCGCAAAGGATGGACGTATCAATATGGAGAATCTTGACGAGGTGTGCCGCACAATGTTGCGTATGATGTTCCGCAATGAGCTGTTTGAAAAAGCACCAAACAAGCCGTTGGACTGGAATAAGATTTATCCGGGGTGGAATTCGGATAGTCATAAAGAAATGGCACGCCAGGTTGCTCGTGAATCTATTGTACTGTTAGAAAACAAGGATAATATTCTACCTCTGTCTAAAGACATGCGTACGATTGCTGTGTTAGGCCCCGGTGCAGATGATCTTCAGCCTGGTGATTACACTCCTAAACTTCAGCCTGGTCAGTTGAAATCTGTGTTGACTGGCATCAAACAAGCGGTAGGAAAGCAGACAAAAGTGATTTATGAGCAAGGTTGTGATTTTACAAGCTTGGGTGAAAACAATATTGCAAAGGCGGTAAAAGTAGCTTCACAATCAGATGTGGTGCTGTTGGTTTTGGGAGATTGCTCAACCAGTGAGGCTACGACAGATGTATATAAAACATCCGGTGAGAACCATGATTATGCAACCTTGATTCTGCCGGGTAAACAGCAGGAATTATTGGAAGCTGTTTGTGCAACCGGAAAACCTGTTGTATTGATTCTTCAGGCAGGGCGTCCCTATAATCTGTCTAAGGCGTCAGAGTTGTGTAAGGCTGTTCTTGTGAATTGGTTGCCGGGACAAGAAGGTGGTCCGGCCACAGCAGATGTGCTGTTTGGTGATTATAATCCTGCCGGTCGTTTGCCGATGACCTTCCCACGTCACGTAGGTCAGCTCCCTCTCTATTATAACTTTAAAACTTCCGGTCGTCGTTATGAATATTCGGATATGGAATATTATCCTCTTTACTATTTCGGATATGGTTTGAGTTATACTTCATTTGAATATTCTGGTCTGAAAGTACAGGAAAAAGAAAATGGTAACATTACAGTGCAGGCTACTGTGAAGAACATAGGTCAACGGGCCGGTGATGAGGTGGTACAACTGTATGTAACGGATATGTATGCCAGTGTGAAGACACGTATTACAGAGTTGAAAGACTTTACCCGTATTCATCTGAAACCGGGTGAAGCGAAAACGGTTTCTTTTGAACTGACACCTTATGAACTATCACTGTTGAACGATTCTATGGACCGGGTTGTAGAGAAAGGTGCTTTCAAAATCTTAGTTGGAGGTGTAAGTCCTCAGTATGTGGCCAAAGACCGTATTAAAGATAGTGTGGGTTATGCCGACTCCAAGAAAGGTTTGTCCGGCATGCTTGAATATACTCATGAATTTGCAGCAGATTTCGGTCTGACTTTATTCAAAGTGGAAGAAAACTTGATAAAGAATCAGAAGACTATTTGGGTATCTGTCAAAAACAATGGGACTTTGATGGACACAGGAAAAATTGAAATATATGTCGGAGGTCAGAAAGCAGGCGACAACATTCATTATGAGTTAGCTCCGGGAGAAGAGAAACTGATACCTTTCAGTGTGGATAAGGAGAATACGGCTCCGGTTGTATTTACTACCAAATATAAAGTGTTATCTATATAATTTTGATACTATGAGATAACTATTAGCATTCTTATGTATCAGTGTACAGATTGTCCCGTCATGGGGGCAATCTGTTCTGCGTACTTCAGATAAATTGTCTGTCATGATGCAACCGGAAAAGGTAAAATGCCAATTACAAGAGACAAAAGGTGAAGTGGCTCTTGCTACTTCCGAATTAGCAGCCAAGCTCCACGTGACAATAATGATGAGCGTATCTGCCGGTTTACATGGAATCCGCAGGGAAATGCCCCATATCCTCTCCGCTTCCCCTCCGTTTCCGCTCCGTATTCAGGTACCTCCCTGCAGGGTAGAAGCGGACGGGAACGGGTTTGAAGGTGGTTGGAACGTAGTCCAAGGACTTTTGACACGGTTGCCCGGATTCCATAGAAAAATCCTGTTCGAACTCCCTCTTCTTCTCTAATTAATCCATTTATATATCTTTTTTTAAGGCAGATGGGCTAAAATATCCTGTAGACCCTACTTTTTGCTAAAAAAGGTTCTTTGATTAATGTATTTTTAAGGGGTCTGTTAACAGCTTCCCTGTATTTTTGCCCCATCGTTTTAAACGGGATTTGAGTAAAAATGAAAAAAGTACAATTATACGTAAAGTATCATTCTCCTTTAAGAGTAGACTTCATATAGGCTTATAGGAAATGGAAAAGTGAGAGTCTTTAGTGACCTAATTTATATATTTACCAAACTTTTAATTTAATTATTATGAACAAACGATTTTTTAAAGTGCTCTTTTGTGGGGCGCTTGTTCTTTCAAGTGGAACATTTCTTGTTTCATGTAGCGATGATGACAATTCTGATTTGGAGAACCGAGTATCAGTTCTCGAGGGTCTAATCGATGACATTAAATCACAACTTAGTAAAGCCATTACAGTAGGTGCTACGGTTACCAATTGGAATGCTGAAAAGCGTATTATCACGTTGAATGACGGAACAAAAATTGATCTTGGTGCTGGTGGAGGTGAAGCTTCCAATATTACGGTGGGCGACGGTTTTATCATCATTTCCATTGGTGGTACAGAATATGCACTCCCTATGGCCACTACGGTGAAGTCCTTGGTTTATTGTCCCGAATTTACGGATGGCATTGTTGCCATGGACGGAAAAGGTGTGGCTGTTGTTCGTTTTTTGGCTACTCCGGCTGTTTCGGCTGATGCCTTGAGTAAGGCTACGTTTACGGTGGCTGATGCCCGTCTGGTGGAGACACGTGCGGGAGAAGACTTGATAAAAGTGGCCAAACAAGAATTGGAAGGCGATTTGATAAAGGTTACCTTGCAAGGTCTCGGTGTCGAAGCGGACAAGACTTACGTTGTGTCGCTGCTCATGAGCCAGAACGAGAAACCGTTGGTGAGCTCCAACTACTTCTATGTAAAGGTGGCCGACGACTTCTCTTTCAATAGTGAAAATTTGGTTGATCCCAAGTTTGAAACTGCTGTGACAGATGCAACAAAAGAAGGTGAGTTCTGGGTAGCTACTTTGCCCGACGGCAATGGTGATGTTCCCAACTTCTTGGGTGAATTCAGCTTCAAGGATTTCATATCTGTAGAGGGTGACGTGGTATATGAACTGGCTCCGAAGAGCAAGCAGAACCAGAACGTGCAAGATAAGTACGATTTCTTGAAGAAGTGCCTTTCTGCCGATGGTAAGTGGAAGATGACTGGCCGTCCCGGCACTAACTGCGATCCTAAAGGTGAAGACGATGCCGACAAACCGGGCTTGTTGGTTTACCTCAAAGTGAACGAAGTGACAAAGGCGAAGGTTTACTTCAAGGTTATCGACCCGTGGAAGGATCTTGATTTCAAGGCTCTTAGCGGCTTGACGGGAAATTTTGAGGCTGAGTTGTATGGACGCAGCGGTGAATTCGTTCCTGTAGGTAAGAGCGAATTGGATATTCCTGAGATTCTTAACAAGTGGGAAGAACTTATTCCAATCCGCCACAGTGGTGATGACTGGTTCAATGCATTTATGAAGTATGATATAAAGGATGCTAATGGTAACTCATTGGTTTACAACGATGGTGCTAAGCTCGTTATGTCTGACAATGCGAAGAAAATGTGTAAGTTGAGCCGTGGTATCTTCTGGTACTATCGTGGTTTAAGTATCCGTGTTCCTGAGACATTGGCAGTTAATGACGGTAAATATACGGACTCTAAAGGCAATACGCATTCAGGTGGTGAAGGTTTTGACGATTATGACGCATGGGGCTCTGGCAATCCTGCCGACTATGCAAGCAATCCTACCGGATTCTACTCTACATGGGGCAAATATGACTACACAGTCAATAACTTCCCATGGACGCTCTCACCGGAAGGTATCTTGACATTCACGGAAGCCTTCTCAGGTTATGGTATGCGTCTTGCATTTGCAGCTGGTCTTGAGTATGATTATGGAGTTAAGGACTTGACGGGTGCGGGTGCTGACCAGTTCGGTATGCTCTTCATCAACCGTCGTGTCAGTGCTGAAGATGCCAAGATGCCGGATCCGGCTCCATGGTGGAAGTAATAGGTCTTGATACTTAGACGGACGAGATTGTGCCGGTTGTACCTTGTCGGTGTGGGCGGCACATCCCTTGATAATTCTTAATAAGATTTTCGTAGAACAGAAAAATCTATAACATGAAACATTATATCCAAAATAATTCCAAAAGGAGAAGTGATGCTGCATTACCGTTCAAGATGGTGCTGCTTGCACTTCTGTGCCTCCTGATGGCACTGCCCGCATCGGCACAGCTCCGTTCCGTTTCCGGTACGGTGGTTGATGCTACGGGCGAACCGATTATCGGAGCCAATGTACGGGTAGTGGGCGATGCCGCACGAGGTACCATTACCGATATTGATGGTAACTTTAAAATACAGGCTTCTGCTAAGGAGAAGTTGCAGATCTCTTTTATCGGTTATAAGAATGAAGTGGTTACTGCTTCGACCACCAAGTTGACCATTACACTGAAAGATGACACCGAGTTGCTGGACGAAGTAGTAGTAGTGGGCTACGGCACACAAAAGAAAGCTACATTGACTGGTGCCGTGGCTGCTGTTTCCAACAAGGAAATTGCCGTAACGAAGAACGAAAATGTAGTGAATATGCTTTCCGGTAAGATACCCGGTGTGCGCATTTCACAACGTAGTTCCCAGCCTGGTGAGTTCGACAATGCCATTGATATTCGTGGTATGGGTGAACCGCTGATTGTGGTCGACGGTATTCCCCGCGACAAGGCTTACTTCTCGCGTATGGATGCTAACGAAATTGAGTCCGTGTCCGTTTTGAAGGATGCTTCCGCTGCCATTTATGGTGTGCGTGCTGCCAACGGTGTCATCTTGGTGACCACTAAGCGTGGTGAAACTGCTGACGGTAAGTTTGATATCACTTTCTCCGCCAATTACGGTTGGCAGAACTTCCTTTATGTGCCCCAAACGGCAGATGCTGTGACGCACATGCTGATGATAAACGAGAAGACGTACAATAACTCACAAACGCCGAACTTCTTTCTTCGTCAAGCTCCTACGTATGCCTATGACCGTATATTCGAGTATAGTCGTTATGGAAATAAGGGTACCAACTGGACGAAGGAACTTTTCAACGACAATGTGCCGCAGCAGCAGTACAACGTTAGCATGGATGGTGGCTCGGAGAAGGTAAAGTACTTCTTCAACCTCGGCTACCTGAAGCAGGAAGGTGCGTACAAGTTCAACTCCTTGAACTACAACCGCTGGAACTTCCGTAGCAATGTAGATGCGCAAATCACCAAACGCCTGAAAGCGTCTGTGCAGTTGAGCGGCTATATGGATGAGAAGAATCAGCCGTTCACCAGTATTTGGGCAGTGTATAAGAAAGCATGGACTTACCGTCCCACTTCCAATGCGTATGTAGATGGTGACCATAGTCTGCCGTCCTACGACTCTGAAATGCTGGAACAGGAAAATCCTGTGGCAGCTATCAACAGTGACCTCACCGGTTTCCGTCGCGAACGTCGCAAAAACTTCAACGGTTCGTTGGCACTGACCTATGATATTCCCGGTGTGAAAGGGTTGCAGGCCAAGGCGTTCTACAGCTACGACTACGCTACGACAGATAATATCTATTACAAGCGTGCATATCAACTGTACAGCAAGAATGCGAACGGTACGATGACTACTTATGACCGTAATACCGATGCTTCGTTGAAGCGGCAGGCCGACCCCTCTCATGGAACTGTGATGCAGCTCTCACTGAGTTACAACCGGAAGTTCGGCGACCACAACATCAGTGCCCTCGCCTTGTTCGAAGAGCAGTATAATGAGTGGGAGAACTTTTATGCACAGCGCAATATGCTGCTGGACGGTGAATACTTGTTGTACGGTGAACTGAAGGACATGTCTGCCGGAATGGACGGAGCGGGTGACAAGACTCGCCGCGCATTCATCGGACGATTGAACTACGACTATAAGGGACGCTATATGGTAGACTTCTCTTTCCGTTACGATGGGCAGTCCAGCTATCCGAAGAATTCGCGCTGGGGCTTCTTCCCCTCTGTATCTGCTGGTTGGCGCATCAGTGAAGAAGCATTCATGAAGGAACTCGTTCCCTTTATGACCAACCTGAAAATTCGTGCTTCTTATGGTCGCATGGGTGATGACTCCGGTGTAGGCACTTATCCGGAAACGGCAATTGCCTATAAGTTGGATGATCAGGGTAAGCTTGGTTATATCTACAACGGTGCGTTTGTTACTGGTGTGTCGGCTACGGCTATTCCGAATCCCAACAAGACGTGGATTAAGGTGGATATGTATAATGCTGGACTCGACTTCGATTTGTGGAACGGTAAGTTGAGCGGTACAATGGAAATCTTTAAACGTAAACGTTCCGGTTTGTTCGCTATTTCTTCGGCTGTAATACCAGGTACGGTGGGTGCCAACCTGCCGCAGGAGAACTTGGAGAGTGACCAAACATTCGGTTGGGAAATCAGTTTGGGGCATCGCAACCGCGTGGCTGGTGTCACCTACTGGGTGAACGGACAAATTTCCGCTACGAAGAACCGTTGGAACTATCATTTGGATGGCCAAGCACCCAACTCTATGGAGAATTGGTGGCGTACTGACGTATCGGGTCGTAACAAGGATATTTGGTTTACTTATGAAGAAGGTGGCCGTTTCGGAAGTTACGAAGACATCCGTTATCATGATACTACGGGTGCCAACTACGGGCAGCAGACGTTGCCGGGCGACTACTGGTACAAAGACTGGAACGGTGACGGTGTTGTGAATAATGATGATAGACATCCGGTGGCTACCTTTAACCTGCCGGTATTCAACTACGGTATCACGATGGGTGCCGAATGGAAGGGGATCGACCTCTCTATGAACTGGCAAGGTGCGGCTGGTGTGTACAATTCGTACGATGAAGTATTTACCGAAGTAGGACCCTTCAATGGTGGTGCTGTGTTGGATATCTATACCGACCGCTGGCATACGATGAATGTTACGGATGATCCTTGGAATCCTAATACACAATGGATATCAGGTCTTTATCCTGCTACCGGTCATAGCTTCAAAGAGGCCTCTACGGGTATCAAGAACACATCGTATATTCGTCTGAAAACACTGGAACTGGGTTACATGCTACCCAAAACATGGGTTGCCAAAGCGGGTATTAAGAGCCTGCGTGTGTATGTTAATGCTTATAACTTACTGACTTTTACAGGCTTGGATAACATCGATCCCGAACGTCCCGGATCTAAGGGTGGGGCCGCTTTGAATAATGATGGTACGCCGAATAAGGACGGTGGTATATTGTTCTACAACTATCCGGTGAACCGCACGTTCAATATCGGTGCGACGATTAAATTCTAAACCAAGAAAGGAGAATCGAATATGAAAACATTCAAATATATATTTGTAGCAGCTGCATTGGGCTTGGTGGCCACTTCGTGTGCCGATATGGATCTGGAGCCTAAGGGACTGCTCTATGACAATGTGCTGATGGGGTCGGATAACGGTATCAAGAAGTACCTGGCACTGGCCTATCAGGATATGCCTGTGGAAGACTTCAATTATGGTCAAAACGGAGACCAGAAGGGGTATGCCACGGTGAACAACAACGGATGGCATGCGGGCAACCAGTGGCAGGCTCAGAAGAGCAGTCCGGCTTCGGCTTGTCTGGAAGCTGCCGGCCGCAGTACGGAATATGGCGACGGTTTCAGCTACTGGCCTTACGACCGCATTCGTGACATTAATACGCTGATAGAAAAATTGCCGCAATATTATGACGAAGGCAGTGAGGTGTTGAATGAACATCTGGCTGAGGCTCGTGGCTTGCGCGCGCTCTATTATTTCGGCATGGTGAAGCGCTACGGTGGTGTGCCCATTGTGGACAAAGTGCTCAATCCCTTGGCACCGATTGAAGAGCTGAAGCAACCGCGCGACACGGAGTACGACTGCTGGAAGTTTATCCAGAGCGACCTTGAGTTTGCCATGGCAAATGGAAGCAAAGTCCGGAAAGAGGTATGGCGCATGAACCGTTATTCGGCAGCTGCTTTGATGTCCCGTGCTATGCTTTATGCAGGCACCGTCGCCAAGTATGGCGGCTACATCAGCACTACTGGTCCTGCAGTGACGGCTGGCCTGATGGGAATGTCTGCCGACAAGGCGGCTGAGTTCTTCGAGGCTTCGTACAATGCCAGCAAGTTTCTGAAGGAAGCAGGCTTCCAGCTGCATAAAGGAAGTGACAAGGTGCAGAATTTCCTCGAAGTGTTCGGCAAGATTAATGATACCGATGAGGATATCATGATCAAGGAATACGGTCTCAATTCCGTATTGCCTGCTAATACCAGCTTGTTCCACATGTGGGATACCGCGATACTGCCCTTGGGCGATGGTTTGTCCTCGGATTTGGGTTGTGTTTTGCAGCCTACGTGGGAGATGATTTCGATGTATGATTTGCCGAAGACACTGGATGAGAATGATCGTCCCCTCCGCTTCAACGACATCACTGATTTCTGGAACAATGATGAGATGGAAGCACGTTGCAAAGCTACGTTCTTCTTCTCTGGCATGAAGGAACCGAATTCTGGTACGACGATTGACATCCAGGCAGGTGTGTACAAAACATTTGGCGAACTGACAGCTTCGCAAGTGACCAGTGCCGAGGGTGGAACGGACAATGAATACACCAAGGGCATTCGTGTCCGTACGGATGCTGCATCCAAGCGTGGAGAGTCGCAGGAAATCAATGGTAAGACGGTTAAAATCTCCGGTTTGCACGGAATAACGGTATCCGGTGGTGACGAAGGCCGTGGTTACATGGGTGCTTTCATTCGCAAGTATGTAGATTTTCAAAATATCAATACCAGCCGTGTGTTCTTCTCTTGCCATCAACCGTGGAAGATATTCCGCTATGGCGAAGTGCTTTGCAACTGGGCGGAGGCTGCATACGAACTGGGATTGGAGCGTGGTGACGAAACGTTGAAGCAGGAAGCTTTTGAGCACATTGCCGAACTGCGTGATCGTGCGGGTGCCAAGCCTCATGAAATGGTAAGCAGCCCAGCTGATGTAGGTTCTGATGTTTATGGATTCCCCATCGATGAAAACCTCCAGTTCATCCGCGACGAACGTGGTCGTGAGCTTGCTTATGAGAATCATCGCTTGTGGGACCTTCGTCGCTGGCGCGTGGCTGACATCATGTTCCAGGACGGTGTGAAGGTACATACGCTTTCCGCTTACTATGTGGTGGATGAAGACAAATGGATTTTTCTGAATGAAGAGCCGACAGAGAATCGTAGAGTGAACTTCTACAAGAGATGGTATTATGAACAGATTCCGGGTGGTGAAATCGGTAAGAACGACTTGCTGATTCGAAACGATGGTTATTAATGGTAAACTTAATAAATGTGATGAATATGAAGAAACTTTTATATACTCTGTTAGTAGGCGGTGCATCGGCTTTATTGGTCACCTCTTGCATGGAAGTGGATAACTTCGATGCTCCGTCCGAGCATTTGACTGGAAATATCATTGATGTTACTACGGGTAAGAATATTCTGGCAGACCAGGGAGAAGCTCGTGTGCGCATCTGGGAGAAGAGCTTCAGCTTGAATCCCGGTAATCAGAATATTCTGGTGAAGATGGATGGTTCATACAACAATACGAAGCTTTTTGCCGGTACATACGACATCGTGCCCGAGGGTCCTTGGTGGCCGGCGGATACACTACGCAATGTACCCATCGGTGGAAAGGTAACACAGAATTTTGAGGTGACTCCTTATCTGAAGCTTGCAGACTTCTCTGCGGTGCTGGATGGTGACACCATGCGTATAAAGGGAAGACTTGCCGTGCCGCCCATACCTGCTGCTAATGCCGAACGTGGTGATGTAATGCCGGCTCTGATGGATGTACGCTGCTTCATTAGCGTTAACCAGTTCTGCGGCAATGCCAATCACTTGGATGCTTATCACAATTTGGAGATAGATAAGGTGAAGCAAACAATTATCAGTGACAGAAGGTCGTGGGCTCAGATAACTGGTGGTGTGACCGATGAGAACGGATATGCCTACAGTACACGGACTTATGAGTTTAATCTGTGGGCTAAGCCGGGATATACTTTTTTTGTGCGTATGGGTGCCCGTGTGGATGATACGTATCAGATGTATAATTACTCAGAAGTTGTGAAAATAGAGGTCCCTCAAAAGTAGTATTTTTTTTAGAAAAAGATTGGATGGGATGACAGGCCGGGAGGAGGTGTCCGAAACCTTTTCCCGGCCTTTATCACAAAAAAATAAAAAGATGGAAATGAAACTGAAAAGATTATATTTTATAGTATGTTGTAGCTTGTTGGCGGGGGGCTTGGCGACTTCGTGTGGAGATGACAAAGTGGAAATTCCGCCTGCCATAGAGCCGGACAAAACGAAACCAGACAACCCGGATGAGGAAATTTATAACAAGCCGGAGTTCCCGTTGCGCGAGGATGGAAAACCTTACGATACCTACCGCGGCTTGGTGATGGCAGGTTATCAGGGATGGTTCGGTGCACCGGGCGACGGATGCAAGCATAGTGAAGCGGACAATACGGCATGGTATCACTATCGTGAAAGTGAAGTGTTCAAGCCGGGTGTGTTGCAGAATTCCATTGATATGTGGCCCGACATGTCGGAATATACCAAGAAATACACGCCGGGTGTAGACGGTCCTGCTAGCCGTTCTGCCAAATTTACTTTGCCTAACGGAGAAGCGGCGCAGGTGTATAGTTCTTATGACGAATCGAGCGTGCTGCTCCACTTCAAGTGGATGCAGGACTATGGCATCGACGGAGTCTTCATGCAGCGCTTTGTAGGCGAAGTAGCGGGTGAACAGGGCAAAGATCACTTCAACACCGTGCTGAAACATGCCATGAAGGGATCTAACCAATATCAGCGTGCCATTAGCGTGATGTATGACCTGGGTGGTTTTGAACCCGGTACAGACAGAGATGAGGCTTTTCTGCTGGCTGATGCCCAGTATATCATGGATACTTATAAACTGAAAGACCGTAATCAGCAGAAGTTCTATTTGCACGAAGACGGTAAGCCCTTACTTGCCCTCTGGGGGGTAGGATTCGAGGAGAAACCTTTCGACGTGAACGACATCACCAGCCTGGTGAATGCCTTGAAAGAACAGGGTTGGAGTATCATGCTGGGCGTAAACGACGACTGGCGCACGCACAATACCTCCAAATGGCCCAAAGCGAAGTATCACGAACTGATAAAGAACGTGAGCACCATTTTCCCTTGGTTTGTGGGACGATATGGTGACATCAATGGATATGTGAACGACCGCAAGCCTAAGATTGATGCGGATATCAAGTTATGCAAGACGTACGGTGTGAACTATGCTCCTCACTGTTTCCCCGGTGCTTCGGATTTGCACATGCATCCTAATAATGTGAATAATGCCGGATCATCCGGACGCGTGGGAGGTAAGTTTTTTTGGGAACAGATTTACGGGGGCATCAAGCTGGGAGCGGAGATGCTTTACATTGCCATGTTCGATGAGATAGACGAAGGTACTGCCATCTTCAAGTGTCTGAACCAGAAAGATGCGCCGAGCAATGTGGCAGAAACCGACTACTACGTGTGGTATAACTCGGATACGGGAGGTTACGGCAAGAGTAGTACGATGAGAGATGAATCCAAGCTGGGAGCAAACGGCTGGTGCAGGAAGGTGAACGACCTGAATATTCCTTTCTATGGTATTGAAGACCATTTGCCCACCGACCACTACCTCTGGCTCACTGGACAGGCGCGTAAGATGCTTCGCGGAGAGGTGCCTCTGAAGAATGCATGGCCTTCCAGATAATAGATATATCCATCCGTAATCTGCCCGGAACGTACTTGTTCCGTACCTTCTCAGGTTGCTGAATGAGGAATGTACGGGGCAAGTATGTCTCGGGTACGGTTCGGGTAGGAAACGGACAATCTAATTTATGAAAGATGAAAAAAATACTATGTTACATATTCTCATTATTTTGCTCCGTACAGATATTGTACAGCCAGCAAAAAGAGTATAAGGCGTATTTAGTATCTACCGCCCATTTCGATACGCAATGGAACTGGGATGTACGCGAGTCCATAGATGATTACCTGTACCGTACGATGGTACAAAACTTCTGGTTTTTCGAACGTTTCCCGAACTACATCTTTAACTTTGAGAGTGCTCAAAAGTATGCCTGGATGAAGGAGTATTATCCTCATGAATATGAACTGGTGAAACGGTACATAAAAGCGGGGCGCTGGAATGTAGCGGGAAGTGCATGGGAAGCGACCGACCCTAATATCCCTTCGTCTGAATCCTTTTTCAGAAATATTCTGATGGGGCAGGAATTCTACAAGAAAGAGTTTGGGGTAAAATCAAACGATATTTATTTGCCGGACTGTTTCGGTTTCGGCTATACACTACCTACCATTGCCGCTCATTGCGGATTGATAGGATTTTCGACACAAAAGCTTCAGTGGCGGAAGAATCCGTATTTTGGAGAAAAAGAAAAAATGCCATTCAAGATAGGCCTTTGGCAAGGTGTGGATGGTGCCCGAATTATGGCTGTATTGGATGCCGGAGGGTATGGTACATCCTACTATTACGATGATATCAGCACTAACAGCCGTATCTTGGAAAGAGCCAAGTTAGGGCCCAACAATACAGCTTATAGCTATTACGGAGTGGGGGATCGTGGTGGATCGCCTACACTCCCTTCCGTTTATTCATTAGAAAAAAGCTTGAAGGCAGATGGCCCGTTAGAAATTATCAGTGCCAAGGCCGGACAAATATATGAAGATTATTATCCTTTTGAAAAGCATCCCGAACTTCCTGTTTATGATGGTGAACTGTTGATGGATGTTCATGGAGTAGGGTGTTACACTTCCCAAGCAGCTATGAAGCATTTCAATAGGCGTAACGAGCATCTGGCAGATGCGGCCGAAAGAGCGTCCGTGGTGGCGGAGACATTGGGAGGCCTGGAATATCCTTCCGAAGCTTTGCGTGAAAACTGGCAGCGTTTCCTGTGGCATCAGTTCCATGACGACCTGACGGGTACCAGTATTCCGCAATCATATACTTTCTCTTGGAATGATGAACTGATAGCCCAGACACGTTTTGCGGAAACCGTTACTACGGCAGTAGGCGCGGTGAGCCGGGCTTTGAATACTAAAGTGAAAGGGATGCCGATTGTGGTTTATAATCCTGTCGCTTTGGGTCGCAGAGATATAGTGAGAGCTACCATTAAGATGGATAAACGCCCGTCAGGAATTAAAGTAACTTCTCAGAAGGGGGAAAATATGCCTGCACAGTTGATATCTTGGAAGAATGGAATGGCTGATATCTTATTTGTAGCGCAGGTGGATCCGCTTAGTTTTTCGGTATACAGCGTTCAACCGGGAAGAACTATCTCTTCCGGAAACTTGCAGGTAAAGGATCGGACTCTTGAAAATACGATTTATAAGATAACATTGGATGAGCACGGTGACATCGCTTCCATTTTTGATAAAAAGAATAATCGTGAACTGGTGCAAACCGGTAAGCCGTTCCGTCTGATGATGTTTACAGAGAATCTTTCTACTGATTATCCGGCTTGGGAAATCTACAAGAAAGTCTTGGATGGACCGAGCATCTCCATCACGGATAACGTTAGAATTTCCGTGGCGGAGGATGGACCGTTGAGAGCGTCTTTACGCGTGGAACGCACTCATGGAGACTCTAAATTCATACAATATATCACTTTGACAGACGGAGCCGAGGATGATAGGATTGAAATAAGTAATGAGATTGACTGGCAAGGTAAGAAAGCTTTGCTGAAAGCGGAGTTCCCGACTACGGTGTCCAATGAAAAAGCTGCTTACGACTTGGGATTAGGTTATGTGAGACGTGGTAATAATGTTGAGAATGCCTTTGAAGTACCGGGACATCAGTGGGCTGACCTGACAGCTGATGATTCTTCTTATGGTATCTCTATTCTGAATGAATCCAAATATGGATGGGATAAACCGGATAATAATACCATTCGTCTGACTCTGCTTCATACTCCCCAACCCGGGAAGTATTATACATACCAAGATCATCAGGATCACGGGTACCATGCTTTCCGCTATGCCATTGTGGGGCATAAGGCAGATGTAACTCAAGCGGATATAGCCGGGAGAGCAGATAACTTTAACCAACCTTTACTGGCTTTTACCACTACTCAACATACAGGTACATTGGGGCGTGCTTATTCGTTTGCCCGTACGGATCGTCCTCAGATTGCAGTGAAGGCTATCAAGAAAGCGGAAGATGGAAGCGGATATATTGTCCGTATCAATGAAATCTACGGTAATCCTTACGAACAGGCTTATGTGGAGTTCGCGTCTGATATTGAAAGTGCCAAAGAGGTAAACGGAATAGAGGAAGAAATGGGGGAGGCTGCCTTTTCAGGCAATAAACTGCTGGTCAGCGGTAAAGCCTTCCAGCCTCGTACATTCAAGGTTACGTTCAAGCAAAAGCCGTTATTGACTATTCCTGAGAGTCAGCCGCTGAAACTTGCCTATAATGCAGTGGCCCTGACATCCGATGAATTTAACCGTGCGGGTGATTTCGACCGACAGGGCAATTCGCTGGCAGCCGAACTTATGCCGGAAAAGATTCTTTCGGATGGCGTCGAGTTTAGCATGCAGAATGATCCCTCCATCTTCAATTATATCCGGGCGAATGGAGATACGATTCTTTTGCCGGAGCATCATGGAGCGGATAAGCTTTTCCTTTTGGTGACTTCTATAAAGGATGACCGTCAGGCCACTTTCTTGGTGGATAATAAACCTTATCAGGCGCATGTGCCTTATTATTCCGGTTTCTATGGACAATGGGGCTGGAAAGGCGAAAGTGAGGGATATATCAAGGATGCTTCTATCGGATATATCGCCAACCATAAGCATAGTGCGCGCAAGGGAAATGATTCGTATAACTTTGCTTACCTGTATAAGGTATGTCTGGATATTCCGGTAAATGCCCGCATGCTGGTTTTGCCTAAAGATGCGGGTATCGCTTTATTCGCTGCGACGCTGACCGGAAATCAGAATTATGATACTGAATCGGCTACAGAGATGCGTGTATTGCCTTATCAGACCAAACAAATAGAATATACATCCGAGCCGATACCTTTTTATAGGGAGCGAAGCGCTTGGTAAACTTATCCATTGATTGTCATGAAAAACATTATATATTTTGCTATATTATTCTCCTTCCTCCCTTGTTCCCTGTTGGGACAGGGGAAGGAGTACCATTTTGATGAGAAAGGAATCTCCCGTCAAGTATTGGAGAATTATTTGGATCATTCCATCACAATGGTCTATCTGCTGATGCCTGATAAACCGGAAGGGCGGAGAGTGTACTCTTATCATGCCGATGATATGCGTATGGTAAAGAATATCGGAGCCAAGTTTATCGGCCGTTCCATTTACCGGTGGGGAGGTGAAAGCCTATTGAATAAACCGGAATTCTGGAGTAAGGCGAAAGCTTTTGCCGATGAGCTGCATGCCTATGATTCTGATATAATTCTTCAAGGATGCCTGTTTGAGATTGTTACCGAGGAAGTGAATCAGGTGAAGATACCCGATTGGGTATTCATGGACTACGGGTTGCCGGTTGAATCACGCAATTTCTCTTATGTTGATATGCTGAATAAAGAGGGACGCATGGTAGACCATTGGCATAAGGGCAGCAGTGTGCCGGATATTAGCCGGCAGGAAACCCAACTTTGGTTCTATTATCTGGCTTGTTCCTATATTGGTGTCGGTTGCGAGGCATTCCATCTCGGACAGATTGAACTGATTGGGATGAACGATCCGACACGTGATTCTTGGGCCCGGGTCATCGGAAAGATACGTGAATATGCGCGTGTCCATGCTCGCCGTCACGGGGTATTGCTGGACGCTCATACTCCCTATGGAGGCATGGTCAGGAACGGGGTGAGCCTGCTTGACTTTAATTCTTTCCCGCTTCGTATCAAGGAAATCCCTTCCCAACCTTATAAAGCCGAACTTGCTGTGAATCATCTGGATGCTCTCTATAAGAAGAGCAAAGGGTGTATATCGCCCAGCGGATGGAAGTGCAAGCATCTGCCGTATCTCGTAGAGTTTGATAACTATGGCAGAGGAGAAGAACCGAATGTGGCGGATCTGAATTCACACTTTGTATGGGGATGGGATGAAATCTCCTGGCTATCCCTGCAACCGGAAGATTACCGGAATGAGTGGTTGACGTATGCCTATCACTGGATACGCCGTAACGACCCTAACGGGCATCTGGAAATGCCCGGCTGCCGGATGATAACCTGCCCGAATGAAACGGAAGGTAGCTATCGTGCCAATAAGAAAAGCGCGGCTTGCCCTTTCGGCTACTCTCAAGAAGAAACTATCAAAGAATTATTTAAATAAAAAGACTAAGTACATCATGAAAAATTATCTAATTTCATTGGCTGTCCTCTCATTGACATTGATGAGCTGCAATAGTCAGAAGCAGACAAAAGCACTTACCGTAGGAACCAATCCTTTTATTACTCACATGTACGCGGCCGACCCCTCTGCCCATGTATGGAAAGACGGACGTCTGTATGTTTATGCTTCCCATGATGTCGATCCTCCGCATGGCTGTGACTTGATGGATCGCTATCATGTATTCTCTACGGATGATATGGTGAACTGGAAAGACCATGGAGAAATCCTGAATTCTTCGCAAGTGTCTTGGGGACGTAAGGATGGCGGCTTCATGTGGGCTCCTGATTGTGCTTATAAGAACGGTACTTACTATTTCTATTTCCCGCATCCGAGTGGTGATGACTGGAACAATACTTGGAGAGTGGGCGTAGCTACCAGTAAACATCCCGCCAAAGATTTTACTGTACAGGACAAGTATATTGAAATGAAAGGAATGGAAGGCGACTGCTTTGCCATGATAGACCCTTGCGTCTTTGTGGATGATGATAATCAGGCATACTTCTACTATGGTGGCGGAGGCCGTTGCGTGGGTGCCAAGATGAAGGACAATATGATGGAGCTGGCTGAGCCGTTGCATGCAATGGAAGGTCTGAAGGATTTCCACGAGGCTGCCTGGATACATAAAAAAGATGGTATGTATTATCTGTCTTATGCTGACAACCATTCAGAAAATGGGAAAGGTGCTAACCGTCTGAACTACGCGATTAGTAATTCACCGTTGGGGCCGTGGACTTATCAAGGTATTTATCTTGAGCCTACCGATTGTGACACCAGTCATGGCTCTATTGCGGAATATAAAGGAGAATGGTTCGCTTTCTATCATAATTGTTCTATTTCAGGTAGAGGTAACCTTCGCTCTGTTTGTGTTGATAAACTCTATTACAATCAGGATGGCACCATACAGGTGGTAAAACAAACAAAATAATTTCTTATGCAGTTGCCTGTCTACTTATTTCGATTTGGATTCGTATTGCTCGCTTTGGTGGCTTGCGGCGATAATGGTACCCCTCCGGAGGTTGATCCCCCGGAGGTTGATCCTCCGGTAGTAAATCCTCCGGTGGTAACTCCTCCCGAAGGACCTTATGAATATGACGATGATTTGGATTATGACTCCGAAGCATTCCTCAAAGCATATAAGGGGATACTTTACAAAGGGGCGCATCATATTCCCGGAACCTTGGAGGCGGAGGACTTTGATGAAGGAGCGCAGAATGTGGCCTATTATGAAAGTGATACCAAACCTGCTGATGCGGGTTATAGAGGTGCCCATGCCGTCGATGTGCGTGCGGATGGCAATGCTTCCGGAGGTTATTATATCGGTGATGTGCAACCGGGCGAATGGATGTGCTATACGATTGAAGTGGATGAAGATGGCGCTTACTCCATTGATACTTACTGTGTGAAGGGGGATGGTTCCGAAGGTAGTTTCTACTTTGAGGTAGACGGGCGCGGTGCAAGCCGTGGCATCGCCATGCCTCTTGGCGGCTGGACTGATTTCAGCCATAAGGCGACTGCCGAGGACATTCAATTGACCAAAGGCAAGCATGTTCTGAAGAACTTTGGCAGTACGCCGGGGAATATAGATAAGTTCGTGTTTAGACGTACGGGAAAGCTGGAAGAACTTTCCAGTTCCTTCACTTATCCGGTTACTAAGTCTATGAGTAACCCTCTTTTCACGGGTTTCGATTCACCGATGTATAATAGTTGGCTGAAAGGTCCTCTCTATACGGCTGACGCTTCGGCGCATGTATGGAACATCAATGGGAAAGAAGTGCTTTATGTATATGCTTCGCATGATATGGAGCCCGCACTTGGTTGCGACCGTATGGACCGCTATCACGTCTTCTCTACTGAAGATATGGTAAATTGGACGGATCATGGTGAAATAATGAATGCCGCTACTGTGCGACTGCATGCAGGTTGGGGCTGTGATGGTTTTATGTGGGCTCCTGATTGCGTTTACAATCCTGCGGACCAGACCTATTACTTTTACTTCCCGCACCCCTCCAATGCTGCCAACTGGAATAAGACCTGGCGTGTGGGAGTAGCCACCAGCAAATATCCGGATAAAGAATTTCGTGTGGTGGCCTATGTGGAAGGTATGCCTGCTGAGATTGATCCTTGCGTATTTATAGATGATGACGGGCAACCCTATATCTATAACGGCGGCGGTGGCAAGTGCTATGGCGGTAAGTTACGGAAAGACGACTGGACCAAGCTGGACGGTGAGGTAAAACCGATGACCGGTCTGAATGATTTTCACGAAGCCACCTGGGTACACAAAAGAAATGGAGTTTATTATCTCTCGTATGCTGATAATAATTCGGGTGCCAACCGCCTGAACTATGCTACCAGTGGCTCCCCACTCGGGCCATGGAAGTATCAGGGCGTTTATCTGGGGCCTACCACCTGTGATACCAGTCACGGTTCCATCGTGGAGTATAAAGGTGAATGGCATGCTTTCTATCACACATCTGACTTTTCGGGGCAGGGTAATCTCCGTTCGGTTTGCGTGGATAAGTTATACTATAATTCCGATGGTACCATACAGATGGTAAAACAAACTCGTGTATTGAAGTGATTATTTGAACGACTACTACCAGGTGGTTTTATCGCCTGCTATGGTTTACCGAGTTATTCTTTACATATTAATGCGGGTCAGGAGTTGAGGCTGATTCATAATCGTACAGCGATGAGTTAAATATCAAGCGGTATGACCTGCCCCATATCCTCTCCGTCTCCTCTCCGTTTCCCCTCCGTATTGAGGTACCTGTCGGCAGGGTGGAAGCAGAAGGGAACGGGTTTGAAGGTGGTTGGAGCGAGGAACAACACCTGACTCGCATTATTACTTAACGAAATAAATAATAGTGAAATGAAAAATATATTTCTTTTTTTTCTTGTTTTTCTTGCAATTGTGCAGGTTAAGGCTCAGTCCTTTACCGGTGAGAAAACGGATTGGCATGGCTTCGACCGCTATGATTTTGTAATGAGTGAAACAACGTTTCAGATTCAGCCGATAAAGGCCACACAACGTGAGGGAGCCGGCGTTGCCGGTCCGGAAAGGGGAATGCGCAGATGTATCGTTGTTGTCCCGAAACAGGCTGCTGAAGGCAATCCCTGGTCGTGGCGCGGTTGTTATTGGGACCATCAGCCGCAAGCTGAAATAGAGCTGTTGAAGCGTGGCTTCCATATAGCCTATATCACTACCGACCCCGACCAGACATGGGACGTCTGGTACAATTTCCTGGTCAATGAACATGCCCTCTCGCCTAAACCCGCATTTATCGGCATGAGCCGAGGCGGAGCTAATTCTTTCACTTGGGGAACTGAGCATCCCGACAAAGTATTAGCTATTTGCGCCGATAATCCCGGACTTTCGCAGAAGAGTCTGATGGGTATGGACAAGCTTGCCCGGCAGGATGTTCCTATCTTGAATATTTGTGGCAGTATTGATCCTATACTCAATAATACTTATGCCATTCAAGGCGTTTATCAGGGGAATGGCGGACGCATGTCGGTTCTGATTAAAGACGGTACCGCGCATCATCCGCACAGCCTGCAAGATCCGAATATTATTGCCGATTTCATCGAGCAGGCCTACAAGGAGAAGTCTGCCGGAAAACCGGCATTCCTGCCGGATACATATCAGAAGAGCAACTTCTACAGTACAGTCCCCGCTTACTCCTACGCCAAGCAAGAAAAGCTTTGGATGACATCGTGGGGACCTTATTTTACGGGTAATTACCCTAAGTATCTGTTCTCGCTGGAAGGTGTGGAAGGCTCGGTAACGGTCATCGCTCCGGAAAAGCCCGCCGTCGGTAATCCCTGGATTTTCCGTTGCGACCAGCCTGATGGCACTTCCGCCGTGGATTTGGGATTGCTCGCGCGTGGCTTTCACATTGTGGTCGCTCCCATAGCCTATAATGCTGACGGGCCTTTATTCGACCAGTGGAACATTGCGTATAATTATCTTGTGAATAAGGGATTTGCCCCACATCCTGTGATGGCCGGGCGTGGAGGCGCGACGGGTGAAGTGTATGCCTGGGCTATTGAAAATCCGGATAAAGTCGCCGGCATTTATGGAGAGAATCCTATCCTGCGCTCGTCTTTGGCAAAGACGCAGCCTTTGGACAATCTGAAGCCACTCAGCAAGGCGAAAGTCCCTATCCTGCACGCTTGCGGAAGCCTTGACCCTAATCTGAAAACCCAGACAGGGGAAGTCCGGAAACGTTATGCCGGTAAGATGACGGTAATTGTAGATGCCGGACGCGGGCATTATCCGATGGCTCCCCAAAAGCCGGAGAGGATAATAGAGCTGATTGAAAATATGGTTAAATAGTGGACAAATAAGCTGCTTTACTTAATTTTAATCGGCTATTAAGTCTTTTTTAATCGAAAGGGAAAGCGCCCGCTCCTATATTTGCCTTCGCGAATAAATATAAACTAAAACCGTTATATCATGAAATTTACACATTGCTTAGCCTCTGTAGCTTTAGTCTCCGTATTGGGTGCTTGTGGAGGTGTACAAAATCAAGTAGCTGCCGCCCAAAGTCCGGTGGACTATGTAAATCCTTACATGGGAAATATCAGCCACTTGCTGGTTCCCACTTTCCCTACGATCCATTTACCGAACAGTATGCTCCGCGTTTATCCGGAACGGGCGGATTACACAACGGATATGTTGAATGGACTTCCTTTGATTGTGACCAGTCATCGCGGCAGCTCTGCTTTCAACCTGAGTCCGTATCAGGGAGATAATCTTCGTCCGGTTGTAGCTTATAGTTATGACAATGAGAAACTGAAGCCCTATTACTATGAAGTGGTTCTGGATGATGAGGAAATAAACGTGAAGTATGCGCCCTCCCGCCAGTCGGCTCTCTATCAGATAGATTATGGCAAGCGGGATAAGCCGGTGTATATGATGATCAATTCGCGTAATGGTGCCATTAAGGCAGGCGACGGGTTTGTGAGCGGCTATCAGCAATTGGAGAATAATACGCGGGTCTTCCTGTACATAGAGTCGGACGTCGCCCCTATAGAAACCGGCATTCTGGCTGATGGTAAAATAGATGCCGGTAAGAAAGAAGCCGAAGGACGCGATGCCTGTGCCGTTATGCGCTTTGCCGATGGAACGAAGACGGTCAGTCTGCGCTATGGAATTTCATTTATAAGCGAAGAGCAGGCTAAGAAGAACCTGCAACGTGAATTGCCCGACTATAACCTGCAGGCTTTGGCCGAAAAGGGGCGCCAGCTATGGAATAAAGCCTTGAGCGATATTCAGGTAGAAGGCGGCAGCGAGACGGACAAGCGGGTGTTTTATACATCGCTCTACCGTGTATTCGAGCGTCCCGTCTGCATCAGCGAAGGCGGCCGTTATTTCAGCGCGTTCGACGGAAAGATACATGATGATAATGGCGAGCCGTTCTACACGGACGATTGGATTTGGGATACCTACCGTGCCGCCCATCCTTTGCGCCTGCTGATTGACGAAGGAACAGAAAAAAGTGTGATTGATTCTTATCTGCGCATGGCGGAACAGATGGGCGACATGTGGATGCCTACTTTCCCCGAAATCACGGGTGACTCCCGCCGCATGAACTCCAACCATGCCGTGGCCACTGTGACCGATGCGGCCGCTAAAGGCCTGCAATTCGACTTGGAGAAGGCCTATGAAGCTTGTCGCAAAGGTATAGAGGAAAAGACATTGGCTCCGTGGTCGGGCGCCGCTGCCGGCTGGATAGACGATTTCTATAAGAAGAACGGATATATCCCGGCACTCCAGGCGGGAGAGAAGGAGACGGACCCGAATGTACATCCGTTTGAGAAACGTCAGCCGATTGCCGTTACACTGGGGACTTCCTATGATCAATGGTGCTTATCGAGAATCGCTGATATGCTGGGAAAGAAAGATGATGCTGCCCATTATCTGAAGTGCGCTCATAATTACCGCAATGTGTATAATGCTGAAACGGCTTTCTTTCATCCGAAGGATAAGGACGGCAAGTGGATTGAACCGTTCGACTATCGTTTCTCCGGAGGTATGGGCGCCCGTGAATATTATGGCGAGAACAATGGTTGGGTCTATCGTTGGGATGTTCCCCACAATGTAGCCGACTTGATTGCCTTGATGGGAGGCCGCGAACAGTTCGTAGCCAATCTGGACCAGACTTTCCGCGAACCGCTGGGACGCGGCAAATATGCTTTCTACGCGCAGATACCTGATCACACGGGTAATGTAGGTCAATTCTCAATGGCCAACGAACCGAGTCTGCACATCCCTTATCTCTACAACTATGCCGGTCAGCCTTGGAAGACGCAAAAGCGTATCCGCCAGCTGCTGAAGATGTGGTTCCGCAATGACCTGATGGGATTGCCGGGAGATGAAGACGGCGGCGGCATGTCGGCATTTGTCGTATTCTCTTCTTTAGGTTTCTATCCGGTGACTCCGGGCTCCCCGTCTTATAACATCGGCAGCCCTCTGTTCGCTAAAGCTAAAGTGACGCTGAGCAATGGAAAAGTGTTTGAAATAGAGGCGCAAGGCGCATCGGACGAGAACAAATATATCCAGTCCGCAACGTTGAATGGCAAGGAATGGAATAAGCCCTGGTTCAGCCATGACGATATAAAAGATGGAGGAAAGCTGGTATTGGTAATGGGCGACAGACCCAATAAGGCATGGGGCAGTGCGGCAGACTCTGTTCCCCCCTCTGCCGGCAAGTAGGCATCTATAGTGCGCAGAGTGGGCTATCGATAAGTAGGAACAGCTGACTTTAGCCCCTTGGTAAGCAAGGGGACGGCTAAATACTATGAATACTGTGAATATCATGAATATTATGAAGAGAAGAATCAAGATTGTATATATCATACTGTTGACGCTTATGGTCTGTGCCGCCCGAACGACACAGGCTCAGGAGCTTTATAAAAATGAAAGTGCTCCCATCCACGAACGTGTCATGGACTTATTGTCACGTCTGTCGGTTGAGGAGAAGATTAGTTTGCTGCGTGCCACGTCACCGAGCATCTCCCGTCTGGACATTCCTAAATATTATCATGGCAACGAGGCGCTTCACGGAGTGGTTCGTCCGGGACGGTTCACGGTGTTTCCGCAGGCCATCGGACTGGCGGCCACCTGGAATCCTGTGTTGCAGGAACAAGTGGCTACGGTCATTTCTGATGAGGCACGTGCCCGTTGGAACGAACTGGAGCAGGGACGGGAGCAGAAAAGCCAGTTCAGCGATTTGCTGACCTTTTGGTCGCCTACAGTGAATATGGCGCGTGACCCGCGCTGGGGGCGTACCCCCGAGACATACGGTGAAGACCCGTATCTGAGTGGCGTCATGGGCACCGCTTTCGTGAAAGGCTTGCAAGGCAATGACAGCCGTTACTTGAAGATTGTATCGACTCCCAAACATTTTGCGGCCAATAATGAAGAGCATAACCGTTTTGTCTGCAATCCGCAAATATCAGAGAAACAACTGCGCGAATACTATTTCCCGGCCTTTGAGGCATGTGTGAAAGAGGGTAAGTCCGCATCCATCATGTCCGCTTATAATGCGTTGAACGACGTGCCTTGTACGCTGAACGCCTGGCTGCTGACCAAAGTGTTGCGTAATGACTGGGGATTCGAGGGGTATGTGGTTTCCGATTGCGGAGGCCCTTCCTTGCTGGTCAACGCGCATAAGTACGTGAAGACTAAAGAGGCCGCGGCCGCCCTCTCCATAAAGGCGGGCTTAGACCTGGAATGTGGCGACGATGTATACGATGAGCCTTTGCTGAGTGCCTACCGCCAGTATATGGTTACGGATGCCGACATAGACTCGGCTGCCTATCGTGTGCTGTGGGCGCGTATGCGGCTGGGACTATTCGATAGCGGGGAGAAGAACCCGTATACGAAGATATCTCCCGCAGTGATAGGGTCGGCGGAGCATCAGGAAGTGGCGCTGAACGCGGCTCGCGAATGTATCGTGCTGCTTAAGAATCAGAAAAAGATGCTGCCGCTCAATGCAAGGACAATCAAGTCCATAGCGGTGGTAGGCATCAATGCCGGCAGTAGTGAGTTCGGCGATTATAGCGGTTCGCCGGTGATAGCTCCGGTCTCTGTCTTGCAAGGCATCAAAGACAGGGTAGGCGAGGGCGTGAAAGTGGTATATGCTCCGTGGAAGTCGGCTGTGGATGGCCTGGAACTCATACAGGGGGCGAGCTTCCCGGAAGGGCTGCAAGCCGAGTACTTTGATAACACGAAGTTGCAGGGCACTCCGAGAGTGCGCAAGGAAGAGTGGATCAACTTTGAGCCTGCCAACCAGGCTCCTGATCCTTTCTTACCTAAATCTCCTTTGTCCGTTCGCTGGACAGGCAAGTTGCGCCCCGCGGTTACCGGACAATATACCCTCAGTCTTACATCCGATGATGGTTGCCGTCTGAGCATTGACGGCAAAATGCTGATTGACGCGTGGCCGGGACATGCGGTTCGTACAGATACGGCCGCCATTTATCTGGAAGCCGGAAAGGATTATCAGTTGAAGGCTGAGTATTATGATAATCGCGACTATGCCATCGCTAAATTGCAATGGCGGGTTCCTCAAGTTGGCAAAGTCACTCGTCTGGATTTGTATGGCGAAGCCGGAAAAGCGGTGCGCGAGTGCGAGACGGTGGTTGCCGTATTGGGCATCAATAAGTCGATAGAGCGTGAAGGGCAAGACAGATATGACATTCAGCTTCCGGCAGACCAGCGGGAGTTTCTGCAGGAGATCTATAAGGTAAACCCGAATATCGTAGTCGTATTGGTTGCGGGCAGCTCACTGGCCGTCAACTGGATGGACGAGCATGTACCTGCCATCGTCAATGCCTGGTATCCCGGCGAGAGTGGAGGCAGGGCTGTGGCGGAAGTCCTGTTCGGTGATTATAATCCGGGTGGCCGCTTGCCGTTGACCTATTACAGGAGTCTGGATGAGCTTCCTCCGTTTGATGATTATGACATCACCAAGGGGCGTACTTATAAATACTTCAAAGGGGATGTGCTGTATCCTTTCGGTTATGGCTTGAGTTATACTTCATTCAAGTACTCCAATCTGCAAGTGGCGGATGGCGAGGAAGAAGTGAGCGTTTCATTCCAGTTGAAGAACACGGGTAAATATGCGGGTGACGAGGTTGCCCAAGTCTATGTGAAACTTCCTGAGCGAGATGAAGCGATGCCGGTGAAAGAGTTGAAAGGCTTTGAGCGCATTTCATTGAAGAGCGGCGAAAGCGGGAAAGTGACTATCAAATTGCGGAAAGACCTGTTGCGCTATTGGGACGAGGCGAAAGGAAAGTTTATCTATCCTTCCGGTGACTATTACATAATGGTAGGTGCGTCTTCGGCTGATATTCGTTTGCAAAAGGTGGTCTCTGTCCTGCAAAAGACAAAAGTGGTTTGTGTAGGAGCCAGCATCACAGCCGGAGCCACTACCGCCAATCCGGATACGGATTCTTATCCGGCTCAGTTCGGCCGTTTGTTGGGGAGTGGATATAAAGTCACGAATTACGGAGTAAGCAGTAGCACAATGCTTCGTCGCGGTGACTTCCCTTATTGGAAAACGAAAGAATATCAGAAAGCGTTGGCATCCAATCCGGATGTGGTATTTATAGATCTGGGGGGAAATGACAGCAAAAGCATTAACCGTCCTTATATGCGTGAGTTTGACAAAGACTGCCGCGATATGATTGACGCTTTCGCGCAACTTCCCTCTAAGCCCCGTATCATTCTGCTGACTCCGATTGTCTCTTTCGAGAAAGACTCGAACGGCATTTATGATGAGGTGATTGTGAAAGATGTGGCCCCCGCCACTATCAGTGCCGCGCGGAAGAAGAATGTAGAGGTCATTAATATGCATCCGGTGCTCGACAAGCACCCGGAATTGATGAAAGACGGCATTCATCCCAATGCGGAAGGCTCGGAAATGATGGCTAAGGTTATGTACGATTATCTGATTTCCCATCCTGAAAAGTGAATAAGGCATGGGTCATTGCTTAGGCGCAACCGATTATTAACTCTTCACCCCATGGAGATTATTAATTACTAATATCAACACACATTTACTTATGAAAAAACATTTTTATTCTATTTTTGCATTATTCCTGGCGGGTGCTATGTTCTCCTGCCAGTCTCCTAAAAACAGTTCGGCGAAAGAAGAAGCAGCCGGAATTGACAGCATGGCTCCCAATCCGTTTATCACGCACATGTACACAGCCGATCCCTCGGCGCATGTATGGGCGGACGGACGCCTGTATGTATATGCTTCGCATGATATAGATCCTCCGCGTGGTTGCGATTTGATGGACCGCTATCATGTATTCTCTACGGATGATATGGTGAATTGGACGGATCATGGTGAAATTCTGAATTCATCACAAGTTCCCTGGGGACGCAAGGAGGGCGGATTTATGTGGGCTCCCGACTGTGCTTACAAAGATGGTACGTACTATTTCTATTTCCCGCATCCCAGTGACACGAAATGGAACGACAGTTGGAAGATAGGTGTAGCCACCAGCAAGGAGCCGGCCGCTAACTTTACCGTGCAGGGATATATCGAAGGAATGGACCCGTTGATCGACCCTTGTGTATTTGTGGACGATGACGGCCAGGCCTATATCTACAACGGTGGCGGCCAGATTTGCAAAGGTGGCAAACTGAAAGATAATATGGTGGAACTGGATGGAGAAATGAAGAAGATGGAAGGTCTGGAAGACTTCCACGAAGCTACATGGATTCATAAATATAACGGGAAATACTACCTCTCTTATTCCGATAACCACGACGAGAACTGGAACGATGGTGTGAAAGGCGACAACCGTATGCGTTATGCCATCAGTGACAATCCGCTCGGTCCCTGGAAATCCATGGGTATCTATATGGAGCCTACCGACAGCTATACCAATCATGGCTCTATCGTAGAATATAAAGGTCAGTGGTTTGCATTTTACCACAACAGTGCTTTGTCCAATCATGATTGGTTGCGCTCTATTTGTGTGGATAAGCTCTATTACAACGAAGACGGAACCATTCAGATGGTGAAACAGCGGAAATAGGACACAGGATAGCTTATGAAGCTAATAAGTCTGATTTTACTGTTCCCGCGGAGCTGTTTCAGTGCGGCAGGCGTCAGGTGTGGGTGGAAGTGTTACACTGACCATTAAAATGATACGATAAAAAGCAACAGAATATAGATCTCTAATTAGTTGCCCAGCCATAAGTCCGATTAGCACTCGGCTTATGGCTGGGTATATCTACAGATATTAAATCACTGGTGGGTTTCAATAGACAGACTACCTTTGAACACTCTTTATGCGTATTATTAATCAGAACGATTCAATTTTAATTAATAATTGAGCACACTTTAAAAAGTCTTTTTTATCAGGAATTAACGCCCCACAGAGACTTCTGAGAGGGAGTGAAATTGCTAAAATGCATTTTTTAAAGTGGACTCATAATTAAGTCTTTTTTATTACTTCTGTTAATCTTCTCCCACTATCTTTAGCAAATGAAAAATACTCGTACCCATGAAAGGAGCAGGCGATAGTATAAGTCACAACTACTAATAAGTAAATTGAAGGCCGTTTAGACAGCGTTTGAAAGCTGTTTAAAGGCAACTAAAGAATCAAGTTGTTTTCTATATATCACTAAAACGGTCACAAGCTATTTCTTTGAATATTATATAATTAACGTTCAATCTACAAAACCATATAAAATATTAACCGAATAATAACATTTTATCATGAAAAAAGTATTTCTTTTCATCCTACTCTGTGGATGTATTGCTCTATCGGGCACACTCAGTGCTGCCGAAGGACAGCTAATGGCCGGAACGGCTAAAATCAACATTACTCCTAAACAAAACATCCCCCTACATGATTCTGTGTATGCGCGTGCTCTTGTGATGGAGATCGGTGATGCGCGTGTAGCGCAGGTATCTGTCGATCTGGCCGGTTTTTATAGTGACCGCGTGGCCAATGTCTGCAAAGAAAAATATGGCGTCACGCAGTTGCTGGTCTGTGCTTCGCATACTCACGAAGACCCTAACATGGCTGATGCCAGGCCTCGCGAGAAGAAATCTGACAACACTCCATTCTTTGAAGAGTGCATCATTAAGGTAGTGGGTGAGGCAATCGGTAATATGTTCCCCGCACGTCTCTCGGCTGGTACGCGTACGTTCCCGCAATTGGGTTTCAATCGCCTTATTATCCGTAAAGATGGGAAGGCTCGCGAATCGTGGGTGGGCGATGAACATTACAATGTAGAAAACCCCGAACGGATACCTTTCGGTCCGGTTGACCCCGAAGTGGGCGTAATTAAAGTGGAAGATATGCAAGGTAATGCCCGTGCCATCGTTATGAATTATGCCATGCATGCGGATCTTGGTTGTTTCAGCTATGAAATTTCGGCCGACTATCCTGGATTTGCTTGTAGGAAGGTGGAAGAAGCGTTTGATAACAAAGCTGTCTGCCTCTTTGTAGCCGGTGGGGGCGGTAATGTAGAAGGGTTGATGATTAGCCGGCGGCGTTCGGGGCCCAATGATCCCATCAAAACAGATTACAAGCCCATTCAGCGCACAGGAGAATTGCTTGGCATCGAAGTGATTAAGTTAGCCAACGCATTACATGCCTCCAGTGATAACACCTCTTTCAAAATGCGTACAGACTCGTTACAATTCTCTACTCGTGGAGACAAAAACAGTAAGGTAAATGTCCATATCGCTACATTCCTCATTAATGACTTTGCAATAGCCGTTTGCCCCGGTGAAATGTTCGTACAACTTCAATTGGAGTGGAAGGCAAAAGCCAGACTGGCCGATGTGACTCCCCTCTTTTGGGGTTATACGTATGTAAAAGGACGTTCACCGGGTTATGTAGCCGATGTACGTTCAGCGGCATTGGGAGGGTTTGGTGCCGAGGGTGGTGATTATATACAAGTAGGAGGTGGCGAGGCCATCATCAACAAGCATTTAGAAAACTTGTATATACTCAATGACCAACGTGCAAGCATACTCTTTAAGTAAAATGGGATATATTTAAATGAATGATCAACAAGAGAGTGTTCTAATCTTTATTTAGACACACTCTCTTGTCACAATTATATATTGAAGAATGAGATCCGCAATATTTGTAATAGAGTTGTGCAGTATATTATTCTGCTGTACTTCTCTGTTCGCTTCCGGGAAAGATAAGGATAAGGTATTTATACAGTTCATTATGAATGGACAGAGCCTGTCAACGGGACATCAGTCCTATCCGGTTATTTCAACGGAACATTTCAAAGGTAATTACATGCTGGGCAACCAAGTGTGGATAAACTATGGAAATACCGGAGAACTTAAGTTTGAGCCATTGGTGGGAACCGTTTCCGAGGCTTTCGCTCATGAGAAGCACTTCAAAAGCAGACGAGCCGGCACTATAGCCGAATGTCCTTTACTGGGAGCCGTCAATCACCTTCGGTTGAAACAACCCAGGATGCCCCGTATTCTGGCCACTTCGGTAGGAGTGAGCGGGGCAAGTGTAGAAGAGCTCTCCAAGGAGTCGGAGACACGTACGGCGTATAAAGAGTTTGTAACATCATTACAGTCGGCAGCTCGGGTAGCTGCCCGGGAAGATGCGAAAATCTGTTGTCCTGCAATTTTCTGGATGCAAGGTGAGTTCAACTATGATCCGAATCCGGAAAAGGGACTGCGCGCTAATGTGCCTAATACGACTGATAAACGGGAGTATAAGGAACTGCTTGTGAATATAAAGAATAATATGCAAAAAGACATACTGCAACAGTATGGTCAGCCACATAAGCCGGTGTTTATCACTTATCAGACAGGGGCGCAATATATGCGTGATACCCTTTCTATCTCGATGGCTCAACTGGAAGCGGCTAACGAATATGATGATATTATCTGTGCGGGACCCATTTACCCAATGACCGACCGAGGCGGACATCTTGACGGCAATGGATATCGCTGGTTTGGTGAGATGTTGGGAAAAGTGTATTATCAATCTCAAGTACAGGGCAAACCCTTTCAGCCGTTGCAACCTACGGCAATTGCGAGAGAAACACTTCCCACTCAAATACGTATCAAGTACCATGTGCCGGTTCGTCCATTGGTATTTGATACCTAAGATCAAGGATTATGGTTTTGAGGTATACTTGCGCGATTATCGTCAAGAAAACAAACAAATCATTAAACGGGTAGAGATAGATGGTGATGATGTGGTGTTAACCTGTGAGCAACCTTTAGTTGGAGATGTCATAGTGGTATATGCCGGTACCCGTTCATTTATAGAAGACCGTCCGAAGGGAAAAGATGGATTGCAAGGGCATGGAAATTTGCGCGATAGCGATCCGTACAAGGCTTTCTTTAAGTATGAAGATTTGGATGAGGTACAGAAAGATGGTACTTTTATACATCCACGCGATAGTTCTGAGACAAGACTTCGTCCTGATTATGAGCCGAAAGACCGAAAAGGAAGAGTGATTTATGGAAAGAAATATCCACTATATAACTTTAGTGTAGGCTTTTATTATAAATTGCCTGCAGAGAGTAAGCAAAAAAGTGTGTTAGGAAACTAAGAGTGTAATTGGGTAGTGATTCTTCTCTCATCAACTCAGTATCAGAATTTCTCAAATCACTAAACAAGATGATTCCCTGTTCACATTCAATGATGTGAATAGGGAATCTCCTATTTAATGGGTTGACTTGTTTATTCTATATATAGATAATCATAGTGTACAACGGGTTTCTTCCCGTGCTTCCCCATCGCTTCCTTGGCTTGAACAGAGTTGCAGTTTGCTTTGCCTACTCCTACCGGATTTCCTTCGAAGTCAATGATCCGCACGATGTCATCTTTTTCAAATTCTCCTTCAATGGCAGTTATACCGACGGGCAGGATGCTGATTGCTTTATCTGAATTTAGCACTTCGGTAGCACACTGGTTGATGTGCAACTCACCTTTGGCAAACCCTTCACTGTGAGCAATCCATTTTTTTATACTGGATACAGGTTCGGCAGAAGGCGTAAAGCGGGTGCAGAGAGTACTTTCGGGATGTTGAATCAAATCGACAAGGATATTATCGCATTTACCGTTGGCAATGATTACGGTGATTCCTTCATCGGCCACTTTGCGGGCAATATTGGTTTTAGTCAGCATACCTCCACGTCCGAAACTGGATTTGGAAGTCTGAATATAGGAGGACAGATCTTTGCCCTGGCCTATCTCCCGTATCACCTCCGAGGCAGGATCGGTAGGAGAACCATTATAGATACCATTGATATTGCTGAGTATGATTAATGCCTGTGCATCCATCATAGAGGCAATCAGACCGGACAATTCATCATTATCCGTAAACATTAATTCGCTTACGGAAATCGTATCGTTTTCATTGACAATAGGAATGACTCCGTTCTCTAACATCACCGTCATACAGTTCTTCTGGTTAAGGTAATGCCTGCGGGTTGCGAAATTCTCTTTCATTGTCAGTACTTGTCCTACAGTAATGCCATGTTCACGAAAGAGTTCGTAGTAACGATTGATGAGTTTGGCTTGTCCTATGGCGGAGAATAACTGGCGTTGATCTACGCTATCCAGTTTTTTGGTCGGATGCACTTCACTACGTCCGGAAGCAACGGCCCCGGAAGATACAAGTATAATTTCTACTCCTGTTTTATGCAGTTCGGCTATCTGATCGACTAAAGCGGACATACGTGTTACGTCCAGAGTGCCGTCACGGCGTGTCAAGACATTGCTGCCAACTTTAACAGCTATTCTCGAAAATTGTTGTTCCATGTGTTGTATATCGTTCTTATGTGGTTTCAGTAAGAGAGTGAAAGGATTATTCTTCGTCTTTTCCTTTATCACGCTCACGGATTATCTCCATGGCATCTTCATATCTTTCCTCACTGACGAGAATGGTTACATCCGGTGCTATGTAAGGTGCGATGGTGCTCATAAGCCCGTCTTTGATAATAGTTGCTATACCATTGTTTTCGAGTAGACCTTTGACAAGTTCTGCTTCCCACGGTGATCCTTTGAACACTTCAACTGTGCGGCTATAGTCGGTTGATTTCATAATGGTAAGTATTAATAGGTTTAATATTACAAAGATAATGCAAATCGAATGCATAACTTTCATGTTTACATGAAAAAGTTATGCTGAGATGCAGCTTATCTTCTTCAAATATAACAAGTATTTCGGAGAAAAGGTTTGTTTTCCGGTAAATATTAGTGATTATAGTTCTATTCGTTGTACGGTGACCGCTTCGTTCAGGAAGGTGGATGCTGATTCAATAAACTTCTCTTCCGCTTCCGTGGTGTAGTAAGTACAGTTTCCACCTTTCGTGCATTTGATATCCATTTCCGGATGGCGGTGTAAATAGTCTTTCAAGCTTTCGGCTACCAGTTCGCCTTGCGCCACTGTAGTAATTCCTTCCGGCATGTATTTCTTAATTTTAGGCAGAAGTAAGGGGTAATGGGTACAGCCAAGAATCACAGTATCAATCTGTGCATCTTTCGCCAGAAGTTCATTGATATATTTACGAACGAAATAATCTGTTCCATCTCCTTCGGCTTCGTTGTTTTCTACGAGAGATACCCATAGAGGACAAGCTTCACCTTCTACCCGAATGTCCGGAAAAAGCTTATGGATTTCTAACGGGTAGGATTCTGATTTAATGGTTCCTGCTGTGGCAAGAACACCGACATGGCGACTCTGTGTTATGTGACCTATACATTCAACGGTAGGACGGATGACACCCAATACACGGCGTGCCGGATCCATTCCGGGCAAATCGTTTATCTGTATACTGCGTAATGCTTTGGCAGATGCTGTATTGCAAGCCAGAATGACAAGATGACATCCCATCTCAAACAGTTTAGTGACTGCTTGTAGTGTGAATTCATATACGATTTCGAAAGACCGTGTACCATAGGGAGTGCGTGCATTATCTCCTAAATAAATATAGTCATATTGAGGCAGGGCCTCCCGTATCTTGCTCAGGATAGTCAGTCCGCCATATCCGGAGTCAAATACACCGATAGGGCCGGGGATAGTGGGTAAATTTTGCTTCATAACAGAAAAACTTTGTATAGGCTACAAAGATAATGCAAACCGAATGCAGAACTTTCATGCTTGCATGAAAAAGTTATGCTGGGATGCCGCTTATCTTATTCAAAGATGGAAAAAGGCGTGGACTGCAAACAGCCCACGCCTTTTTCTATCTTTGAATAAGATATGTCTTTACTTAATTCCCAGTTGGGTTTTTACTTTAGTTGTAACATCTACACTCTCTGCACCTACATAAGGTATCGGTGTACGAGCCAAATCAAAGATATAGACTACGCCTTCTGCTTTACCTACAGCCTGGATAGCGTCATCCAATTTCTTATAGATGGGAGCCAGTGCTTCTTGTTGTGCTTTCTGCATGCTTTGGTAAGCTTCCTGTTGGAATTCTTCTTGTCTTTGAGCCATCTCTTGCAATTCTTTCTGGCGTCTTTCTGCTATATTTCTCGGCAGAGAGTCTGCTTGTTGCTGGAATTCTTGCACTTTCTTGTTGAATTCTGATTGAGTGCGTTCCATTTCTTGCTGATACTTTTTTGACATAGCATCGAGATCAGCTTGTGCCTTAGTATATTCCGGCATAACAACAATAACCTCCTGAGAGTTCATGTGAGCAAATTTTTGTGCCATCGCTCCCAAAGGAAGAGCGAACAGTACCACGAGTAGTGCGATTTTTTTAAGCATAATGTTTATTGTTTATTTTAATAATTAGTCGTTGAATAAATGCAAATATAGTGCAAACTGAACGCAATACAAAATAAGCTTGCTTATTTTTAATGTTGGAGTGTGGCCATATTCGCGAAGCAAATGTATGAAATTAATTTGAATATCCTAACTTAGCAAGCACTTCATTGCTGATATCAATACGCGGAGAAGCAAAAATGATGCTTGTTGCAGATGCCCGGTCAACGACTACAGAGTATCCTTTCTGCTCCGATATTTCCTTGACCGCATTATAAATCTCATCCTGAATAGGTTGCATCAGGCTTTCGCGTTTCTTGAATAATTCCCCTTCAGGGCCGAAATATTTGCGGCGAAGTTCAGCAGCTTCTTTCTCTTTAGCGACAATCGCTTCCTCTTTCTTTCCTTTTTGTTCTTCAGAAAGAAAGACGGCTTCCGATTGATAGTTCTTGTACAACGTCTTGGCTTCCTCGGCAACCTTCTCTACTTCACTCTGCCATTTCTTGGAAACCTGGTTCAACTGTTCGTTAGCACGTTCGTAGGCCGGAATGTTCTTCAGAATGTACTCCATGTCGATCAAGGCAAACTTTTGTGCACTAGCTGTCATGCCTACGGCAAACAGCAAGATCATTAATAAAACAGACTTTCTCATAACGTTTGGTTTTTGTGATACAATTAGAATTCTTGTCCTAAGATAAAGTGGAATTGACTGCCACCGTAATCTGAGGAACCACGTATTTTATCGAAACCATAAGCCCAGTCAATACCCATCATACCGATCATCGGCAGGAAGATACGGACACCGACACCTGCGGAACGTTTCAATTCAAATGGATTGAAATTCTTCACATCATGCCATGCATTACCGGCTTCTACAAAACCTAACGCATAAATACTGGTACTTGTTTCCAGCATCAGCGGATATCTTAACTCAAGTCCGAGACGGGTATAAGCATAACCTTCGTAACCGTAAGGAGTCAATGAGCTATTTTCATAACCACGAAGGGCGATGCTTTCCGTTGCGTAGCTGGAGTAACCGGTCATACCGTCACCACCTACGTCGAATGTTTCGAACGGAGATTTCTTATACTTGTTGTAGTGCCCCAGCAAACCGAATTCAACACGACCCATCAATACCGGAGTACGTTTAACAGCTACCGGGTCCATCAACGGGATGTACACCTTGGATTTGAATTTCCATTTGTGATATTCAATCCATTTGTGCATCTTGTTCATGTCGTCCTGGCTGGTAGTACTGTACTTGCTGTAGTCAGTTCCATCAAACAGTGAGTACGGCGGGGTTAACTGTACTGACAATGAGAACTCAGAACCGGAACGGGGATAGATCGGATTGTCAATAGAACTACGAGACAATGTCAGGTTGATACTAAGGTTGTTACACTTACCGTTTGTAACGGGAAAGTATTGCCAGTCGCTCAGGATATAGCGTTGGTAAGATAACTCAGCGGTAAACTGGAAGTAGTCATCCGGCCATTTCAAACGTTTACCGAACATAGCTGCTACGCCGAACATCTTGATAGACTTGTCGGGGTCGTAATAGTTCTCATAGCTATTGTAGTTACCGTAATTATACATACCATAACCGTACATACCACTATACATACTGTTGTAGTAGCTATTCATATATGCCGAGTTATAATAGCGGCTACTGATATCTGTCTGTACAGAATAGAAGGCCGACAGAGAGAATGCGTTCGGACGTTTACCACCGAACCACGGGTCATAGAATGAAATGCTATAGGATTGGTAATACTTGGCATTAGTCTGTCCGCTGACGGTCAAGGTCTGGCCATCACCCTGCGGCAGGATACCACGGTAGTTTTCACCCGGATGCAACAAGTTGGCCAGTGAGAAGTTAGTGAACTTCAAACTCAACTTACCGATGATACCGGTTTGTCCCCAACCGGCAGAGAATTCCACCTGGTCGTTAGCTTTGGATACCAGATCGTAACCTATATCTACAGTTCCGTCTTCCGGTCTTGGCTGAATATCCGGTTTGATTTGTTCCGGGTCGAAGTGTCCCATCTGCTGGATTTCACGCATAGAACGCATCAGGTCTTCACGGCTGAACAGGTCACCCGGGCGGGTACGGAGTTCACGGCGTACTACGTTTTCGTACAAACGGTCGTTACCATTGATGTTGATCTTATTAATGGTAGCCTGGCGGCCTTCGAAAATACGCATTTCCAGGTCGATGGAGTCTCCTACGATATTTACTTCTACGGGTTCAAGGCTGTAGAACAAATAGCCGTTATTATAGTAGAGGTTACCGATAGCATCTTCGTCTGACATGGTACGTTCTTCCAGTAATTTCTGGTTGTATACATCACCTTTCTTCATGCGAAGCATAAAGTTCAACTGTTCGGAAGGATACAAGGTGTTACCTACCCACGTTACATTACGCAGATAATATTTATCTCCTTCATCAATCTTCATGAAGATGTCTACGGTGCGGTCATCGTACGGTTTGATGCTGTCTTCTACGATCATAGCATCACGATAGCCTAATTCGTTGTACTTATCGATGATCAACTGCTTGTCTGCCTCGAAGTTTTCTTCCACGAACTTCTTGGTACGGAACAGATTGAGCAATTTATTCTTTTCGTTGGTCTTCTTCATGATACGTTTCAACTTCTTAGTTGCAATCGCTTCATTGCCAACGATGGTGATTTCGTGTACTTTTACCTTCTCCTTTTTGTCGATGTCGATATCCACGATCACCTGGTTATCGTTGGATACATCGTCTTTCTGCGAGATAATAACTTCTGCATTCTTAAAGCCTTTATCATCAAAGTAGCGCTTAATCAAAGTTTTGGCGCGGTCAATGACATTAGGGGTCACCTGTCCGCCCTTAATCATACCGATTCGGCTTTCTATATCCTCGCGCTCTGACTTCTTCACGCCGTGATAGCGGATATCGGATACACGCGGACGCTGAGTCAGATGAATCGTAAGCCAGACCTTATCGCCTTCTATCTTATCTGCGGTGATTTGAACATTGGAGAACAGACCATGCTTCCAGTAACGCTTACAAGCCTGAGTGACTTCGTCACCCGGTATGGTAATCGTTTGTCCTACAGACAAACCGGATAGTCCGATCAGTACATAGTCCTCATAGTTCTTAACTCCTTCTACTTTAATTTCTGCAATTTCATACTTCTTGGGTGTTCCCGAATAGAGAATAACCGGTTTTGCTGCATCATTATCGGTGCCATTGGCATCTTGAGCCGCACTTGTCAGTACACAACCGAAGAGGCAGATAAACGCTGTGAGTATAGAGAAAATACGATAGTGCATTTATGTTTTTGATTAAATATGTTTGAGTTTAACTGATTTGTTCACTGGTTTTGCCAAATCTGCGTTCCCGTCTCTGGTAGTCGCAAATGGCTTTGCAAAGTTCCTCTTCCCGAAAATCGGGCCAATAGGTTTCACAAAAATAAAGTTCCGAATACGCGCATTGCCAAAGAAGGTAATTACTCAGACGGATTTCTCCACCGGTGCGTATCAGCAAGTCGGGATCAGGCATGAAGTGGGTAGTCAGGTGCTTTGACATTAAATCGCAGTCGATCTGTTCGGGTGTCAATTCTCCTTTCTGCACCAAAGCGGCAATTTGCCGGCTGGCTTCTGTGATTTCCCAACGTGAAGAGTAGCTGAGTGCAAGTACCAGGCACATACCTGTATTCTTAGAAGTATTTTCTACGCAATTGTATAAACGTGTCTGTACATTTGCGGGTAACTTTTCTATATCTCCGATGATCCGGAAACTGATGTTGTTCTTCATGAACGTATCCTCTTCGATGGAGTCGAAAAGAAGGCTCATCAAGGCTGCTACTTCATCTGTCGGGCGGTTCCAGTTTTCGGTTGAGAACGTATATAGGGTCAGATATCTGATGCCCAGTCTGGCTGCCTCTTCGGCTATTACATGGACGGTTTCTGCACCGACCTGATGTCCGTAGCTGCGCTCGTGTCCGCGCTGCTTCGCCCATCGTCCGTTGCCATCCATGATAATCGCCACATGCTGGGGTATCCGGCTCAAATCAATTTGTTCTTTATATTGCATCTTTTTTAGTTGTTACATTCCTTACATCTTGGGAAGAGGTCGTAGGTGACGAAAAAGACGGTAAATGCATAACTGTCTTTATTCTTCCAACCTTTTCCTTTTATCTGGTATGGATCTTCCAGTTGCAAACCTTCCCGTTGAGTAACATCCAACTGGTCGCTAAGGCTGAACCGCATCGTAAACTCGCATCCTATATTGATGCGTGGGGTTGCTTTGAATTTTATTCCCACTCCTATGGGGATGTTCATCGTAAAAACCGTCTTTACAGGCTTTGGTGCAAACGTAAAACCCAATCCACCTAATATATAAGGTGTAAACCGACGGTCACCCCGGTACGTATTACCGATACCATATCCCAAAAAGTTATATTCAAACTGTGCTCCCAAATCGATTATAGTCCGTTTGAAAGTGGCATACTCTCCATTCGGATACACATTTTTGAAATCTCTCGTGTCACCGGAAATCCTGCCGGCTGTCAGATTGCCTTTTATTGCCATGTGTGGATTCAGTAAGTACCGGGCTATAAAACCTCCCGCTATACCTGTGTCTTTAAATGGGGTGCCGCTATTTGCATCTCCCATATAAAAACTTCCTCCAATGGCTCCTCCCATCTCCCAAGTATATTCTTCCTGTGCCATGGCACAACAGAATGGGAACATGAGCAGGTAAAATACTATTTTTATATTTCTTATAATAGTCATACCGTTTTCTTGTTACTCCTTAATTATATAAGGAAACGGAAATTTGACTATTTTATTATTGTTGCTTGAAACCCAGTTTGTTTAGACGCCCACGCCAAACAGAACCGTCGCTACTCCATACAATCCAAATATAATGGTTTGCGTCAATGGTCAGAGAGTAATCTCCCTTGTCTTTGAATAAACTTATGTATTCAATTGTTTCTTCGTCATCTTCTTTTTCACCCGGAATGACTTTTACTTCTGTTGGGTATCGGAATTTAGTTGCAGCTTCACCCCAATCGAGCCCTGCAGAAGAGGAATAAATGGTATTGAATTCCCCCCCCATTATATAGAATAAATTTCCATAATACATAATTGAGGGATTCTTTGTGATTGGACAAGGTGTTTTCCCACTCATATTAAACCATTTTAATCCATCTGTAGTGAACCAAGTTTGCGTAGCTTCAATTGTTGCGTCTGTATTACCTACCAAAACCGTTTGTTTGCTGCCACTTTTATTCGTGGATACAGTAGAATATATTTCTTTTAATGGGAAATCAGTGGGAACTTCTACTTCACCTTTCCTCCAAGTTGTTTCTTCAATGCTTTTTGCACAGAAGAAATTCTTTCCGTCTTTTGCGAAGATGCCGGTAAGTGTACTTTTACTTCCTTTTACCTTATCTTCAGGAATACCTGCTAAGAATGTTACCATGTACATTCCCTGCATATCCATTTCTTTCCAATTTATACCATTAGCGGAGTAGAATGCTTTTCCCCCTACAGTGGTGTATAATTGGTTGTCGAAATTAATGATAGAGGTTAATTCTGCATCTGAAGGAAGACCGTCGATTGTAATCTGACTTCCCCATTGGATGCTTGCAGGCTTTGATATGGAAGTACGATATGCTGTTGTCGTAGAGGTGTAGACTAATAAATCTTCATTCAAAACGACAGATCTTTGCTTACCGGAAGCCGGAGAAACGGGCAGTGATGGCATTTCTCTCCAAATCAGTGAATCCGGATCCTGTGTGTGAACATTTACCTTGATGGTATATTCGCGGGTAGTGATTCCGTCGGCTGCATGTACTTTTAGTTTGATCGGTTCTCTCAGGTCAACCGAGTCGTTCATGTTGAATACAGTATCATTCAGACCTGAAGTTACCCATCCTGTTACCGTCAGTGTGTCGATTAAGATACGTTTTATGATGGAATCAGCACCCATAGGAAGCGAGTCTACATTATAAATTTCTCTTTTCAACTGGTCAATCGTAAACTTATAATATACGCCTTTTGTTATACTATCAATACCAAAGGCACGTATCGTCGCGTCGGAACTATATTCATAATTTTCATCTGAGTCAAGACACGAACTTATGGCAATTGACATAAGAAGAAAACTCAGTATTACGGATAAAAACTTTATTCTCATTTTCTAAAGATAGTGTTTATTTACAAGTTGCAAAAATAGGAACATTTTTTTCTATAATCAGCATCCCGGGGAAGTTTTATATAAAATTATAGATAATACCCCTGTTTTTCTCGATAAAAAAGCATCAAAATGAGGTAATTCGGACTATTTCGTTGCTGTGTAATGCCGTATACTTCTGCCGAAAGATTGCTCACTGGCATAACTAATTTTATCGTTCATTTCAGGAGCTTTAACACCGGATATCAGTGATCTGGGACTTTCTTCAACATACGCTTCATCCCAAAGCCCCGCATCGATGAAAGATTGTAGCAAGGCGCTTCCGCCCTCCACCAACAGAGATTGAATACCACGCTCATGCAATATCTGCATGATCTGAGGTAATATATCCTGTTGGAAATCTATCGGGAGGTATTCCACGTTGGGCAGAGCATCATGAAAGTGTTCGGTAAAGACGAGTGTCAGTACACTTCCGTCAAACAAATGAAGGGTAGGAGACAGACTCTGTTTCCGGTCGATGACGAGACGTATGGGAGAGCGCCCATACCAGTTGCGTACATTCAAAGATGGATTGTCCAGTTTAGCAGTACGTGTGCCTACAAGAATGGCAGAATGTTCTGCTCTCTTTTTATGTACCAGCATGGAGGTCAAGGGAGTGGATAGAATCACAGGATTTCCTTCGGTCCGGCATAAATCAATAAACCCGTCTGCGGATTCTGCCCATTTCAGTGTGATATATGGGCGGTGCAAGGTGTGAAAGGTTATGAATCTTTTGATTAGGTGTCGACATTCGTCTTCCAGTACTCCTACGATTACTTCTCGTCCGGCATCTTTCAGTTTCTGTATGCCCCGTCCGGCAACCTTGGAAAAAGGGTCCTGGCAGCCGATGACGATACGTGGGATTTGTTTTTCAATAATCAAATCTGCACAGGGAGGAGTTTTCCCGTGATGAGAGCAGGGCTCCAGACTTACATAAATGGTGGAACGCTTTAATAATGAGGCCTCTTTTACGGAACGAATAGCATTGACTTCAGCGTGTGCTTTTCCGCAACGTACATGATAGCCCTCGCCGATGATCTTCCCGTCGCATACAATTACCGCCCCCACCATCGGATTAGGTGCTGCATTACAAAGTCCGTTTCGCGCCAGTTGTATACAGCGGCGCATGTATTTTTCTTCTTCCATGTGTGTCATTTTTCTATAATAATTCTTACTTTTGCACCCCAAAACGGATTCTTCGTTATTCGGAGTGCGGACTAGTCAAGTCCATATCCGATCTGTATCCGGTTCATATCATCTCCGTGTCCTATAGCTTGGACTTATTACGGACCTGCTACGGACCAGCTACGGAGAACCTACGGAGAACTTATGGAGAATCTACGGAGATGATCTGTGGAAAGCCCGTCAGTTGAACTGATAAAGAATCCCAAATATCCATTTATGAATATTACCGCCTCTTATATCCGCCGGAAACTGCAAGGTCGTTATACGACGCAGGAAGCCGGAAATTTGTCCAGATTAATCTGTTGTGAGATTTTGGGGCAGCAAACTGTGGATTATTATCTGGGCAAAGATATAATTTTATCCGTAAAAGAGGAACAGGAATTGGAAAGCATTCTTGCCCGTTTACGTAATTTTGAACCGATACAATATATTTTAGGGGAAGCCCGCTTCTTGGGAAGAACTTTTTGCGTGGCTCCGGGTGTACTCATTCCCCGTCCGGAAACTGAGGAGCTGGTAGAGATGATGTTAAAAGAACTTTCTCCCGTTTCTCGTGTTTTAGACGTTGGGACAGGTAGCGGTTGTATCGCCATTTCTTTGGCGAAAGAATTACCAGGGTCGCAAGTCACCGCTTGGGATGTATCGGGAGAAGCTTTATCTATTGCTGCTGCTAATAGTAAGGCTTTGCAGGCATCTGTACGGTTCGAACAGCGCGATGTGTTAACTTATGAACCTTGTGTGGCGGACTGTTATGATGTAATTGTGAGCAATCCGCCTTATATTACTGAAGCTGAGAAACAAGAGATGGAACATAATGTGCTGGACTGGGAGCCTTCGTTGGCATTGTTTGTACCCGATACAGATCCTTTGCGTTTTTATCGGCGCATAGCCGTGCTGGGACTTGAGATGCTTATGCCTGGTGGAAAACTTTATTTTGAAATTAACCGTGCTTTTGGAAAAGATACCGTAGCGATGTTGTGTGAAGCAGGATATCGTGCGGTCCGACTTCAAAAGGACATATCTCATAATGATCGATTTGTAATAGCCGAAAAATGACGAATATTACTGAAACAGAGGCGCTGAATAAGGTAGCTGCCTATTGCTCTACAGCGGAACATTGCCGTGCTGAGATTTCTGAAAAACTACAACGTTGGGGATTGCCCTATGATGCCATTGACCGCATTCTCAAGCGGCTGGTAGATGAAAAATATATTGATGAAGAGCGCTTTTGCCGTGCCTTTGTGAATGATAAATATCGCTTTGCCAAATGGGGAAAAGTGAAAATTGCGCAGGCACTGCAATTAAAGAAAGTTTCTTATAATACATGCCGGCAGTTTTTGAATGAAATAGATGAAGAAGAATACTTGTCTATTTTAGATGGTTTGCTGGCTGCAAAAAGGAAAAGCATACATGCGGAGAATGAGTATGAACTGAATGGAAAATTGATGCGTTTTGCCCTGAGTCGGGGTTTTGAAATGAAAGATATTCGTCATTGTATACAACTTTCTGACGAAAATGACGACTTTGAGTGAAAAATCTCTTTATTCTTTTTTTTATTCTCGTTCTGTTTCTGTATTTTTGTGCCATATTTACTATAAATAGCTAATTTAGTTATGAGAACTTTAGAAAAACTATTCGCAGAGAAGTTGCTGAAGATAAAAGCGATTAAACTACAACCGGCAAATCCCTTTACATGGGCTTCCGGATGGAAATCCCCCTTTTACTGTGATAACCGCAAAACACTTTCTTATCCTTCTTTGCGTAATTTTGTAAAGATTGAGATTACCCGTTTGATATTGGAACGTTTCGGGCAGGTGGATGCAATTGCCGGCGTAGCAACAGGCGCTATCCCTCAGGGAGCTTTAGTTGCCGATGCGCTGAATTTGCCGTTTGTGTATGTACGTTCTACCCCGAAAGACCATGGATTGGAAAACCTGATCGAAGGAGAGCTTCGCCCGGGTATGAAAGTTGTGGTGGTTGAAGATTTGATTTCTACAGGTGGAAGTAGCTTGAAGGCCGTAGAAGCTATTCGTCGCGACGGATGTGAAGTAATCGGTATGGTTGCAGCTTATACCTATGGTTTCCCGATTGCGGAAAAAGCATTCAAGGATGCCAAAGTTCCTTTGGTGACACTGACGAATTATGAAGCGGTTCTGGATGTTGCACTTCGTACGGGTTACATCGAAGAAGATGATATTGCGACGCTGAACGAATGGCGTAAGGACCCTGCACATTGGGATGCTGGAAAGTAACGGCGGTTTATACTATAAAATAATTAATATGATAAAAGGGCCATTCGGATAGTTTCTGTCCGGATAGTTCTTTTTTTGTCTTTTAAAGAGAATCAAAATATGACAAAATTTGAAAGTGGTGTAAAAACTATACCTGCCTCACAGGAGGCTGTTTATGAGAAACTATCTGATTTGAATAATCTGGAGAAGTTTAAAGACAGCTTGCCGGAGGATAAAGTTAAGAATTTGAGTTTTGACTCGGAGAGTATGATGATAGAAGTAGCTCCCGTGGGTAAAATAGCGCTGAGCATAGTAGAGAAAGAACCATGCAAGTGTATTAAGTTTGCCACAACTACTTCACCACTGCCCTTCAATCTGTGGATACAGATTGTTCCCGTAACAGAAACAGAATGTAAACTGAAATTGACCATTGGCTTGGAACTGAATCCTTTCATGAAAGGTATGGTTCAGAAACCTTTGCAAGAAGGGGTGGAAAAGATGGCGGATATGCTGTCGATAATACCCTATTAATCACTAACTGTTAATCACTAAATAAATGGCTCAGAAACTTTGGGAGAAATCCGTTCAGGTAAATAAGGATATAGAACGCTTCACGGTAGGACGTGATCGCGAGATGGACCTTTATCTGGCTAAACATGATGTGGTAGGTTCTATGGCTCACATCACCATGCTCGAAAGTATCGGTCTGCTGACGAAGGAAGAGCTGGCTCTTTTGCTTGAAGAACTGAAAAATATCTATGCGGCTGCCGAGAAAGGGGAGTTTGTGATAGAAGAAGGAGTGGAAGATGTACACTCGCAGGTAGAATTGATGCTGACGCGTAAATTGGGTGATATAGGTAAGAAGATACATAGTGGTCGTTCGCGCAACGATCAGGTGTTGCTCGATCTGAAACTTTTCACGCGTGCGCAGATTAAGGAGATTGCTGAAGCTGTGGAACAACTGTTTCATGTGCTGATATGCCAGAGTGAGCGTTTTAAAGATGTGCTGATGCCGGGTTATACTCATTTGCAGATAGCTATGCCGTCTTCTTTCGGATTGTGGTTTGGCGCTTATGCCGAGAGTCTGGTGGATGATATGCTCTTTTTGCAGGCAGCATTCAAGATGTGTAATCGCAATCCTTTGGGTTCGGCTGCCGGGTATGGTTCTTCATTCCCATTGAATCGTACGATGACAACATGTTTGTTGGGCTTTGACTCTTTAAACTATAATGTTGTTTATGCCCAGATGGGGCGTGGCAAGATGGAACGTAATGTAGCTTTTGCTTTGGCAAGTATTGCCGGAACTATTTCCAAACTGGCTTTTGATGCTTGTATGTTCAACAGTCAGAACTTCGGTTTCGTAAAGCTGCCTGATGATTGCACGACAGGTTCCAGCATTATGCCCCATAAGAAGAACCCGGATGTCTTTGAACTGACGCGTGCTAAATGCAATAAACTGCAATCATTGCCACAACAGATCATGATGATTGCCAATAATTTGCCGTCCGGCTATTTCCGGGATTTGCAGATTATTAAGGAAGTCTTTTTGCCTGCTTTCCAAGAGTTGAAAGACTGTTTGCAGATGACTACCTATATTATGAATGAGATAAAGGTAAACAAACATATCCTCGACGATGATAAATACCTGCTTATTTTCAGTGTGGAAGAAGTGAACCGCTTGGCACGCGAAGGTATGCCTTTCCGGGATGCTTATAAGAAAGTGGGATTGGACATTGAAGCCGGAAACTTCTCACACAGCAAGCAAGTGCATCACACACATGAGGGAAGTATCGGTAATCTCTGTAACGATGAAATCTCGGCGCTGATGCAGGAAGTGGTAGATGGTTTCAATTTTCATGGAATGGAAGTAGCTGAAAAAGCTTTGCTTGGTCGATAAATACGATATTGTATGCGGAAACTCTGTATAGTCATAGGAATGCTTTGGTTGTGTGTCACCGGTTGTGGTGATTCCTACGAATCGAGCATTCCTTCCGTTACCTTTAATTTTTCATGTAGTCTTTCACAGCCTCCTTATTATAAGATTACGACTCCCGGTCAGTTTCTGAAGATAGAGGAGAATGTAAATAGACTGCCGGTGGGCTATGCGGGATTGATTATCGGGCAGAGTGTTTTCTCAGAGGGGAATACTTATGTTGCTTATGATGCTGCTTGTCCGGTGGAGGCCAGTCGTAATGTTTCGGTAGAGATCTTGGAAGATGGATTGGGGACGGCAGAATGTCCTAAATGCCATACCAAATATAATTTGAGTAGTGGCGGATTTCCTACGGGGGAAGGTACAGAGTATCTGAAACATTATAAAGTCACTGTGTCCGGCACTTCTTTGCAAGTGAGGAACTAATAAAACTGTAACATTTTCTATGTAAAAAATTTGGCTGTAACGGGGAAACTCCTTATCTTTGCACCCGTTCTACAAAAAAGACCTGCGGAAATAGCTCAGTTGGTAGAGCATAACCTTGCCAAGGTTAGGGTCGCGAGTTCGAGTCTCGTTTTCCGCTCTCTTTGAAAGGATGCTCGAATGGTGGAATGGTAGACACGAAGGACTTAAAATCCTTTGGCCATTGCGGCTGTGCGGGTTCAAGTCCCGCTTCGAGTACGAGTAAAGCCCTGTAAGTGAATAATTTACGGGGTTTTCTTTTTGATGCACTTCTTCCGCTTTTTACACTAGATTTCAAAAGTACTTTTATATGAGATCCAAGGAGCGAGTGAGATTCTGGTGCATAAGTTTTGGTACTTCTTTAATCTATTGACTTTTATCCCTTCCACCCGCTAAGGCCGATGAATAAAGGAATGCAGTCGTGTGGAAGGGTATAGTGAAAAGAATGAAGGATATTATTCTCCCAGTTTTATTTTCACGATGCAAACTAGTTGTTTGCCTCTATAATATTAAATTATACTCTTTCAATATTGATTGATCACCTTGCTATATGGACGGAAGGCTTATTATTAGGGTACTTATGTAATACTTGTGTCCTGTAAATAAAACACTTGTGTTACAGATATGAAATACTTGTATGGTATACATTAAACACTTGTGTGGTATGTGTTCAATGTTATACTTTCTTTTTTCGTCAAAAAGAGGTTGGAAATCTTAAACATCTTTCTGCAAAAGGATTATATTTGCAATATAATATACATCATCATCTATGTACTTAAAGAAAATTATGACTGCAACCCTCGCTGCAACTGCGCTTGCCGGGCAGGCACAGGAGAAAACTTTTAGCATTATTCCCGAACCGGTGGAGATCACTGTAACCGGACAGGGAGAGTATTTGATTCAACGTAATACGGTCATTCGTATGTCAGAACCGGTGTTGGCATCTTCGGCTACCTATTTGGTTGATTATATGGATCGCTATCTCGGCATACCCTTACAAACGGAAGTCCCAAAGTCTGGAAAATCCAGAAAGAAAACGTCGTCTGCTATAGAAGTAATACTTCCAAAGTCGGGTGAACGACCTTGTATCGTTCTGATAAACCAAAAGAATGGAGGAATTTCAGGAGGCTATCAGTTAGAAATTACCCCTGTAGGTGGTGTACGTGTCGAAGGAAATGACGAGACGGGTGTATTCTATGGCATTCAGACGCTTATACAATTATTACCCACCCGTGCCGGTGTGTTGCCTATCCTTCCGGCTGTGAAAATTATCGACTATCCGCGTTTCCCTTATCGTGGTATGCATTTGGATGTGGTACGCCATTTCTTCCCCGTAGATTTCATCAAAAAGTATATTGATTATCTTGCCCTTCATAAACTTAACTACTTCCATTGGCATCTGACGGACGATCAGGCCTGGCGTGTTGAAATGAAATGCCGGCCGGAACTGACAGAGAAAGGTTCCGTACGCGAAGGGGAAATCCTCGGACTTTATCCGGGAAAATACCAGCCATTGCCTTATGGCGGATATTATACCCACGAAGATGTGCGCGAGATAGTGCGCTATGCTGCCGAACGTTATATCACGGTGATACCCGAAATAGATATCCCCGGTCATTGCATGGCAGTACTTGCCACCTATCCGCAATTTAGTACTACGCCGGATGAGCCGAAGAAAGCGGCGCTGACGTGGGGTATCTTCAATAAGTTCAATAATGTGCTGGCTCCCAAACCGGAAGTTTTCGACTTCCTAAAAGATGTGTTTTCCGAATTGTGTGACTTGTTTCCCGGTCAATACATCCATGTGGGCGGTGACGAATGTGCCAAGCGTTGGTGGCAGGAATCGGAAGAAACGCAGCAATTCATGCGTGAGCACGGACTGAAAGATGAGAAAGCATTGCAAAGTTACTTCGTTCATTATGTACAGGATGTGGTGAATGGTAAAGGAAAGACGCTGATCGGTTGGGATGAAATCCTTGAAGGAGGTATTTCGGAAGATTGCATCGTGATGAACTGGCGCCGTCCGGAATTCGGAAAGAAGGCATTGAAGACGAACCATCGCACCATATCCACCTGCTCTGCCTGGTCGTACTTCAATCTGAAAGAGAGCCGTACCCAAGCGGAAATCGGCCCGTGCGGTCCGTTGCCTCTGGAGAAAGTATATGCTTTTCAGATTGTGCCCGATTCGCTGACTACGCAACAACAGAAACTGGTCTGGGGAGCGCAGGGGTGCTTGTGGACTGAGTATATCCCTACTATCTGGAAAGCGGAGTTTGCCGTTTTCCCACGTATGTCAGCACTGGCGGAAAATGTCTGGTCGCCTTTGGAGAAGAAGGACTGGGAAAACTTCGCCCGTAAAGTAGAGACGCAGTATGAGCGTTATGAGCTTTGGGGAGCGCGCTATTCCGAAGCATTCTTCCGTACGCAAGATGTGGAACGAAAAAGATAACAGAAATAACGGTCGGTGTGCAGTACTTTTCATTTTTTTGCATTTAATAAGAAAAACGCTATACAAATCATTATGAAGTACTTGCTTTGTTTCCTTGTTGGGGTATTGTTAACTACCTCTCTGTACGCCCAAAGTGCAGGTGATAAAAGGTCCTCTTTTTCTGTTCATGCCGGACCGTCATGGTATTTGGGACAATTGATGGGAATCACCGACAGATCGGATGCCTATCGCAGTGATTTACGAAAAGGAGTGGCTTGGGATGTCAGCTATCTGGCACAAGTTGCCGGACGGAAGTTGAAGTTCGGGGTGGGAGCACTGTATCAGGGAAGTTCCTATAAGAATACGCACGACACCGGGGCGGACAAGATTCTGATGCACTACATGGCGCCGCAGGTATCTTTGACGATGGTGAAGAAGCATTATCAACTTCAGTTGGCAGGTGGAATAGGCTATCAGTTTTATAAGGATACGAGTAAGGTGTATGGCAAGCCGCGGAATGTTTCGATGGATAAACTTGCAGGTAACCTGGCCCTCTCGGGCGAGTATTTCCTGACGAGCCATTGGGGAGCTTCGGCCCGCCTGAACTGGCTGGCATCCAGCACGGAAACTTACTCGGTGAAGTATCACGATGAGAGGTGGAATGTAGAAAATCCGAAAACCGGTACCGGTTATTTCGGTCAGTTATCTTTAGTCTTCGGTTTAAATTATCATTTTTGAGCGTTATGAAAAAGTTGTTATTTCTGTTCCTGCTGGTTCTCTGTTGTGCCTGCGAGGAAGATAAGTCGGTGGACCCGACACTGATGCCCGAAGCTACGACGACGGGGCAAAATACGTTAGGTTGTTTGATAGACGGCTGGGTGCATACTTCCGGGCGGTTTGGAAAGCCGGATGTCAGTACTTACGATGAAGACGGTAACCATTATGTTACGATTGGTGCGGACGCCGGTGTTTTCAGTTCTTTGCATTTTACGCTTGTGAATCCACGGCAGGGGGCTGTCTGTACTTATATTAATGCCAGTTTTGATGGTGTAAAACTGGAAGATGGCAAGGCATATATCACCCGTATGAACGGAACGATTATCAGTGGAACGTTCAGTGGCGGGAGTGTAACAGAGGGACGCTTTGATATACGATATAGTGAAGAGTCCGAAGGAGGAGAAGTGATCTATTAATAAAAAAACTGCCCGTTCGGAATTATCTTCCGGCGGGCAGTCCTTTTTTCACTTCGTTTTCTTTTCAGTTTTATAAAGCCTTTCGGTTACTGATAACCCGCATGGCGGCAGTGTACTGCTGACAAGGCACAGACACGTGAATGCCATTACCTTTGTCCTCTGTTGAAGCGGTGATGTAAGCTGACTTCAGCAATTGCTTCACACTTTCCACTTCCCAGGGGCTACCTGCGAAAACGTTAATCTGAGAAATCTTTCTACTTGTAATCATGTGCTTTAAACTTTTTAGTTGTACTTTCCGGTCGCAAATGTAAGTGGTTTGCGGGAAACCGAATAGCTCAAATCGATCAAAAAGTAACATAAAAGGTGCAAACGATTTAGAAGTAGCTTATTCCTCATATTTTTTTCTTATTTCGTATCGTTCTTCCGGATTTCCACCCGACGGATCTTTCCACTGATGGTTTTCGGCAGTTCGTCTACAAATTCAATCACACGCGGATATTTGTAAGGGGCTGTCACTTTCTTCACATGATTTTGCAATTCCTTGATAAGCTCTTCACCTTCTTTCCCTTTATATTCTTTAGCCAGTACGATGGTAGCTTTTACTACCTGACCACGGATTTCATCGGGTACGCCTGTGATGGCACATTCTATTACGGCAGGGTGCGTCATCAGAGCACTTTCCACTTCGAAGGGGCCGATACGGTAACCGGAGCTCTTGATCACATCGTCGGCACGGCCTACAAACCAGAGATAACCGTCCTCATCTTTCCAGGCAACGTCTCCCGTGTAGTAGATATCGTTGTTCCAGGCTTCGTGTGTACGTTCCGGATCACGGTAATACTCTTTGAACAATCCCAGTGGTTTACCCTTGTCTGTGCGGATTACGATTTGTCCCTGTTCACCGGCTTCTACGGAACGGCCGTCATTGTCTATCAGGTCTACATCGTATTGTGGATTAGGCAATCCCATACTTCCCGGTTTCGGTTCCATCCAAGGCATGGTAGCGATGGTCAGTGTGGTTTCAGTCTGTCCGAATCCTTCCATCAGTTTAATGCCTGTCAGTTTCTTGAAGGTCTCAAATACAGCTGGGTTCAGAGCTTCGCCGGCGATGGTACAATATTGCAGTGATGAGAGATTGTACTTTGTCAGATCTTCGTGAATGAGGAAACGGAAGATGGTGGGAGGTGCACAGAGAGAAGTTACATGATAATCCTGTATCTTCTCCAGGATGGCGGCAGGGGTAAATTTCTCGTGATCATATACAAATATATTTGCTCCGGCAATCCATTGTCCGTAAAGTTTGCCCCACACAGCTTTCCCCCAACCGGTATCGGCGATGGTGAGATGCAGGCTGTTTTCCGTCAGGTTATGCCAGAAACTACCGGTAACGATATGTCCCAACGGATATGTAAAGTCATGGGCAACCATTTTCGGTTCACCGGTGGTTCCGCTGGTGAAGTACATCAGTGAGATATCTTCATTCGTATTCGGATGTTCCGGCTTCACGAAAGGTGCGGCATTTTCGATCCCTTTGTGGAAATCATCGAATCCTTCGGCTACTTCGGGACCTACACTGACGAGTTTCTTCACGCTGGGGGAATCCGGCATGGCAGCTACAATATGATCCGTGATAACCGATTCTCCTGCACAAACAATCATCTTGATGTCCGCAGCGTTACAGCGGTACACGATATCTTTCTTTGTCAGCAAGTGAGTGGCGGGAATGACGACGGCACCGAGTTTATGTAAAGCTATAATGCTGAACCAGAATTCAAAACGACGTTTCAATATCAACATTACCATGTCACCATGACCGATGCCGATGCTTTGGAAATACGAGGCGGTCATGTCCGTATAACGTTTCATGTCGGCAAACGTAAATTGCCGGTGTTCCCCCTTATCATTAGTCCATAACAATGCAGGTTTGTCAGGTTGTTCGGTAGCCCAGGCGTCTACTACATCGTATCCGAAGTTGAAGTTTTCCGGTACGTTTATTTTAAAATTTTTGATAAAATCCTCTTGTGTAGTGAAAGAGGTTTGTGATAAAAATCTTTCTACCATGATTTTAGGAATTAAGAATGAAGAATTTTGCTGCGCCGTGCAAGTATGCCGCATGGCAATTCTTCATTCTTTATTTTTCATTCTTCATTTAATGATTACATTATTATTGCCAGGAATCGTACCGTTTTTCCGTCCAGTGCTTTCATGCCATGCGGCAATTTGGAATTGAAGTACAGGCTGTCTCCTTCGTTTAGTATAAGCTCTTTGCCATCGATGCTTATCATCATGCGCCCTTCGAGTACAAGGGTGAATTCTTGTCCGGCATGGCTGTTATAGTGTATCGGTTCGCTCTCCGGTTTCGGTTCTACGGTTACTACAAACGGATCAGCACTACGATTCATGAAGCCTGCGGCAAGTGATTGGTATTTGTAGGCTTTGGTACGTTCAATGCTGGTACCTTTTCCGGCACGGGTAAGGAAGTAAGAACTCATTTTCGGTTCTTCGCCAAACATCAGTGCATCTAATGAGACTCCGTATCTGCGTGCAATCTTTTGCAGCATGCTGACAGAAATATCAAATTCTCCAGACTCTGCGAGGCGGTATTCTTCAGCGGAGATGTCACATTCACGGGCAATGTCTTCAGCGGTCAGCTCCAGTACATCACGAAGCCCGCGAAGGCGTTCTGCTATTTGCTTAATTTGTTCGTCCATGTGGTTGTTTATTTAATGAATTAATTGTTAGTCTTATTGCTTACTCGCTTTGATAGCATTGATGATGGCGGATGTATAGCCGTCATGTTCCAGTTCATTGATACCTTTGATGGTAATACCGCCGGGGGTACATACTTTATCGATTTCTACGCTGGGATGCGTATCATTATTCAGTATCAGTTCGGCTGCTCCCTTTACGGATTGAGCCACCATTCTCATAGCATCTTTGGGATAAACACCCATTTCTATACCGGCTTGCATGGCAGCCTGGATGTATTTCAACACATAAGCGATTCCGCAGGAAGCCATGGAAGTGCAGGCTGCGAATTTTTCCTCGGGGATCAGCATGGCAAGTCCCATCTGATTGAAAATATCCAGCATCAGTTGTTCTTGTTCTTTGGTCGCATTACGACTGGCAATCAGTGTCATACTTTCCATCTCGCTGATGGCGGTGTTAGGAATAATGCGGAACATGGTCATTTCCGGTTCGGGTACGTAGTGAGCCAGCTCTTCAAAGTTGATGCCTGCGGCAACAGAAATGATAATTTGCTTGCTTTTCAGTTTCAGTTCGCGCAGCACACCTTTGATAAGCCACGGTTTCACAGCGAGTATGATGAATTCGGCGCCGATGATGGCTTCCTGATTGTCATGGGTGATTTGTAAAGCAGGAAACTCTGCTTGCAGTTCATCCAACTTTCCTTGTGAGGGATTAGACACTATGATATCCGAGGCGGGGATAATACTTCCCTTTGCCAATCCACGGGCTATAGAGCCGCCCATGTTTCCTGCTCCGATAATTGCTGTTCTCATATCATTCTGTTATTAAAAGGGTTGTCGATGGGCAAAGGTAGATATTTTTTCTACCTTTCTAACCTAATTGATGTAAAAAAAGTGCTTGTGTATTTAAACAACAGGCAGCCTTAAGAAACGCTGAAACGCTTGAAGGCTGCCTGTTTATTGCTGATTATGTTATCAAATATACTTTAAAGTACTTTTCTGAAACGTTCGAGGAACAGATCCGCTTCTTCCATGCTGAGGCAGAGGGGTGGAAGCAGGCGGAGTACATTTGTACCGCTGACACCGGTAAATACATGTTGTTCTTTTAGCAGTTTCAGACGAAGTTCCTTTATCGGTTCTTCAAATTCAAGACCGATCATCAGACCACGTCCGCGAACTTCTTTGATCTGCGGGAACTTCTTCAACTCCGTCATCAGATACTCACCTACCTTGGCTGCATTTTCAACCAGATTCTCCTGACCTATTACGTCCAAGACAGCAAGCGCTGCGCTGCATGCCAGATGATTACCGCCGAAAGTAGTGCCCAACTGTCCGTAAACCGGAGTGAACATCGGACTGATAAGTACACCGGCCATTGGGAAACCGTTACCGATGCCTTTGGCTACAGTGATAATATCTGCTTTGATACCGTTATATTGATGAGCGAAGAACTTACCGCTGCGGCCATAACCGCTTTGAATTTCGTCCAGAACCAATATCGTATTATGAGCTGTACAAGCTTCACGCAAAGCCTGCATGAATTCATCTGTCGGCAATTGAATACCACCCACACCTTGAATTCCTTCGATAATCACTGCGCAGACATCACCTTTTGCCAGTTCGTTTTTCATAGCTTCAATATCGTTCAGCGGAAGGTAAGTGACATGTCCGCAGTCATTAATAGGAGCTATGATTTTGGGATTATTAGTCACTTCCACGGCAAGTGAAGTACGTCCGTGGAATGCCTTGTTGAAGGAAACCACACGTGTACGTCCGTTGTAGAACGAAGCGAGTTTCAAAGCATTTTCGTTGGCTTCTGCACCGCTGTTAATCAGGAATAAGGAGTAGTCATCATAACCACAAACTTTTCCCAGATGTTCAGCAACCTGTTCCTGTAGCTTGTTAATCACAGAGTTGGAATAAAATCCCAACGTGGCAACTTGGTTGCTGATCATCTCCACGTAATGCGGATGTGCATGACCGATGGAGATAACAGCATGTCCGCCGTAGAGATCGAGGTACTCAGTACCGTTCTCGTCCCACACGTGGCAGCCTTTTCCCTTGACAATGTTGATGTCAAAAAGGGGATATACGTCGAATAAGTTCATTTAAATGAAGAATTAAGAATGAAGAATTAAGAATTATGGGGTGTTCTCTTTCTTCATTTGATTGTTTTTTACTGTTTTGATAGAAGAGATAAGTAGAGCCATAAGTTCTCCACAGTCTGCTTCTATGCTATTAAAAGAATTTTCATCAATATAATCTGAGTCTTTCAGAAGGTTTAACCAGTAATCGGTTTCATTCGCTTCTTTCAAAGAAACACTAAGCTTATTAATGAAGTCTGCATTGCTCTGGGCAAATTCAGATTCACGGATTAAAGCTCCGATAGAAGTGCCGGAACGAAGAATTTGTTTACTTAGAATAAACTCCTTTTTATCTTCTTGCAAGAATTTAGTCATACGTATCATTCGTAATGCAAACGAATAACTTTTAGCATGCAACAACGAGTCTGTCCTATTTCGTGAATTCTTCATTCTTCGTTCTTCATTCTTCATTAGAAAGCGCTGGGCTTCAATCGTAAGCCGACGGTTTCTTCTAAATTGAACATCAGATTCATGTTGTGTACCGCCTGACCACTGGCACCTTTCAGCAGGTTATCGATGCAGGAGATGATAAGTAGCTTATCACCGTGCTTTTCCAAATGCAGAAGACATTTGTTGGTGTTCACTACTTGTTTCAGGTCGATGTTCTTTTCTACGATATGCACGAAAGAGTCTTTGGCATAATATTCTTCGTACATACGGACTATTTCATCCAGTGCAATTTTAGTTTTTACTACGATGGTAGCAAAAATACCACGTGCGAAATCACCGCGGTAAGGGATAAAGTCAATATCCGCATCAAAACTGTTCTGCAATTGCTTCAGGGATTGTTTGATTTCGGGTACATGCTGGTGATCGAATGCTTTGTAAACACTCATGTTGTTGTTGCGCCAACTGAAGTGACTGGTTGATCCCGGTTTTACACCTGCTCCGGTGGAACCGGTAATGGCATTCACCATGATGTCATTGTTCAGCATCAGATGTTTGGCAAGGGGGAGCAATCCCAATTGGATACAAGTGGCAAAGCAGCCCGGATTAGCCACATGTTTTGCTTTGCAGGTAGCGCGACGGTTCAATTCCGGCAAACCGTAGATAAAGTCATGTTCCGGAGAAGCGATGCGGTAGTCCATAGAAAGGTCGATAATCTTCAACTCATCGGGAAGGTTGTGACTCTCCATGAACTTCTTCGTGTCGCCATGGGCGGTACAGAAGAATAACACGTCAATTTCGTCCAGAGGTAACTCGTCGGTGAAGACAAGGTCCGTTTCGCCGTACAATCCTTCATGTACGTCGGTAATTTTGTTTCCGGCGTTACTTGAGCTGTTGATGAATACGATTTCCGCTTCCGGATGATTGATCAGCAAACGAATTAATTCACCTGCCGTATATCCGGCTCCGCCGATGATTCCTACTTTAATCATGTTAGTTTATACTATATTCTTTTATCTGTTATACAAGTTCTTTTCCTCGGGAACAATAAGCCACATTATAAGGTATACGGGGATACCGGCAAATACGGTAAAAAACGTCAATAACGCATAGCCGATACGTACAAGTGAAGGGTCGAGTCCGAAATAAGCGGCCAATCCTCCGCAGACACCGGCAAGCATTCTGTCGCTGCGTGAGCGAGTAAGTTTTTTGTTATTATTATCCATAAATTCTTTTTTTAATGAAGAATGATGAATGAAGAATTTTGCTGCGCTGTGCAAGTATGCCGCATGGCAATTCTTCATTCTTCATTTTTAGTTCTTCATTTCATTAAATTTCTTCGTCTTTATGATTGTTATAATATACTCTCAGTGGAGTAGAAGTAACCTTGATGAAACCTTTCGCATCTTCTGCCGTCCAGCCTTTTTGCATTTCACCATATTCACCGAACTTCGTTTTCACAAGATCGTCTTCTGATTCTACACCTACCGTAGAGAAAGATAATGGGCGAAGTTCCAGAATAGCCGTACCGTTTACGTTACGCTGGCTTTCCTGTAGCATGGCTTCGATGTCGCGCATTACCGGTTCCAGATACTGGCTTTCGTGCAGGAACATACCGTACCAATTGGCAACCTGATCTTTCCAGTATTGCTGCCATTTACTCAGTGTATATTTTTCCAGGAATTTATGTGCACCGATAATCAGCATCGGAGCGGCAGCTTCGAAACCTACGCGGCCTTTGATACCGATAATTGTATCACCCACATGCATGTCACGACCAATGCCGTAAGCGGCGCCGATTTCTTCTACTTTCTGAATGGCTTTGATGGGATCATCAAATTTCTCATCATTCACAGCTTTCAACTCACCTTTTTCGAAAGTAAGACGGAGTTGTTCGCTTCCTTCCTTTACACAGTGTTTCAGATAAGCGCTTTCGGGTAATCCTTGTGCGGAATCCAGAATCTCACCACCGCAGATAGAGGTACCCCACAAACCTACATTATAAGAGTATTTCAGTTTGGTGAAGTCTGCCGAGAAACCATGTTTGTTCAGATAATCGATTTCTTCCTGACGGCTCAACGCCATATCACGGGTAAGTGTGATGATTTCCACGCCCGGAGCTAATACAAGGAATGTCATGTCAAAACGAATCTGGTCGTTGCCTGCACCGGTAGAACCATGAGCGATAGCGTCCGCACCGATCTCGTTGGCATAGCGTGCGATGGCAAGTGCCTGGAAAATACGCTCGGAGCTTACGGAAATAGGATAGGTACCATTACGCAGCACGTTACCAAATACCATGTATTTCAAGCTCTTTTCGTAATATTCCTGCGTCACGTCGATAGTGACATATTCTTTTGCGCCCAGTTTATAGGCGTTTTCCTCGTTTGTTTTCAGTTGTTCGGGGCTGAAACCACCGGTGTTTGCACAAGCTGCATACACTTCATACCCTTTTTCCTTGGCAAGGTACATTACCGTAAATGAAGTATCAAGACCGCCGCTGAATGCGACTACTACTTTTTTCTTTTCTTCCATAACTTTTGAATTAAGAATTAAGAATGATGAATTAAGAATCAAGCGGTACTATCATGCTGCATAGCAATTCTTCATTCATCACTCTTCATTTATTTATATTTTATCATCTTCATGCAGAGCCGGGTCGTAGAGCATTGCGGTGCAGATGCAGAATTTGCGGTTCTTGGCTACTAATATATCATGGTTGATGCAGCCTTCACAGCCTTTCCAGAAGGATTCGTCATCAGTCAGTTCATTGAAAGTAACGGGGACGTATCCCAGTTCCGTATTCATTTTCATGACGGCGGCTCCGCTGGTGAGACTGAATACTTTGGCGTTGGGCCATCGCAAGCGTGCCAGGCGGAAAGATGCCATTTTGATACGCTTAGCCAATCCTATACCGCGAAAGTCGGGATGCACAATCAGACCGGAAGTCGCAACGTATTGTTTGTTTCCCCAACTCTCGATGTAGCTGAAGCCTGCAAACACGTCTCCACACAGGGCGATGATGGCTTTTCCTTCTTTCATTTTTGTCGCCACATATTCGTGTGTGCGTTCTGCGATGCCCGTTCCACGTACTTTGGCCGCTTCTCTGATGGTATCCAAAATCTTATCCACATAAACTTCGTGAGAGGCGTCAGCCACCATCACGTCCACTTTTTTGGTATCCATTTCGTATTTAATTAATAATTTTAGAATGAAGAATGAAGAATTTTGCTGCGCTATGCAAGTATGCCGCATGGTAATTCTTCATTCTTCATTTTTAGTTCTTCATTTATTCTATGTTAGGGATGATTTGCGACAGAAATTCGCGTACTTCGCCATGCGAAGCGGCTTCATGCACTACCAGCATGATGGTGTCGTCTCCGGCAATAGTGCCCAGAATGGCGGGACATTCACGGTTGTCGATGTCGTAGGCCATACTGCTGGCATAACCCGGTCGTGTACGGATAACGGCAATGTTACCGGAGAATTGCAGGGACACGAATCCGCTGGTCATCAGCATTTCGCTGGCACTCTGGTCATTGGAACGTTTGTACATGATGTTGTTGGGCAATACATATACGTATTTCCCGTTCATGTTTGCCGCTTTGGCAACTTTCAGTTGTTTCAAGTCGCGGGAGAGAGTGGCTTGTGTCAGTTCAAAGCCTTCTTTGCTCAGAGCTTGCAGCAGTTCTTCCTGAGAACTGACGTCCTTGCTTGAGATAATCATCTTGATAGCGTCTAACCGATTGGCTTTTTTCTTCATTGTTCTGTATAATTATTCTAAGAATGGCGCAAAAGTAGCGATAATTTTGGAAAGAATATGCATTAATGAGAGAAATTTTGTACTTTTTATACTATGAATACTATGTTTTATGCATAAATCGGAGAATATATGCAAATAAGACGAGGGGATTGAAGGTGGAGTAAGTAGTACCCGAGATGCACTTGATACGGAGCAAGTACGGCTCAGACACGGTTGAGGTACGATCCGGCTTAGGGCTGTGTCTTTCAACTTCTTGTTTATATATTATTGTCTAAATGATGGTGAAATATTCTTTTTATGAACTTAATGATGCTGTTTGACGGGTTTTGCTAACAGACGTTTGAGGCGGAACTCTTCTTCCAGCGTGATGAATCTTCTTTTTCCTTGAAATGGATCATTTGTTTAAGGCAAATGCATGGTCTGTTTGCTCTGAATAGATGATACATTTGCCCAAAACTAATGATGTAATTTGCAGGATGGCTACACCTTTTACCCCAAAGGGTGTAGCTATCTTGTTAAAGGGGTGATACTATTTGTACGAAAGGGTGTAGCCTTCATTTATAATCTGCTTATTCTACTCTGGTTGAACGCTAAGTTTGATCATCTGCATTTTTGCTTTTTGCTGCTGTTTGGCTTGAATTGAAATCGTTTTGATGCATGAGGAGGTGTAGGGTACTCACATTGTTTCTTTACGAGATAAATAGGTGTTTGTATGTGGTTCCATAAAACGAAATCCTTGCGATTTTCTATTCAGCCTTCTCGTGTGGCTTGAAAGAAAGCATTCTCGTACAGTAGGATTATCAATTTGTCAGATTGATAGTTCGCATCGCTTTGTTTTTTTCTTTGCTGGTAAAGGAGCGTGTTATGGTTTCTCGCGACAGTTGGATAGTTAGGGAATACTTATGTTTTAGCTATTATACTTAATATTTTTAGTATAAGTAAGTGTTCATAATTAGTTCACATAATAATTAGGTAACTAAATGATAATTTACCAGCGAGAATTGGTACGATGGATGAACCTTTTACTTGCACTTGCCAGATGAAAACCGACTTAGAAAATTCAGCCGATGTATTTGCCTTTTTAAAAGAGAACTACCCTTTACCCGGTATTGTTGATAATCTGAATAAACTTTCGAATAAAGAGTTATGCTGTGTCTGTTATCTGATGGGGGGCTGCTTTACTGAACATCTCCCGAAAGAAGATGATTTGGGGCTGGCTGGAAATAAAGGAATAATGGTTTGTATGAAAATATAAAGAATCAAATACGGTATTTCAATAGGTAATGAAATATCTGGTACATTTTTTTCTTTTTATATTATTATAGTTTAGTTTTTTTCTTTATATTTGCATTGTTCTAGCTATCAGTGCGTGCGATTTTGGAACAGACATTTTAGTAACAAAGAGCGTTTACAGATATTATCCCGCCATGAAATCTCGACAATTTCATTTTCTGTGGATAATAAACAAGAACGCTCACGTCTTTGTTGTATGTCATTCTCTCAAGAATGTACTATATTTCATTAGGCGTGGGCTATTTGTTTATTACACAGAAAAGGGCAGTCGAGAGCCCCATGGCGGTAATAGACAATAGTTCCCACGCTTTTTTGTGTAATAGCTTCCAGTGGGAACAGGAGGCGTAAAAACTTATATTCAATGAAAGCATTAATGAATCGGGCAAAACTCTCTATTTATTCACCTTGTTTCTTTCTTTTTGCTCTTTTGTCTTTTTCAGTAAGCAGTTTTTCTTTAGCTAACTCTTCTCGTCGGTGTAATATAGAAGGGATCACTTATGAAATAACCTTGCTAAGTGTACCAAATTCTAACTATGTTACAGTTGTTTCTGTTGATGATACGGTTACGGTTGCAAATATAAAAAGTCATGTTGATGGGTATCGTGTAACGGATATAGATAATTATGCTTTTGATGGTCGTGAATCTCTCATTCAAGTCGAAATTCCGTATACGGTAGATAATATACGTTCTCGGTTTAAAGGTTGTACTTCTCTACTCCAGATTAATGTAGATTTGCATAATATGAATTACAACTCAATAGATGGGGTGCTTTTTCGATCGAACAGTATCTTAGCGGTTCCCAAAGGTAGGGCAGGAGTATACATTGTACCGGCTTTTGTAACTTCTATTGGCGATAATGCCTTTTGTGGCTGTAAATCCCTTACCCAAATAAGGATTCCAAGTACAGTGAATTTCATTGGTGAATCGGCTTTTAGTTTATGTACTTCTATAAAATCGATCACGATCCCTTGTATTGATAACAATATTCGTGATGGTATATTATCCGGATGCTTGAATTTGCGTTATATATTTTCATATGCCAGTATAACAAATAATAGATTCAACCCTTTTGAAGGGATATCATCTTCGGTTACTATTTTTTGTCTTGGTAATTATATTCCTGTATATAAAAAACTATTTTCTGGTACTGTACTGGATATTAACATCAATCTGTTTAAAAATTTGGCTACACAGGGAAAGATTTTAATTGAAGACATGATAAGTAATAATGATATTCATATTAAACAAACTTATAGATTGACGGACAATAATGATACTATTTATGCAGATAAAAATGGTAGGCTTTATGAGTTGAAAAATTTAATGCCAGGCAAAAATTATAATATAGGAATTGATTTGAGGTTTTCAGATTGTGACTTAACAATATTTCCCCCATTGTCAACCAAAGCCATCGGGCTTGTATGCAACAGTTATACCCAAACGAAGTTGAATCTTAATATTGAAGCAGACGATGTTCTGGTTAGCGAAAGCTCTTTGAAGTATCGTGCTGTAGGAGAATGGGAATGGAAGTATCTTGATAACGTTGCATCGAGTGAAATAACGCTTTCTGGATTAATACCTGGCATGACTTATGAATGCTATGCATCCGTGTGTATTAATAATAATTGGTACTTAAGCATAACGGGTTATAATTATCAGAAATTTGCTACTCGCAAATTGTCTCTTAATATTTCCAAACCTGTCATTGGGCAGACTGTTTTTAGCTGTTCTGCAACTTTTACCGCAGGAGATGCTACGGTGGAAGGTTATGGCTTTACCGGAGCGGGAGCGAATGGTGAATATGATAATACGACCGAACTGAAAAGTGCCGGTTTAGATCCGAATACAGAATATAAGGTTGTGTTTAGAATAAAAACAAAAGAGGGGGGCGTAACTAGCACTGGCTATACTTTTACCACTCTTCCTATTTTACTAACAACGTTACCTGCCGATGCTTGTTCGTATGTTACTGCAACTATTCATGCTAATATGAATTGCGACGCTGAAAGTGGAACCGGATTTGAATGGAGAAAAATGGATGCTCCGAATATTGTACCCTCTAATTTCGTAGAGGCCCCTATTGTAAATGAAAAAATGGCTTTTTCTTTGAGGAATCTTACACCTTCGACTTATTATAAATATCGCCCTTACTATAAATCCAATAGTGGGAAATATTGTTATGGTGAATGGATTGGATTTAGTACTGCTGATGTTTTTGTTCTATATACTCCAACGGTAGAAACTTTAAAGGTTGCCGCAGTAGAAGGAAATACAGTTACTTTTCATGGATATGTCATTGCTGGTTCGGAAGATATCCTGCAACAAGGGTTTGAATACTGGAAAGCTGATAATAACGGATATATTCGTAATAGTGAGGTGTATAAGACTGTGTTGGCAAGCGGTTTAAAGATGGTTGCAGCTGCAGAAGGATTGGACTATAATTCAACTTATTATTATCGTGCTTTTGCAAAGACGGCTTCCGGAATAACTTATGGAGAGGACATGAATTTTAAAACAGAAGAAATAACTGGATTAGAAAATATTACGGGTACCGATGCCTTTAATGTTGCATTACGTAGCAATCCTGTATATAGGCAGGCGTGGATACGCATTAATGGTAAGAATGAGCATGCGACTTATTATTTGATTAATTTGAATGGATCTATGGTGGATTCTGGAGAAATTATTGCGGATGATAGTTGGCAAGTGATTGACCTGAGTCATCGCACATCTGGGGTATATTTGCTGAGAATAAATAATGAAAGACATTCTAAAACTCTTAAGTTAATTATAAAATAAACTTCTAATTAAAAAGCAGAATTAAGCAGAGTGTAGCTAATTAGCTGACAAAGCGTTCGTTACGCTCTGTTTTGCTTTATATGGCTATTGGCTGAAAGCCGTATTTAGGCAAACGGCGCAGGAGATGCGTTACTATCTTATTACTTGAATAGTGGTGTAGATTTCTTGCTACAAGGGGCTTATTCGGTGGCTTGCGTAGTTTTGCATACCGTCCGGTAACTCAATGATAACTAATTTGTAACCAGAAAAAACATTGAGTTATGAGGTCCACATTCAAGATCTTATTTTATGTGAAGAAAGGTAGCGAGAAGCCCAACGGCAACCTGCCTTTGATGTGCCGTATTACTGTGGACGGCGAGGTTAAACAATTCAGTTGCAAGATGGATGTTCCGCCCAACCTGTGGGATGTGAAGAACAACCGTGCAGCGGGAAAGAGCGCATAGGCGCAGAAAATCAATCTCGCTCTCGACCGCATCCGTGTGGATGTGAACCGCTGCTATCGGGAACTGATGCAAGCGGATGGATATGTTATCGCCACCAAACTGAAAAACGCCTATCTCGGAATCGGGGTAAAACAGGAAACACTGTTAAAGCTATTCGAGTAGCACAACGCCGAATTTGCGAAGAAAGTGGGGTACAGCCGGACACTGGGTACTTTTGTCCGCTATCGCACCGTCTGCAAGCACATTCGAGAGTTTCTCCCCTACCTGCCACCGGGAGAATATACCGCTTAAAGAACTGAACCTTACGTTTGTCAACGACTTCGAATATTTCCTGCGGGAAGAAAAGAAATGCCGTACCAATATCGTATGGGGCTATATGATTGTGTTGAAGCATATCATTTCCATTGCACGGAACACCGGACTTTTGCTGTTCAACCCCTTTGCGGGATATATCAACAGCCCCGAAAGCGTGGGCAGTGGCTATCTTACGGAGGAGGAGATCCAAACGCTGATAGAGGCTTCGATGAAAAACAAAACGTATGAGTTGGTGCGCGACCTTTTCGTCTTTTCTGTTTTCACCGGATTGTCGTATACGAACGTGAAGAAGCTCACCACCGACAACCTGCAAACATTCTTCGATGGAACCTGTGGATTATTACCCGCGGGCGCAAAACCAACACCGACTCCAATATCCGGCTGTTGGACGTTCCCAAACGAATAATAGAGAAATACAAAGGCTTGTCGAGCGATGATCGTATTTTTTCCCATGCCGAGTAATAGTTGTTGCAACGAGAGGCTGAAAAAGATAGGCAAGCAATGCGGTATCAAGACCCGGCTGACCTATCATGTCGCAAGACATTTTGTGGCGACCACTATTTTGCTGTCGCACGGCGTACCCATCGAAACCGTGAGCCGGATTCTTGGATATACGAACATCAAGACCACGCAGATATACGCCCGGATTACCAACCAGAAGATAAGCCGGGATATGGAAACCCTTTCGCATAAATTGGAGGGTATGGAAAAGAGTATTTGCGATGCTATCTAAACTTCGCATACTCTGCCCGGCAGGTACATATCATTCACTGTATGAACTGTGTGCAGTGAATAATGTCTTGTCGATGCTGCTATCAGAGTTTATCCGCAGCTACCTCGATAGGCTTTTGAAGAAAAGACGTAGCTTATTAGGGCATTTTCTTAATGTTTCGTTGCACTTCACTAAAAATGCCCCAATAATCCAAAGGGATAAACCACTCTGGACACCTCGGCGGTCTGCATGACCGCTGCCGCTAAAGCGGATTTACGAGCGGAAAAAGGGATATGTTTCCGCTATCAATGAGTACCGACAGGTGCATAGTATAACTCCAAATCATCTAAGTTATGGGATTTGTCATATTACATATAGATAAGGCTTCCGGCAACGATGCCGGGATGACTGCCCACATCGAGCGGACCATAGAGCCGGCGAACGCCGATAAGGAACGCACCTACCTGAACCGGGAGTTAGTCGAGTTCCCGGAAGAAGTTGCTAGCCGGACACAGGCTATCCACCATCGCCTCGACACCGCTGGGCTGACCCGCAAAGCACAGACCAAGTCCGTACTTTGCGGATTATGCTATCCGGTATACCCGAAGATATGTAATATAGAGGTTACCGAAAAACACGGCGAGTGGTGCGAGGATAATCTCGCATGGCTTCGTAAAACCTACGGAGCAGATAACGTGGTATCAGCAGTCCTGCACATGGACGAGAAAATACCCCATATCCATGCTACGGTTGTTTCCATCGTTACCGGAGAAAGAAGAAAAGCCAAAGAAACCCAAAAACGGAATGAAAAACCGGAATAGGATGCCCCCAACAAGAAGAAGTACCGGAAGAAAAATCCGAATGCCGTCCGTTTGTGCACCGATGATGTAATGACAAGGGAGAACCTCAAATTATTTCAGGACATCTACGCCGAAGCAATGACAAAATAGGGTCTGCAACGAGGTATAGACGGCTCGGAAGCCAGACACACCACCAATAGGAGTATTACCGTGAATGGTTCGTCCAAAAGGACGAATTGCAGGAATATGTAGAAGTTTTACAGGACAGAAACCGAAATGAACGAGAAAATCCGAGACTTGTACGACCGTAAAGACGAAGCGAGGGAGAAGTTTCTTAATATGGGCGAGTATAACAAACAGAAAAAAAGCGAAATATCCGTGACGGAATCCCGGTTGGAACAACTCAAACTGGACTATGAGCCATACAAGGTACAAGATGCTTTGAGTCTGCTACTTGAGATATACCCGAAACTAAGCGAAAAATTGCGAATAGCAAACTTGTGTAAAGGTGTCGGGTTAACGATAGACATGATTAAAAGCTTTTCACAGGCGAAGTAATCCTTTTCACAGGTAAACTCCATTCGCCCAAACACGACCAAGGCTTCAACGTGCAGGACGCTAAACGACAAATATTCAAAGAATAGGACAGCTCGGACAAGTTTCGTCTTTCTCTCAATGGACAAAATATTCCCGACTGGTTCAAACAGAAATATCAGGAAGTAAAGCAAGTGATAAGACTACATATCAAGCTCCTAACAAAGTCAGACGTAGTTAAAAACAAAGGTTTTAAGAGGTAATTCAGTACTATGTCCCAATTATTTGCTAAAATTGTAGGCATGCAAGTTTCTAAGCTATTAGGGTGTGTGTGCTTGACGTTGTGGAGAATGGTTGGTTGAGCGACATAAATGATGCACCTTGCTACAACAAACATCCTATTTTAGAGACGAGGTAGTATCAATACCGCAATCCAAGTGCAATCGGGTTGGTGTAAGCGGCATCAAGTGCGGAATCTTAAAGATAAGGTATTATTGATAAAATGTATTTAAAAATTGGTGATTATAAGTGTCAATTCGCTATCTTTGCAAAAAAGTAAGATATAATGTTAGTACAGGAAAATATATTGCTTAAGGATGTTTCAGTTTACATTGATAAAATCGTATCAAAGCAATTTGGGTTTGAAAAGACAATAAATGTGAACCATAAAAAACAAAATGGTATATTTTTAACAAGCTCATTAGACATTGTCGAAAACATTCTTTCTGTCATTGACATAAACTCAGATATCTTTCATAAAAAAATTCTTGAACCTTCTTGTGGACAAGGAATCTTTATTCTTAAATTAATTTCTAAAGTTTATAAAGCATTCCCTGATGAAAAATTGATATATTCTTTTATTTCAGAAAATATTTTTTTTGTCGATATCCAAAAGGAAATGGTTGAGAAAACCATTTCTAACATCAAATCATTATATAAGTATCTGTTTGGTATGGATTATTCCGGGAAATTCAATTACATTATTAAAGACTTTACAGATAAACCATCTAATAACATTTTATTATTTGATGAACCTTCGGAAAATTCATTTGTGTCGCTATACAATTCTTTTGATTACGTTATTGGAAACCCCCCCTATGTTACTTTATACGGACGAAGAGATAAAAAGCAAAGCGAAACACAGAGGATTAATTATTTGAGAAATTACAATCAATTTCCCGAATCAGTAAAAAATGGCAAGATAAATTTGGTAATGCTATTTATAGAGCATTCATTGGACTTCCTCAAAAAGAATGGAAAGCTGAGTTTTATAATTGATGTTTCATTTTTTGAAACAGCTTATCAATATACAAGAAAATATTTATTGGATAGAACCAAGATAGAAGAATTGCATGTCAATATTAAAGAATTTGATGTAGCAAGTGGACAGGTGATTATTAAATTAACAAAATCAAATGATAATAAAACTCACAATGTAAAAATTGAGGACCATAAAACTCAAAAACATTATTTCATTTTGCAACAAGATTGGGTAAATAAAAATGATGAATATAAGTTCCGTTATAATGGTTGTCGTATTGCAAAACAAATTATTGATAAGATAAATGCAAAAAATGATAAAACTTTATTAGCACAGTTTCCTAAAAAAAACTTGAGAACTTGTGTAATGCTTCTTGATATGGAAGACAAATTTACTTTTGGAAATATTGAGAAAGATAAGCCTCTTATGTATCCTTATTATCAAGGTTCAAAAGCATTGTCTGAAAAGTATGGAAACTTGAGCTATAAAAAATATTTTTATTATGATAAAGCTCTTCAAGATACAATCAATGATGAATTGAAAATTCAATTGGAGAGACAAGGGATAAAAAATAAAAAAAGGATAGGCTTAGGCGAGACTATTGTTTATGACAATCCTAAAATTTATATACGACAGTCAGCCAAAGAAATAATAGCTTCACTTGACTTGAATGAAAGCTCTGCTAATAACAGTTTATACGTTTTCTCTTTGCGGGATAATTCAAAAGAGACTATTGATTTTTTATATTTTCTTACAGGTTGGTTGAATTCAGATTTAATAACATATTACGCTCAACAGATGAATATCATAAGGTATTCACAAGGAAAGCAACCTCAAATTAAAATTGGAGATTTAGGTACATTATTTATTCCTCAAGAGAAATATTTGCAAGAAAATATAAAAAATAATGTCAAGGAAATATATAACAAAAAATCCTGTAAAGAATTCATGCAAAACAAAATTAATGCTATTGTTTACGAATACTACTCTTTGAGTGATTCTGAAATAAAAAATATAGAAAAAAGTATTAAAGATTTTTGATTTTTTCTTCTGATTGTTTGTTGATTTCTAATAATTTAGATTCTATATTATCTTCTTCTAGCTTTTTTAAAATTTTCGTAGAGATTGAAATTTGTCGTTTGTGGCTCTCCTTAATTTTATTGAATAATATATTTATAAACTCTTCTCTAGTCCTTTCTTCAGGTTTAGCTGAGATATTAACTTGTAACTGATTCTTGGGATTTCTTCTAAATGTTGAGCTTATGTCCTTTAAAAAGTAGATTTTGACAAAGTTCCCATCTTGATTTTTAACAAAATTCAGACCTTCAGAAGTCTCTTTATAATAAACGAAAATGTAAACTAAATAGAAATATCCCTGATTTATTAAACTAATAATTTTGTCAGGCGTACCAATGTCAGGATTACTGTCCGCACTTGATACTTTTACAGCCTTAAAATCGATCCATATTAACTCATCATGACCATTAAGCGAAAAATAAGTTTTCGCATCCCATGGATTTTTAGTGGCACCCGCAGGAGAAGCCTCGGACTTTTTTAAGTACTGGTGATTGTGTGTTAATTTCACAAATTGCTCTTCAAGTAATGCGCTAATTTCTGCTCCTGCTCTTGATTTAGCAGAAATATGAGGAGACGGATTTTGTTCTAGAATTCTTTCCGTAACAGCTTTAAGTTCGCTTAAGACTAATGTTTCAAAATTTTTAATATCCATACTATTCAAATAATTTAGAATTGAAGAAATCGGCAACAGAAATATTTAAAGCATTTGAAATTTTCTCTATATTAGCTATAGAAACATTTCTTTTGCCTTGTTCAATACTTGCAATATATGTTCTATCAAGTTCACATTCAAATGCGAACTTTTCTTGACTAAGGCCTGTCTGTTTTCTTAATTCTTTCAGCCTTACACCAATTTTCCCTTTGATATCCATTTTGCAAAGATGCACTTTTGTAGTCTATCATACAACGGACTATGAGTATAGTTTTTGCAATAAACTCTCGTTAATTTTATGATATTCAAACGATAGATACAAGAATGAAACAAATACCTGTAACCAACTTGCCGTTTCGCTTGCAGCGGGCGAAAGTATGCTCAGCAATGCCTGTCTCCCTCACCATCTTTCGTTTTGGAGAATAGAGAAGTACAACGCAGCTTGCCCGAGAGCTGTTGTGGAAACGTTAGATAATCCTTTATTGTTATGTAGGTCAGCGACGTTTCCGCCGCTTTCCTCATTAAGAACTGTACGTGCGACTTTCACCGCATACAGCTCCGATAATTCAAAATTTAATTCTCATAAAATTAAATCGGCTCAGTGACATTTTTTTTATTTATTCATGTCCTCTCCGATAAAGTTTCCGCTTTTGCTGAACGAACACGGGCACCCTTCTTTTGCCTGCTTAAAAAGTAGGCATCCCAAGTCGGGTCAAACGGATTGGCTTGCTTCTTTACCTTTATATATCGTTCAATCGGCATGTCCGCCAGTTTCCAGACTACAAAGTTACGTTTTTTGTCGCACTCTTCATAATTGAATCCGCCCTTCCAGTCCCTTGAACCTGCCTTGATAAAGTACTTGTCCTTTATCCATTTCCTCGACTTGTTGGTATGCCTCCTATACGACCACCTCTTTAATTGTAAAATCAAGATGTGGTCTATCTTACTGAACACTTGTTTTGACACTACATGCTTGTAGTAAATTCCCCATCCTTTCAATACCGGGTTGAGTTCCTCTATCAAAACCTGCTGTGACACTGATTTATGTCTAAATACAATATCATGTAGCTTTTGTGTGAATCGCTTCTGACTTTTCTTTGAGGACTTGATTAATAATGTACCGCCAAACTTCTGGACATTGAAGCCTAAAAAGTCAAAGCCGTCTTTTACCACTGTTATCTTCGTTTTTTCCTGTGAGAGAGCCAATCCTCTTTCTGTCAGAAAACCGGTCAGCAATACCTTAATCTCTTCGAATGTTTCCCGTTTGTCGGCCGTGGCACAAAAATCATCAGCGTATCTTACCAAGTACACTTTGGGGTAGTATAGCTTTCCGTTCACATACCTTTTGGCATATCTATCTTCCAGCAACCTTTCCATTCCGTCCAGAGTGGTGTTCGCTAAAGCCGGCGAGATGATGCCTCCCTGCGGCGTTCTTTCCACAGTGGGAGTGAGCAGTTTATTGAATACCACCCCACATTTGAGCCATTTCCTTAGTATGGTCTTGTCGGTTCGTACGTTACCGATAAGCCATTCATGGCTGATATGGTCGAAGCATCCCTTTATGTCTCCCTCCAGTATCCACTGTGGGGAGTACCTTTTGCTCAACCATCTGTGCAGGGCATCTGTCGCATCGGCAGCGCAGCGATATTTACGGAAACCATACGAATTACCGTTTGCGGTTGTTTCCGTCACAGGCTCCAATGCCATCAGGAAAAGAGCCTGCATGGCTCTGTCTCTCATGGTGGGTATGCCTAACGGTCGCTTCTTCCCGTTGCTTTTGGCATATACACTCTTTTCAGTGGACAAGGATGATACCCCCGTCTTTTCAAAGAACGAATTGCGTTCAGCTTATCTGTGGGAGTAGTCCATTTCACTTTATCTACTCCCGATGTTCGTTTCCCTTTATTGGATGTCACTCGTTTCACAGCCAAAGCTTTGGCTTCAAATGAGTTGATAAGAAGATATTGCAAGGCTTTCACCTTGTTATATCTTTCTCCCTTCTGAGCCTTTGCTATGCGGACTTGCAGCTTTCTTACCTTGCGTTCGCACCTATTCCAGTCCATACTGTTCCATCCGTTCACGCCTTTGGCTGAAGATGCGCACTTCGTTCTCACTCCGCCCATTTGCTGTTTCTTCATTATAAAAGTCCCACCTTCCTTTAGCAAAGAATTACCCTGCGGAAGTCTGCCCGTTTTCACGTAAGGTAACCTGTAAACCTCTATCCCCCTCATTACAAGGGAGCGTTCGCTTTCTCCGCAATCCTTTACCCGCATATCATTCGGCTTTCCTTATGGGAGGCTTACTTGTCTTACTGTTATCAAGAACAAGAGATATACGGGCTTACCAAGTTTCGCACAAGTAACTCACGACCGACTTAGCCCCCGACCTTCCACCGGCAGAACTGCATCCGTGTAGTCCTAAAAATAAGAGGACTATCCTGTCTGCTTACCTGTTGGTTAAGGCTTATAAATATCCGTAAGCCTTTTCTTTGTCACGATGGTGCAGCGATTCGCATCTGTTGTTTATATCGGTCAGCCTTGTCATCTTAACTGCAGGATACTTGCGATTGTTGAATTTCACTTGCGGTTCATTCTTCCCCAGGGAGGATGTCGTTGTCAGAAAGGCTCCGCACCCGACCGTTACCAGTCACGCACGCTTTCGTAGGCTACTATTAACAGAACAATAGGTTCGATTGTAATCTCGAACAATTACTTGGGCAACCTCTTGTCGTACTATCTGAACACAAAGGTATATTTCAAGAATAAAACGCCAAGGCTGAAATAAAAGCCTTGCCTTATTTATTCTTTCCACACGAGGGGCGTTTATCACATGGCTCTTTCATTTAAACTCTGGTTAAATGCCTAAATCTTTATTCCTCTTTTATTTATATTTTTTCCATTGCATTAAGTTATTGTTAATGTAATATCTAATAAGTGGGCATATGATTGCGAAAGGTCTATCTGTCAGAAACTTTGAGATTTCGCCACTTTTTTAAATGAAAGAGCCGTGTGTTTGTCAGAAAAAAAGGAAAAAAGATACATGAGATTCCGAAGAAATTGGCATCTTTACTCCTGAGTTATTTGACAGTATAGCACCGCAAAACGCTGAAATACGCACGGTTACTAACTCGTTACCTCTGAATCTCAAAAACTCCGCTAAAAGTTTATTCTTCAATCGGTTAAGCCAAACCGATGAAAATCTAAAAATAGACTTAAGTGTATTTATGAGCTTTGAAACGACAAAAGCAATAAGAAAACTATCAAAATATAAAGAAGGGGTTTCGGTGGAAACCCCTATTTTTGTGCCGTCAGGTATTGGCATGTTCTATAAAATAATCTATGTGAATCTATAAACTATTAAAGGCACATGAAAAAGCTTCTTGGATTTTCTATTTTTCTGGTATTAGTTTTGATTGCTTCTCTCACTGCAGAAGCAAAGGTGACACTTCCTGCTATTTTTTCAGACAACATGGTATTGCAGCAAAACACACAGGTGAATGTGTGGGGGAAAGCTGCGCCCGGAGAAAAAGTAACGGTTAAAGCATCATGGCTGGATAAAGCTGTGACTGCCAAGGCTGCGGCCAATGGTAAATGGACCGTGAAACTGAAGACACCGAAGGCAACAACCAACCAGTCCGTTACGGTGAGCGGTGAAAATGAGATTACCATTAATAATGTATTAATAGGTGAAGTCTGGCTTTGTACGGGACAGAGTAATATGGAGTTCCCCGTATCGCGCCATCCGGATGTGAAGTGGAATACCGGAATGCTGAATGAAGCGGAAGAACTGAAGGATGCCGATTATCCGGAAATCCGCCTGTTCCATGTGAAACACCAGTTGGCGCACGAGGGCGAGTTGGACGACTGTGAAGGGGAATGGTTGGTTTGCAATCCGAAGAACCTGTATGACTTTTCGGCTGTGGGCTTTGTCTTCGGACGTAAGTTATATAAAGAGCTGAAGATGCCCGTAGGGTTGATTCAGTCTACCTGGGGCGGAACACATGCGGAGTCATGGACGAAGTTGGATGTAATGAAGAAAAATCCGCTTTATGCCGATGTGCTGAAAGACTTTGCATTGGAAGGCGTGAAGCAACAGAAAAACTATTGTAAAGTACCCGCAACATTGTGGAATGGTATGATACATCCCATTCTGGGATATACGATAAAAGGAAATATCTGGTATCAGGGAGAGTCAAACTCTATCCGTGCCGATAAATACCAGCAGGTATTCACCAATATGATAAACAGTTGGCGTAAGGAATGGAAGCAGCCGGATATGCCATTCTACTTTGTGCAGATAGCTCCACACTACGGACAGCCGGCCACTATCCGTGAAGCGCAACTCCGGACTTGGCAAAGTGGACTCAAGAATGTGGGTATGGCAGTTATCACTGATGCGGGAGACTCGCTCGATATCCATCCCCGCAATAAAACAGTGACGGGTGAACGCCTGGCTGCCTGGGCATTGGCAAAGCAATATGGTAAGGACGTGACTTATTCCGGCCCGTTGTTCAAGACAATGAAGGTGGAAGGGAATAAAGCCGTGTTGAGCTTTGACTATGCTGACGACGGACTGATGACTCCGGACAATGAACCGGTGAAAGGCTTTATCATTGCCGGTGAAGATCGCCGCTTTTATCCGGCTACAGCCGTAATTAAGGGAGGCAGACTGGAAGTTTCCGCTCCGCAGGTTTCCGTGCCGGTAGCTGTGCGTTATGCATATTGCAATTTCTTCTGCGTGAATCTTTATAATAAAGCCGGATTCCCGGCTACTCCTTTCCGTACAGATACGTGGGAGCCGGATTCGTATGCCCGTTGGTTTGCCGATTCGGAAATGGTACGTTTTCCGAAAGCCTATCAGTTAGATCATGGGAAGCGTCTGTTCTTTGGATATGCGCAGGGCGTAGGCTGCTGTGCGATGTTGCAAATGTGGAAGAAGACAGGAGAGCGCCGTTATTTCGACTATGTGGAGCAATGGGCGGATTCACTGATTAATGATAAAGGAGAAATCCACTTGTATCATGTGGAAACATACAATATCGATTATATAAATTCAGGTAAGGTACTGTTCGACCTATACCGTGAAACAGGTAAAGAGAAATATAAAATAGCAATGGATGCCCTGGTTAAGCAACTGAAAAACCATCCGCGCACGCTGGAAGGCGCGTACTGGCATAAACTGATCTATCAGCATCAGATTTGGCTGGATGGCCTGTATATGGCGTCTCCCTTCCTTGCGCAATATGGCGCGGAGTTCAACAAACCCGAATGGATTGATGAGGCGGTAAAGCAGTTTACGCTTTGCCAGAAACATACGTATGATGCCAAAATCGGACTTTATCATCATGCTTGGGATGAAAGCAAGAGCCAGCGTTGGGCAGATCCGGAAACAGGACATTCGCCTAACTTCTGGGGACGGAGTATCGGATGGTGGTTCATGGCGATGGTGGATGCGTTGGATTTCATTCCCGAAAACCACGAAGGACGCGCCCGGATGATTGGCTGGATACAGGGACTGGCTGAGGTGCTGCCCGCTTATCAGGACAAAAATGGTTTGTGGTATCAGGTACTCGACCAGCCAAAACGGAAAGGAAACTTCCCGGAAGCATCTGTGACTACGCAATTCATGTATGCCTATGCAAAAGCTGTGAATAAAGGGTATATTGACCCGAAATATCGTGCTGTGGCTGAGAAGGCTTTCAACGGATTGAAAAATAAACTGATGGTAGAACGCCAGGATGGTACGCTGACACTGACACGTTGCTGCCAGGTGGGCGGCTTGGGCGGACATCCGTATCGCGATGGCAGCTTCGAATATTATATCGGTGAGAAGATGCGGGATAATGATGCGAAAGCAACAGGACCGTTCATTATGGGCTGTCTGGAGCTGAATAAATAGTATATATCATGAAAAAGAATTTATTGGCAATAATCTTTGCTTCTTTCTGTGCCGGAACCCTTTCCGCACAAAATATAGCGTGGCCCGAAGTAACTACGGAAACTAAACCGGGTGCTCGCTGGTGGTGGATGGGGAGTGCGGTAGATGCGGCTAACCTGACCCGCAATCTGGAAGCATATTCCAAAGCCGGGATGGGCACGATGGAAGTTACTCCTATCTATGGTGTGCAGGGTAATGATGCAAACGAGATTCAGTTCCTGACTCCCGGGTGGATGCAAATGTTACGCCATACGGAAAGCGAAGCTGCACGCCTGGGTATGAAGATTGATATGAACACAGGTACGGGCTGGCCTTTCGGTGGCCCGGAAGTGGGTATAGAAGATGCTGCCTGTAAATTGCTGATTGAAGAATATACACTGAAGGGTGGTGAACGCCTGAAAGAAAAGATAGAAGTGACGGATGAAAAACAACGTCCGTATGCCAAACTGTGTAAGCTGATGGCTTTCAGAGTGCTGACTGACGCTTCTACTTCGAAAGAACAAAAGGCTGTACGTTGCTATGACCTGACTTCGAAGATAGAGAACGGAAAGCTGGTATGGAAGGCCCCGAAAGGGGAGTGGCGGCTGATTGCCGCTTTCGTTGGTAAAACATTTCAGAAAGTGAAGCGTGCTGCTCCCGGCGGTGAAGGATATGTGATGAACCACTTTTCGGCAAAAGCAGTATCCAATTATCTGAACCGGTTTGAACAGGCCTTCGCCGGAAAGGCGACTGATGGTTCTGCCGGAACTCCAACAGAGTATCCGCATAATTTCTTCAATGACTCTTATGAAGTTTACGGTGCCGACTGGACGGACGACCTGTTTGAACAGTTTGCCCGTCGTCGTGGCTATAAACTGGAACACTTTCTTCCGGATTTCCTTTCGAAAGACCGGACAGAGGCTACCCGCCGCATTATCTCCGATTATCGCGAAACTCTTGCCGAACTGCTTCAGGAGAACTTCACCCGCCAGTGGACGGACTGGGCGCACAAACATGGTTCACGTACCCGTAACCAGGCACACGGTTCTCCCGGTAATCTGATAGATCTTTATGCAACGGTCGACGTGCCCGAATGTGAGGGGTTCGGACTGTCCGACTTCGGTATCCGAGGATTGCGTAAGGACTCGCTGACGCGCCCCAACGACTCTGATCTTTCCATGCTGAAATATGCTTCTTCGGCAGCGCATATTGCCGGAAAACCGTTCACTACTTCGGAGACATTCACCTGGCTGACAGAGCACTTCCGCACTTCACTTTCGCAGTGCAAGCCCGATATGGACCTGATGTTTATCTCGGGTGTGAATCACATGTATTTTCATGGAACCACTTACTCGCCCGCTGAGGCTGCCTGGCCGGGTTGGAAGTTCTATGCTTCCATTGATATGAGTCCTACGAATACTATTTGGCGGGATGCCCCTGCATTTTTCGATTATGTCACCCGTTGCCAGAGTTTCCTGCAAATGGGACAACCGGATAATGACTTCCTGGTTTATCTGCCTGTATACGATATGTGGGATGAACAGGACGGACGTCTGTTGCTTTTCGATATTCATAAGATGGCAAAACGTGCTCCCCGTTTTATAGAGGCGGTGCATCGTATTTATAGTGCGGGATATGATATGGATTATATTTCCGATAACTTCATCCGTAATGCCATGTGCCAGGACGGCAAGATATTGACTTCCGGTGGTGTCTCTTATAAAGCGCTGGTAGTTCCCGGTGCCCGCCTGATGCCTGCCGATGTACTGGAGAAACTACTTCGTCTGGCAGATGAAGGTGCTACGATTGTCTTTCTGGAGCAATATCCGGAGGATGTGCCGGGGCTGAATACTTTGGAAGGACGCCGTACTGAGTTCAATAAGGCGCTGGCACAGATAAAGGAGCGGGAAGGAAAGGGACATATTCTCTTTGGAACAGACTATGCTCGTACACTGGCCGCCACTGCTGCTGTTCCCGAAGAGATGAAGACTACTTTCGGATTAAGCAGCATTCGTCGCTCGCATCCTGAAGGACACCACTATTTCATCTCTGCCTTGAAAACAGAAGATACCGAAAACTGGATACCTTTGGCTGTGCAGGCACGTTCGGCAATGCTTTATAATCCGATGAACGGAACCTCCGGTAAGGCACGGTTGCGCCAGAATAATGGCAGGACGGAAGTGTTCCTGCAATTGGCATCCGGTGAATCTGTTATCCTGAAGACGTTCGCGGATCAGGAAGTTTCTGCACCCGAATATGGATACTGGACGCCTGTGGTGCAGAACGATGTGAAGAAGACGTCTCCGGTAACTTATTCTTTTACCGGTAAATGGGGATTCCGCTTTGTAGAGGCAAGCCCTGCGGTTGCTGCCACTCCGGACAGTGTGTCTCTTGGCTCATGGACGGAAATTCCTGCCGAAGGTGCAAAGAATGTGATGGGAGCTGCTTGCTATACCACTACGTTTACACTGAAGAGTCCTGCCGATGCCGGAGAGTGGATGCTCGACCTCGGGGATGTTCGTGAGAGTGCCCGTGTACGCATCAACGGACAGGCGGTAGCTACGCTTGTTGCAGTTCCTTATCGTTGTTTGGTGGGCAAGTATCTTCGTCCGGGCGTGAATACATTGGAGGTGGAAGTTACCAATCTGCCCGCTAACCGTATTGCTGATATGGATCGGCGCGATGTTCCCTGGCGTATTTATAAGGATGCCAATATTGTGAATATCCATTATAAAAAGGATAATTATGGCAAATGGGAACCGGTCCCAAGCGGGTTACTGGGACCTGTGCACTTGATTCCTATGCAGATTTTGGAATAGTATTTATAATGCCCTTGAACAACACTTGTGTGGCATAAATGTAATGCAAGTGTTACTCAAATCAAACACTTGTGTGGTACAAGTGTAACGCTTGTGTTACACAAACGGTACATTAGTGTCACTTCAAACTAAAGCTATAATCAATGAAATCGAATCTAATTATGCTCTGCTTGCTTGGATTGGCAAGTACTTTGAATGCCCAGGATCCTCGCGAGAGGCATTACTACTACGAAATTCTTGATCCGAGGCACGAACCGAAACCCTTAGTGGAAGGTTTTGCCCGGGAACGGGTGACCGAGAATCTGAGTCGTGGACTGACAGTAACTCCTGCCCGCGATGACAAAGGTGTTTATCTCAGCTGGCGGTTATTGGCATCGGATGCTCCCGGCACTGCTTTTCATGTCTATCGGGAAGCTGACGGTAAAGTGCGTCGCCTGACTAAAAAGCCACTTACACAGACTTGTGACTTTATAGATGCTACTCCTGCCGAAAAGGCGTCTTATTGGGTGGAAGCCCTGGTGAAAGGAAAGAAGCCCGCCCTGTCGGAGAAACGGGAAGTGATCCTTTCCGAATTGAAACCTTATACTTCTATTCCATTGAAAGAGAATGTGAAAGCCGGGAAGATCGCTTTAGCAGATTTGAACGGTGACGGTATTTATGACTATATCATCCGTACTCCCGAAACGAATGTTGACCCCGGTATGCCCGGAGATACCACCGGAAAAACATATAAAATATCCGCTTACCTGAGTGACGGAACCTATCTCTGGACTTATGATATGGGACCGGGTATCGAACCGGGAATCTGGTATTCTCCTTTCATTGTATACGATTTCAATGGAGATGGGAAAGCAGAAGTTGCCATCAAGACCGCTGCTGATGACTATGTGAAGAATGAGAAAGGCCGTGTTTGTGGTGGCAGTGAATACCTCTCCGTGCTGGATGGCATGACCGGTAAAGAGATAGATCGCGTGGACTGGCCTGAACGGAACGACCGCTATGGAAATCTGATTCGCCAGAACCGCAACCAAATGGGGGTTGCCTATCTGGATGGAAAGACACCTTATATATTGGCTGCCCGCGGCACTTACAAACTGATGGTGGTAGATGCCTGGATGCTGAAAGACGGAAAACTGCAACGTGCCTGGCGTTGGGATGGGGATGAAGAAAATCCCATTGTGCGCAGTATGGGTGCGCACAGCATGGTGACGGCTGATGTGGACGGTGACGGACGGGATGAGATTCTGTTAGGCTCGTGTATGCTCGATGATAATGGTACGTTACTTTGGTCTTCCGGCTTGGGACATAGTGACAAGGCTTATCTTTGCAAACTTCAGCCGGATATGGAAGGTATGCAGGTGTTTATGGTGAGTGAACCGAAGAAAGAGGATGGTCGCGGTGTTTCCGTGGTGGATGCAGCCACCGGCAAATTGATCTGGAAAATCGGGCAGACCACCTATCATGTAGGTGACGGTATGGTGGCCGATTTTGATTCTTCACATCCCGGTATGGAATGTTTTGCCAGTGAAGACCGTAAAGGTGGCAGTACGGATAAATACCTGCTCACTGCCGCTGGCAAGAAAATAAACACTACAAATGCAGAAGTACCCGGTTGCCGTAATTGGATATGGTGGGATGCGGATCTGCTGCGTGAGACTTTTAAAGGAGATGATAACCGCTGGGGAGCTTCTTCATCTTCCGGTGGGCGCAAACAAAGCATCTGGAAATGGCAGGGAGAAGTGCTGACCGAAGGGATTGAAGGCGATATCTTGATGATAGCCGACCTGGAAGGGGATTGGCGTGAAGAACTGATTACTGCTTTGCCGGGAGAGTTGCGTATCTATCATACCAATATTCCGGCTCGCGACCGCCGCGTAACGCTGATGCAGGATCCGCTTTATCGTAGCTATGTGGCACATCGCAGTATGGGATATCCGCAATCGCCCGTACCTTCTTTCTATCTGGGAGAATAGAAATAAATATCTGATTATAAATAAAAAAGAACTAAGAATGACGAAACAATTGTATGTGATTGCAGCCGTGTGTCTGTGGTTGCTCAGTGCTTGCCAATCTTCAACGTATAAGTATGAAGCGGTATATAAAGACCTGCCTTTTGATATGCCAAGGGTAGAAGCACCGAAATTCCCCGATCGCAAGGTGAACCTTGCTGACTTTGGCGCAGTGGGTAATGGCGAAGAACTTTGTACGGCGGCTTTTGCCAAGGCTATTGATGCTTTGGCAGAAAAGGGGGGCGGACATTTGATTGTTCCTGCCGGTGTTTGGTTTACAGGTCCTATTGTCCTGAAAAGTAATATTGACCTGCACTTGGAAAAAGGTGCTGTTATCCTCTTTTCACCTGATGTGGACCTCTATCCATTGGTAGAGACTGTATTTGAAGGACTGGATACCCGTCGTTGCCAATCGCCTGTTTCCGGACGCAATCTGGAAAATGTAGCGATAACGGGAGAAGGTGCCATTGATGGTAACGGACATTATTGGCGTCCTCTGAAACGGGAGAAAGTGACAGAAGGTGTATGGAAACAGACTATCGCCCGGGGTGGGGTTTATAAACGTCCCACCTATTGGTTCCCTTATCCACAGACGCTGAAAGGGGATACTATCAGTAATATGAATGTACCTCAGAATCTGAAAACCGAGGAAGAGTGGCAGAGTGTGCGTCATTTCCTTCGTCCGGTGATGGTGAGCCTGATAGAGTGTAAGAATGTATGGTTGCAGGGTGTGATTTTCCAGAATTCACCGGCATGGAACCTGCATCCGTTGATGTGTGAGAATGTGCTGATAGAAGAAGTGCAGGTACGTAATCCGAGTTATGCGCAGAATGGTGATGGTCTGGATCTGGAATCTTGCAAGAATGCACTGATTGTGAACTCTACATTTGATGTGGGCGATGATGGTATTTGTCTGAAGAGTGGTAAAGACGAAGACGGCCGCCGCCGGGGACGTGTTTGTGAGAATGTGGTGGTAGATGGTTGTACAGTATTCAAAGGCCACGGTGGTTTTGTGGTTGGTAGTGAAATGAGTGGCGGTGTACGCAATGTCTCTGTCAGCAATTGCCAGTTTCTGGGTACGGATGTTGGTTTGCGTTTTAAGAGCAAGCGCGGACGCGGAGGAGTTGTTGAGAATATCTGGATACGTAATATTGCCATGATGGATATCCCGACGGAGCCGATTACATTCAATCTTTATTATGGTGGCAAATCGGCTGTTGAAGTGTTGGAAAGTGGTGAGAAGGTACTTGCTAAAGTAGAACCGCTGCCGGTGGATGAAACTACGCCTTGTTTCCGTAATATTCATGTGAAGAACCTGGTTTGTGCCGGAGCCCGCCGTGCCTTATTCTTCAATGGTATCCCTGAAATGCCGATTGATGGTATTGTGTTGGAAGATATAGATATTACTTCTAAATTGGGAGCTGAATTTATATATAGTAAGAATATCAGTATGAAGAATGTGAATATTCGTAATACGGAAGGAGAAAAGATAGTGACCCGTTATTGTGAAGGAGTGGAGGAGTAATTTGATCTCTGTGCACTCTCTGGTAAGAATATCAGAAACAGCACCTTTTCAATCAAAACTAATACAAAGTATAGGGGAGGTTTCCCCTATTTTTGTATCGTCAAATTATATTTAATATCATGAAACATTGCTTTTTTGCGGTTGATTTGGGAGCCACCAGCGGCCGTACCATATTGGGAACATTCACTCCCCAGGGATTAGAATTGCAGGATGTAAACCGCTTTCCTAACCATCTGATCGAAGTCGGCGGACATTACTACTGGGATATTTACGAATTGTATCGTCACATTCTGGAAGGTTTGAAACTGGCTGCCCGTATGGATGATGTACAGATAACTTCTATCGGAATTGATACTTGGGGAGTGGATTTTGTATGCGTAGGTAAAGACGGCGGATTGCTTCGCCAGCCCTATTCTTATCGTGATCCGCATACTAAGGGTGCTCCTGAGGCATTCTTCAACCGTGTTCCCCGTAAGCAAGTTTATGGATGGACAGGCATCCAGGTCATGAATTTCAATTCACTTTTTCAATTAGATACTTTACGTCGTAATAAAGATAGCGCACTGGAAGCAGTTGATAAGATACTTTTCATGCCGGATGCACTCAGTTACTTATTGACGGGGGAGATGGTGACAGAATATACCATTGCCACCACAGCGCAACTGGTGAATGCCGAAACACGTCGTTTGGAATCGGCATTGTTAAAAGAAATCGGATTAACGGAAGAGCATTTCGGCCGTTTTGTTTATCCGGGCGAAAAGGTAGGTGTATTGACTAAAGAAATACAAACGATCACTGGGCTGGGAGCAATTCCGGTGATTGCTGTTGCCGGGCATGATACGGCTTCGGCTGTGGCGGCTGTGCCGGCACTGGATCGTAACTTTGCTTATCTGAGTAGCGGCACATGGTCATTGATGGGTGTAGAGACGGATGCACCGGTTATTAATGAAGAAACCGAAGCTTTAAATTTTACGAATGAGGGCGGTGTTGCCGGAACCATTCGTTTGCTCAAGAATATTTGTGGTATGTGGTTACTGGAACGCTGTCGCTGTGATTGGGAAGAGATCTCTTATCCCGAACTGATCGCCGAAGCGGAAGCCTGTGAACCGTTCCGTAGCCTGATAAATCCGGATGACGCTCTGTTTGCCAATCCGATGAATATGGAACAGGCAATCCGTACCTATTGTGCTGACCATCATCAGCCGATACCGGAGACTCGCGGACAGGTGGTGCGGTGTATCTTCGAAAGTCTGGCACTGCGCTATCGTCAGGTGCTGGAGAATCTGCGCAATCTTTCTCCCCGTCCGGTAGAGGCCCTGCATGTTATCGGAGGTGGCAGTCGTAATGATTTATTAAATCAGTGGACAGCCAATGCAGTAGGTATACCAGTAGTGGCCGGTCCGTCAGAAGCGACAGCAATCGGTAATGTCATGATACAAGCCCTTACAGCGGGTGCGGCGAGTGACGTTGTTTCCATGCGTCAGCTCATCAACCGTTCCATTCCGTTGAAAACCTTCACCCCGGAAAATGTGGAAGTATGGAATGCTGCTTATCTGCACTTCCTGCAGTTAGCCTGATTTCCCTTACCGCCTGAATAGAAAATACTTAATACTTAAAACTTTATAATTAAAACTAGTACCATCATGAAAGAAGAATTAATCCAGAGAGCCTATGAATTGGCAAAAGAACGTTATGCGGCTATTGGCGTAGATGTAGAAAAAGCAATGGATGCTTTGCAAAAGATTTCCCTTTCCCTGCACTGTTGGCAGGCAGATGATGTAGCCGGATTTGAAGCGCAGGGTGCGCTGACAGGAGGTATCCAGGCTACCGGAAACTATCCCGGCAAAGCTCGCAATATGGAAGAATTGAGACAAGACGTCTTGAAGGCAGCCAGCTATATCCCCGGAACTCATCGTTTGAATCTGCATGAAATCTATGGTGACTTCGGCGGTAAGTTCGTTGACCGCGACCAGGTGGAGCCGGCTCATTTTGAAAGCTGGATACAATGGGCGGCCGAAAACAATATGAAGCTGGACTTCAACTCTACCTCTTTCTCTCATCCGAAGAGTGGCAATCTTTCACTTGCTAATCCTGATAAAGGAATCCGTGATTTCTGGGTGGAGCACACAAAACGTTGCCGTGCTATTGCCGAGGAAATGGGTAAACGCCAGGGCGATCCTTGTATCATGAACCTGTGGGTGCATGATGGAAGTAAGGATATTACTGTAAACCGTATGTTATATCGCGAGTTACTGAAGGATTCTTTGGATCGTATCTTCGAGGTGGAATACAAGAATATGAAGGACTGTGTGGAATCTAAGGTATTCGGTATCGGTCTGGAGAGTTATACGGTAGGTTCCAATGATTTCTATATCGGTTATGGTGTGAGCCGTAATAAGATTGTTACGCTGGATACAGGTCACTTCCATCCGACAGAAAGCGTTGCCGACAAGTTGTCTTCATTGTTACTGTTTATTCCGGAAATCATGTTGCACGTGAGCCGTCCGGTACGTTGGGATTCTGACCATGTAACGATAATGAATGATGAGACGATGGACCTCTGCAAAGAAATCGTACGTTGTAATGCTTTGGATCGCGTGCATATCGGTTTGGACTATTTTGATGCTTCTATCAATCGTATCGGTGCGTATGTAGTAGGTAGCCGTGCTACACAGAAATGTGTGTTGCAAGCTCTGCTGGAACCGCTGGATACATTGCGTAAATACGAGGCGAACGATCAGCTGTTTGAACGCCTTGCTCTGCTCGAAGAAGGAAAATCTCTGCCTTGGAATGCTGTTTGGGATATGTTCTGTCTGAGAAACGGTGTACCTGTAGGCGAGGAATTCATTACTGAGATACAGAAATACGAAGCAGACGTTACGTCGAAACGCTGAAATTAGTGTACATTTGCAACGGCTAAGGATGAGGACGATAATGACATGCGTATGTCACCACTCATGACATGCGCTTCTCACCACCCCCTGACATGCGCTTCTCACTACCCATGACATGCGCTTGTCGTCACCACTGACATGCGCTTGTCGTCACGGTATCTTCGGGGAGTGTGTAATCGCTTGATGATTAGTTTGTTGCGGATGACTCAAATAGACGAAAATTATGAATACACTGATAGGACTTTTGATTATTGCCATTGGCAGTTTCGGGCAGAGCAGCTCGTATGTGCCGATAAAAAAAGTGGACGGATGGTCGTGGGAAAGCTTCTGGCTGGTGCAAGGAATCTTTGCATGGCTCGTCTTTCCGCTGTTGGGCGCACTGCTTGCCATTCCGGCGGGAAGCTCCTTACTGGAACTCTGGGGCGCAGGAGGCGCTTTGCCAGCTATGGTTTACGGCGTTCTGTGGGGCGTGGGCGGACTGACATTCGGATTGAGTATGCGCTATTTGGGTGTAGCACTCGGACAGAGTATCGCCCTTGGCACGTGTGCCGGCTTCGGAACACTCTTCCCCGCGTTGTTTGCCGGAAAAGATTTGCTTCATGGTGAAGGGCTGATGTTGCTCATCGGCGTCTGTATCACGTTGGCAGGTATTGCTATTATCGGATATGCCGGTAGTCTTCGTTCCAAGAATATGACGGAAGAGGAAAAACGCGCTGCCGTTAAGGATTTTGCTCTGACAAAAGGGCTGCTTGTGGCTCTGTTGGCAGGTGTGATGAGCGCTTGTTTCGCTCTCGGTCTGGATGCGGGAACACCGATAAAAGAGGCAGCTTTGGTTGGTGGAGTAGAAGCGCTCTATGCCGGACTGCCTGTAATCTTCCTGGTAACTCTTGGAGGTTTCTGTACGAATGCCGCTTACTGTATCTGGCAGAATATCAAGAATAAGACGGGTAAGGAATATCTTTCTGTGAAAGGTTCGGTACTGACGAATAATCTGTTGTTCTGTGCGCTTGCAGGCGTATTGTGGTATTCTCAGTTCTTCGGCCTTGAAATGGGTAAGAGCTTCCTGACAGATAGTCCTGTACTGCTTGCTTTCTCCTGGAGCATCCTGATGTCATTGAACGTAACGTTCAGCAATGTCTGGGGAATTCTGTTGAAGGAATGGAAAGGTGTCAGCAATACTACGATTGCAGTCCTTATTTTGGGTTTGGTAGTTCTGATATCTTCTATTATTGTGGTGGCAATGGCGCAAGTGTAATAGTATATATAGCTACGAGCTACGAGTTACAAGTGCCTTTCGGTATGATAGCGCGCAACTCGTAGCTTGTAGCTCGTAACTCGTAACTTAATTTATTATAATGAAATCAATTCTCGAAAACCGTCCGACATTGACTTATGCAGTCAATCAAGTGGCAGAAGTTGCCGGATATCTCTGGCAAAAAGGGTGGGCCGAACGTAATGGCGGTAATATCACCCTGAATATTACTGAATTTGTAGACGATGAAATAAAAGCATTGCCTGCCATCAGCGAAGTGAAACAAATCGGCGCTACTCTTCCGTATCTGAAAGATTGCTATTTCTATTGCAAGGGCACCAATAAGCGCATGCGCGATCTGGCCCGTTGGCCAATGGAGCACGGTTCTGTGATTCGTATTCTGGATGACTGTGCCAGCTATGTTATCATTGCCGATCATCCGGTGATGCCTACTTCCGAACTTCCTGCCCATCTTAGTGTGCACAATCGCTTGATTGAGAAAGGATCTCCCTATAAAGCTTCATTGCATACCCATCCTATCGAACTGATTGCTATGACGCATTGCAAGAAATTCCTGGAGAAAGATGTGGCTACCAATTTACTTTGGAGTATGATTCCTGAAACAAAGGCTTTCTGTCCGCGTGGTTTAGGCATCATTCCTTACGAACTGCCAAGCTCTGTGAAACTGGCGGAAGCAACTATTGAACAACTTGAAGATTATGACGTGGCTATGTGGGAAAAACATGGTGTTTTTGCTGTAGATGTGGATGTTATGTCAGCTTTCGATCAGGTAGATGTATTGAATAAATCTGCCTTGATTTATATTGCTGCCAAAAACATGGGCTTTGAACCTGACGGCATGAGTCAGGAGCAAATGCAGGAAATGACTCGCGCATTTAATCTTCCTAAATAACTCTTAAGCGGATAGTAGTAGTTTCCGCCTGCTACTATCCGCTTGCTACTAACTACTTAAAATTAGAATCATGAAACGAACATTCTTTTCCCTCGCCCTGCTGTTGGCAGTGGCAACCCTTACCGCCCAAACCAAGATGACGGCAAGAGAAGCTGCCGTAAAGATTGCAGACCGCATTCTTGCCAGCACTACATACGAGTTCAAGAATACGAAGACTGGTGAGACATATAAGTCCGTCAAGAAGTTACCTCTTGATATGGACGTAAAGGTTGCTTGCAAGTATAATAACTGGCACTATACCAATGGGGTAACAAACATGGCTTTGATGGAACTGGGTGATAAGCTCGGTGATAAGAAGTATGAGAAATATGTTTTGAAGAATATGAACTTCGTATTCAACGAAGGTAACCTTGATTTCTTCCGTAAACAATATGATGAAGCTTTTAAGCGGGATGGTTGGAATGCTGTCCGCAAATTGAGTTGGCACATGATTTTCCGTGGCAAACGTCTGGACGATAATGGACCGATGGGAGCCAGTTTGATAGAGTTGCAGTTGAAGTATCCTAATGATTCATTTTTGGGTTATATTAATGAGACTGCCGAACATCTGAATTATGGTGAACCTCGTCTGGTTGATGGTACCATTGCCCGCATCTGGCCACACGTTAATACTATCTGGGCGGACGATGCGTTCATGGCAATTTCTTTTTTGGCACGTATGGGTAAGTTGACTGGTGATGAGAAGTATTTCAATGATGCCGCTAATCAGGTATTGAATTATAATCGCTATCTCTGGTGTCCTGAAAAGCAGATTTATTATCACTGTTATCATACAGACAATAAGGAACATGGAGTAGCTCATTGGAGCCGTGCCAACGGCTGGGTGTTTATGGCACAAGCTGATTTGCTCAGTATGATGCCGAAAGATCATCCGATGCGTGAAGCGGTTATTGAAAATTTCCGCCAGCAAGCCAGTGGGGTAGCACGCTATCAAGGTAAGAACGGACTTTGGCATCAATTGCTGGATAAGGAAGATTCTTATGAAGAAATCACCGGTACCGCCATGTTCGTGTTCGGTATTGCCCGTGGTGTGAAGGAAGGTTGGTTGCATCCGGACTTTATCTATGTGGCGGAACAAGGTTTGAAGGGTATGATGAGAAAAATCTCTGATGATGGTGATGTAACTTCTATTTGTGTAGGGACCGGTATTATGCCTTCTGTGGCATACTATTACAACCGTCCTACCCAGGAGAACGATCCTATGGGTGAAGGTCCTGTACTCCGTGCACTTATCGAGATGATAGATGCACCTAAGTATACAGAAATCAAGGCCGAACAACAATATGATAAGATTGTCGTAAAGAAATAGACTCTTTCTCTTTATTCGTATTTATTAGTCCGCTCCGGTATATTTTTAGAATTAACCCGGAGCGGACATTTTTTTATTCGCAAATAATTTCTATTTTTGCCCTTACCTATCCTATAAAAACACGTATTATGACTAAGAACTATAATGATTTAGGGGTTGAATTTAAGTACTTGATTGTAAATGACATGGACCAGAAATTCGGTCTGTGGGTAAATACTGTAGGCTTTCAGTCTATCCAGCCGAATTCTCCCTATCCCTTGAAGGACCATCCTTCTGGTTACTTCTTCAATGCTCAGAAGGGACGTGTTTTACGTGAGTATCAACTGGTTTACATTACTAAAGGTCGAGGATTATTTACCTCTGAGACCACTCCTGAAAAGCAAGTTTGTAAGGGAAGGCTCATGGTGCTGTTTCCCGGACAGTGGCACACATACCACCCATACCAGCAGACAGGATGGAATGAATACTACATTGGTTTTGAAGGACCGGTCATAGATGATATGTTGAAAGGTGGTTTCCTTTCTAAAGATAATCAAGTATTAGAGGTGGGGTTGAATGAAGAATTAGTTACTCTTTTCTCGCGTGCATTGGAAATTGCTGAAGCTGATAAGATTTCTTCTCAACAATATCTTTCTGGTATTGTGTTGCATATGATAGGAATGATCCTTTCCATTTCTAAGAATAAGATTTTTGAGGTTGGTGATGTTGATCAAAAGATTGAACAGGCAAAAATTATTATGAATGAAAATGTGTTCAAAGATATTGATCCGGAAGAATTGGCTATGAAACTGAATATTAGCTATTCCTGGTTCCGCAAGGTCTTTAAGGATTATACGGGATATGCGCCTGCCAAATATTTTCAGGAATTGAAACTTCGTAAAGCAAAGCAGTTGTTAGTAGGTACATCTCAGTCTGTCAAGGAAATATCTTTTATGCTCGATTATAAATCCACTGAGCATTTTTTCTCTCTTTTCAAAAAACGTACTGGATTTACCCCCTTGGAATATAGATCTTTTGGGCGTGAAACCAATGTAGAAGAAGAGGACTTATTGTAAAATCAAAACGTTTAGTCTTAGATCAAAATCATTATTAATCCTTTGTGAATCTGTTGATTTAGCTTCTGAAGTGCTTTCCTTTTCATGAATAAAATCAAAAGCAAAAGTGTTTCGGTCAAAATTCGCATTTTATATAGTCGTAAGAGTTTCTATTTTTGCTGACACAAGTTCTGTGTCCGATAACGGTCACAGTGTAATTTGTTAGGCTTGAATTTATTTATTAATCAATTATATTAATAATCTATGAGAATCTTACACAAAAATCTGTGCTTATTAATGCTCATATTAATAAGCTGTCCTCTAAGCATTTTAGCTCAGAACAAAACGATTACCGGTACCGTCAGGGATGCAATTGACGTGGTAATCGGTGCTTCTGTTACGGTGAAAGGTGACAAATCTATTGGTACTATTACCGATATGGATGGTAATTTCAAACTCTCTGTACCTGTTTCGGCTAAGGAATTGGTGGTTTCGTTTATTGGTTATGAAGATCAAACTGTTCTTATTGGTAACAAAACCCATTTTGCAGTTACGCTCAAAGAATCTTCAGTAATGTTGGAAGAAGTCGTTGCTATTGGGTATGCGAAGGTGAAGCGTAAAGAATTGACTGGTTCTTCTGTTTCTGTTGGTAGTAAGGATTTGGCTATCGCTCCTGTGACTACTGCAGCACAAGCATTGGCGGGTAAAGCGGCAGGTGTGAATATCGTACAGCAAAGTGGTGCTCCGGGGGCTGATATTAATATTACGGTACGTGGTGGTACATCTATCACACAAGGAACAGAACCACTTTATATTGTTGATGGTTTCCAAATGGAAAATGGTTTGCAGAATGTAGACATCAATGATATCGAAACTATTGATGTAATGAAGGATGCTTCTGCAACGGCTATTTATGGTGCTCGTGGTTCCAATGGTGTTATATTGATTACTACGAAATCCGGTAAGGCAGGTAAGACCGAAGTTTCTTATAATGGTTTTGTCAGTTTTGACCGATTAGGAAAGAAACTGGATTTGATGGGAGTTGAAGACTATGTAAAGTATCAGTATGAGTTCCAGTTACTTCGTGGCAATGAAGATAACTTCTCGAATATTTTTGGTGGAGATATTAATTCTGGTGATTTCTATACCGGTGCATACGGTCGTATTGCTAATGAGTATGGTAATCGTGCCGGCATTGATTGGCAGGATGAGGTGTTCGGTAATACGGGTATTACACAGAATCACAATGTGAATATCAGTGGTGGCAGTGAGAAGACTAAGTATATGTTGAGCTATAACTACACGGGTGAGGATGGTATAATGGATAAACATGGATATCAGAAGAACAGTATCCGTGCTAAGATTAATCATGAATTATGGAAAGGTGTACGTTTTGATTTTTCTTCCAGCTTACAAATGACAAAAATTGATGGTGGAGGTTCATTGGGCGGTACATTGAAACAGACTATTTTGCAACCGGTGACAGGTGGCGTGAAGTGGACTAATGAACAATTGTTAGGTTCTGATTTGGCTGACCTCTTTTCTGAAATGTATGGTGGGGATAATTATGATGCTAATAATCCAATCATCAATAATCAATCTATAACCAATGAGAAATATACTCGTATGGCAACAGTGAATGCCGGGTTGGAAATAGATATATTGAAAGATTTGACTTTCCGTACATCCGGAAGTTACATGTGGCAGCAAGTGCGTAAAGATTATTGGGATAATGGTAATACGAAGACAGCTTCGTCCAATCAAAGTCCTTATGGATATGGTTATCGCAATAACAGCGAAAAGTTTTCTTGGCAGATTACGAATACATTGAATTATGCATTTAATGTGAAAGAAGCCCATCGTTTTAATGTTCTGCTTGGTCAGGAAACCTGGTATCAAGAATCTATGAATCTGGATAATGAATACCGAAAATTCTCAGATGGCAACTTTGGCTTGAATGATGTCAGTATGGGTACTCCGCAGACGTGGAAATCAGGGAAAAGTAGAGTTGGCCTTGTCTCTCTCTTTGGCCGTCTTTCCTACAATTATAGTGACCGTTATTTGTTTACAGGAACATTACGTGCCGACGGTTCTTCTAAGTTTGCCCGTGGCCAACAATGGGGTTACTTCCCTTCTGCTTCTGCAGCATGGCGAATTTCAGAAGAAGGTTTTATGAAGGATTTTGATTTCTTCCAGAACTTGAAATTGCGTGTAGGTTATGGTACTTCTGGTAATAATAACGTTGATAATAATATGTATGCTACAGATTATGGTTCAGGTCATTATGGCTATAATGGTAGTGATTACATAACACTTGTGCCTGGTACAACACTTGGAAATCCGAAATTGAAGTGGGAAAAAACTACTACCACCAATGTCGGTTTGGATATATCAATTCTTAATAGCCGTGTTAATCTGTCAGTAGACTGGTATAACAATGAATCTTCCAATCTGTTAATTAAGAACCAAATACCTACTTCTACTGGCTATACCCATCAATTCCAGAACATTGGTTCTATCCGTAATCGTGGTGTAGAATTAGTTTTGAATACGACTAATATTCGTACAAAGGATTTCACTTGGACAATGGACTTCAATATTGCTTTCAACCGTTCAAAGGTATTGGATATTTATGGTGATGGTGAAACTGATAATTTCATAACAGAGTATGAATCTCGTATGGGTTTTAAAATTGAAAAAGGAAAACCGTTGGGGCAATTCTTTGGTTTAATTTATGATGGTATTTATACGACGGATGATTTTACACAGAATGCTGATGGTAGCTATACATTGAATGCTGGTGTTCCTTATTTGAAAGGTTCTAATCGTGAAAATGTAAAGCCGGGTGATGCTAAATATAGACCGACGGCTGGTGAGGTAGATGCAGATGGAAATCCGGTATGGGGTACTAATGACCGTACTGTGATTGGTAATGCGGCTCCTGATTTTGTAGGAGGTTGGAATAATACGTTTACCTATAAAGGATTTGATTTGACTATTTTCATGAACTTTGTAGTAGGTAATGATGTGTTTAATATGAGTACTCAGCGCTTTATTGGCCCGTATCTGGCTAATCAGAATACACTTGAAAAAATGAAGAACCGTTTCACATTGATTGATCCTTCAACGGGTAAAGAAAGTTCTGATTTGGCTCGTTTGGCTGCACTGAATCCACACCAATATGATGGTAATGCTTTGTGGAATATTTCAGGGAATAACAAGACTGCCATTAGTGAACGCAGTAGTTATTACTTGGAAGATGGCTCTTATTTACGCTTAAATACGATCACTTTGGGATATACTTTACCAAAGAAATTAGTGCAACGCGCTAAAATCAGTAATGCCCGTGTGTATTGTACCTTGAATAACATTCATACTTTTACCGATTATACGGGGTATGACCCTGAAGTGTCCGCATCAAGCAGTGCATTAACACCGGGTATTGATAATTCTTCCTATCCGCGTTCCAAAAGTTGGGTAGTAGGCGTAAACTTAACATTCTAAATTAGACAATGAATATGAAAAAGATAATAAATATTTTAGGTGTATCCGCTGCTATGTTATTGGTTTTTACTTCTTGTGAAGACTGGTTGGATATGCCTTCCGAATCAAAAGCGGATAGTTCCACTGTTTTTGAAACAGTAGGAAGAGCAGAGATGGCTGTGATGGGTGGCTATTCATGGTTGCACACTCAAGAATTGGGATATCAATTATTGATGGGTACGGATGAGTCGGCTTCAACAGAGTCCAATTCCAAATACAATGTGGCCAACTATGACTATACCAATACTTCCAGTATGTTGAGTTCTACTTATACTAATATGTATAAGGCTATTGAATATGCTAATGTGTGCGTCAAGAATCTTCCGGAAATGAGTGTCAGTGACAGTGAGAAGAAAAAAGTAGATGCGTTGCTGGGTGAGGCCTTGGCGATAAGGGCTTATGCTTATTGGAATATTGTTCGTTTTTATGGCGATGTACCATACACTAATGTGCCGACAGCAGAATTGGCTACATTTTCTTCTTCGCGCGTCAGTCGTGATATAATTTATGATAATTGTATCGAAGATTTGCAGCGTGCCATAGAGCTGTTACCTTGGAAAAGTGAAGGTATGGTTGCTACTCCCGAGCGTTTTACAAAGAATTCGGCATATGGTATATTGGCTCGTGTTGCGCTCTATGCTGCCGGTTATTCTTTACGTTGGGATCTGAATACGGTACCGTATACTCAGAGTTCTTTAAAGATTGCGCAACGTAGTGATGCTGCTCGTATAAAGGAACTCTATCAGATAGCGGCGGATGCTTGTAAAGCGGTTATAACTAAGGGAGAGAATAAATTGCTGGAAGACTATGACCAGGTTTTCAGAGATTTGGGAAATCAGCAATATAATGCTGAGACCATGCTTGAGTATGGTTGGTACAGTACTAATGGACCGGATGTCCGCACCGGTTATACGAATGGTATACCTACGAGCGGTACGGATAATGAAGGTTTAGGTAAGGGTGGTAGCCAGATGATAGCTATGCCGACATTCTATTTTGAGTTTGAAGAGGACGATCAACGGCGTGATGTTTCGGTATGTAATTATGGACTTAAATTATCTACCGGTAACAACGCTTACCAAATGAATACTTTTGCTGGCATGGGAGTAGGTAAATATCGCATTAACTGGAAAAAGGTTAGAGGATCTTCTGATAGTAAACGGGATTTTAATTGGCCTATATTGCGCTACTCTGATATCTTGCTGATGTATGCTGAGGCTTTGAATGAACTGAACAACGGTGCCACTTCCGAAGCCAAGAAGGCTGTAGAAGATGTACGCCTGCGCGCATTCAGGAATGATGCTGCCAAAGTGGGGACGATCCCTTCCGACTATGGAGATTTCAGGGATTACATTATACAGGAGCGTAAACTGGAGTTATCCAATGAAGGACTTCGCAAAAGTGATTTGGCTCGTTGGGGTATATTAGTTGATTATCTGACGGCTGAAAAGGAAAAGCTGGTTCAATTGGCCAAGCGTGAGGGCAGATATGCTGATGTGGATGTATATCGTGCTTATAAGCTGGCTTCAACGCCGTCTTTTGCAGATCCGACGATAGCCTTGCCTTACATCTCAATGACTGAACAGGATTTGGTGAATATGGGACTCTCTGAAGATGCATTGACTACTTTGCATACATTAAATTCAGGTTCTAAAGGTGCCTTGAAGACCAACTTCTTTGAAGCGGATGGAAAGGTTTATTTTAAGAAAGAAGATGTGCCGGCTGATGCAAAGAAGGTGGAAGAAGTGGAATATACGATTCTGAACATGTTCAGTGTTAATTCTATTAAACAGAAAGGAAACCTTTGTGTGGAAGACGTTGAGGGACTTTCAGCTAATAATGCATGGATTACGGGTAAGACCGGTGTCTTTTATGGTATGAAAAAGAATATGGTGGAGATACTGCCATTCAATACTACGAATATTATTGATGTGAATCCGGGACTTGCCGGTCAGCAGCATCCGTGTTATTAATAAATGCTTTGAAATAGGAAAAGGCGGATCTCTTGAGAGAGGTACCGCCTTTTTCTTCAGTAGCATACTTTTATTGAATGACAATCTACGTTTCAGAATACAAAATCAAAACAGTAAAATAGTGCAATCATGAAGAATACTTTTCTTATCACTTGCCTGCTTTTTGCAGTTACTTGTATGCAAGCGCAACAAATAGCTTTTCCCGGAGCTGAGGGGTATGGAAAATGGACTGTTGGCGGCCGTGGTGGTCGTATACTTACCGTGACTAATCTGAATGACAGTGGGGAAGGCAGTTTCCGCGATGCAGTGGAGCAAACCGGTGCTCGTATAGTGGTCTTTGCCGTGGATGGAACCATTGAGTTAAAGTCTCCGCTTCGTATAAATAATGATAGTATTACTATCGCAGGACAATCTGCACCAGGTGACGGTATTTGTCTAAAGGATTATCCGTTAGTGGTGAATGCCAGTAATGTTATCATACGTTATATCCGTGTACGTGTGGGCGATCGATACCGTTTGGACAGTGACGGTATGGGAGGTGGACGTTACGGACAGAAGAATGTGATTCTCGACCATCTCTCTGTTAGTTGGAGCATTGATGAGTGTCTCTCTATTTATAAAACCGAGAACCTTACCGTACAATGGTGCTTGGTTGCCCATAGTCTGAACACTTCGGTTCATACAAAAGGAAGCCATGGCTTTGGAGGTATTTGGGGAGGATATAAGGCTACTTTCCATCACAATCTGCTGGCAAATCATGCGAGCCGCAATCCTCGTTTCTCCTCTGTAGATGGTACGAAATGGGTGGATTACCGTAATAATGTGGTGTATAATTGGGGATTCAAGACCGCTTATGGAGGTGGGCATCATGCTGAGATTAACATGGTGAATAACTATTATAAACCAGGACCGGCTTCACAGCACCACCGTTTGCTTGATGTTGCAGAGGATGGGACAGGACGTTATTATGTGGCTGGTAACGTGATGGAAGGTGATGATACTGTGACACATGATAATCACAGTGCTATAACTGATTGCGCCGGGAAATGTTATATACCCGGCAGAAAAAGTGCCGGACCGGATTCCGGGATTTCTCTCGAAGCTATTCCGACTTCGGGTGAAGAATGTGCATCCTGTTTGGTCGGCTCTCCTTTTCCGAATGAACCGATCCATGAAGATACCCCTGTTGTTGCTTATCAGCGGATTTTGGAATCTGTGGGATGTAGTTTCTCACAGGATAGCTATGATCGTGAGGTCTTACGTCAAGTAAGAGAGGGGATTGGTACATTCGGTACAGACGGTATTATCAACTCACAGGAAGATGTAGGCGGTTGGCCTGTTTTAAAATCAGGGAAAGCGTTGAAAGACAGTGATGGAGACGGTATGCCCGATGCTTGGGAAAGTAAGCATGGCTTAAATCCGGAAAGTGCTTCAGATGCATCTGCTTATACATTAAATGAGAGTTATACTAATATTGAAGTTTATTTAAATAGTTTGTGCCGATAATATCTGTTTTTGTTTACTGTAGAGTTTGCATTCAGTAGCAAGCCTTTTAATGACTTATTGTTTAATTATTAATCAAAAAAATCACTATGAAGATTTACTTTGTCCGGATTGTCCTGGTTCTGTTGATGACCTGTTTGAGTACAAATATTCAAAGTAAGGGAATACCGGATTTTTCTTGGATGAAACAGGTTGGTGCTGTATCTTATCCTGCACAACAAACTGTATATAATGTTGTGGATTATGTTGCTAAAGGTGATAAATGAACTTTTCTAATAATATTATAGTATGGTCAAGAAGAATTTTTTAGGAGGATTTTGTGCTGTAGGTATGTTGGTGCTTCCTCAAATAGTTGTAAGGGGGCAACAGGTAACCTCACCGAATACTGAAAAGACTAATATCATTTTTATACTAGCCGATGATATGGGGTATTGTGATTTGGCTTGTTATGGAAACAAGTATATTGAAACTCCTAATATAGATAAATTGGCGGCTATGGGCACCTCTTTTACTCAGTGTTATGCCGGTTCGGGAATAAGTTCTCCTTCCCGTTGTGCATTAATGACTGGAAGGAATACTGGAAATACCACTATTCGTGATAACTTTTGCACAGCGGGGGGAATTGAGGGATTGAAGGGTACGAAAACTATACGGAGAATGCATTTGCTACCAAATGATACGACTATTGCTACTGTGTTGAGTAGTGCCGGTTATAGGACATGTTTGGTAAATAAATGGCATTTGGATGGTTTTAATCCTGAAGCAACTCCTTTAAATCGAGGATTTGATGAGTTTTATGGTTGGCTTATTAGTACTACATACTCCAATGATCCATATTATTACCCTTATTGGCGTTTTAATAATGAGAAACTGGAAAATGTGAAAGAGAATGAAGGAGATAAACACATCAAACATAATACAGATCTTTCAACGGAGGATGCAATTAAGTTTATAAATAGAAATAAGGAGAATCCTTTCTTTCTGTATTTGGCTTATGATGCGCCACATGAACCTTATATAATTGATGAAACAGTTTGGTATGAAGATGAGACGTGGGATATGAATACTAAACGATATGCTGCTCTTATCACACACATGGACCGGGCTATCGGGCGTTTGTTGGCGGAACTTGACAGATTGGGGTTACGTGAGAATACAATGGTTATCTTTGCTTCGGATAATGGAGCTGCCAAGCAAGCGCCATTGGCGGAATTAGGATGTAAAGGCTTGCTTAGGGGGATGAAGGGACAGCTTTATGAGGGTGGAATTCGTGTACCTTTTATTGTTAATCAGCCTGGTAAAGTTCCGGTTCAGACACTGAATAATATTATTTATTTTCCAGATGTACTGCCTACACTGGCAGCGGTGGCTAATGCAACGGATAAGTTGCCCCAAACACTAAATGGTATAAATATCTTGCCTTTATTCTATGGTAAACAGATGAATACGGACAATCGTTTGTTATATTGGGAATTTCCCGGCAAGCAACGTGCAGCACGTAGAGGTGACTGGAAAGTGGTTACTATTAACAAAAATGCTCCTTTGGAATTGTATAATATAAAAGAAGATATGACTGAATCTGTGAATCTAGCTGATAAATATCCTGAAATGGTGGCTGCGTTTGAGAAAGAGATGAGAAGAATGCGTGTGCCTACTCCTAACTGGCCGTTGCCTGGTGAATTTTGATTATTCAGTGAAGATTGACTTTTTAAGAAAGGGTATGCTTCAGAACATCATTTCTTGTGATATTTTCAGTTTGGCTATATGTATGAATCATTAAGAATGTCGGTACGAAATTTTTCTTTAATGATAAAAGATAAGTTTTCTTATTAAGGAAAGTCAAAAGAGAAAGTGTTTCAGTCAAAATGGATATAACGCAGATTAATTCTATATTCTATTTTTGTAATTAGAATGATGTGCTCGATAACGGTTGTACATTCTGTTAAACTTAAATTTATTTATTAATTAATTATATTAATAATCTATGAGAATCATACACACAAAAATGTGCTTATTAATGCTTCTATTAATAAGCTGTCCTTTAGGGGTTTGGGCTCAAAGCAAAACTATTACAGGAGTAGTGGTTGATGTGCAGGGCGAATCAATTATTGGTGCTAACGTCCTTGTCAAAGGGACGGTAAATGGAGTAATTACCGATATCAATGGTCAATTCACACTAAATCAAGTAGCTGCTGATGCTACTCTTCAAATCAGTTTCATTGGATATAAAGAACAAACGATTTCTTTGAAAGGCAAGTCGAACATTAGAGTTGTGATGCAGGAAGATACGGAAATGTTGGATGAAGTTGTAGTAGTCGGATATGGCGTTCAAAAGAAATCGGATGTTACGGGTGCCATGATTAGTGTTAGTGCAGAAGAACTAACTTCTCGTCCTGTTTCAAATGCTTTTGAAGCTATGCAAGGAAAGGCAGCCGGAGTAGATATTACAAGTAATGAACGACCTGGTGAAATTGGTACTATTAATATACGAGGTGTGCGTTCACTGAGTGCAAGCAATACTCCTTTGTATGTAGTAGATGGAATTCCTTTGATGTCTACAAGTGGTATTGAGACCTTGAATCCTAATGATATAGAGTCTATTGATATATTGAAAGATGCATCTGCGACAGCTATTTATGGTTCACGTGGTGCCAATGGTGTAATTTTAGTAACAACCAAACAGGGTAAAGAAGGTAAGATGACCCTCAATTATTCGGGTACGGTCACTGCAGAAACATTACAGGATCATTCGAAGATGATGAACTCTGCGGAGTATATCGATTGGCGTCGTTGGTCTTATTATTACTTGAACCCGTCTAAATATCCTAGAGCTGACCAGCCTACTAAGGAAAATGATTATGAGATATTTTTGGGAGCTACTGACCCCACTGCTTGGAAAAATATAGAAAAGGGCTGGGCCGGAGGAAGTTGGGACGGTTCCAAAGTGGCTACAACCGACTGGTGTGATATGGTATCCCAAACCGGTATAACGCATGAGCATACACTTAGTGCTAGTGGAGGTACTGATAAGATAAAAGGATATGCATCCATTGGTTATTTGGATAATGAAGGTACAGTAAAAGGGCAATCTTATACTCGTTATACAACTAAAATAAGTTTGGATTTGAAACCGACTGCCTGGTTTAGTATGGGATTGAATGTTAATGGTACATTTAGTGAGCAGCAATACGGTTCGTCTGCTACTACAACAGGTTCTTTGTTGAAGAATCTTCCGGGAACATTGTATGCAGGTGCCACAAGTATGTTTCCTTATGCAGTTCCTTTTGATGAAGAAGGCAATCGTATTGAATATCCGGGTGGTGATGATAAGGTGAAGAATGTGGCGGATGAGTGGAACCACAGCCAAAATGAACGTCGTATGTTTCGTGTCATCGGTAGTTTGTTTGCACAGCTTGATTTAGGAGAAATCTATTTTCCATTCAAAGGACTGAAATATCGCTTTAGCTTCGGACCTGATTTTCGACACTATAGAAATGGTACTTTCCGCGATGAAGAGTCTTTAAGTAGTGAAGGTAAGAACCGTGCTTCTTTAAGCAATCAGTCTGATTTCTCATGGACATTGGACAACCTGTTATATTATGATAAAGAAATCGGCAAGCACTCTTTCGGGGTAACCTTGCTTCAAAGTGCTACCAAGTATCATTATGAATCATCATCTATGGCAGCGGAGGGTATTCCTTTGAATAGTGCCAAATGGAATGCGCTGTCAAAAGAAAACATATCTTTATTGGATGATTGGAATAGTTCGTTGACTGAAAAGCAGCTACTTTCTTATATGTTTCGTCTGAATTATGACTATCACAATCGATATTTATTGACCATTTCGGGTCGTTGGGACGGTGCGTCTCAGTTGGCTGATGGCAATAAGTGGGCATTTTTTCCCAGTGCAGCTTTAGGTTGGCGTATTGATCAGGAAGCATTTATGGAAAATATTAATTGGATTAATCAGTTGAAATTACGCATAGGTTTCGGTACTACAGGTAACTCCGCTATCTCTCCTTATCAGACCAAAGGGGCAATTGTGCCTTTCTATTATCCATTTGGTAGCAGTCTTGCTCCGGGATTTGCCGCTTCCGAGCCGTTAACCGGGAAGACGGTGACCTTGGCCAATCAAGATTTGGGTTGGGAGAAGACCACTCAATATAATATAGGAATTGATTACTCTTTATTGAAGGGCAGAATTTCCGGAGTACTTGATTTTTATACTTCTCATACAACAGACTTGTTAATGAATATGAGTATTCCTTCATTGAATGGCTATACACAATCTTATGCTAATGTTGGTGAGACTTCAAATGTCGGTGTTGATATTACACTGAACACGGTGAATATTAAGACTCGTAATTTTGAATGGAGGACCTCGCTTAATGCTGCCTGGCAGAAAGATAAGGTTGAAGAACTGGCAAACGGTAAAGAAGATGATATCGTAAATAATTGGTTTATTGGTCAAGCGCTGGGAGTAATTTATGGATATGAGTCAGGCGGGCTGTGGAAAGAGGAAGATGTAGAATTGATGGAAGAATATAACAAAAAAGGGCATTCTTTCCAGGTTGGTATGGCTAGACCGGTCGATCAGAATGGGGATAAAAAGATAGATCCGAATGATGACCGTGTAGTTATCGGTCATACTCGTCCGCGGTGGACATTGGGTATGAACAATACATTTTATTACAAAAACTTTGAGCTTTCTGTTATGCTGTATGGGCGCTTCGATTATATGGTTGACACGGGCGGAGAATGGCAAGGAGGCCGTTATATGCAAAGGTCTATAAACTACTATAACGAAAACAATAAGAATGCCGATTATCAGAAACCCATCTACAATATTGGTGGTGGTGATCCCTACTATCGTATTCTGGGCTATAAAAAAGGGTCGTTTCTAAAAGTACGTAATATATCTTTGGGATATACATTCCCGCAATCTCTTATCAAGAAATGGAATCTTTCCAACTTAAAAGTCTTTGTGCAGGCCAAGAATCCCGGGCAAATATTCTCTACGATTGATTTTCTTGAGCTGGATGCTTCACAGTCGTATACATCTACCTGGAATCGTGGTTTTACGGTGGGGCTGAATGTTGGATTTTAAATTACTAAGAAAGGAATATAATTATGAAATTAGATAGAAAAATATTATTAGGATTATCATTCTTAGCATTAGGAATGTCAGGTATTTCTTGTGCAGGTTTCTTGGATGAGAAGCTTACCACACAGCAAAATACGGATTACTTTGATACTCCGGAAGGTATTGATAGGCTGGAAGTAAGTCTTTACTATAATTTGCGGTTTCATTTTGCTAAGGAGTATGCTTGTGCAACAACAAACTCCGGAACTGATGAATTTCGTGTAGGAGGTGATGGCTCTAATGCTTCTTGGAATAATTATGATGGAAATTTGCAGTCTCAAGTAGTCAGTAATTCCACCAAGATGGAGGAAGTATGGGATGGGATGTACAATGGGATAAATAATGCAAATCTTCTACTTAGTAAAGTAACGCTGGATAGTTATAAAGGTAGCAATAAAAGCCTTTACATCGGTGAAGCTCATTTCTTGCGTGGTTTAAATTATTTTAAACTGGTTTCTCAATATGGTGGGGTACCGTTGAAGTTGACACCCAGCGTTTCTCCTGAACGTGAATTTACCCGTGCTACAGCTGAAGCTACTTATTTACAGGTTATTGATGACTTAAAAACGGCTTATGACTATCTGCCGTCCACTGCATCTGCTGTTGGAAAGATGACAAAAGATGCTGCTGCGCATTTCCTGGCTAAAGCTTACTTGTCTCGTGCTAGCGAAATCAATGACAGTTGGAATGGGGCGACGAAAACAGCTGATCTTGCTGAGGCTTTGAGGTTGGCGCAAGAAGTGATTGCTCATCGTCAGTTGGCTACCAATTACGCTGATTTGTGGAATTATACAGAACCTAATGGTGCAAATGAACAATTGGATGAGATATTGTTGGCAGCCCAGTTCTCTTCAGATAAATCAACAGAAGGTGCTAGCGGGAATCAGTGCCATCTCTATTATGTTTCAGTATATAAGGATCTGCCTTATATGCAGCGTGATATAGCTGGGGAAAGAGAATATCAACGCCTGAGAACAACATATTATATGTATAATATTTATGATATGGTGAATGATTCTCGTTTTTGGAAGAGCTTTAAAACAAAGTATGCAGTCAATAATCCGGGGAAGGATGGTAAGTATGTACATGGAGATTTAGGTATCATGTATATTATCAATCGTCCGGGCGATACTCGTTTTGAAAATGTTCAGTTGAAGGAACAGGTTGTTTATGAAAAAACAGGGAAAACGGTTCCTACTGTGTTTGTTGCTTATCCGAAAAGCCAGAATGGTAAAGATGATGTGGCATTGTATGATTATACTACCCGTTATTGCACACTCAATAAATTCATTGACGGTTCAAGAGATGCTCGGGATAGTAGGGTAGGGTATCGGGACGGTATTCTTGCCCGATTGGGTGAAACTTACCTGATTGCGGCGGAAGTTTTGATACGTCAGGAAAAATATGGTGATGCTTTAATATACATCAATAAACTTCGCCAGCGTGCAGCCTACAAGAGTGGGGAAGACCGTTCAGCTTATTGTGATGGCGGTGCGGCTTATAAAGAAGGTTCCCTAGGTTTTGTTGACAATGGCGTTAATTCATATTTTGCCGAAAACTCATATTATGAATCTAATAACATAGCTAAGACTACATCTGCCACAGTTCTTGATATTGAAGATATACGCAACTTGCCGGCCGAAGATGAGGCGGTTATTCAGAAGCTGGGATATTCTTCTGATTACGACCGTATGTTGTGTCTTTTGTTGAATGAACGTTCACGCGAACTATGCGGGGAATTTTATCGTTGGGAAGACCTGTCGAGAACTAAAACATTGCTTGCACGTGCCAGAGCATACAATCCGGATGCTACCTCAAATATTAACGAACGACATTATTTGCGTCCGATCCCTCAAACTTATTTGGATGCAATTCAAAAGAATGGGCATTCATTGACTAATGAAGAGAAGAAAGCCCAGCAGAATCCCGGATATTGATAAATGAATATTTTTTAAACAAGAAAGGCGTATATTCTTTAGAATGTGCGCCTTTCTTGTCATATTAATGGGAGACTGCTAATACAATATACCTATTAATAGCGATTGCGGCGTATACCCCTATCGAATACTCCGGTAAGATATTTACCTGCATATAGCGATTGTTTTGCTTTCAGTTTATAGAGACCTTTGCAGTGATTTATTAACTGTATAAAACTCTTTGTAAATTGAAAGCAAATATAAAAGGACTTACCTTATTTATTGTCTTATTATTTTCTTCATTATCAGTCTATTCACAAGGCGGGACTATGATTTCCGGCAAGATACTGTCTACCGAGAAGGAAATCGTTGATTTTGCGACTGTCTACTTGAAAGGAACCAGCTATGGAGGTACTACCAACCAAGAAGGTATCTATCATATAAAGGCTCCCGCAGGCAATTATACCCTGGTAGTATCTGCCATCGGCTATAAGACAGTAGAGAAACAAGTGAAACTGATTGCAGGGGAGCGCGTGAAACAGAACCTCACGATTACTCCCGAGACACAGCAGTTGGACGAAGTGACCATTGTTTCTACAGGAGTAACCCGCTTGAAGAGATCAGCCTTTAATGCAGTGGCTGTCGATACGAAAGAGTTACAGAACACTACTAAGAATCTGAGTGATGCCTTAACCAAGGCACCGGGTATGAAACTTCGTGAATCGGGTGGTGTAGGTTCGGATATGCAACTCATGCTGGATGGATTCAGTGGAAAGCACGTCAAGGTATTCATTGACGGTGTACCGCAGGAAGGCGTAGGAAACTCTTTCGGACTGAATAATATTCCTGTGAACTTTGCCGATCGGATTGAGGTCTATAAAGGAGTGGTACCTGTGGGATTCGGTACTGATGCTATCGGTGGGGTCATCAATATTGTAACTAACAAGAAACGTCGCCGCTGGTTTCTGGATGCCTCCTATTCTTATGGCTCATTTAATACACATAAATCATACGTCAACTTCGGACAAACCTTCAAGAATGGTTTTACTTATGAAATCAATGCCTTCCAGAATTATTCGGATAACGACTATCATGTAGAGGCACCGGTAGAAGATTTCGAAACCGGCAGTATTGACAGGGATAAGAAGGTACGTGTAAAGCGCTTCAACGATACATATCATAACGAAGCCATTATCGGAAAGATTGGTTTTATAGACAAGTCGTGGGCGGACCGTTTGTTGTTGGGTTTCACCTATTCGCACATGTATAAGGATATACAGACCGGTGTCCGCCAGGAAATCGTATACGGTCAGAAGCATCGTAAAGGCCATTCACTGATGCCTTCGATAGAGTACTATAAGCGTGACCTGCTCACTAAAGGTCTGGATATGGCACTGACCGTCAATTACAATAAGAATGAAACTACCAATGTGGATACTGCTTCATACAAATACAATTGGTATGGGCAGAAGGCCCTGTTGAACTCTCCCGGTGAACAGTCTTACCAACATTCACGGGCGGACAATAACAACTGGAACGGTACGCTGACTGTGAACTACCGCATTGATAAGGCGCAAATGTTGACTTTCAATCATGTACTGAATGCTTTCCACCGTTCCAACACCTCGCTGCTTGCCAAGGAAGAGCAAAAAGAGGCTATCGCTAAGGAGACCCGCAAGAATATTTCCGGCCTGTCCTATCGCCTGATGCCGTCTGAAAACTGGAACTTCTCCGTATTCGGCAAATATTATCACCAGTTTGTAGGAGGGCCGATGGCTACATCCAGTAATCAGAGTGAGTATGTGCGCACTACCCGTGATGTGAGTTCCATGGGCTATGGTGCAGCCGGAACCTATTTCATATTGCCCGGCCTTCAGGCCAAATTGTCCTATGAGAAAGCCTATCGACTGCCTACTATTGAAGAAATGTTCGGTGATGAAGACCTGGAAATGGGAGATATCGGCATCAAGCCTGAGAATAGCGACAACCTGAACCTTAACCTCAGCTATACCCGGACATTCGGGAAACACTCCGTATATGTGGAAGGGGGCCTGATATACCGTAATACAAAAGACTATATTCAGCGTAACATTGCCGACCTGAGCGGAGGTAAATCAGCCGCTACCTATATAAATTATGGTAAGGTGCTGACGAAAGGCTTTAATGTTTCCGCCCGATATGGTTTCGGAAGATGGCTGAGTGTTGGAGGAAACTTTACGCAGATGAACGTGCGTGACAACATGAAGACCTCGATCTCCAGCAGTGCGGCCAATCTTGCCTATAAGGAGCGTATGCCCAATCTGCCGTATATGTTTGCCGATTCGGACGTGACGTTCTATTGGCGCAACCTTTGGAAGAAAGGTAATACACTGACGGTTTCCTACGACAACCAGTATCTGCATAGTTTTACTTATTATTCATCTAATATTGGATCGAATAAGGACGATTATGTGGTGCCTAATCAGTTCTCGCACAATCTGGCGCTTTCTTATAGTTTGCACAACGGACGGTATAATTTGTCGTTTGAGTGCCGCAACTTTACGAACGAGAAACTGTATGACAACTTTAGTCTTCAGAAGCCCGGACGGGCATTCTACGGGAAAGTGAGGGTATACTTTGGAAATTGAAGATGATTGGTCTGATATATGTCCCGTTGACGGAATTGATTCATATCGGTACAGAAATGAATTATTCACCACAGAGGACACAGAGAGCACAGAGGTTATAATTATCTATGAATTAGAAGCCTAAAAAACTCTGTGAACTCTGTGTCCTCTGTGGTGAAAAGATTCATAACCCTATAGAAGCGAATTAGCTTCACCAACAAGTATATATAGTATAAATTTAGATTAATATTAAAGGTAAAAGTAAGATGAAGAAGAATAACTTTTTGACTGGGTTTTTAGCAACAGCAATAACCGGAATGGCGCTGACAGCGTGTACTAACAATGAACCGAGCCTTGGTGGTGGCACTGAAGGTAGAGGTGAGTATGTGATAGCATCCTCGGTTACAGCTTCGGGAAATACAACGAACGTTTTACTGACTTCCGAAACATTGGATAAAGGAACGGTTTCCGCCATAAATAATGGCCTTGTGAATGACGGTGCATCACAATGGATCTTTTATAAAGATCAATATCTGTATGGTTTGACCTACAATCAGGGTAATGCCGGTACTACCCGTTCATTCGTCATGAACTCAAATTACGAAATGGTGGCACGCTCGGGCGAGTATGCAGTGAAGCGGTTCACCAGCTATGGTATTTACGGGGGATATATCATCACTTCTTCTACAGGTGACGGATATACCGGGTATGCCGATGATAACGGTTACTTACCTAAGACATTCCTGCTTTCTTATCTGGATGTAGAGGCCGAAACTTATAAGACCAATGACACTCAAAACAAGGCCTATCTCTCAGAGAATTTCCTGGGAAATGGTGAGTTTGTAACGCTGGCAGGTATTTTGCAACACGGCAACAAGATTTACAGCGCAGCTGTTCCGATGGGGCTGAGCCAGTATGGTGCAGCGTACAATAATGGCGAGTGGGTGTTGCCAGGTAATCAAGACCTGATAAAGACGGAAGATGGTGGTTCAAACAGCAGCAGCTATAAGAAAGGAGAGTTGCAATGGACACAATATCCCAATGAGTGTTGGGTAGCCATCTTCGATGATGAGACTCTTACCAGCAAGAAACTGATCAGTACAGACCGGATCAGCTATGCTTGCGGGCGCAATAAATCTCAGTATTACCAGACAATCTGGGAAGCAGATAACGGTGACGTCTACGTTTTCTCTCCCAGTTATGCCAAGACGATGGACGATGCGCGCCAGCAGACCACTCTGCCTGCCGGTGTAGTGCGTATTCCTAACGGCACGGAAGACTTTGATGATTACTATTGTGATCTGGAAGCTCAAAGTGGTGGAAAATCTTTCCTCCGTTGCTGGCACATTACGGGCGACTACTTCCTGATGCTGATGTATGACCGTCCTTTGACTGAAGACGATTTTACCGCTAATCAACTGGCCATCTTCAAGGCAGGCGATAAGAAGCTGACTTATGTAACCGGCTTGCCTGAGACTAATTTGATTTCCGGTTTCGGCAACGCGCCTTATACCGAAAATGGCAATGTTTATCTGACTGTAACGACAACCGAGGGTTATCCTGCCATCTACAAGATCAATCCATCAAGTGCCACTGCAACGAAGGGAGTTACCATTGAAGCTACTCAGATCAGCGGTGTGGGCCGATTGACACCTACTAAATAAGCGCAAAACCATTCATTGATTATAATTAGGGATAAAGAGCCTGCTGGTATGTGCCGGGTAGGCTCTTTTTCCGAGCTTCATAAACTGACATAATGAGAAAGATATTCCGTAATATACACTTGTGGCTTTCCGTTCCTTTCGGAATACTGATCACGTTGATCTGCTTTTCGGGTGCGGCACTAGTATTCGAGAAAGAAGTGATGGAACTTTGCCATCGCGAGCTCTACTTTGTGAAAAAGGTTGAGGCTGCTCCGCTACCCATGGAGCAATTGATGACTAAAGTGGCGGCAACCTTGCCCGATAGCGTATCAGTGACCGGCGTTAATATTTCGTCTGATCCTGAACGGGCTTACCAGGTCACGCTTTCCAAACCCCGTCGTGCATCTATGTATGTGGATCAGTATACGGGTGAGATTATAGGTAAGTATGAACGGGCGCCCTTTTTCAACTTTATGTTCCGGATGCACCGTTGGTTGCTGGACAGCATGAAGCAGGATGGCGGCATCTTCTGGGGGAAGATGATTGTCGGTACCAGTACGTTGATGTTCGTGTTTGTACTGATATCGGGTATAGTCGTTTGGTGGCCGCGTACGCGCAAGGCATTGAAGAACAGTCTGAAGATTGTAGCGAATAAAGGTTGGCGTCGTTTTTGGTACGACTTGCATGTAGCGGGCGGAATGTATGCACTTGTCTTCTTGCTGGCTATGGCTCTTACAGGATTGACGTGGTCTTTCCAGTGGTACAGGACAGGATTTTATAAAACCTTTGGCGTGGAAGTGCAGCCCGGTATGGGGCACGGAAACGCGGCAGCTAATGTGACGGCCAAAGGCGGTAAGCGGAAGGGGAGTCCCGAAGGCAGAAAACATTCTCCTTATACTAATTGGCAACAGGTATACGAGCAGTTGGCCGAGGCAAATCCGGACTACAAACTAATCAGCGTATCCAATGGTTCTGCCAGTGTTGCTCTCCCTCGTTTCGGCAACCAGCGGGGAACAGACCGTTACAAGTTCAATCCACGTAATGGCGAGATTACCGAAACAACGCTCTATAAGGATCTGGATAACTCCGGAAAAATCCGTGGATGGATTTACTCCGTGCACGTGGGCAGTTGGGGAGGTATGCTGACAAGAATATTGACGTTTATTGCAGCATTGGTAGGTGCAAGCTTACCGTTGACGGGGTATTATTTGTGGTTGCGCAAGAAGATAAGGCGGAAACCGGCATCTCCTAAATTCCTTTCTGCGCTGTTTTGAGTCAAAAGCCGTACGTCCAATTTATTGAGCGGATACCCTGCCATGAAATGGCTTCTTTTCTCACAAGAGTTTTTTATATATTTACCAGCACATCGTCACTTTTGTGGTAATAGGCAGATATATAAGCTGTTATCTGTGCTGGTAACAGTGACGGTAAGTGTTGACAACTGTTTTACCGTCACTGTTTTCGTTCTGTTTGTTTACAAAATAACCATCTAATATGCTTGTTGTCAGACTGTAATGCTGTTTTTTGTATTTGTGGCTGATATTGGTACGAATACTCTATTTTTGTCTGTATACGATGGGACTTCATTGCTTCGGAATGAATTAACTGCTATCAACTCCACACACATCAAGTTTATCCCCTCACGGGAACGACAGTTTCCCTTCATGGGAACGGCGGTTTCCCCTCATGGGAACGACAGTTTCCCTTCATGGGAACGAAATAGGGCTTCGTGTGTCCGTAGGACATATGGAGCCCCTGTTGTACGTCCTTCTCTCTTATGGGTATTAGTATCCCATTACTTATTTTCTGTCTTCCTTTTTTTCATTAATCATTTTTGTTTAGTCTCTTTTTCTTTCCCATATTTCCTATAACCATTGTACTTCTCTATTCTAAGATCCCTTTTCTTCAATCAAATTTTCACATAGGGCATTAGCATTCCCTCCATGCGTATTTTCGCATAGCTTCTCCTTAGTTATTCTCACTTTTCCTGTGTATCCCCCTTTCTTCTCATTAGTACAACGGCAGTTTCTCCTAATGGGATGAGCATCGTATCACCCTACCTTATCACTCTTCTTCCTTTCCGTTCCGCAATGCAAAGTATCTGCATTTAGTGTAGCTTACAAGTGAAAAGACAACCGAATAGCTGTATGCTAATGAGAATCGTGTTTTTTATAGTTTTACAAAAGTGATGCTTAACTATAGAATTTAGAGTAATAATTATTATAAAAAGAGTATTTATTCCTGTCTATAAAATACTAATTGGTTGCTAGATAGTTACTTGCGAATTTGATGTTTGCGCTTCAATCTTACAAGGGCATATTTGTCAGCAAATAATGTTCTACCTTTGTACCGACAAAATAAATGAAATCAGAATATGAAAAACACATGTTTTGGGATGATAATATTATTTGCTCTAACAGCTTGCAATCCTTATTCACCTGAATTGAAAGAAACTTTGGAATTAGCTGGTAATAACCGTTCTGAACTTGAAGAAGTACTCAATCATTTTAAAGATCGAGGCAAAGTACCTTATAAATCGGCTTGCTTTTTGATAACTAACATGAGATACCACGAAAGTAAGGATAAAATTCTTATGGATAATCTATATAACAGCTATTTCTCCCAGACAGATTCCCTTTATAAAGTAATGTTCAGTGGCATGTCTTTGTATGAACAGCGACAATATAAGGGAAGAGAATATGATTCCCTACGCCAGACTTTAGGGGATAATTTTAATGCATTACCAAATCCTGAAATAAAATCAGAAGTTTATATTTCAGATTTGCAAACAACTCACGCTGATTTTCTAATTGATAATATTGAAGAAGCTCTCCGGGTTTGGGAGGCGAATGGATATACATTTGAAAAAGATTTTGATTTTTTCAAAGAGTTTATCCTTCCATACCGTGCTACTAATGAATCTCTTGCGCACAAACGCAGTGAAATACGTAAAATGTACGAGACTTTATTAATGGATACAGTTTCCATTTCTACCAAACTTGAACGTTACAAAGTCTATGTAGATAAATGTAGATGGATAAACCAATATGTAAAACCTAAAGGGCATTTAGGGCTTTATGACTTATTTGTACCAAAATTTAAGATGGATTGTCATAATATGACTAACTGGAGTTGTAATGTTCTTCGTGCTTGTGGAGTGCCAACTGTGTATGAATACACCCCTAAATGGGCAGATCGCGATAAACGACATTTTTGGTGTGTATCTCCTGACACTACTAGCATTCTGCAACCTTACACGGCACCGGATAATAATCTTAGAGAAGACTGGGAAAGTGATATCAAATATGCGGGTAAAGTTTATCGGAAGACTTTTGGTGCACAGAAAGACGCCCCTTATTTCCTGGCCGGTGAAGACGAATTCATTCCCGAAGAATTCAATACTCCATTAATTAGTGATCAAACCTTTAGGTATCATCAGACGGTGACTCTAAGATTGCCTATAGAAATGAATATGACTAATAAATTAGTTTATTTGGCGATGTTCACTGTTGATAATCAATTGATTCCTGTGGGATGGGGAAATGTGGAATATTCTAAAGGAGAAATTGTTTTTAAGCAAGTACCTTTGAACATACTATTCTTTCCTGTTTGTTATGATGATGATAGGATGTTGAGTATTTCAGAACCTTTTATAATTCATTCAGTCTGTGGTTCGGACAATATTCCTCATCCGCTGACTACTAATGAACAGCCTAAGAATCCGGTAGATGTATCAGTTTTAGATGGTCATTTAGTGTTTACACATAAACAGAACGAAAAAGTGTCAGACCTGAAATATCTCACTTTGACTTGTGATACATCTCAAAAAGTACAGTTACATTTATTACGCAAGTATCCGGAAAAAAGAAGAATGAGATCCTTTCACGAAAAATTGAATGGAGCTTGTCTATTGGGGAGTAATCAGGAGAAAGGGAATTATGATACGCTATATATCCTTGATAAGACACCTGCCCCATATTTGCAAGAGATAACTTTTGAGAATTATAAAAAATACCGTTATTATCGTTTTTGTACATCCAATGGTGAACCGATAAATATTGCACATATAGAATTCCTTGGAAATAAATCTCCTAACCATAGTTGTACATTACCTACACCTCTTCCTTATTTTTCAGAGGAGGAAGTCGCATTACAAAAAAAGTGTTCATTATATCGAATTAATGGTATGCCCATTCGAACAGGTAATAAACCGGAATATGCTTTCGACAATGATTTCAATACCTATGTGGGAGCTTCCAGTATTGGCATGGATTTTAAAACACCAATACAAATAACAAATGTCCGTTTTATTCCCCGGAATGCAAATAATATGATTGTTCCTGGAAACAGCTATATGTTACTCTATTATGATGGTGAATGGAAAGAACACCAAATATTGTATGCAGAACATCATTTTTTGGATTTTAAAAATGTTCCAGCCGCGACTTTGTATTGGCTGAAAAATCTGACAGAAGGTAGAGAAGAACTTCCTTTCTTTTATATCAATGGAAAACAATATTTCTTGCATGTAGACAAAGGGTATCTTTAAATTGGTTTTGAAATGAAAATTACCATAGATCATATAATCTCGATATTGCTGGGATTGGTGGTTTTAGCATCTGTATCCGGTTTACCTTCTGAGATATTCAGTCATGCCAAAATGTCCGCAATTTTTAGTGTTGCCGGAATATTCTTGATGATGAGTATATTCTTTTTTATGGTTCTCAAAAAGGATATCAAATTGTCTAAGCTGGACTTGATTAGTTTTGGTTTCTTAGTGTTCTATCTAATTAATTTTTCTGATTTAGAAAGTTTATGGAATATAGGATGTTCGTGTTTATTGTTACTGTTCATTGTTGTCCGTTTTATGCGGAAGATACATTATGCCGCATTATTTAAAATTTGCCTTTGCGCCGTAGCATTGCTTGCGGGGTGGGGGTATTTACAATATTTTGAATGCATATCTTCCAAAAGTGATTTCTTTCTTTTGACAGGACCGTTCCATAATCCGGCAGTTCTTGCAATTATGCTCAGTTTGCTGCTGGGTGTAGTTTATAACAGCGTTATATTATTTTATGGTTACTTCAAAAGGTGTCATATCTTATTCGTAGTTACAATTATAATATTATTTTTCGGTACCTCTTTATTGATTTTAACCTACTCCCGTGCTTCTTATCTGGCTCTGTTGGTTTCTATCTTATATAATTTTTATCGGCAGTTTGTGGTCAATAAGCAAATGAAAAATCAAATACTTTATTTGATCGGAATTTTACTTTTTATTTTGATTACTATTGGAGGAACATATCTTTTAAAGCCAAAGTCAGCGGACGGGCGTTTGTTGGTATGGAAAGTTAGTTGGGAAATGATACAGGATAAACCATTGACCGGATTTGGGAAAGGCGGATTTGCGGCAAACTATCTATATTATCAGGCGGATTACATGAAATCATCGGCTTCTTCTGCCGAGAAAGCCTTGGCGGGAAGTACGCATCTTGCTTTCAATGACCTGCTATGTATAATAGTTGAGCGTGGATTAATAGGACTGCTTGTCTACTTAACGTTTATAGTTGGAATATTTCTCTCATATAGAGATAGAACCCGTATTTCTCTTGTCTTGAAATCATTTCTGATCGGTTTCATAATATGGAGTATGTTTGCTTATCCTGATCAAGTGTTTCCTGTTCTTACATTGTGGATTATCGGCATGGCTTGCTATTTGAATCAAAGGTCAAGAAGTAAGAACTGTTTTTTATCAATTCATAAAGCTGCTTCAATTGTGTTGATAGCGGTTGTGTATTGTGCTAGTTTCTTTTTATGCGCAAAAGTCTGGATAAAATGGAAAGCTTACCATAGCTTGTATATTTGTCTGAATGCTCATGACTTTAGAGAAGTATTTAAACAGACTGGCTATTTTATTGATTTTAAGAAAGAGATGAAAGGAGACGTTAGTTTCCTCTATCTTTATTGTAAACTTACCAAAATGGAAAATCAGGACAAAGAGTTTATCCATACCGTTCGTTATCTGGAAGAAAAATTTCCTTCTCCGGATTTATTATTGATGAAGGGTGATTATCTGAAAGAAAAAGGCTTGTGGCGAGAAGCTGAAACAGCTTATAAATTGGCGGCGTATATGGTTCCTACGTTACAAATGCCTCGCGGTAAATTAGCGTTCCTATATAATGAGACTGGACGTAAGAAAGAGGCGGTTGAAATAGCCCGTGAGATACTGGCTGAGCATGTGAAAGTGTATGGCTTTGATACATTTAAACTGCATCGCGAATTGAGAAAAATCTTCGAAGATGAATTGAAATAATTGTTTAACTAAAAAGAAAAAGCATGAAAGACATTGGAAAATGTAAAAAATGGCGTATCTTGGCATACATTAGTGTACTCGGCATGTTGTTTGCTTGTGCCGACCAAATGCTGTTGGATAATGAGAACCCTGCGGTAAGGCAAGCAAAGAACAAGAATCAGGAACTGACGGTCTCTGTTGCGAGGCAATGGTTTGAAAGTAAATACACTCCGGTGGTGCCTACACGATCTGTAGACGGAACAGAACGGCTTCAAAAACCTTATTGGGAAAAAGCCAAAGAGCACAATCGAAAGCGGTATGAGGTTGTGGAAACTCCTATACTTAGTCAGGGTGTCCATGTGGTGATGGATCGTGAGACCGCCGCATATTGGGAATCCGGAATGAAGTCTGATTTTATTAGAAATACGATTCGGATGGTAGTTTTACGGGATAAGAAAAAAGGTACTACAAGGAGCTTTATTATGACTTTTGTCGGTACTTTGGAGTATTTGAAAAAAACTCGTACCATAGGAAAGAATAGCTATTTGTATCGTCAGCCGGATTTCAGCGGTTCTGTACTTTTTCATGAATTGGACGGAACATTTATGAATGGATGGAGATACTCGGAAGGTAAAATTGTAGCAACTTTGTCAGCGATAAGCAATGATGAGCAGCAGGCAATGGACACGCTTGGTGTGCAGACGCGCGCTGAAGTAGAAGTCTGCTATGAAAGTTGCTTCCCTGTTTTCGAAGATGATTGCACTTATTCGTATGTTGAAACCGGTGATTTAGAATCTGGTATAGTCCTTGAAATTGAGGAAAATTGTGTACCTAAATATAAAGGGGACGACTGTGTGAAAGATTGTTATTGGGAGGATGATGGCAGTGATGATGAAGAAGAGGATGATTGGTGGAAGGATTATCCATCGGGAGGTGCTATTATTCCTCCAAATACAGGTAATAATAATACTAATACTAGCCCGAAAGCTAAAAATATATTCCGAAATTCAAATATGACGGAAACTAACTGGGCGGCATTAGAGAGAATGCTTGATAAAATCATGGCGGACTGCATGGGAGAAGCATTATATAATGGACTGGCGAATTTTCTTGGTGGACAAACGTTATCTATCCAGATTAATGATGGGACAGGTGGCTCATTCGGACCACAAGGAGAATCAGTAGGCATTTCTCTTGGTGGTCAGATGGAAAGTAACCAACTATTTCATGAAATGATGCATGCTTATAGAACTTATCAGGAGACGCTTTCTTCTTATAATGACTCTATGTTGAACGGAGAGATAGAAGCATGGTATGCACAGTATCTTTATACAAGCAGATTGCCGGAATATCCGGGGAGCAAGTGGGAAGAAAGGGATAATACTGATTCTCGGCGCATTGCAATTAAGAATCTAACAAGATATATTGATCATAAGGGAAACATGCTTTCTGGAAAAAGTATTGTAGATTTAGAGGATGAAATAATGAATATAGTTGTACCTACTTTTCATCAAGATGAGTATACAGCAGATAAATATCCTTTTGATTATGATAGACCGGGATTGGAAAATTTTACAAATCTAAAAAAAATAACATTAAATTGCTTATGAAAACTTTTATTATTTTTATTAGTATATTGCTCTGTGCTACCTATATGCAAGCACAAACGAACTATTATACCACTACTAAAACATTCAACGAAAGTGGTTATACTTATCAGTGTGATGTGAGGAGTTCTGGATTTGTTACGCTTTACAATAAGAGTAATAAATGGATCTATGTTCATTCTATTTACAAGGATACAGGCAAAAATTTTGTGCAAGATGAGGCCGGTGATGGCATTAAATTACTTGAAAGCGACACTTGGACGCGTTCAAAACGTTTTTCTATTGTTAATTCCGCATTTTCAGCCAGTGAGAAGCAAAGGATAAAAGGAAATGATTTCAATATAATTATGTACATAAATTCAAGTACTGGTAAAGTGGATGAAGTAAGTTTTGAATTTCACAAATCCGATCCTCTTGCCACCATTCCTGTTTCTGTTTATCGCAAGATTGAAACCGAAATCAAGAAAAATATCTGGTATACTCCGACTACCGTGGGAAAGAAATTGAGTTATATCTTTTATTGGTGGGCGCAAGAACCTAAATAGTGGTTAGTTTAAATAATTCGTCTGTGCGTATAAATTTGCTTATGAAAACTTTAATTGCTTCTATCTGTATTTTATTCTATGTGGCATATTTACATGCACAGACGAATTATTATACCACTACCAAGACATTTTACGAAAGTGATTACACTTATCAGTGCGATGTAGCTGCTTCTAGATTTGTTTCACTTTATAATAAGAGCAATAAATGGATAAATATTTATCCGGTCTATAAAGATACAGGTAAAAGTTTTGTGCAAGACGAAGCCGGTGATGGCATTAAGCTGCTTGAAAGTGACACTTGGACACGTTCTAAACGTTTCTCTATTGTCAATTCCGCATTCTCTGCTAGTGAGAAGCAGAGAATAAAGGGGCATGACTTTACTATAATAATGTATGTAAATTCGAGTACCGGTAAAGTTGATGAAGTAAGCTTTGAGTTTCCAAATTTTAGACCTTACGCCACTATTCCTGTTTCTGTTTATCGCAAGATTGAAACCGAAATCAAGGAAAATATCTGGTATACTCCGACTACCGTGGGAAAGAAATTGAATTATATCTTTTATTGGTGGGCGCAAGAGCCTAAATAGTAAGTCATTCTCTTTCCGTCATTTTGTACAGCTAGAAAATCATTCTATTTATTTCCTGTTTGCCAGAGAATGCCTTCCTTTGTAAAATCGAATAATAAAGCCAAATACTATGAGCAGGAAGCACTTTCTCGGAACCATCCTTTTCTTACTGACCACTTGGGTTGTACAAGCCCAGGAAACAGAACGCCAATATCTTTCCGGCACCGGGCTGGGCAACACGGTGACCTGGCAATTCCGCGTCTCCGAAGGCCGGAACAGCGAACGCTGGAGTAAAATAGAAGTCCCCTCACAATGGGAATTGCAAGGCTTCGGCGAATACACCTACGGCCGCTGGTATAAAAAGCCGGGCGTGAAGAACCCTTCGATGGAAGAAGGTACATACAAACGTTCTTTCCGCATACCCCGCAACTGGCAGGGACAGAACATACGTCTCTGGTTTGACGGTGTAATGACCGATACCGAGGTTTTAGTCAACGGGCAATCGGCAGGACCGGTGCATCAGGGCGGTTTCTATCGCTTCTCTTATGACGTAACGGAATTGCTGAAATACGGAAGTTCCAACCAAATAGAAGTACGGGTGAAGAAACATTCCGATAACCGTACAGTAAATGCCGCCGAACGTAAAGCGGACTGGTGGCTGTTCGGTGGAATATACCGCCCGGTATGGCTGGAAGCAAAACCGGCAACACACATAGAACGTCTGGCCGTGGACGCCCGTGCGGATGGGGAACTGAAGGTTGAAGTACATCTGCAAGGTGCTACCGGAGAAGAAAGCCTCTCTATGGAAGTGGCACCGATATCTGCAAAGGATGCCAAACACTGCCCCGTGAAGGTTACTAAAGAACCCGTTCAGCTGTTGACCGCTCATTTTGACGGTATTTCTCCATGGACTCCTGAGTCTCCTGTACTCTATCGGCTTACAGTCTCTTTGCTCGGTAAGGAAGGAAACATCATTCATTCCATGGATACACGTATAGGCTTCCGCACCATTGATTTCCGCCCCCGCGACGGGCTCTACCTGAACGGTACCAAGCTGGTTATGAAGGGAATCAACCGCCACTCTTTCCATCCCGATGGCGGACGAACAACGAATAAAGAACTCAGCATAGAGGACGTGAAGCTTATCAAAGAAATGAATATGAACGCCGTCCGTTCCCATTATCCGCCCGATGAGCATTTCCTCGATGCCTGCGACTCGCTGGGCTTACTTTATATCGATGAACTGGCAGGCTGGCAGAATGCTTATGATACCCCGACCGGCACCCGGCTTGTCCGCGAAATGCTGACGCGCGATGTGAATCATCCATGTATCGTATTGTGGAGCAATGGCAATGAGGGCGGATGGAATACTGCCATCGACAGCCTGTTCCGTACATACGATCCCCAGAAACGTCATGTCATTCATCCCTGGGCAGACTTTGACGAACTGGATACCCATCACTATCCCGCTTATCTTACAGGGGTGGCCCGTTTCACCAATGGCTATAAAGTCTTTATGCCTGCCGAGTTCATGCACGGCCAGTACGACCAGGGACATGGTGCCGGACTGGAAGATTTCTGGGCACGCTACATCGCTCATCCGCTCTTTGCCGGAGGTTTCATGTGGGCATATAGTGATGAGGCAGTGCGTCGTTCAGACCGCGGCGGGGCACTGGACAGTGAAGATTATAATGCACCGGATGGTATTCTGGGGCCTTTCCGGGAAAAAGAGGGCAGCTATTATTCAGTTCGTGAAGTCTGGTCGCCGATATACGTAGAACCGTTAATGATTACTCCTTCGTTCCATGGAGATTTCCGGGTATCGAACAGATATCTGTTTACAAACCTGGGTGCATGCTCCATGCGCTGGCGCGTGCTTCGTTGCACGTCACCACTGAATAGTGATGGAGAAGGGGAAGTTATGACAGTCGCTGACGGAGGTGCACAGGCATGGCGTCAGGTGCTGGACAGTGGAAGGGTGCAGTTACCGTCATTAGTTCCCGGAGAAACAGGGTTTGCACGCATCGATCTGCCGGATAATTTCTTCAACGGAGACATTCTGGAACTTGAAGCATACGGAGCAGATGGTGAGAGTGTCTGTACACGTACATTCCCGATACATTACGCGAAAGACTATCTGAAAGGTGAGTTACAGCCGAAGGGGGCAGATGCTCATCCGTCCGGTTCACAAAGTGCGGCTGCAAGTACAGACTCGCAGAATATAACTGTAAGTAATTGCCATATTGAGGAAACTGATACTCTGATTACATTGCATTCTTCTGCCATCACTGTCTCTTTCCGAAAGAGCGATGCCACTATCACTTCTGTGACGAGGAATGCTGACGGACGAATCATTCCATTGAAAGATGGTCCTGTTGCTGTTGGGATGAAGATGGTGTTGGCTGATCTGTCTGCTCGTACAGAAAATGGAGATGCGGTTCTTTGTGCCCGTTATCGTGGTGCGGCAGACTCTATTGTTTGGCGTCTGACGCCAGACGGATTGCTCTCGATGGATGCTGTGTTGCTGAACCGAGCTTCCGGTGGTGGTGGCTTCGACGATGCTTTCACGGACACCGAAGTACTGAATCTTGGCCTTACCTTCTCTTATCCTGAGTCCGAGTGTTCCGGTATGCGTTGGATGGGACGCGGTCCGTATCGTGTATGGAAGAATCGTATTCCGGGGGCAAATTATGGTGTCTGGCAGAAAGATTATAATAATACAATCACCGGTGAAAGTACCGAACGTCTGGTTTATCCGGAGTTCAAGGGTTATCATGCCAATCTCTACTGGGCAACTTTGCAAAGTCCTACCGCTCCATTTACGGTTTATGCGGCAAGTGACGGAATCTTCCTTCGGGTATTCACTCCCGAAGAACCTCACGGGCGTCAGGATGGCCTGAACACCATGCCCGACTTCCCAGCCGGAGATATTTCCTTCCTGCTCGATATACCTGCTATCCGTTGCTTCAAACCTATTAGTCAGCACGGACCACAGAGCCAGCCGGGAATTATCCGTATCAAGAAGGGGGATGAGGGGTTGAGGCTGAATTTGATGTTTGACTTTTATCGCGCGAAGCACGATAAGTGACGAGCTACAAGCTACGAGTAACAAGTACCTTTCGGCATAATAGTCGGGCGAATAATTATTTGCCTCTACAGTATATCAGAGCCGCTTACTTGAAAACTATTTGCTTGTAGGAGCGAAAATACTTTCGCCTGCCGGTACAGCGCAGCAACTCGTTACTGGTAGCTCGTAGCTCGTAACTTAATTTAGCGGCTTTGCCGCTAAATTATCATTTTCCTTATCATTTCCGCCAAACCCTGCACCGCCCCTTTTACCGGGAACTGCTATTTTTGTCCCAGCTATTAATCTAACTATCTGTTATAAAGAATACCATGAAAAAAGTATTTTATTCCCTTCTCGCCGCTTTCGTGCTGACGGCTTGTGGTTCGGAGAAACAAGCTCCGATAGACCGTGAAGCATTGGTGGCCCGTAACAATCCCCAAGTATCCTCATTCGATTCGTTGGCTTCGCTTAGTGTCGGCAACGGTGAATTTGCGTTCACGGTAGATGCTACCGGTTTGCAGACATTTCCGGCCATGTATAGTAAAGGTGTACCCTTGGGCACACAGAGCCAGTGGGGCTGGCATTCATTTGCCAATCCTAAAGGATATAAGCATGAGGAAACACTGAAATCATTTGACTTCGGTCGTGGTCACGAAGAACTCTATGCCTGCCAGTTCAAGGAACCGGGCCGTCAGAAAGAATCTTCCGATTGGTTTCGTGTGAATCCGCATCGCCTGCATCTGGGCATTATAGGCCTCGAACTGGGCGAGGGAGTGAAAGCTTCTGATATTACTGAGATTCAGCAGACATTGAATATGTGGAAAGGTGAAATCACCAGCCACTTCATGTTGAATGGCAATGCTTTCGATGTGCAGACAGTCTGCCATCCTAACCAGGATATGATTTCTGCTTGTGTAACCAGTCGTGCGCATGCGGGGGTTAATCTGCGTTTTCCTTATCCTACAGGCGGACATGCCGATGATGCCTGCAATTGGAATGCGAACGACAAACATTCCACAACTATCGTTCGCCAGGATGCTCAAAGTGCTTTGTTGAAGCGTGTACTTGACGAAACAACTTATTACGTAACCCTCCGTTGGGAAGGCAAGGCGAATCTGGCTGAGAAGTCGAAGAACTATTTCGTACTGACTCCTGAAGAAGATATGTTGGCCTTTTCCTGCCTGTTTACACCGAATTTTCAGGGAACCGTATTCGAAAGTGAACCTGCTGTCTATGCCGATGACAAAGCATTGCCCGCTTTCACCGAAACCGCTGCCGCCAGTGCTACATACTGGACGGATTTCTGGAAGAATGGTGCTGCCGTTGACTTCTCTCATTGCACGGATCCGCGTGCCAAAGAATTGGAACGTCGCGTGTTGTTGAGTCAGTATCTGCTTGCTATCCAGTCGGCTGGAAGTGTACCTCCGCAGGAAACAGGTTTGACTTATAACTCCTGGTTTGGTAAATTCCATCTCGAAATGATCTGGTGGCATCAGGCATGGCAACCTCTTTGGGGACATGCCAATCTGCTGGACCGTACACTGGGTTGGTACGAAACTGTAGAGCCTGTTGCTCGTGAAATAGCACGTCGTCAAGGGTTTCCCGGCGTACGCTGGATGAAAATGACCGATCCCAGTGGTACGGAAGCCCCCTCAAATGTAGGTTCTTTCCTGATCTGGCAACAACCGCACTTTATCTATCTGGCAGAACTTGTCTACCGTGCCAATCCTTCGGATGAAGTGATTAAGAAGTACAATCGTCTGGTGCAGGAAACTGCCGAGTTCATGTATGCTTTTGCAACTTATGATGAGTTTCACGGACGTTTCATTCTGAAGGGAGCTATTCCTGCACAAGAGACGCTGCGTGCAGCTACTACCATCAACCCGCCTTTTGAATTGTCTTACTGGCACTTTGCCATGCAGACCGCGCAGAAGTGGCGCGAGCGTGCTGGAGAGAAGCGTAATCTGGAGTGGGATGAGATGATTGATAAACTTTCTCCGCTTGCCTATAATGAGGATCATCTTTACCTTGCTTCCGAAGATGCTGTCGATACATACAAAGATATTCGTTTTACCAGCGATCACATGGCTGTATTGGGGGCTGTAGGTATCCTTCCGATGAATAAGCTCATTCGTGACGACTACATGAAGAATACCCTGCACTGGGTGTGGGACAACTGGAACTGGGGTAAGACCTGGGGATGGGATTATCCGATGACTGCCATGAATGCCACTCGTCTGGGCGAGCCGGAAAAAGCTGTCGGCGCCCTGCTGATGGATAAGCGCACGAATACGTATTTGCAGAACGGACATAACTACCAGGATGGTCGTCTGCGCTGTTACTTGCCCGGTAATGGAGGCTTGCTGACTGCCGTAGCATTAATGTGTGCCGGTTGGGATGGTTGCCAGGTGAAGAATCCGGGCTTCCCGCAGGATGGAACATGGGATGTCCGTTGGGAAGGTTTGAAACCGATGCCGTAATCCTACAGTAATGAGCTAAATGCTAATTTAATGTACTATCTTTTGCCTTGATGCAAAAGAAAGATACCAAATAAAAAATCAAGGCTGCACTTCTGGGGCTACTCTGGTAGTATTTTCAGCTAAAGGGCAGGAACTCGCTACGCTCAAACAGCCTGCCCTTCTTAACGCTGAAAACACTACCTTTGCTTAAGGCCCCTACAGTGAGGCCGGGAGACCATGTGGGTGAGAGTGCCGGATGTAATAATGCGCAGCCGCTTCCACAGCGCAGCTCTCGGGCATAGGCGTAGGTGCGTAAGCGGAGGTGCTGTCAGTCACAGGTAAGGGGCGATTGTCTGAGCGTAGCGAGTTCGAGCCCCGGCTGTGCATGGCAGTATCGGAGTAGCACCGAAGACTCAGCCCGGGTCCTTTCTTTTTGATACTTTTTCTTTCGGACAAGCGAAAGAAAAAGTATAAGATAAATTCCCATTTAATTCATAACCTTACAAAAAAGAATTAACTCATAACATGTAATGAAACGAATCTTTTTCTATATCCTCATCTCCTTGTTGCCTGCTTTCGCCTATGCGCAATATACCACCGGTAATAAACCGAAAAGTGCCGGTGACCGCATCGAATCCACCTCTTACAATGATCATAAGCGGGGTGCTGCCCGTACCCTGCAATATCGCCCGGACGGTGAAGATTTTGTAAGTATCAATGGAAAGAACCGCTATACTCGTGCCCTTTATGGCAGCCATACCGCTTTCCGTCTGGAAACGAGTGACCGTCCTATTTTTGCTGTCTACGAAAAGCGCAACAGTAAGAATATACATTTCCATCTCGTACTGGCTGATAGTTCAGTGACTCCATTAGAAGAAACCGCTTGGTGTGAGTCTCGCTACACTCCCGGACGGCGTTCCTATCGTCTGAAGCACCCTTCCTGGGGAGCAGATGCTGAACTGCAAATCTCTGCTCTTGCTTTGCCGGATGAAGATGCTGCCATTTGGAAGATTACTCCCGTAAATATGCCTGTAAGTGCAGTTTTGCGCCCTATGTTGAGTGAAATCCGCCTGAACAGATTGAGCCGTAACGGTGACATGGGGGCCGATCCTCCCGGTTGTTTTGATGCGCCCGAGCAACCTCAACAATTACAATCATTGGGTATCTCCCTTTTCGACCGGCAGGATGTTTATGTACTAGTACGTGACTATTCCTTGGTAGTACCTTCACAGGAAGAAGGTATTGCCCTTTATAATAAGTCTGAACAAGCCCGTGCCGATCTTGCCTCACGTATCAGGATCACAACCCCCGATCCATACTTTAATACTCTGGGTGGTGCCCTTGCTGTAGCTGCCGATGGTATCTGGGATGGTGAAGTCTGGTTGCATGGTGCTATTGGCTGGCGCATGCCTCTCAGTGGCTGGCGTGCTGCTTATACCGGTGATGTCTTAGGTTGGCACGACCGTGCCCGTACGCACTTCAATGCTTATGCCGCCAGTCAGGTGACAGAGGTGCCGAACACAATTCCACACCCTGCACAGGATTCAGCTCTTGCTTTGGCGCGCTCTGAAAAGAAGTGGGGAACACCCCAATATAGCAACGGTTATATCTGCCGTAACCCCCGTCGGAACGATCAGATGCATCATTATGACATGAATCTTTGTTATATTGATGAACTCTTGTGGCATTTCAACTGGACCGGTGATTTGGAATACGCCCGCCGTATGTGGCCTGTCCTGACCCGTCACCTTGCCTGGGAAAAACGAAACTATGATCCCGATAATGACGGACTTTATGATGCCTATGCCTGCATCTGGGCAAGTGATGCCCTTTATTATAATAGTGGTGCGGTCACTCATTCTTCTGCCTATAACTATCGTTCCAATCGCCTCGCAGCTATGATTGCCGGGAAAATTGGAGAAGACCCTGCACCCTATCGTGAAGAAGCTGACAGAATACTGAAAGCTCTGAATGCCCGCCTTTGGATGCCCGAACGTGGACATTGGGCTGAGTTTCAGGATTTCATGGGGCATAAACGTCTGCATACCAGTCCCGGTGTATGGACTATTTATCATGCATTGGATAGTGACATTGCTGATCCTTTCCAAGCTTATCTTGCCACCAGTTATGTGGATCGCGAAATACCGCATATCCCCGTTCATGGCGATGGTTTGAAAGATGAAGGTTATGCTACTATCTCCACTACAAACTGGTTGCCTTATTCCTGGAGTATCAACAATGTTGCTTTTGCCGAAGTGATGCATACTGCTCTTGCTTATTTCCAGGCAGGACGTGCGGATGCAGGTTTTCATCTGCTCAAGAGTTCTGTCCTCGATGGCATGTATCTGGGGGAAAGCCCCGGTAACTTCGGGCAAATCAGTTTTTATGATGCTGCCCGTGGAGAATGTTACCGTGATTTCGGGGATCCTATAGGTGTAGCTTCTCGTGTATTGATACAAGGACTCTATGGTATCCTTCCTGATGCCATGAACGGACGCCTGCTGGTGAAACCCGGCTTACCCTCCTCTTGGCCTTTTGCATCTCTGCATACTCCGGATATTGATTTTGACTTTAAGCATACTAATGAAGCGGTAACATCCTATACAATCATCCACCGATTACCTGCGGTGCGTACATTGGAACTTCAGTTTCCGGCACAGCGCTCGGAAGTGGCGAAACTTACAGTCAATGGAAAGCCTGCAACATGGACATTGGTAGAGAACTCTATCACCCGTCCGGTACTTTCCGTTGTTATCCCTGCTTCCTCGGATAAAAAAGTGGAAATTAACATTGAATGGGGTGGGGAAGTGCTTGGTAGTCCGACAAAGTCTCAGATAGAAGCTATTTCTGCTGAAGCTCCTGTTTGTTTTGTTCCGATGCAACAAGGGGATATGAAATGGTGGGCTCCTGTAGATAATCCGCTGGCCGCAGATAAGGATGATTCTATTCAGTTCTCCGCCTTCGCTAAAGTCAATTCTTCTAAGTGTGAACCGGTTGTGATGGATGAACAATTCAATTCTGCCGTTACAGATATATTCCGTAATGAGTATCTTTCACCTCGGTCTCCATATACCACTTTGCAGATACCCAAGCAAGGCATCGGTGAATGGTGCCATCCTTTGCATACGGTGGATATTGATGATTCCGGGCTTCGCTCTTCCGTTCAGAAGGGAGTGTTGAATACTAAGCTGGGAGTTCCTTTCCGTACTCCTGCTGAGGGCCAAAATATAGCTTTCACATCCTTGTGGGATAATTATCCGGATAGTTTGACGGTCTCTCTCAAAGGAAAGGCATGCCGTGCCTATTTACTCATGGCAGGTAGCACCAATCACATGCAGTGCCATATTGACAATGGGCTGATCCGTGTTTATTACAAAGATGGTACTTGCGATAAGATGGCTTTGCGTAATCCCGATAACTGGGCGCCCATTGAGCATATTTTCTTTGAAGATGGTCTGGCTTTCAACCGACATGCTCCGGCACTTTATCGCCTACGTCTTAAAACGGGCGAGATCAGCAATAACTTTGGAGAAGAATTAGGCTTTCCCGGTGCCTCCCGTGAATTGGATGGTGGTGCTGCCATATTGCTTGAAATGCCCTTGAATCCTGATAAGAAACTTTCCCACCTCGTTCTTGAAACTCTTTCTAATGATGTGGTGATTGGGTTGATGGGAATTACATTGCAACGATAATAGTATAATCACCACAGAGTGACACAGAGTCCCACTGAGTTCTGATTTCAAATTAAACTCTATGAGATTCTGTGTCACTCTGTGGTGAAATTATATCAATGCCTTTACGAAACACCACACGAAGTACCCACAAACTACTACCTTAAACACTGTCCCTACCAGAAAACCAATCAGTGCTCCGATACCTGATTTTAGGGCATCCCTTGCACTTCTGTCTCCCAAGAGCTCTCCGATGAAAGCTCCTCCAAAAGGACCGATAACAATTCCCCACGGGCCGAGAAAGATGATTCCGAGGATTGAACCTATCAGGCAGCCCCAACTTCCCCATTTGCTTCCTCCGCTGTACTTGCTTCCAATCATGGGAGTGAAATAGTCCAATACTTGCACTATCACTACCAGAAATAACCAAATCAGTAATTGAGATGTTGAAAATTGCGCCTTATCTGTAATATGGAGTAATAACAAACCGGCGTATGAAATGGGCGGTCCGGGAATTATAGGGAGGATACATCCCAATAAGCCTACTATGAGGCATAGACTTCCTAATATGATCAGTATGATGTCAAGCATAATAAAATCGGATTAGAATAATGTTGTTTGGGGGATTGAGAATGTAACAAAAAAGGTCTAACTCCTTTTGAGAATCAGACCTTCTTTGTGTCGGAATGAGGCGACTTATTGTGCACGTATCCGCTTTTGTAAAAGGCTGATTATTAGTAAATGGAAATATTGAAATTCTATGTTTTTTCATTCTTACGTCCCAATTTCGTCCCGGTAGAAAGCTGTTATACTCATTGTTCTGTATTTAATATTTGGGGATTATGTACTCTATTCCTGCAAGTCTGATCCGCTTGCAATAGCACATTTGACATTGCTTTCCTCTGGGGCATCTTTTTTAACTTCTTTGAGTTGTTCTTCTAATCTTCCAATCTCGCGATATAGTGATTTGTTTTCCTCTCTTACGATTCTAAGTTCTTCTTTTAAGTGGGTGAGAAGTTCGCTATCACAAATTTCTTTGGGTACTCCTTCTCCCAGTAAAAGCCAATTTATAGATATATCAAAATACTGTGCAATTATAATTGCTTTATCTATTGTCGGTACTTGTTTCCCAGACATATAGTTTTCATAAGAAACTCGCGATATCGGAGTTTCTTTTCCAATGCGATAAGTGCTAACATCTTTGTTGTTAACTTTCACGTTTTCAATTAAATATCTTAATCTGTCCTTAAATTCCATATTTACCCTTGTTTTAATAAGAGTTAAATATGAAATTATAATTGCATATTATTGTTTATATATGAAATTATAATTGCATATTTGCACTGTGTTACTGATAATAACAGGGCTAATTTACGAAAAACAAGAAGATAACTAATTATAAACCATTAAATATTTATCAAATATGGTATTTAGAGACTATATTGATTCATTGCCCAATGTGCGCTTAGAGACAATTCAAAAAATTGCAGAGGTTACCTATTCGTCAAAGATGACGGTGTATCGTTGGCTGGCTGGAGATGTAGAGCCTCCGATGATTAAGAAAAAGGTTATTGCTGAATTAATAGGCAAGAGTGTAGAAGAATTATTCCCGTCCAAGAATGCCTCCGATAACTAACATAGAGTTCTACAACACCCCTGAAGGTGATGTGATGATGAAAGAAATAGGAAAACCGGCTGTTCAGTTGAAGGAAACGGATAGACCTACCATAGAGGCTATGTTAGCCATAATTCGGGATCGATATTCTAAAGCTCATACGGCACTCATGCGACTGTATTCCAGCAGCACTATGAATAGGTGGTATTATGAATTTAGAGTAGTTCACCGTTTCATCCGTTGTAACTTCGGAGAGTATGACCAGTATAGTTTAGATATTAACCATAATGGGCAATTTGTTTTTGAAGAAGTGAAGTGCCCGTTGCGTGGGGAATGTGAATTTGAAAATGTTATTTGCCGTCCGGAACCTGACATTGCATTGACCGAGCGTGAGATAGAAGTGTTTAGACTGATCGCTTCTAATTTGCAAACGGATAAGATTGCATCTGAACTACACATCTCTCCTTGTACGGTGAATCGCCATCGGGAGAATATTAAAGCCAAGATAGGTGTCAATACTGTTGCAGAGATGGTTTCCTATTGGTATCAGAATAATCTAAAATAAGCCATTCGGCTTTTATAAATACTAAAAAATAGAAGAATATGAAAAATCCTGAATTACAACCATTCACAATTATATCCTCTCCGGATGATAAATTTAAGGTATGGATACAAAGACCAATGTGTGGTAAAATTGTATGTACTTGTGGCTTTTCTCTGAAAGGGCGGATGGCTTTTGTGGATGCTATAGACAAATTACCGTACATCTCAGTAGAAGAATCCAATAGTATTGATGAATATATGAGTCACATCATACTGCGTGTTGAGGATAATAAAAATGCTGTCCGGCTGATAGAGGACTTGCCGGAGCTAATGGAACAATATCTTATTTAATGCATAGGGACATGGTTACTAAGGAATATGACATGGATGTTAATGTCGTAGATGCATTAAAATCTGAGGTATCGGAAAAGAATCTTCCTGTGCGGTTGCAAACAGGGTTTCCATTTACTTCAGAAAATGGAAATCAAATGATGCACGTGCAGATGGATTGTACGGATGAATACGCCAATCAACTGGGGCAGCTTATAAGCCGGATCATTAATCGAATTTATTGTCTAACCTAAAATAATAAAGAAATGAATAATGAATTTATTGACGGTGTTTGGTTTGCCGTTCAACATATTGTAGTAGTCAGAGATATGCCAGCAATCGCAGCAGGAATAATTAAGGAAGCAAATCTTTCAATTGATGACTGTAAAGCTGCACAAAAAAGGAGTGGTTCTTTCAGCGAGCAGATGAGAAAGTTTATTAAAACTGAATTAAAGTAAAACAAGATAAATATGAGCAGAATCCAATTACATAAGTCCATCCAGCACGTTACAACAGCTAATGGCAAATTGAGTGATAAGACAATAAAGTTAATTAATATAATGGCAAAAAAAGCGTATGGAAGTAAATGATATAATGCAGCATATTGATGAATTGCTGCAAAACTACTCAAATGAAGAGTGTGCGGAGATTTTAAAAGAGGTAGTAAGTGAATGTCAGTCACGCATTGAGAATTGCGATGAAGGCGTTTACACTAATTCATAACTATAAAGATATGAACACTATTGATTTTGAAGCATTTTTGAGGCAGGAAAATTTAGCGCAGA